>Ga0164241_10001291_pt1 | contig 32129 bp, 23 predicted proteins | sample OricomyardsoilBY_FD_108780 | JGI IMG/M metagenome (GOLD analysis project Ga0164241, IMG submission 108780) | Backyard soil microbial communities from Emeryville, California, USA - Original compost - Back yard soil (BY) | ecosystem: Environmental > Terrestrial > Soil > Unclassified | place: USA... | reverse complement strand
CGAGGCCGGCGAGCGTATAGGTCGACACATTGTTGCCGAGCGCGACCTGGCCGGCGCGGCTGGCGACCGCGCCATTGCCGATCGCGACCGCGCCGTCGCCGGTGGCGCTGCTCGCATTGCCGACCGCGACCGCGCCGGTGCCGGTGGCTGTGTTGCCGACGCCGATCGCGACGGCATTGCCGATCGCGGTGGGCGCATCGCCCGATCCGGCGATGGCGACATAGCGAGTGCGGGCGAGAGCCGTGTCCGCCGTATCCTGGGCCTGATCGGCGCTGTCCTGCGCGGTCTGGATCGCGGCGACATTGGCCTGGCCCGCCGCCAGCGCCTGGTCTGCCGTGTCCTGCGCGACGTTCGCCGCTCCGGCGACATCGTTGAGCTGGCCGATATTGGCCGCGTCCGTATCGGCGGTGCCGTTGGCGACGTTGGTGATCCGCCGCTCGGCCCCCGCCGCGCCGACCGAGACGGTGTTCGCCTGGTCGGCGATCGATCCGCTGCCCAATGCCACCGAATTGGCGGCCGAGGCGTTCGAGCCCTGGCCGATCGCGGTCGCACGCTGGCCGCCGGCCGAGCTTTGCTGGCCGATCGCGGTGCTGAAATCGCCACCGGCCTGGGCGAGCTGGCCATCGGCGGTCGACTGACGGCCGGCGGCGGCGCTGCCCTGGCCGGTGGCGGTGCTGAAGGCGCCAGTCGCCTGGGCGAGCTGGCCGAACGCGGTGCCCTGTACCCCGCTGGCGGTGCTGGCCTGACCGATGGCGGTGCTGTTGTCGCCGGTCGCCTTGCTGGACTGGCCAGCGGCGGTGCTGGAGCTGCCGCTGGCGGTGCTGAGCTCGCCCGTCGCGCTGCTCCTGGCGCCGCTCGCATTGCTGCCCTGGCCGGTCGCGGTGCTGGAATTGCCGCTGGCGATACTGCCCTGGCCGATGGCGGTGCCGGCATCGCCGGTCGCCTGGGCGGATCGGCCGACAGCGGTGCTGAAGCCGCCGCTGGCGGTGCTCGAATTGCCGAGCGCCGTGCTGGAGCTGCCGCTGGCGACGCTGGCCGGCCCGTAGGCGACCGCATTGGCGCCGGACGCAAAGGCCGGGGTCGAAATGCTGGTCTGGAAGGAGATGAACGGATTGGCGGCGAGGGCGATCAGCGTCCGCACCTGGGAAAGCGTCGTCGCATCGCTTCCGTCGATACCGTTGGCGACGTTCGTGATCCGCCGCTGGAGCCCGATATTACCGACCGAGACAATATTGTCCTGATCGGCGACCGAGTTTCCGCCGATCGCGACGCTGTTGGCGCCCGTGGCGAAGGTGCCCTGGCCCAGAGCGATGCTGTTCTGGCCGCTCGCATTGCTGGCGGCGCCGAGCGCGACGCTGAAATCGCCCGAGGCGAGGCTGCTGATGCCGTTCGCGGTGGAATTGCTGCCGCTGGCGACGCTCGAGGCGCCGATGGCGGTCGCGGCGATGCCGGTCGCCTGGCTGCTCGCGCCGGTGGCGGTGCTGGCGTCCCCCGAGGCGAGGCTGTTCTGGCCGAACGCGGTGCCCGCGCCGCCAGACGCGGTGCTGCCCTGCCCGATCGCCGTGCTGTTGTCCGTGCTCGCCGTGCTCCCCTGGCCGACGGCGGTGCTGTTGAAGCCGGTGGCGGAGCTGTTCTCGCCATTCGCCGTGCTGCTCGTGGCCGAAGCGACGCTGTTGACGCCGGTCGCGGTGGCGAAGTCGCCGGTGGCCTGGCTGTTCTGGCCGGTGGCGGTGCTGTTGCTGCCGCTGGCGACGCTGTTCGCGCCAGTGGCGGTGCTGAGATCGCCCGAGGCGACACTGCTCGCACCGGTGGCGGTGCCGAGATCGGTGAGGGCCTGGCTGCCTATCCCGGTGGCGGTGCTGTTGAAGCCGCTAGCGAAGCTGCTTGCGCCGGTCGCGGTCGCGCCGCTGCCGCTCGCATTGCTGCCGTCTCCCGTGGCGGTGCTGTTCGCGCCGGTCGCCGAGGCGCCGGTGCCGCATTCCGTGGCGAAGGGCGCGGGGCCGTCATTGCAGTCGGGCGTCGGATCGGCGCGGGCGGCCGACGGCAGCGCCAGCGACAAAGCGAGCGCGAGCGGCCCGGCGGCGGCGAGAAGCCTGGTATGGGGTATGAGCGCGGGTGGGATTCGCATGAGCGGTCGTCTCCATCTTCCGTTTCCCGGAAGATTGAGCCGCGTCACCGTCCATGGACAGCCGCTGCCTGGCTAACGATTCATGAGTCTGGAGGTAAGACAGCGCCACGGGTTCAGGCGGAGGCGAGGCTCCGGCCGGCGCCGCTGTCCGGCCAGCGGTAGCGCCGCGCGGCCCCGACCGCGGCCGCCACCGCCGGACTGTGCGGCCGGCCGGCGACCGTGGCCAGGCTGATCTGCCGAAACACCTCCGGGTCGACCAGCGGACGCATATCGAGGCCAGGCAGCAAAGGCAGATATTCGGGCATCACCGCGCAGCCAAGGCCGGCCCGGACCAGCGACTGGATCCAGTCTTCGCGCTCGCCGACATAGCGGACGTTGACGCCCTCATAGGGCTTGTCGACGCCCAGCCGCGCCAGGTTTGACGGAAATTCGCAGTGCAGGCGCTTGACGTAATCCTCGTTCTCCAGCTCGCGCAGCGGCACCGCGTTCATCCGGCCGAAGCGGTGGCCGGGCGCGAAGGCGATGTAGAACGCCTCCCGGAACAACGGCGTCATGCGGATTCGCGCGTCGAGCTCGGCCGCGCTGGTAAGCGCGATGTCGATCTCGCCGCCGAGCAATGCGCCTTCGAGCTCCTCGCAATTCGCCTCCCAGATGTACAGCTCGAGCTTGGGCGCCTGGGCCCGCAAAGTGGCGAGATAGCCAGTCAGAACCTCGGCGCCGATCGACGCGAACATGCCCAGCTTCAGCCGCGCGCCTACGAGCCCGGCATAGTCCCTGGCCTCGCGCCTGGCGGCTTCGGCGGCGCGGATCATGACGGAAAAATGATCGAGCATCAGCCGGCCGAGATCGGTGAGGTGGGTCAAATGCCGCTCGCGCCGGAAGAGTTGCCCGCCAAGCTCTTCCTCCAGCAGCCGGATGCCGCGGCTCAGCGACGGCACGCTCACGCCGCACTGCTCGGCGGCGCGCGTGAAATTCAGCGTTTCCCCGGCTTTGAGGAAATAGCGTATCTGGTGCATTTCCATCGATCAGCCCCCCTCGCCGGCCGCAATGACCGGCTCGCGCGCTGCTCCGGCGGCCGGGCTCGTGGGAACCGATCGAGCGAGACGCATAGACGCGGAGTCCTTTGCACGGATGCTGTGCCCGAACAGCTATTCGGTTGCGATTGCGCGCACAAGCAAGCAGGCGCCTGCTCCGCTCGGGTGGCGCGATTTGCGGAGCCTCCAACGGCCAAAGCGGCCTGAAAACGCGATCCATACCAGTCGGTTGAAGGAACATTCGGCCGGAGCGGTCGGTTGTCGCGCCAGGGCTGCATGGAGAGGAATCATGGCAACGCAGACACGCACGGGCAGCAGGAGGCCGCGGAGCACGAACGGTTCGACCCGCGGCGGCACGGCGCCTTCGGCCTTTCGCTGGGACGGCAGGCAGGCCGGCATCGTGGCCGCCGCGGCCGTTGCCGGCGCCGCCGTGGGCGCGGCCGCCAATCTGGGCCGCAAGCTGATGGTTCAGGGCCTGACCTCGCAGGGAAATTGGGACGAGGCGCTGGCGGCCGAGCATCGGCTGATGCTCGGCCTCTTCGACAAGATCGAGGCGACGGCGGACGATCAGACGTTCATCCGCGCGCATCTCCTCCACCAGCTCAAACATGCGCTCGGCAAGCATGCCGCGGAGGAGGAGAATGTGATCTATCCGGCGCTGCGCGAGGCCGATGACGCGCACGATGCCGACGCCCTCAATGCCGAGCACGGCTATGTGAAGACCTTCCTCTACGAGCTCGAGAAGATGGCGAAGGACGGCCCCGACTGGATCGCCCGGGTGCGCGATTTCCGATCGATGCTCGAAGAGCATATCCAGATGGAGGAGAAGGAGGCCTTCCCGCGCCTGCGCCGCGGCATGACCGCGGAGCAGAATGCGTCGCTCACCGCCGCGATGAACAAGGAAGGCTTCGCGATGGCCTGAGCCGGCCGCCCGGCGGCGACCGCCCGATCAGGCGGTCGCGCCGTGGCAATGCTTGTACTTGCGGCCCGATCCGCACGGGCATGGCGCATTCCGGCTCGCCGGCGCGCTCACCATGCCCATGGCCGGATCGGCGGCGGCCTCCGGCGGCATCGCCAGGAGCGGCGGCAGGCGCGACAGAATCGTGCCGGTGCCCGCGTCGATCTCCGCCCCGTCATCCTCGAGGGTGAACGGGTCGATATGGTGCGTGATGAAGTCCGGCATCTCCGGCAGCGGCGCCATCGCCTGCGGCGCGACCCTGGCGAACGCAAGCGTGGTCGTCACATTCTCGCGGATCTCGCTCAGCATCCGCTCGAACATCATGAAGGCTTCCTGCTTATATTCGTCGATCGGCTTCTTCTGCGCGTAGGCGCGAAGATGAACGACCTGACGCAGGGCATCGAGCATCGACAGATGGTCCTTCCAGTGCTGGTCGAGGCTCTGGAGCAGGATCGCTTTCTCGAACTGAATCCAGCCCTCGTCGCCGACCTCCGCGACCTTGTCGGCGATCTGCTTGTCGGTCAGCTCCTGGAGCCGATCGAGAAACATCTCGGGATCGACGGATTCCTCCGTCACCCATTCCTCGAACGGCGGCTGGAGATCGAACACCTTCTCGACGCGCTCCTTCAAATGCGCGAGATCCCATTGCTCGGGGTAGGAATTGGGCGGGATCGCCTCGCCGACGATGCCGTTCACCGTCTCGGTCCGCATGTCGACGACGACGTCACCGACCGTGGCCGCATCCATGATGTCGGCGCGCTGCTCGTAGATCACCTTGCGCTGGTCATTCATGACGTCGTCATATTCGACGACCTGCTTGCGAATGTCGTAGTTGCGCGCCTCGACCTTCTTCTGGGCGGTCTCGATCGCCTTGGAGATCCAGGGCGAGATGATCGCCTCGCCGTCGGCGAGATTCTTGTTCATGAGGCGCGAAAACATCGTCTGCGGGCCGAAGATGCGGAGCAGATCGTCGTCCAGCGACAAATAGAAGCGGCTGAGGCCGGGATCGCCCTGCCGCCCCGCGCGGCCGCGCAACTGATTGTCGATGCGCCGGCTTTCGTGCCGTTCGGTGCCGAGCACGAACAGGCCGCCGGCGGCGATCACCCGGTCCTTCTCCTCGGCGACCTCCTGACGGATCCTCTCCTCGGCCTTTTCGCGCGCGGGGCCAGGCTCCATGCCGGAAAGCTCGTCCTCGAAGCGGAACTCGACATTGCCGCCAAGCTGGATGTCGGTGCCGCGGCCGGCCATGTTGGTGGCGATGGTGACCGCCTTCAGGCGGCCGGCCTGCGCCACGATATGTGCCTCCTGCTCATGATAGCGCGCGTTCAGAACCTCGTGCTTGACCTTGGCTTTCTTGAGATATTCGGAAAGCAGTTCCGATTTCTCGATGGAAACGGTGCCGACGAGGATCGGCTGGCCCAGCTTCTGCTTCTCGCGGATCGCCTCGACGATCGCGGCGAACTTGTCCTCCTGGCTCTTGTAGAATTCGTCGTCGTCGTCCGAACGCGCGACCGGCCGGTGAGTCGGGATGGTGACGACGTTCATCTTGTAGATTTCGTAGAATTCCGCCGCCTCGGTGTCGGCGGTGCCGGTCATCCCCGAAAGCTTGGGATACATACGGAAATAATTCTGGAAGGTGATCGATGCGAGGGTCTGGTTCTCCGGCTCGATCTCGACCCCTTCCTTGGCCTCGACCGCCTGGTGCAGGCCTTCGGACCAGCGCCGGCCGTCCATCATGCGGCCGGTGAAGGGGTCGATGATGACGACCTTCCCTTCCTTCACGATGTAATCGATGTCGCGTTTATAGGCGATGTTGGCGCGCAGCGCCTGATTGAGATGATGGACGACCTGGGTGTTCTCGTAATCGTAGAGGTTGGAGCCGATCAGCAGCCCGCGCTGCTCGAGCAGGCGCTCCATCGCTTCGGTGCCCTCCTCGGTCAGGAGAACGCGCTTGTCCTTCTCGTCATATTCGTAATCGTCCGGATTGGTTTCCTTCACGATCGCGTCGAGCGCGATGTAGAGTTCGGACTTGTCCTCGGTCGGGCCGGAGATGATCAGCGGCGTGCGCGCCTCGTCGATCAGGATCGAATCGACCTCGTCGACGATGGCGTGGTTGAACGGGCGCTGCACCATCTGGGCGCGCTCGTACTTCATGTTGTCGCGCAGGTAATCGAAGCCGAATTCGTTGTTGGTGCCGTAGGTGATATCGGCATGATAAGCGGCGCGGCGCTGGTCGTCGCTGAGATTGGGGACGATGACCCCGACGGTGAGGCCGAGCCAGCGATAGATCTGGCCCATCCAGTCGGCGTCGCGGCGGGCGAGATAATCGTTGACGGTGACGACGTGGACGCCGTTGCCGCTGAGCGCGTTGAGATAGACCGCGAGCGTCGCGACCAGCGTCTTGCCTTCGCCGGTCCGCATCTCGGCGATCTCGCCGCGATGGAGCACGATGCCGCCGATCATCTGCACGTCGTAATGGCGCTGCCCGAGCACGCGCGTCGCCGCCTCGCGGACCGTCGCAAAAGCCTCGGGGAGAATATCGTCGAGCGTCTCGCCGGCTTCGAGTCGGCCCTTGAGGGCCGCCGTCTGGCTCTTGAGCGTCTCGTCGTCCATCGCCTGGATGGCGGGCTCGAGCGCATTGATCTTGTCGACGATCTTCCGGAGCGAGCGCACGTAGCGATCGTTGGACGATCCGAAAACGGCCTTGGCAAATCCGCCGAACATGATGGAATCCCTGACTTTATAGCTGTGCGCCGACGCCATGGGGCCGGACGCATGAAACTGGAGATGAAGACGAAGACGGCCGCGGGGCCGGACAGGATCAACGGCGCGGCGTCACTCGATCAGGCGATCGACATAAAGCGGGATCGCCGAGACGTGGACCTGCGGCGCCCGCGGCGCGAGGCGCGCGGGCGGCGCCATGGCAAGCTCCGGCGTACCCGCCAATGCCGCCTGCGCGACCTGGACGGCGCGCGGCGCCGCCTCGGCGGCCTGCCCCGCCTGGATCGTCTGATGCACCTCCGTCTGCGGCACGCGCGCGCCGGTGAGCGCGCCGGTGGCGGCGCTCAGCAAAGCGAACAGGGTCAGCAGCAATTGCATCGGAAAGGCGACATAGTGAGCGCGCGCGCGAAGGTCCATGCCTTCACGCGCGCGCGTCGCTATTTTCGGGACGTCGGCGCGCCCCGATCAGGCGGCGGCCGCCGAATCCAGCGCGCCTTCGAGCCAGCCCTGAATGCGGCTCTTGGGCTCGGCGCCGACCTTGGTCGCGGCGGGGGCGCCGTCCTTGAACAGGATCATCGTCGGAATGCCGCGCACGCCATATTTGGCGGGGGCGTCGGGATTCTCGTCGATATTGAGCTTGGCGATCGTCACCTTGTCGCCGAGCTCGTCGCTGAGCTCCTCGAGCGACGGCGCGATCATCTTGCACGGCCCGCACCACTCCGCCCAGAAATCGACCAGGACGGGGCCGGACGCGCCGAGCACGTCGGCCTGGAAGGAGGAATCGGTGACGGTCTTGGTGGCCATGAAAACGTCTCCTGACAGGATAGACCGCCAATGTAGGGCGCCGTCCCCTCCGGCTCAAGCGCCGGCCGGCGCATGGGCGTCGAGCAGGGCGTCGGGCAGCGCGTGCAGGATCGGCGCGGCGCTGTAGAGCAAGGCGGCGGCGACCGGCCGATCCGGAAAGATGACCCGCAGCGCCGCGCGATAAGCCGCCATCTGGCGCAGATGGGCCGGCGGGATCTCGTCGAGCGCGAGCGGCGCGCGCCGCCCCGTCTTGAAATCGGCCACCAGGATATGATCGGGCGCGACCAGCAGCCGGTCCGCGGTTCCGGCGACGACATCGCCGCCGGCGAGCACCGCCGCGATCGGCGCTTCGGCGAGCGAATCGGGGCCGAACAGTGCCGCGAACCGTGGATCATCGACGACGCGGCAGGCGTCGGCGATCAGCGCGGCGCGGACATCGGCGTCGGCGACGCCCGCCGCCTGCGCGAGCCAGCGGTCGGCGCGCGCCCGCCGTTCCTCCGGCGCGACGCCGGGCAGCCGCTCGAACAGGCTGTGCAGCAATTTTCCCCGCTCGGCCGCGCGCCTCAGCGCCGGGCCCGGCGGCGGATAGGGCACGTCGTCCTCCCCGATCGCCGACGGCGCGAGCGGGCGCGGCGGCCGCGCTTCCGCCGGCGCGGCGCGGCGGAGCCAATCGGGCATGGCGGTCGCGCGCGTCGTCGCCGGCGCCGGCGCGGCCCGTGCCGGCGTTTCGGCGGGCCCGTGACGGATCGTCCGGACCCAATGCCCATCTTCCTCCCAGTCGACGCCGAGCCCGGTCAGCGCCTTTTCGACCGCCATGTACCAGCTCGCCTCGGGCGGACCGTTGCGATCGCGAGCGGTCAGCGCGCCGCCGATATAGAGCCGCTCCTCGGCCCGGGTCAGAGCGACGTAGAGCAGGCGCCAATGCTCCTCGCGGTCGCGCACGTCCTGCGCGGCGACCCGCGCGGCGAGCGGCTCGGCCATCTCCTCCTTGCGTGGGCGGAAGACCGGGATATCCGCGCCGTCCATCGCCAGCGAGGTCAGCCGCGCATTGGGGCCGAGCCGGCCGGGATCGGCGCAGGCATCGGCAAGGATCACCACCGGCGATTGCAGGCCCTTGGCGCCGTGCGCGGTCATCACCCGCACCGCCCCTTGGGGGCCCGAAGGATCGCGAACGATCTCGACATCGCCGCGCGCGAACCAGTCGAGGAAGGCCTGAAGCGACGAGGTGCCGGTGCTTTCGAACTCAAGCGCCGCCGACAGCAGCTCCTCGATCGGGTCGCGCGCCTCCACGCCGAGCCGCTCCATCAGCCGGCGCCGGCCGTCGATCGGACCCGAAAGGATCGCCTCGAAGAAGCCGTGCGGCGTCGCGAAATCGGCCATGCGAAGGATGTCCGACAGGCCCGCCGGCACCGGCCCGCGCGCGCGCAGCGCCTCCCAGAGCCGCGTCCGCCGGCGGCCATGCGCGACCGCGTGGAGATCGTCCTGCGACCAGCCGAACAAGGGTGAAACCAGGAGGCCGGCGAGATTGAGGTCGTCCAGCGGCTGCACCGCGAAGCGGGCGGCGGCGAGCAGATCCCGCACCGCCAGCGGCGCCGACAGCAGCAGCCGATCGACGCCGGCGACCGGTACGTTCTCGGCATGGAGCCGCGCGACGAGCAAGGCGGCGAGCGTTGAGCGGCGACGGACGAGGATGAGGATGTCCTCGGGCCGGAGCGCCCTGCCTTCGGATTCGACGCGGAATGGACGGTCGAGCCAGGCCCTAACCTGCCGCGCAACCGCGCTCGCATAGCGCCGCACGGTATCGCTGACCCAGCCTTCCTCGCCCGCCTCCTCGTCCTCGCCGAGCTCGTCGGTGAACGGCGCCCAGAGCGTCACCGAGCCGGGGCGGCCGGCGAAGAAGCTGGAATGGGGATTGGGCGGGCGCGGCAGGCCCAGCGCCTGATGGCCGAGATCGCCGATCACCCGGTCCACCACCTCAAGGATCGGCGGCGAAGAGCGGAAGCTCATGTCGACCGAGAGATCGAGGAAATCGCGCTCGATGCCCGCCGCGGCGCGCGCGAACCAGGCGCGGGCGATGTCGAAGCTTTGCGGATCGGTGCCCTGGAAGCCGAAGATCGCCTGCTTGTAGTCGCCGACGGTGAAGATGGTGCGGTGGCGTCCCCGCCCCCCTTCCCCGGCGAAATATTCGACCGCGAGCGAACGCACGATATTCCATTGGCGCTCATTGGTGTCCTGCGCCTCGTCGACCAGGATATGGTCGGTCTGGCGATCGAGCTTGTAGCGCACCCAATCGCCCATGCCGGGCTCCAGGAGCAGGGCTTCGGCGCGGCGGATGAGATCGTCGAAATCGACCGCGCCCGCCGCGCGCTTGGCGGCGTCATACGCGGCGGCGAAGGCCTGGCCGGCGCGAAGCCCGGCGGCGAGCGCGGCGACCAGGTGCCCTGCCGCGCGCATCGCGAGCAGGCGGGCGCAGGTCTCGCCGAGCCGCTCCGCCAGGGCTTCGTAATCCGTCGCGACCTTCAGCAAGCCGGTCGAGATCTTGCGCGGATCGCCGGATTTGGTGCGGACGACGAGCGCGATGTCGGCAAGGCCGGCGGCGCGCGCCGCCGCGTCCATCGCCAGCCAGCTTGCGATGACATCGCAGGCGGCAAGGCCGGTCGCCGTGCCCCAGGCGCGATTGGCATCCGCGATGCCGCGCAGGGTTCCAAGATCGAACGCCGCATCCGCGCAGGCGGCGGCGATCGCCGCCTCGATATCGCCGAGCGGCAGAGCGAAGGCGTGGCGGAGCCGTGCCTCGACGCCCTCGCGCGGGCCGAGCGCGGCCATCGCCTCGGGCGCCCGCGCGCAGGCTTTGAGGAAAGCCTCGGCCCCGCCCTCGCCCAGCCTCAGGCTCAACGCCTGGACGTCGCCGATGAGGCCGTTGTCGCCCTGCGCTTCCGATCGCACCAGCAGGTCCGCAAGCGCATTGCGCGCGAGCTGCTGTTCCTCCCGTCCCTCCAACGGCCGGAAGCCCGGCGCCAGCCCCGCCTCGGCCGGAAACGAGCCGAGCAGGCTCTGCGCGAAGGCGTGGATGGTGAGGATGCGAAGGCCGCCGCCGGTCGATTCGAGCACCCGCGCGAACAGGGTGCGCGCCCGGGCGATGGCATCGTCGTCGTTCGGCTCGCCGAGCGCGAACAGCTCCTTTCGAAGCCTGGCATCGTCGAGCCGCACCCAATGCGCGAGCCGCTGATGGATGCGCTCGGCCATTTCTGCCGCACCCGCCTTGGTGAAGGTCAGGCACAGGATCGCGGAAGGATCGACCCGCGGCCCGCGTTGCAGGAGCAGCCGCAGCACCCGGGCGGTCAGCACATGCGTCTTGCCGGTGCCCGCCGAGGCGGAGAGCGCGGCATGATCGCGCGGCGCCGAAGCGCGGAGCTGGTCGCCGTCGAGGCGCGCGAGTGGCTTCAGCCGGTGGGCCATTGTCCAGCTATAGGAGGAGCCCGGCGCTTTGGAAGGGGTGGTGGTGACACCCGGCCCGGTTGCGCTTATGGAATGCCGCTCTGGTGAGGGAGGGGAAATCCATGATCGTCGGCCTGGTCATTCTCGCGATCGTCGTCGTCGCGCTCTTGTGGGGCGTCGCGATCTATAACGGCCTGGTGCGGCTGCGCGCGCTCGCCAAGGAGGGATTCAGCGGGATCACGGTGCAGCTCAGGCGCCGCGCCGATCTCATTCCCAACCTCGTCAGCACGGTTGAGGGCTATGCGACCCACGAGCGCGAGGTGCTGACCCAGGTCACCGCCCACCGGGCCGATGCGATCCAGGGCGGCTCAGTCGCCGCCACCGCTCAGGCGGACGCTGCGATGACCGGGATGCTCGGCCGGCTGATGGCGGTGGCCGAGGCCTATCCCGATCTCAAGGCCAGCCAGAATTTCCAGCAGCTCCAGAGCGAGCTCGCCGAGATCGAGGACAGCCTGCAAAGCGCGCGGCGCTATTACAACGCGACGGTGCGCGATCTGAATACCAAGATCCAGTCCTTCCCGGCGGTGCTGGTCGCGCGGCCGATGGGCTTTGCCGAGGAGGAATTCTACACCGACACCGACCAATCCATCCAGTCGGCGCCGGTGGTGAAGTTCGGCCAGCCGCAGGCCTGACGCCGATGCGTATCCCGCGGACGCTGATCGCGCTGCTCGTCGCCGTGCTGGCGCTGGCCGCGCTCCAGCCGGCGGCGGCACAGAAGCCGGGCGATAGCGGCGCCAAGCCGATGGCCGACTTCGCCCAGTCCGACGCGAGCGGCGAGCGGATCACGTCCTTCGCAAGCGACATCGCGATCGCGGCGGACGCCACCCTTCATGTCACCGAGACGATCCGGGTCCATTCGCTCGGCATCGATATCCGGCACGGCATCACCCGCGATTTTCCGACCCGCTATCGCAACAGCCAGGGCCGGACGGTCCGTGTCGGCTTCCACGTCGAGGGCGTCACCCGCGACGGCGCGGAGGAGCATTGGACGACCGAGCGGATCGACAACGGCACGCGCGTCCGGATCGGCAGCGCCGATACCACGCTCCAGGACGGCGATCACAGCTTCGTCATCCACTACACGACGACGCGGCAGATCGGCTATTTTCCCGATCATGACGAACTTTACTGGAACGTCACCGGCAATGGCTGGGCGTTTCCGATCGACGAGGCGTCGGCGCATATCCGCCTGCCCGGCCCCGTCCAGCTCAGCCGGCCCAGCGTCTATACCGGCGCGCAGGGCGCGCAGGGCCAGGACGCCGAGGTGGTCAGCCAGGGCCCGGGCGAGATCAGCTTCCGCACCACGCGCGCGCTTGGCGATCATGAGGGGCTGACCGTCGCCGTCGCCTGGCCCAAGGGCGTGATCGCGCAGCCGCCGCCACCCTCCGCCCTTTCGCAATTCTTCACCGACGACGGCCCGATCGGCGCGGCGATCATCGGCCTGCTCGGCATCTGCGCCTTCTATTACGCGGCCTGGAAGAAGGCCGGGCGCGGCCCGGTCGCCGGCACGATCGTCCCGCTCTTCGCGCCGCCGACGGGGATGAGCGCCGCCGCGATCCGCTACGTCAAGGACATGGGCTACGACAATCGCTGCTTCGCCGCGGCGATCGTCGAGAGCGGGGTCAAGGGCAAGCTGAGGCTCGTCGAGACCGATCCGGGCGGCTTTTTCTCGAGCAAGAAGACGCGCATCGACAAGGTCGCCGACGGCGCCGATCTCGACGCACCCGAGCGCGACATGCTCCGGGGCCTGTTCTCGCGCGGCGACAGCGTCGAGACCGACAAGTCGGAATACAAATCCTTCCAGGCGGCGCAGGGCGGACTTCAGAAGGCGCTCGCCGCCGCCTACAAGGGCAAGCTCTTTCTTTCCAATCTCGGCTGGGCGTTCATCGGGCTGATGGTGCTGGCGATGGCGATGATCCTGGTCGGCGCGATCATCATCCTCGCCGATCCCGACTCCGCGTCGATCGCGCGCGTCGTCCCGATCATCGGCCTCGGCGTGCTTGGCGGCGGCCTGCTGCTCGCGCGGCGGTCGGCGCTGCTGGTCAAGGGCGGCAGCGGCTTCTTCGCCTTCCTCGGCGTCGTTGCGCTGCTGGCCGGGATCGGCTTCGTCATCGCCACGGTCAATTTCGCGGGGGATTCGGGCAATATCCTCTTCATCTTCGCACCATTGCTCGCCTTGCCGCTGGTCATCTCGGCCTTCTGGTGGATGTCGGCCCCGACCCGTGAGGGCCGCGACATCATGGACAGGATCGCCGGCTTCGAAATGTATCTGTCGGCGACCGAGGAGAACCGGCTCAACGTCCTCCATCCGCCCGAAAAGACGCCGGAATTGTTCGAACGCTTCTTGCCCTACGCGATCGCGCTTGGCGTCGAGAACCAGTGGGCGGACCGCTTCGCCTCCGTGCTCGCGGCGATTTCACAGACGCCAGGCCAGCATAGCGGCATGGCCTGGTATGTCGGCAGCCAGAGCCCGTGGACCAACGTCAACGGCTTCACCTCGGCGATCGGCGGCGCATTGACGAGCAGCGTCGCCGCCGCCTCGTCGCCGCCCGGATCGAGCGGCGGTGCCGGCGGCGGCGGTTTTTCCGGCGGCGGTGGCGGTGGTGGCGGCGGTGGCGGCTGGTAAGCGGCCGGCCGCCTTTCGGGCGACCCGCGAGAAATTAGGGTAAATAACAGCGAAAGGTTTTCGGATTCTCCGGGACTATGTTTCCGGGGAAGAGAAAACCGGGGTCGGCCGTGTCATCCGAGAGCAAAGCGCAGGCGCTGCTGCAGCTGATCAGCGAAGGCTTTGTGCTCGTCGACGGCGACTTTCGCGTGATCGACATGAATGCCGAAGGCGAGCGGATGGAAGGCCGCCCGCGCGCCGAGATTATCGGCACGACGCTTTGGGAATCCTGGCCCGATCTCAGGGACAGCGCGCTCGGCCAATTATGGGAACAGGCGATGCGCGATCAGGTCGCGGTCTCGCTCGAGCATCACTATGTCTGGCCCGACGGGCACTCGGCCTGGCTCGAGATGCGCGCCTATCCGACCGGCGAAGGGCTGGCGATCTTCTATCGCGACGTGACGGACCGCAAGGCATCGCAGGAAGAACTGAAGCGCGCCCAGGCCGAGCTGCTCCACGGCTCGCGGATCAGCGCGATGGGCACGATGGCCGCGACCCTCGCCCACGAGCTCGCCCAGCCGCTGATGTCGGCGGGCGCCTATCTCGACGGCGCGACGCGGATGCTGCGCCCATTGCCGGCCGCGGAGGTCCGCGAGGCCCGCCAGACGATCGGTCTCGCCGCCGCCTCGGTGCGGCGGGCGAGCGACATATTGAGCCGGCTGCGCGCCTTCGTCTCGCGCGGGCATGCCGAGCTTCAGACACACGATCTCCAGGCGATCATCGCCGATGCCGGCGTGCTGGTGCTCCCGCAGGCGCAACGCGACGGCGTCGAGCTGCGCTTCCGGCTCGATCGGCATGCGCGCTGGGTGCGGGCCGACGCGGTCCAGATCCAGCAGGTGCTGATCAACCTCATCCGCAATGCGATCGAGGCGATGCAGGCCTCCCCCGACAAGAACATCACGATCTCGACCCGGCTGCTGCCCTCCGGCTCGATCGAGGTCGCGGTCGAAGATACCGGCCCCGGCTTCGACCAGTCCAAGGTTCAGGACGTCTTCGCCCCGTTCAACTCGACCAAGAACGAAGGACTGGGCGTCGGGCTCTCGATCAGCCGCACCATCGTCGAGGCGCATGGCGGCACGATCGAGGCCGAGCATCCCGCGAAAGGCGGCGCCCGTTTCCGCTTCACGCTGCCCCGGAGCCACGAGGAGGCTTAAGACCTTCCCTTAGGATTCGCGCGGCGCAAAGAGGGGCAAGCTTTCCGGCACAAGCGCGCCTTCGATCTCAAGCAGCCTCAATTTGGTGGCGCCGCCGCCCGGCGCCGAAAACCCGCCCATGCGCCCGTCCGCTGCGGTCACCCGGTGACACGGGACGACGATCGGCCAGGGATTGCGGCCAAGCGCCTGTCCGACGGCGCGCGACAGACCGGGGTCGCCAAGCGCCGCCGCGACTTCGCCATAAGTGGCGGTGCCGCCGGGCGGGATCGCGCTCGTCCGCGCATAGACCCGCATCTCGAAATCGCCGACCCGGTGCCGGTCGAGCGCGATATCGTCATAATCGATCCGCGCCCCGCCAAGATGCGCCCTGATCCGCGCGATCGCCCGCGCGATCGGCCCGGGCGGCGCGGCTGGTCGCGCCCGGAAAGCGGCGAAGGAGTGCGCCGTGCGCGGCCGCCTCGCTGGGTTCGGGCAGGTGCACGCCGGCAAGTCCGACGCCGCTCCACACGATGCCGCAGATGCCGATCGGCGTTTCGAAAATGACGCAGGCCAGCGGCATCTGGCCATCCTAGCAGAGTTCGCGGCGCACCGTCTCTTTCCTTGACAGCGGCAATGCCTCATTTAGGTTGCGAAACGTTCGCCGTATCCGACTCCATTCTGGCTGCTTGGACCGGGTATTCATCGGCGGACGATGGGGAGAGTCACCATGAAACCGACGCGAAAGATCAGTCGGCGCTCGTTCCTTGGCCGCGTGGCCGGGGGCGCGATCGCCGGCGGTGCAGCCTTGACCATCCTGGGCGAACCCGCCCAGGCACTGCAGGTCAGCGATTCCGACAGCGGGCCCAACGCCGATCAGGCCGGGCGCGGCTATACCGGAGTCACCGACGGCGACACCGGGTCCAATGCCGATCGAGCCGGACACGGCCGTGGCGGCGGGCGCGCTTCCGGCATAACCGACAGCGATACCGGACCCAATGCCGACCAGGCCGGACACGGCCGGGGCCGGGGCCGGGGCCGCGCGACCGGCCTTACCGACGGAGACAGCGGCGGCAATGCCGATCCGGCTGGCAACGGCCGTGGCCGGCGCGGCAACCGCTGTTCGGGCCTCACCGACAGCGACAGCGGGAGCTGGGCCGATCCGGCGCGCTGCGGTCGCGGCCGGCACCACTAAGCGAAATCGAAGCATTGCGGTGGGCGGTCCTTGCGGGCCGCCCATTTGCATGAGCGGCGCGGCGGCTTTCCCCAACCCGGCGAACCCGCTAGGGTGACGTCGTCAATCAAGATGGCGAGGAAAGATGTCGCGTGAATCCAGTCCCCCGGAAAAGGGGACCGAAAAAGCCGCCAACGAGGCCGAAACCCTGGACGAAAGCCCAAAGCCGGGTGGCAAGCGCACGCGGCAAATCGTCACCGGCGCCGCTATCGGTGTTGGTTCGGCCGCGCTCGTCGCCGCTTTGCTCTACGCCAATCGCGGCCGCAAGAACGGCGGCAAATCCTGAATTGGCGGTAACGGCTCAATCGGTCGGCGGCACGTAGGGCACGAGCTCGATCACATCGAGCTTGGCGCCACCCCGGGTCCAGGGCAGCACCAGCCGGTAGCGCATCGGCGCGACGCGCTCGAATATGCCGGCCAGATCGCGTTCGTCCGTCTGTCCGTAGGCGGGCGGGCCCGGCTCGGCGCCGATCGCGGTCGCGCCGAGAAAGACCAGGCGGCGGTCGCCATCGTCCCAGAGATAGCCCCCCGGCCGCTCGCCCCCCTCCTGCTTGGTGAGCGCGAGCTCATTGCCGTCGACGGTGATGTGGCAGAAATAGGTCCGGTAGGCGGTGAACGCGCGCGCGCCCGGAGCAGCGCCGAGCCGGATCACGCGGCAGCGATAGGGGCCCGGCGGCGGTGACGCGCGCGGCTGACCCGCGTCGGGATCGAGCAACGCGCCCTCCGCGGCGATGCGCCGGGCGAAACCCGCGTCGCGCGCCATCGCCAGTCCCTCGCGCCAGGCCGAATCGAGCCGCGCCAACCGATCGCGATCGGAATCGCGAATGGCATCGCGCCACCGGGGATCAGCCGCCGGCGCGTGGCCCGGGCTCGCCAGCGCGATTGCCGGCGTCACCGCGGGCCCAGACGCGGGCCGGGTCTGGCAGGCCGCGAGCGCGCCCGAAACCAGGAGCATCGCGAGCCGGAGGCGCCGGCGCATCGCCGTCACGCCGCGCTGCTGGCGAGCGCGAGCACCCTTTCGAGCACGGCGGGGTGAAGCGGCTGGGTGAATTCGCAGGTGAAGCGGTAGCCGTCGATGCCGATGATCCGCGCCGGCCAGCCCTCAAGCCCGGGCAGCACGATCCACAGGAGCGTGCCCAGCCGCAGCGCGGCGAAACATTCGAACTCGACATTGCGCGTGGTGAGCGTCGAAACGTCGATCGACCAGCGCCGCGTGCCCTCGCGCACCCGCGCCGGCAGATTGAGCTGAACCCCCGCTTCAACCGGGTCGTCCAGGGACGTGTCGGCGTCGAGCATGCCTTCGGAAGGCAGGAAGGATGCGGGCACGGCGTCGCGCCGCGCGCGCAGCCACGGGATCAGTTCCTGCCAGGCGAGCTCGGGCTGAAAGGAGACGCCTGCTATCCGGCCTTCGACCCAGCGAACCACCCCCTCGATCGGGCGCAGCCCTTCCGGAGTGATGGTGACCCGCTCATCCAGCTTCAACGGATGCGGCGTTTCGACCTTCGCGCCGCCCTGGGCGATGTCGCGGGTGGTGACGAGCTCGGTGCCGGATCCGGTCTCGATCAGCGCCGGTGCGGCGATCTCGACGCGCGGCATGCGCCGCCGCTCGCCCGGCTGGCTGGCGAGGTTGCGGGCAAGAATGGGAAGCACATCGATCCGCTCGTCGAAGCGCAGCCCGAATTCAAGGCCGCGCCGCCAGGCGATCATGCCGTCGAGCTGCTCGCCGGTCTCGAGCTCGAGCTCGAGCCGCTGCCCCGCCTCGACGGGCAGGTCGGCATGGAGCACCGCGCCGCCGGCGCTGATCTTGCGGATAAGGCACAACTGGCGGATGCTGCCGACGATAAGCGCGCCCGGCTGCAACGAAGAATCCTCGGCGACGAGCAGGGCCGCATCGAGCGGCGGCACGTCACTGGACAGCGAGTAGACGGTATCCAACAGCGTCCTGTACCTTCCAAAACGGAATCGCCGCGCCCACCTTCACGGAGACAGGCTATTTTCCGCCATAAAAGGTTTACGATTCACTAACTTTCGGATGGCGGCCGGTACCCATGCGATCCGGTCGACCATGATTTGCACCGGCTCGGCGCAAGGCTATGGCGAAGGGCGGACCTGCGGTTTTCACTTGGGGTCAGGAGCCAGGATTTGCCCGAGCTGAGCGTCGTCGATCTCGCCCACGTCCTGCCCTTCGTCCTGGTCGGATTTGCGGCGCAACTCGTCGACGGCGCGCTCGGCATGGCGTTCGGCGTCATCTCCAACACGCTGCTGATCAGCCTCGGCGTCGCGCCGCGGGTCGCATCGGCGACCGTGCACACGGCGGAAAGCTTCACCACCGCGGTCTCGGCGATCAGCCATGTCCTCCACCGCAATGTCGACTGGTGGCTGTTCGTCAGGATCGTCCTGCCGGGGCTGATCGGCGGCATCGCCGGGGCCTATGTGCTGACCTCGATCCCCGCCGAGATCGCCCGGCCGCTCGTCCTTGCCTATCTCACCGTCATCGGCCTCTATTTGCTCTGGCGCGGGATGATGCACCGCCATGTCGAGAAGCGGCCGAAGGTGATCGTGCCGCTGGGGCTCGTCGGCGGCTTCCTCGATGCGGCGGGCGGCGGCGGGTGGGGGCCGATCGTCACCAGCAACCTGCTGATTCAGGGCGCCAATCCGCGCAAGGTGGTGGGCACCGTCAACACCGCCGAATTCTTCCTCACCGTGACGATCTCGGCGACGTTCATCGCCGCGCTCGGGCTGGAAGCCTTCACCTCCGTCACGCTCGGCCTGCTGATCGGCGGGGTTCTTGCCGCGCCCCTCGGCGGTTTCCTCGCCAAGCGGCTCAATCCCGATCGGATGCTCGTCCTGGTCGGGATCGTTCTGACGCTGACCAGCGTCTACGGTATCTGGAACAGTCTTGGCTAGGATCGGGCGCGTTAACCATCTTCCTCAATCATGATAGACACCCGACTCCCGATGGGAGGAGGATCCTCATGAAGAAGCCTGTCCTGCTCGCCGCCTTGTCCGCCTTCGTCCTGATCGGCGCCGCCTATCCCGCCGCGCCGAAGCTCGATTATGTGATCGACCTCGACGGCGGCGGCACCGCCGCGCGACCCGCGACGCAGTGGCGCCCCTGCCGCGACCGGCGCGACGATCGCTGCATCCAGCTCTACGAACGCGGGGTGCGCGCGTCCTATGCCCAATGGCGCCACGCCCATGGCGAGACCCGCCTCGCGGCCGCCCGCCCCCGGCCGCACCGCCGTCATGCCGAGCTCGCCCTCGCCGCGCGCTGCGCCGAACCGGCCACCGCCGCGCGGCGGCCGGCGCGGGCCGGCGAAGGCGCCGCCATCAACGGTATGTGAGGCTCATTCGCGGCCATACCATTCGTCGAGCCGCATGAGCTGATCGTAATCGCCATAAGGCGCATATTCCGGATGAAGCTTCGCCGTGAACGGTTCGGTTCCGGTCAGCCAGCGTTCGGCGGCCGCGACGAAATTGCGCGCGGCGAGCGTGGTGAATTCGGCCGGATCGATGCCGCCCCGGCCGCCGGCCGGGCTGGCGACATAGCCGAGCTTGCCCGCCTTGCGCGCCAGCGACCAATATTCGAAGCAGGCGGCGACGCCGTCGATATCGACGAAGCCGCCGCGTTCCGCGATCAGGCCGATAAGGCCGAGCTGGAGCGCATAGCCTTCCGCCACCGCCTTCGCGCTCGGCGCCTGGCCGGTCTTGTAATCGACGATAGCGAGGCTGCCGTCGGCCAGCCGGTCGATCCGGTCGGCGATGCCGCGCAGATGGACGCCGGCGATCTCGATTTGTCCCTCGACCTCGGCGACCAGCGGGCGTCGCCCTTCGACGCGGTCGGCGGCGACCCGATCGGCGATGAAATCGATCGCCTCCATGAGCCGCGGCTGCCACAGCGCGCGCATCAAGGGATGGACGCCGGCATCGGCGAGCAGTGCCTCGGCGCGCCCGCGCAACTTCGCCGGATCGCAATCGTCCTCCTTCATCCACGCTTCGAGCACCGCGTGGACGGCGCTGCCGCGCCAGGCAGCGGTCGGATCGGCATCGACCGCGTCGAGCGCGGAAAGGCCGAGCACGCGGCGCGCGTAGAAAGCGAAGGGATCGGCCTTGAGTCGATCGACCTCGGTCACCGAAATCCGATCCGGCCGCGCGGCGGGCGACGGCGCCGGACGCCCGGCCGGGAAATGTCCGGCTGGCCGATCGATGCCGCGCACCCATTTCGCCAGCAGCGGCGCGCGGGTGACGCCGCCGGTCATCGCTTCGATCCGAAGCCAGAAGCGCGAGGCGATGGCCGGCGAGCGCGCATCGCGCCGGGCGCGGGTCACCAGCACCTGCGGCGCGCCGAGAGCCGCGGCGAAATCGTGGGCGGCAAGGCCGATCCGCCGCTCCAGCGACGGCAGCTTGAGCTCGGCGCGCAGCCGTGGCGCCAGCCAGGGATCGGGCGCGGGCAGCGCCGGCCAGACGCCTTCGTTGAGGCCGCTTAGGATCATCAGATCGGCGCGCTGGAGCTGCGCCTCGATCAGGCCCCAGATGGCGATGCGCGGATGCTGCCCGTAAGGCGGGCGCACGGCGATGCCGGCCATCAGCCGCTCGAGCAGATCGGGCAGCTCCTCGGGCGCGATCCGCTCCGGCCCCTGCCCCGCGGCGTCCTCCAGTTCGGCCCACAGCTCGGCGGCGGCGCGGCCGGCCGGCCCCGCCCACAGCGAATCGCCGCACAGCGCCGTCGCCGCCTCGCGGATCGCGGCGAGCAGGGTGGCGAAATCCGGCGCCTCGAACGCGGCCTCGAACGGCGCCAGCAGCGGCGCCGCGCTTCGCCACCAGCCGGCCGCCGCGCCCTGGAGGTGGCCGGCGATGCCGTCGAGCCCCACCGGCGGGCGCGGCCCGCGCAGCGCGAGATCGAGCGCGCGTGCCCCGTCGAGCCAGGCGGGCCGCCCCTCCCCCGCCTGGACCAGCGGATGTTTGAGCAGCGCCAGCAGCGGCACCGGCGCAAATCGCTGCGCGCCGGCGGCGGCGAGCGCCAGCACCAGCGTGCCGGGCGGAGTCTGCGAGAGCGGCCGGCCGGCGCTGTCGTCGGCCTCGATTCCCCAGCGTCTAAGATGCGCCGAGACACGCCGCGCCAGCGCCCGGTCCGGCGTCACCAGAGCCGCGGTGCGCCCCGGCGTCTCCAACGCCTCGCGCAAAGCAAGCGCGATCGCCTGCGCCTCCTCGGCGGGATCGGCCAGTTCGAGCGCACGCACCCCCGAGAGCCGACGTTCGGCGGGCTTCAGCCGCTGCCATTTCTCGGTGAAGGCGGGCGGGGTCATCGCATGCGCCAGTGCCCTCCCCCGCGCCGGCGGCCCGCTGGCACCGCCGCTCCGGCGCCAGCGCGCAACCTCGCCGCGCGCTACGCCCATGCGATCGAGCAGCAATTTCAGGTGGAATTGCGGATGGGTCTCGATCGACGGCTGCGGCACGGCGGAGTCGTCCGGTTGGTGGGGGCCGAGCGAGTCCCATTCGTCGCCTGGCATGTCGAGATCGATGCCGGGCAGGACGACCATGCCGTCGGGCAGCCGCGCGACGATCCGCAGCAGCCGCGCCACCGCCGGCGCGCTCGTCGTTATCCCGGCGGCGCAGACGAAGCCGGGCGGGGGCATTTCGCGCCAGCGCGCGGCCAGCGCGTCGAGCAGCCGTCCGCGCCGCTCGGCAAGATCGATCCGGCCGCGCGCGCGCAGGACTTCGGGCCATTCGACCAGGATGAGCCTCAGTTGATCGAGCGAGGTTTGCCAGTGCGCGGACAGTTCGGGCGTGAGCGTGTCGCCAAAGTGCGCGACCCGATCGCGCGCGACCTCCTCGACGAGAAGCTGGTCGAGCGTGCGGGCGAGATCCTCGGCGAGCCGCAGCGCCTCGCCCGCGGCGACCCTTTGATGGCGTTCGACCAGCCGGGCGAGCAGCATCAGCCGCTCCATCGGCGTGATCGCCGGCGGGATCGCATCGGCGCCGTCGAGCGGCTCGAGCGCGCCGCCGATCCGCTCGTCGAGCTCGGGATCGCCGATCGGCACCAGCCGCGGCAGCAGGAGACCCCCGTCCGCGCGCCGGACGAAGGCATCCTGGATCGCCCGCTGGGCGCGGTTGTTCGGCACCAGCACGATCCCGCGCGCGAGGCCCGTCGGGTCGCCGCCGTGGCGGTCGAGCAGGCCGGCCGCGAGCGCATCGGCGAATGCCCGGTGCGGCGGGATGGTGAAAACGGTGAGGCTCATGGCGCCCAGACTAGCCGCCCCTAGCCCTCGCGCAATATCTCCTCGGCCTCGCGGAGGCTCGAGGGGCGGCCGACGTCGAACCACAGGCCCTGATGGACCGCGCCAAAACAGCGCCCCGCCTCGATCGCGCGGTCCCACAGGAGGTTGGTCGAGAAGGCCCCGTCCGGCATTCCGCCGTCGAACAGGCGCTTCGAGACCATCTGAATGCCGGTATAGACGAAGGGCGCGACGCCGTTGGGCTTGCGGCGCCTGAGCTCGCCGGTTGCGCGCATGTGGAAATCGCCGCGGCCGTGATGGCAATGCGCGCGCGCCAGCGGAATGAGCAGCAGCAATGCGTCCATCCGCGCGTCATCCCAGAAGGAAGCGAGCAGTTTCAGCGTATCGACCGGCCCGTCGATCCAAAGATTGTCCGAATTGACCACCAGGAACGGATCTGCGTCGATCAGCGGCAGCGCCTTCGCCATGCCGCCGCCGGTTTCGAGCAGCTTCTTGCGCTCGTCCGAAATGACGATCTCGATGCCCGTTTCGTGGCCGAGATGCGCCTCGATCGCATCGGCGAGATAATGGACGTTGACGATCGCCTTGCCGACCCCCGCCGCCCTGAGCCGATCGAGCGCGTGATCGATGAGCGGCTTGCCGGCGATCTCGATCATCGGCTTGGGCCGGGTCGCGGTGAGCGGGCGCATGCGCTTGCCGAGACCGGCGGCGAGCACCATCGCGGTCGCAGGCACCGCGACGCCCGGGCTCGGTCGAAGCGCCAGCGGCTTTCTGTGACGGCTCATGCCGGCGCTCCCTCGGGCCAGGCGGCCGCCCGGGCATTGGCCGGTACATTGGCGTCGAACCAGGCCTCGACCGGCGCCAAGGCGGGGTGCGCGAGATCGCGTTCGAGCAGGCCCCACATGCGCGGCTGGAACGCCTTGTAGCCGGGCTTGCCGTCACGCTTCCACAGCCGCGTGAAGACACCCAGGATGCGCGTGTTGCGCTGCGCGGCGAGCGCCCAATAAGCCGCGTCGAAGGCATCGCCCCGTCCCGTCGCGTCGCGATAGCGCGCGATCATCGCGGTCTCGATCGCCGGCGTCACGTCGCGCCGTGCGTCCTCGAGCACCGAGGCGAGATCATAGGCCGGATGGCCGGCGACCGCGTCCTGGAAATCGAGCAGGCCGAAATGGCGCACGCCCGCGCGCGCGCCCACCAGCATGATGTTCTCGGCATGGAAATCGCGCAGCACCGTGACCGGACCGAATCCGTCGGCGGCGACCGGCGCCAGCGCCTCGCGCCAGGCGGCGAGATAGGATTCGGCGTCGATTTCGATCCCGAGCGCGGGGCAATACCAATCCGGAAAGAGCTTCAACTCGTCGAGCCACTGGTCGAGACCATGGGACTTCAGGCCCGCCATCGCCGGTCGGCGATGAAGATGGACGAGAAGGTCGACGGCATGGGCATAAAGCTCTGCCTCGCGCTCGGGCGCGGCATCGAGTGTCTCGCGCAGCCGCGCGTCGCCGAAATCGTCGAGCAGCAGCAAGCCGCCATCGATGTCGCGCGCGAGGATTGCCGGCGCCGACAGGCCCGCCGCGCCGAGCCATTCGGCCACCGCGACGAACGGGCGCGGATCCTCGTGCGGCGGCGGCGCGTCCATCAGCACCGCCGTCTCGCCGCCGCGCCGAATCCGGAAATAGCGTCTGAAGCTGGCGTCGCCCGCGAGCGGCTCGATCGTCGCACCGTCCCAGCCATGCGCCGCGAGAAAGGCCGGCGCGTGCGGCGGGGGAATCATCTCGGCGGCCATCGCCCTCCCCAAGCGGGCGGCACCCCGGCTGTCAAGGCGCGTCCAGCCTTATGCGGGGCCAAAGTCAGCCGCAGCGCGTCCGGCCACAAGGCCGGCAGCCGCTCGGGCCATTCGATCAGCAGCGCGCAATCCGCAAGCGCGTCGTCGAGCCCCAATTCCGCCAGTTCGCCCGGATCCTCGATCCGATAGAGATCGACGTGCCACACCGGCAGGCGCGTATCGGGCGGAGCATAGGTCTGGACGATCGGGAAGGTCGGGCTGGCGACGTCGCCGACATGGCCGAGCCCGCGCAGCAATCCGCGCGCGAGCGTCGTCTTGCCGGCGCCAAGATCGCCGAACAGGGCGATGACATCGCCCGGCCGCAGCGCATCGGCGAGCCGCGCGCCGAATGCCTCGGTCGCCGCCGGGTCGGAGAGCGGGATCACTGCCGGGCGCGCCGGGTGGGATAGGATGCCTGCTGCTCGCCGGTGCGCGGCAGCGCGATCGTCACCGTCGTCCCCTGCCCCGGCTCGGACTGGAGCGCGATCGTGCCGCCATGCGCCTCGATGAACTGCTTGGCGAGCGGCAGGCCGAGCCCGATCGCCGGCGCGTTCTCGCCGCGTATCTCGGCGGTGCGGTGGAACCGGTCGAACACGCGCTGCCGGTCGGCGGGAGCGATGCCGCGGCCATTGTCGGAAATGACGATCCGCGCCGCCTTGCGACTGCCCTCCGCGCGCAGCAGCACGCGCCCGCCATCATCCGTATAGGCGATCGCATTGGCGAGGATATTGCCGATCGCCTGGCCGAGCCGGCGCGTGTCGCCGGTGACGATCCCGGCCGAGGCATCGACCTCAATCGCGAAATCGAGGCCCTTGCGCGTCGCCGCCTCGCGCTCGCCCGCCGAAATCTCGTCGCACAAGGCGGCGAGATCGATCTCGTCCTCGGCCAGCAACAGGCCGCCGGTCTCGCTCTGGGTCAGATCGAGGACATTGTCGATGAGCGCCCCCAGGCGCAGGACGCTGTCGAGGATCGCCGCGACATAATCCTGCGCCGTATCGGAAAGCGGCCCGGCATAGCCGCCGCCGAGCATCTCGGCGAAACCACCGATCGAGGTCAGCGGCGTCCGCAGCTCGTAGCTCATGTTGGAGACGAAGGCGGTCTTGAGGCGATCCGTCTCCTCGAGCGCGTCGGTGCGCTCGCGCAGCGCCGCCTCCACCTTCCGGCTGTCGGTGATGTCGAGCATGGTGAAGAGCGCGTTGCCGTCCGGCAGCGGCACCGCCGCGAATTCGAACTCGCGCCCATCGACCAGGCCGACCCGGCCGCTGCGCTGCTTGCGCTCCTGGGTCGCGCTGCGGACCAGCTCGCGCACCAGGCCGGCATGGCTCGCGCGCTTGAGGCGGCCGGCGAGATGGGCGGTGAGCGAATCGACGCGGGGATGGCCGGCGAGCTGCTCCTCCTCAAAGCCCCAGAGCGCGGCGAAGCGGCTGTTCCACAGGCTCAGGCGGCCGTCCGAAGCGAAGACCGCGACCGCCTCGAACAGATTGTCGAATGTCGCACTGCGCACGCGCAGCAGGGTGTCGCGGGCGCTCGCGAGCTGGATCTGCTCGGTCCGGTCCTCGAAGATCAGCAGCAGGCCGCCATCGGGCAGCGGCTGGGCGACGACGCGCAGGTGGCGCGACCCGGCGAGCAGCCAGTCCTCCTCGTCCGCGCCGGGGCCGCTGGTGAACCATTGCCGGCGCTCCGCCTTCCATTCGGGAAAGTCGCGCACTTCGGGGAGCTGCCCCTCCTCGCGCATCTCGTCGATCAGCCGGTCGAACTCCGGCCGATCGGCGAGGAAATCGGCGGCGAGGCCGAACATCCGCGCGAACGGCTGGTTGAAGAAGATCAATGCCCGGTCGCGCCCGAACTGGGCGACGCCGGCGGACAGGCGATCGAGCATGTCGCGCTGGGCGCGCTCGAAGCGGGTGAGCTCGGCGCGCGCCTGCTCCTGGTCCTCGACGTCGATCGCATAGCCGGCCCGGCCATGATTGCCGAGCGGCACCTCGACGACCCGCATCATCCGCCGCGCGCCGGCGATCGTAGCGGGAACGAACCGGTCGGCCGGCGGCCGATCGGCAGCATCCGCGTCCGGCGCGGGCGGCTCATCGACCAGCTCGATGCCGCCGCGAATCACCGCCCCGGCGTCCTCGCCCTCGACGGCGGATACATAGGCGCCGTTGACCATGGTCAACGAAAGATCGGGGCCGCGATGCCAGATCGGGAACGGGGCCGCCTCGATCAGCCGCGACAAAGCTTCCAGCGCGTCGGAACGACGCTGGAGCCGGCCGGCAAGGGCGGCGGCGCGGTCCTCCGCCTCGGTGACGTCGAGGAACCAGAGCAGCACGGCGCGCGCGCCGAAGGCGGCCGGCGCACTCGCCCCGTCGATCCGCCAGACGCGCGGCGCCTGCGGCGGCCGGACGGTGAGCGAGAAAGGCGCCCCCGACGCGGCCTCGGGAATGCGCGTGCGGATCGCCTCGGCATCTTCGGGCGCGAACGGACCACCGGCGCCGAACAGGTCCGCCCAGCGATCGGGCAGCCCATCGAGCCCGAGCGCGCCGGCCAGCCGGTCCGATCCAGCCACCGATCCGTCCCCGCCCAGCACCAGCGGCATGGCGGGGACCGCGTCGATCAAGGCGGCGAGCCGATCGCGATCGGCGAGGACGCCAGTAGCGCGACTTGCCAATGCGCGCCCGCGCAAGACCGCCCATAGGGCCAACGCGAGCCAGAATCCCGCGCCAAGCGCGACGAGCATGGCCCCTGGCGATCCCCCGACGTTCATTGCCGGATGAAAATTGGCGCCAGGACGCATTCGCGGCCGCGCGGATGGGACAGGAGCGCCATGATGGCTATCTAGCCCGCCTCCCCGCGGCGCGGAAGGCGTTGCGATACCATCGTGCGACATATGGCCGCGACGATCGGCCTGACGAGCGGACCCGCCTCTCTGCGCGCGGCAAATGAAAGGGGCGGCGGAATGACCCGCCGCCCCAATCTCCAGATGCGAGAGCTTCTTAGAACGCCGCTCTCACGTTCACGAACACCCGGCGACCCAGATAATCGTACTGGGAACCGAACACCGGTGCCTGGCCGATCGCGCTGACCTGACCGAGCGCGGTCGAGGCGCGCGGCGGCCTCCGGTTGAAGATGTTCGAGATGCCCGCGGTGATCGTCATGCGGTCGTTCAACTGCCGCGTGATCGACGCTGAGTGATAGAAGGTGGGAGACAGACGCACGTCCTGACAGAAGGGACGAGCCGGCTGGCCGGCGGGAACGCCCGGCCGGAAGATCGACGTGCGACACGGCGATCCCTGTGCATCGAGCAGATCCTGCAGGTTCGACGTGCCGCCGACCACGTTCAGATTATAGAACAGAGCCCACTTCCCGTAATTCCAGGTGAGGTCGAAATTGCCGACCCACTTAGGATCGCCCGCTTCGCCATTGTCGCTAACCCGCGTGCCCTCGAAGAGTTCGGTCGTGTCATCGAGCTGCCACGTCATCTGGCCGAGCAGCGTCAGGCTGCCGAACCGGTCGAGATCCTGGACGACCCTGATCGTCGCGTCGAAGCCGCGGTTATCCTGGCTGTTGATGTTGAGATAGGTGTCGCGGATGTCCGTGATGTTGAGTGCCTCCGGCGACCCGGCAGGCGCGCGGGTGATCTGATCGCAGACCGGATCAGTCGGGAAGAACTGCGAATTGTAGCAGGCAAGCACGATGTTCGCCGCGCCGAGGGTCGTGATCTCATTGCGAACGCCGATGTCGAAATAATCAAGGACGAAGCTGACCTGCATGCCGCCCCAGAGAATCCCGCGCGTTTCCGGCGTGAGGATGACGCTCAATGATTTTGCGGTCGATGTTTCCGGCCGCAGGTTTCCGAGACCGCCGCCCGACGTGATCAGCGCGCTTCCGGTCGCTCCTGCGAAGTTGGAGGGAATGCCGGAGGCGGCGCAATTGTCGAAGATCCGCTGGTTGATCGTGCCGAGATCGAGCGCCCGCTGGGTGTTGATGCAGATGTCGATGGCTTGCTGATTCTGGAAACCGGTCTGGTTTTCCAGGAACAGCTCGAAGAGCGCCGGAGCACGGAACGACGTGCCCCACGAGCCGCGGAAACGCAGCCAGTTGAACACCTGCCACTCGGCGCCGATCTTCCAGGTCGTGTCGCTGAACGAATCGCTCTGGCCGTCGCCGCGGGTCGCCTCGACCGAGGTGTAGCGCGCCGCGCCCGTCACCGAGAAACGCTGAATGAACGGCGCATCATGGATCAGGGGAACGTCGACCTCGCCATACACTTCCTTCGTCCAGGTATGCCCGGCCGTGATGCCCGCGGACGTGCGGCCGTAGACGTTGCCGGCAAGCGTATAGTCGCCGGGCGTGTCGTTGATCGCATCGCGGCGAGCGGTGGCGCCGAGCGCCACGCCGAGGTCGCCGGCCGGCAGTCTCAGCACGGTTCCGGTAAGCGTCGCTTCCGTGGAGAACTGGGTGTAGCGCGTGTGCCCGGTCTCACGTCCGAACAGGAACGCGCGCTCCGCATCGGTGAAATTGCCGCTGAGGAAGCGTGGATCGGTGAAATCGAGGTCGATGCACTGGCGCCCGCTGATCGGCGTCACCTGCCCGGCGCAGGACCGGGTACGGAATTCCGCCGTCCGCAGCGCGTCATTGACGATGACGTCCTGCGTGTAATCGCCTTCGGACCGGCTGTACTGGCCGTACACGTCCCAATGCCAGCCCGAAAGGAAATGGCCGCCGAAGTCGCCACGAAGGCCGAAGACGCCGCGATAATAATCGATGTTGGTCGCGAAATCCGACTTCACCAGCGCGAGCGGCTGGAGGAGGAAATTGCCGGCGAAATCCGCATTGAACGGATCGCCTGCGTCACCCGGATCGCAGTTGTTGACCGTCGGATCGCAAAAGAAGAATGGGAGATCGGAACTTCCGGTGAACTGGAAAATGCCGAATTGCTGATATCCGTTATTGTGCGTCTTGCGCTTGTTGTAGAGCAGTTCGGTATAAGCCTCGATGCCGGGCGTCAGCTCGTAATCACCCTGCGCGAAAATCGTGTAGCGTTCGACATCGGAGATGACGTCCGAGTTACGCTCGAGATCCGAATATTGATTGAGCACACCGGTCGACGGGCCGCTGAAATTGCAGCCGAAGAAATTGGCCGGCGCGACGACGCCAGGCGCGGCGCCATTGACCGGCACGCAAACGCCGTCCAGTTCATTGCCCACGGCATATTGACCGATGAAGAGCTGCTGGCCGTTGGGGCCGAACAGACCCTGGCTGAAGCCAGGACCGGTGAAATCGTTATTGATCAGGAACAGATTGCCGATCGTGCCATTGCAGGCCGGCTGGCCGGTCCTCGGGTCGACGATATCGGCGCGTCCGCCATCGCGGTACGTCAGATATTCTTGCGAACAATCCAGGAAGTCGCGGTCGGCCCGCCGCAGATTCTGACGGCGGAAGTAATCGGCCGTGATCAGGAAGCTGCCGCGGCTGAATTCGCGCCCGAAGCTCGCATTGACGTTGTAGGTCTCGCCGCCGCTGTCGAACGGAATCGACGTGAAGGCGCCGACCTCGATGCCGTTGGTGCTGCGCCGGGTCAGAATATTCACCACGCCGGCGACCGCGTCCGAACCGTAGATCGACGACGCGCCGGTCTTCAGGATTTCGACCGAACGGATGATCGAGGAGGGGAGCACGTTAAGGTCGAAAGAGGCGACCGCGCCGCGCACACCAGCCGGGCCCGCGCGACGGCCGTTCAACAGGACGAGCGTGCGCTCGGCGCCAAGCCCGCGCAACGAAACCGTCTGCGCGTCGGCGCCGCCGTTCGTCACGAAATTGTTGGAGATGACCGAATCGATCTGGATCGATCCGGCGGCGATGGGCGAGGACTGGATGATCTCGGCCGTTTCGATCTGGCCGCGGCGGAAGCTTTGCTGCGGATCGATGATCGTCACCGGATCGGGGCTGTTGAATTCGCTGCGACGGATACGCGATCCGGTCACGACGATCGGCCCCGACGATTCAGCCGACTGCGACGGGAGCGTTCCAACGTCGCCGCTTTGCGGCACGCCCTGCTCACGTTCGCGACAGGCATCCTGCTCGGCCTGCGTGGCGAGGCTGACGCAATTGTCGGACGGCGGCTGCGTGGCCGACGTATCCTGTCCGTAGGCCGCCGAAGGCAGGCCGACGGCGGCAAGCGCCGCAAACGAAACGGTGCTGAAAATCGCTTTGCGAATCGCAAACATAGAAGCTCCCCCTTGTGGCCAATTGGCCGCTAGAACGTTCGAGGATGAAGGGCTTCATGCAAAATGCAAGCCGTGTGGCGATAATTACCGTAGGAATACAATCATAAGCCACACGGTGTTACATTAATGCCACACGCGTATTATGGCATTGGGCAACAGACTCCCTGCCGCGTGAATCGCGCGGTTCGGCCTGTCGGACGAAGAATGGAGACGCCGCGGCGTCCGTCAGTTCCGCTCGCGAAACCTAGTAGCGATAATGATCCGGCTTGAACGGCCCTTCGACCGGCACCCCGATATAGTCGGCCTGGCGCTGGTCGAGCTTGGTCAGCTTGACGCCGAGCTTGTCGAGATGAAGCGCCGCGACCTTCTCGTCGAGATGCTTGGGCAGGACATAGACCTCGTTCTTGTACTGATCCGATTTGGTCCACAGCTCGATCTGCGCCAACACCTGATTGGTGAAGCTGGAGCTCATTACGAAGCTCGGATGGCCGGTGGCGCAGCCGAGGTTCACCAGCCGACCCTTGGCCAGCACGATGATCTTCTTGCCGTCGGGAAACTCGACCTCATCGACCTGCGGCTTGATCTCGGTCCACTTCATGTTGTTCAGCGCCGCGATCTGGATCTCGCTGTCGAAATGACCGATGTTGCACACGATCGCCATGTTCTTCATCGCCCGCATGTGATCGAGCGTCAGCACATCCATATTGCCGGTCGCGGTGACGAAGATGTCGGCGCGGGTGGCGGCCTCCTCCATCGTCACGACCTCGAAGCCCTCCATCGCCGCCTGGAGCGCGCAGATGGGATCGATCTCGGTCACGATCACGCGGGCGCCGCCGTTGCGGAGCGACTGGGCGCTGCCCTTGCCGACATCGCCGAAGCCGGCGACGCAGGCGATCTTGCCGGCGAGCATGACGTCGGTCGCGCGGCGGATCGCATCGACCAGGCTCTCGCGGCAGCCGTAGAGATTGTCGAACTTCGACTTGGTGACGCTGTCGTTGACGTTGATCGCCGGGAAGGGAAGCTTGCCCTTCTTGGCGAGCTCGTAGAGGCGGTGGACGCCGGTGGTGGTCTCCTCGGAGACGCCCTTGATCGCCTGGACCGTTTTGGTGAGATAGCCGGGGCGCTCGGCGAGGAAGCGGTTCAGCGTCGCGGCGAAGATCTCCTCTTCCTCGTTGGACGGCGTGAAGAGGGTCTCTCCCGCCTCGACGCGTGCGCCCCAGAGCGCGAACATGGTGGCATCGCCGCCGTCGTCGAGGATCATGTTGCAGGTCTGGTCCCTATTCGCACTGGTGCCCCAATCGAAGATGCGGATCACATAATCCCAATAGTCCTCGAGGCTCTCGCCCTTGATGGCGAAGACCGGCACGCCGGTCGCCGCGATCGCCGCGGCGGCATGATCCTGGGTCGAGAAGATATTGCACGAGGCCCAGCGGACCTCCGCGCCGAGCGCAGTGAGCGTCTCGATCAGCACGGCGGTCTGGATCGTCATGTGGAGCGAGCCGGTGATGCGGGCGCCGGTCAGCGGCTTGGATGTGCCGAACTCTTCGCGCAGCGCCATCAGGCCGGGCATCTCGGTCTCGGCGATCTCGATCTCCTTGCGGCCGAAATCGGCGAGCGCGAGATCGTGAACCACATAGTCGCTGAACGAAGGCTTGGGCTGGCTCGCCACGGACGG
>Ga0164241_10001290_pt1 | contig 32153 bp, 44 predicted proteins | sample OricomyardsoilBY_FD_108780 | JGI IMG/M metagenome (GOLD analysis project Ga0164241, IMG submission 108780) | Backyard soil microbial communities from Emeryville, California, USA - Original compost - Back yard soil (BY) | ecosystem: Environmental > Terrestrial > Soil > Unclassified | place: USA... | reverse complement strand
GTTTGCACGCCCGTCGAGACCTCCGAAGGACCGCGGTTCCAGATTGAAGGAACCGCGGTCATCGGGAGGATTTTCACTGTCGAATCCAGTGTCAGTAACTCTGCGTCCCCAAGGGGATTCGAAGCCGAGAGATGTCGACGCCGAGCAGCATAGCGGCGTGATTTCAGCGCCGGACGACACGCCAAGCGACACCAAGAAGCACCCTAGCCCACCCGATCCGGAAACCTGGGCCACGGATTTGGCCCAGCCTGACGCCGTCGAACGGGCGATCGCGGATGCCCTGCTGCGCGCCAGCCGGGCGGAAGCTTGGGACACTGTCCGGGCCCTGACCGACGAGCTGCGGGCGCGCCGGGCGGCTCGGGCCGGTGTCGTCGACCTCGAGGCCGAGCGCTCACGCCGGGAACGAGGCGGCCGATGAGTACACGGCTTGCCCAGCTCGTCAGCCTCGCCGACGAGCGAGCGCGGCGGAAGGCGTTCGGAAAACACGCCCCGACGCGGCGCGAACCCGAATCATTTCCAGCTGATTGCGCGGCAGCGCCGCGTTCGGCAGCGAGCCTCCACGCTCGACCCAACACGGTGGTGCTCACACTCGCGGACGGCACCGAGTTCGACCTTTCCCCCGATCACGCCCGCACCTGGGCGGAACGCCTGGCGGCCATGGCCGACGTCGCCGAGGCGATGGCCAAGGAAGGGGCGGTCTTGGCCTTTGACGGCGCGACGCCGCCCCGCGATCGTCGTGTCGTGGCTGTCCAGAAGAAGGTCCCATTGGCGCAGTCGGACGACTTCAGCGACCCCCCCCAAGTGTTGGAGGCGCTGCTGCACTCGCCCGTCGGAGACTTCGAGAAGTTTCGGGCGCGTTTTGAGCACGGCATCTCCAACGCGACGGACCCAATGCTGCGCCGGCTCATGGACGTGGCCATGCAACTTGGCGAAGCGATTGAGCGGAACGACCGCGAGCGCCTATCCCATGCTGCGGGCTTGCTTGAGGGGCTGGTGGGTGTAGCGACCGAGCAGGCCGCCGTCTACCACGCGTTTGCGATTTTCAAAACCAGGGTGCAAAGGGCGAAACGCGAGGCGCCCGACGCCGAATCGCTCGGTAATGGCCGGGTGCAGCTTTTGGCGGTCGACGAGCGCTTCGCCAAGCTCACGCGAAAGGACCTTGGAGCCGCCATCGGCCGCGCGGCTAAGGCGACTGGGAAGGCTGGTTTGGCGGGCGAGGTTGGCGAGTTTGCCGGGCTCATTGCGCTAGTCGGCGCGTTCGGAATCACATCCAAACGACAGGCGAACGACCGGATCAAGGGAGCTCTGAAGGCAGGGAAGACGATGCCGCTGAAGCGCAACACTTGGTCACCCTGGACCGTCACCGAGATGATCGACGGCCCCCTGAAGCCGCGACCGAAACGTAAGTCGTGATGTTCGGTTTTGTAAAACCGACGATGACTTGAATCGCTGACCGACTACTAATCACCTGTAGCTGGTGCCACCGAGTTCGTCACTCGGCCTGCCAAGTTTGAACACTTGGCCCGAAGCGTGAAGGGAGCCGTTTTGTCCATGTCCAAAGAAAATCCCCACGAAACCGAAGCGGTGGACGCTCCGAAGCCGCCGCGCTCTGTGCGCGATGAAATGCACGCCGCGCGCGTCAGCGTGAGTGAGGCAGCCCGCCGGGCGAGCTGCGCAGCCAACACGTGGCGGCTCTATTCCGCCTCCCGCGAAGCTGTGAGCGAGACCGTTCGGTCGCGGTGTGACGCGACCCTGGAGTGGATTCGTGGCCTTGCCAAAGCCCGCGAGGCCGCGTGAGTAAGGCACGCCGAGAGCGCGCAAAGACCAAGCGGTTGCACGTGGCCGCTGGCACCCATGTGCCGCGCGTTGCCCGCGAGAGCAAGGGCAGGACAAGCTGCCTGCGCAGCTCGGCTCCTCGCCTTTTCGTCGAGGCCTACGCAGACCACAGCGAGGGCGATGCCGAGCCCGCGACCGCCCGTTACATCCGCGCCGACAAGCTCGAAGACGCTTCCATCGGCCACGGCACCTAGCCCCAAAAACGGACGCCCCGCCCCGGCAAGGGCGAGGCGTCCGGCAACGAGCGAGAGACACGTTATGAATGCACAACGAGCCAAAATCAAGGTGGTTACGCCATGAGCGCGCCCAACGCCGAGCACTACCGCGTGTTGGCCCGCGCAGCGCGCGCCGCTGGCGAAGCCAAGGCCCAAGTCTTCGAAGACGCCGCCCGTGCTGCTGCTGCTGCGCACCGCGACTGGGTCGAACAGACGGGAAGCCCGCTCGGCCGGTACCGCCATTGCACCATCACCCAGCGTCGCATCGCCGACGGCGCAGACGGCGCCGTGGTGGTGGGGCGCAAACACCTCCTGTCGCCGTCGGCGCTTGCCGAAGAGCTCGCGGCCCTGTCGAAGGCCAAGCGCCCTGCCCTAGCCAAGCCAGAAGGCCCCGCGGCGCCCCCCGCAGAGGCTTCGCCCGAGGCGCTTCGCGCGAAGCTCGGGCTTGTTGGCGGGGGCCGTCGCTGACGTGGGCAAACCCAAGCCGCACACCCGTCTGGTGCTGGACGCCTTGGAGCACAGTGGCCTGCCCTTCGACCTGCGGCACGTGATTCGCGTCTACTGCGACAAGGCAAACCGCAAGACTGGTAAGGGCTGGTCGGGGCACGAGAACATCGCCGGGTCACTCGGCTGCCACAAGCGCACGCTCATTCGCATGCTGAACGAGATCCGCCAGCTATCTGGCGCGCCGTGGATCACGTGGCAACGCCAACCGAACAAGACCGGCCGCGGCCGCGGAACCGACATCTACACCGTGCAAGTTGGGTCGTCGTTCAAGGTGACAGATACGTCACCTGAAACAGTCGATTCAAAGTGCCAAGAGGGTCACCTTGAAGAGGTCACGCCGGCCGCGTTCAAAGTGACACCCGAGGCCGTTCAAGGTGACATTCCAGGCACTTTCAAGGTGACAGCGGTGTCACACGATCCAGTTAGGGATCCAGTAAACAGATCCAGGGAGATCTCTTCCGCCTCGCAAAGCTCAGCGGTTGGTTTTTCGCTCGTGAGTCAGCAACAGGCAGAAACCGAGCGACCGAAGAAACGACCAGGCCCCACCAAAGCCAAGCCCGAACCCAAGTGGCCGGGCGTCCACCCGAAGGCTGTGACGGCCTACGTCGAGGCCTTCAAGCGCACGCGCGGTGCCGACCCGTTCTTCGGGCCTCCAGATGCCAAGGCCGTATCAACGCTGCTGGACTACGTGGCCGGCGACTTGGAGCGGTTCCGCCTGCTCGTCGAGAACGGTCTCGCGAATTGGCCGCAGGCGACGATCCGAACGATTGCTTCTGACCCGTCCAAGTCCGTCACCCGCCGCGCTGCCAACGGCTACGCCGCTCAGCCCCGCCAACCGAGCGGGGGCTTCGACCCCACCCGCTACGAGCAACCATGATCGACTACAACAATTGGACGCCCCCGCCCTGGAGCGTGCTCGGCGTCGAGCAGGAGCCTGCGCCGCCCGCCTCAATGTTCGAGCGACGCGCGCGCTGGGAGCTGACGCGGCTGAGAGGACGCGACAGCAGCGCCGTGCGCGCGAAGATTGCCCGCCTAGAGCACGCCCTTGAGGAGCGCGCGAAGCTTTCCCGGTGGTTTCTGCAGGCAACGCCAGAGCAGCGCCGTAAGGCCGTCGCGGCCCCGCTGCTCCGAGCGATCGACGGCTACCAGGGCAACCATGGCTTTCTGCTGGTCGGCGAACCCGACAAGGGCAAGACGACGGCAGCCTATTTGGCGGTCGAAGGGCTCTGGGCAGCCGGCTTGCGCGACGACAAGCCGTTCCCGAGGGTCACGATCATGAAAGCAGTCGACCTCGGCAACGCACGCCGAACCCACGGACTCGGCGCGGGAGACCCCGCGCTGATCAAGCAAGCCAAGGCGGCGCAGCTTCTGCTGCTCGATGACCTCGGACAGGACGAGCGCCGCGACCCGGTGATGTTCGAGATCTTCGATGCGCGTTACGAGCGCGGGCTCGTGTCAATCGTGACCAGCGGCTTTACCTGGGACGCGCTCACGACGATGTACTCCGAAGCTCTGATGCGCCGCATCCTGCAGGCGGGGCCAAACAAGGGCCGCTTCGTGAGCCTTTTTCCGAAAGAGCAACAGCAACCAAAGCTCGCTGCAGTCTGAAACTTCGGCGCTGCCCAGCGTGAGTTGGGTACGGCCGCCGCGTGTCGTTGGCGTGCGTTCATGGTCTCCGGGAGCCTCCTCCCGGGTTCTTGCTGCTGGCTTGCAGTTCGCCAAGCAGCCACGCCAACTAGCGCGGCGAGTCGGGTTCGACTCCCGACAGTGCCACCGAGGCGGCCGGGCCCAAGACATGTCGGCAGCTGGACACCTGCGCGCGCCGTTTGCTGTTTCGGTGCGCGCTGGGACGGTCGTTCGAGTCGACCGCGCCTCGATCTGTTCTTCGGCCGTGCAACGCCGAACACGAAAGGTACGAAATGTTCACGTTCTTCCGCAACTTCCTCCGCAACCGAGCCGTGGATCGCCTCATCGAAGCCGAACGCGAATACCGGGAGGCTAGAAGGCGTTTCCGCCGAGCGGAGAGGCTGTGCGCCGCCAAAGCTTCGTCGCCACTGGGCGAGGCCGACGAAGTCTTTCGAGATCTCGCCCTGGCCCGCGCGCGTGGCTCCGCGGCGCGACTCCTTGCGGCACGCGCGCGATGCCGCTCGCTCAGCGAGCCTGGCCCGGCCGCTCCCGCGCTGGCGGCGCATTGAAGCGATTACGCACTGCTTACCGCTAGCGAGATACGTCGTAGCGCCGGGCGGCTCCGTCAGCACAACCAATCGCGGCGTCGTCGAGCCGGGCCGCCCGGTGACGGCCGACTGTTTTGCCGGCGGCCAAGCCGACATCGACGATCTCGTTCGACGCGGCGTGATCGTCGACCGTGGGGCAACCACGTGATGTCGGGCGTACGGCGCGCCAAAAGCGCTCTCGCGAGCGCGCTCCGCAACCTGGCCGCGGCGCTTGAGTCCCCCGTGTCCGCGACCGCAGCGCCGCGCCCGTGCCATCTCGGCGAGCACCCCGAGATGGAGCGCGCAAACCGTCTCTGCGCTGAAATGCAACTGCGGCACGCGCTGCACTGCGCGCTGCGCCGCTACTCCCACCAAGAACAACCCGCCGAGGCGTGAGCCTACGGCACCGAAACGACAACGAGGAAAAAATGGACCCCGAGCAATTTCGAGAAAAGCACCGCACCGAAGGCTTCCGCGAAGGCGTGATCGCCGAGCGCTTGCAGACCCTCAACACCTTGCAGCGCATCGCCGACGCCCCCGACATCGAGGTGGCGCTAATGGCCGAGCACACGCGCCTCGAGCAGCTGCAAGCCCGCGAGCTGGCCGCCCCGACGATGACGGCCCTCGAGGCGCGCGCGTTCAGCCAGGTGCTGGCCGCGGCGAGTGGACACCAAGCCCCGCTCGACAACGGCGACCTAGTGGCGGCCGCCCTGGGTCTCGGTATGCCCGCGCAATCGACGACGGCGTCCCCGGCACGCTCGAACGACGCACGGCAGAGCCAGCCGGTCGACAACGTGGACAAGGTCGCCGCCGCGTTAGGCCTCACCGCCGCGCCCGCGAAGTGAAACCTCAGGAAAGAACGGAAACAACAGCCCATGACCATCGACGAATTGACCAACGCGCAACTCGACCGCCTCGCCGACCGCCTCGCCGCGCGCGCGACTCAGCGCCAAGTAGAGCGTGAAGCGGCCGAGCGGGAGAAGAACGACCCGAAACCGCTTCGCCCTGGCATCGGCTCCGCGGGAATCACCTTCAACGACATCGCGCGCCGCACATGGGATCAGGCCTGCATTTCCGCAAACTCAAAGCAGGTCGTTCCGTTCCAAATCGCCCCCATGGCCTCATTGGTGGCGCGCGACGGAACGCGCCTCCGGGAAGGCCAAGAGCTGCGGCCAAGCGAGCACCTCGATGCTCGGAAAGGCGACGTGATGGTCCAGCTGGAGCGGCTCGTCGCGTCGGGCCACGTGCTGGCCAAGGCGGGTGTTCTGTGAACGCCGCCCACAACCGCCCAAACTTCGGCTCCGACAGCGCCATCGCCGCATGGCAGACCGAGTGCAACGCCATCTCCTCGACGATGACCAGCGAGTACGCACTCGCGCCGCGATGCACGATCATGCGAGCCGACGGGCGGATGCTCCGCCAGGCCGGCGAACCCGTGACAGTCGCGGACTTCGAGCCGATGGTGACGCCGACCGGGGTCATTCATCCGTTGGCGCAGCTCGATCGCGCAGTGCGCGACGGCGCCGTGCTCCGGCGCGGCAGGCTGTACCCCGTGCAGGACGGGCCGGGACCGAGGGGCGACGGACCGATCGCGGCGTGAGAGTCGGGGCACGGCCCACGCTGACGCGTGCTGGCCGTGCCTCGGCCCTGCAGCGAACCAGTAGACGTCGAAACGATACGCGCGCGACGTTCGCGACCAAGTATCAAGCACTTACGCGCTTGAACGCATTGATCGAGGGTGCATAAACCCCATCAAAGTGGGGAAAGTGCATAAAGAAGCTGTTTTTGATGTGTTTTCATACGTCAAAAACCCCGCAATTTCGACGGGTCCTGTACGGCGGGTGGGGGCACGCCGGGGTTCTGTAGCAGGCCCGCGACCCTCTCGGAGAGAGTGATCGTCGATCAAGTGTTCCGGTTTTTGTGTGTTCCGGTTCCGCGAAAGTGTTCCGGCTAGCGCCCGACCCGCCGACATGCCCTGCAAACCGAGCTGGTGTCGGTTCAACACGCTTCCAGCTCCGACGAGCCCCCCGCGTGCGGCCGCAAAACAGATTGAGCAGACCGACGGCGCTCCGACCAGTGCGGCCCGCTTTCGTTCATCCGACGCCTTCCCCCACCATGATCCACACCCAACACCCCGTCACTCGCGCGGAGTTCGCCCGCCGCGCTGGGCGCGCCCGCTCCCGCATCACTGAGGCTTGCGGGCCCGACGGCGCGCTCCAAGCCGCGTGTCTGGCCGGCGGCAGCATCGACGCGGCGCATCCGGTGGTCCAAGCCTGGGCCGTCGCTCGTCGCATCGATCCTCTCGCGCTTCTCGAGCAGTCCCCAGCTCGAGAACCAGCGCCGCCATCGGTGGAAGAGCTCGTGCGGCAGCTGATCCTCGAAACGGCGCAGGCAATCGCGGCGCAAACAGCTGCCGCGGTCCGAGGTGGGGCCGGCGCCGTTGAGCTGCGGGCGCTCGTTCACCAGCTCGCCGACGATGCGTTCGAAGACGCGCGGCGGCGACTAGTCGTGGGCCTCGCTCTCGAGCCGACCAGCCCCTAGTTCTTAGCTCGAGCGGGCTGGCCTCGCTCGGGCTCGTCGTCGACCGCCCCGTTCGGTGCGGGGCGCCCGCCAAGACGCGGCGGGCCGCACGGCGTCAGCCCGCTTTTGGCTGGCGTCGTGCGCGACGAGCGCTCGGTACCGCCTCGCTCGCCCCAACCAGCGGCCGCGGCGCGGACTTTTTTTACGCCAACCACAGCTATTCCCATGTCCGAAAGTCAATTCATCAAACCCGACAACTGGCTTGAGCTCCTGCGTGCTGCCGTGGATGAGGGCTGGCCGTACGGCCCCGCTCACTACGAGCTGATGGCGCATCACCCGTTCTTCCGACGTCACTCGTTCGGGAGCAACGGCGGCAACATCACGGTTGCGCTCACGGCGCTCGACGAAATCGTCTTCACGCTCACACCGGCAGAGGAGGAAGCGCTCGAAAATCTGGCGCCGCGCAACATACTGGCGCCTTTGATTCTCGAGATCGCCGACGGGGCGTTCTTGCCGACGGCATCGAGCAAGGTTCGAGTGCAACTGCAGGCGCTGCGCGACGCGGCGGCGGCGCACGTCACCGTGCAGCTCTGGTGGCCACGTTTCACGAGCGAGCCCTGGCGGTGGTTCCGAGCAATCAGTTGGGGAACGACCATCGAGCGCGAGGCGGCGTTCGTGAGCGGCGTGTCGACGCCGCGGAGTTCGTTCTGATGCCCTGGGACCTCGACTGCGCTGACCGCGACTTCCGAACGCAGCTCAGCGACGATCAGCTCGAGCGCCTCGAGCGTCGCCAGACCCCGGCGCCTGGCGCTGCGCAGCCGCCCACGGCGCTTGCGGCCGCTGTTGACCGGCTGTCGTCCGGCGCCGGAGACGACGCCACGACCCCGCCAAGCGTGGCGACGAGGCCGAGGGCGATAGCGCCGACGGTCGTCAACCCGCCTCGGGCGGCTGACGGAGAAAGGCTGACGGAGAAAGGCTGACGGTAGTCTGCCACGAGAAGTAGCTCCAGGACGACCCGCGAACGCCGCGCGGGCCCGCTCCGCCGCGTTAGCGTCGGGCTTCCCGCCAGCGCCAGCAGCGTCGCCGACCACGCCTGCCACCCTACAGCAGCTCTTGTACGACGTTTTCGAGGACCGGCCTCGACGTGCTTGCGTGGCGGCCAAAAGTTCGCTGGTCTGTCGGCGATGGCACGTAGAACCTCGGAAGTTTTCGGCGTGTCCAACGCCATCCTCGCGGACTCCTACGTCGATCGAGGCCACCTGGACGATCGCCTCCAGTTGTTGTTGGAGCGCCCCACTCACATCGCGCTCCGCGGTGTCTCTAAGTGCGGAAAGTCCTGGCTGCGCCAAAAGGTCTTGCCGCAAGCGCTGACGGTGCAATGTCGCTACAAGAAGACGGCGAGCGATATCTACGTCGACGCCTTGTCCCAGCTCGGCGTGAGGCTTGAGGTCGAGCGATCGTCGGACAGCACGGTCAAGTTCACGGCTCAGGGGGAAGGTCAGTTGGGCCTAAAGCTAATCGCCGAGGCGAAAGCCTCCGTAGGTGGCGAGTACGAACGCAGCACCGAGAACAAGACGGCCCCCGTCGGGCGTACCGCCGGCGACCTCACCTTCGTGGCCGAGATGCTCAAGGCGTCGAAGCGCCGGCTGGTGGTTGAAGACTTCCACTACCTTGCTACGAATGAGCGCACGCACCTTGCCTTCGACTTGAAAGCGTTGTGGGATCTGGGCGTCTTCGTCCTCGTGATTGGAGTGTGGAGCGAGAGCAACTTCCTGCTCACGCTCAACCCAGACCTTTCAGGCCGCGTCGACGAGCTAGCTATCAGCTGGTCCAAGGAAGATCTCGAGCGCATTCTGATCAAGGGCGGGATGGCGTTGCAGGTGCTCTTCTCGGCTCCCATGCGTCAAAAGCTTGTGGAACTCGCCTATGAAAATGCGGGGGTGCTGCAGAAGCTGGCCCTCGGAACCTTGGACGAACTCGGCCTTTTTCACGAGGCTGCGGACCAACTCTCACCCGACAACGTCGACGCGGTCGATGGTGCGGCGCTGCAGTATGCGGAGCAGCTGAACCCCTTGTACCAGCAGTTCGCCAAACGCGTCGCGGATGGCATCCGCCACCGCGACGATTCGACCGCCATCTACCCGCACGCAATGGCGGCGATCCTAGCCGAGTCGGACGCGGACCTTCTCCGCGGCGTGAACATCGACAAGATCTACCAAGTGGCGCACGCGCGTCAGTCGAGGATCCAAAAAGGGAACCTGCGAACCATCCTTCGCAATTTCTCGCGCTTGCAGGTCGACGACGAGGGTCGGAATCTCGTACTGGCGTTCAACGAAGCCAGCGACGACGTTACGGTCGTCGACCGCCAGTTGCTCCTCTACCGCCGCTACGCCACCGTTCGGTGGCCGTGGGAGGACCTGATCCGAGAGGCCGAAGAAAAGGAAGCGCAAGGCCAGGCTTAGGCGCGGGCCGTCATGCGCGGGGAATGGATCGTTCCACCGAGCTGAGCGCCTGCCAGGAGGTTCGGTCTTTTGTCCGTGCTACGGTGCCCGCGACGTCGTTGGTGTACCACCCCCGGCCGCTGGCGGCGTCACTGATCGATGACGACTGGCGAGCACGCGCTACGTCGCCATTCCGAAAAGTCACATGAGGATTGCTCGATAGAACTCCGTTCCCCGTCCCTTGCTTGCACCGCTACATTGGCGTCCGCTAGCCTGCCGGATCGAGGTTTTGCTTGACGAGATGGGCCCCCGTTGATGCGAGCGAGTCTGCTGGTCTGCCTGATTGGGAGGGCCACGGCGGGCTGCCTGTTGGCGACTACCGGCCGTGCCGGACCGCGTTCGAGGAGCGTTTCGTCAACGACCCGGCGTCGAGCAGTCGACGCGCCATCTATGCTGGTTGGAACGCTCACCGCGATGACTTGCGCCGAGCCGGCTGCAACGATGAGAGCGAATGCCTGTTGAACGGTAGTTTCACAACGTCGAAGCAAGACCCGGAGGATCTCGATCTGGTAATCGGCGTTCCCATTGAGGCGACGACGCCCGCCGACGCGATCGTGCCGCTGCTGGCGTTGCTTCAAGGTCCAGACATGCGCGCGCGCTACCACTGCGACGCTTACCCGCTTTTCCTGTTGCCGGAGGACCATCCGGACCACGCTAATGTGACTCGCAAGGGGATCGCCTACTGGTTGCGGTGGTTCGGCCGCGACCGCGAAGGTCGCGAAAAGGGTCGCGTTTGGACCCGCCTCGCGGGATTGAGATAGGCGTTGTGGCGCGGTCTCACTTAGACGTTCAAGCAGAACTCGCCGAACTCGAGGCATACATCCGAGGCCTGCCAGCCGCTCTTTCAGGGCTGGGATACGCGACGCCGTATCTCGCGCGCGCCGAAGCACTTCGAAGCGAGCTGGTGTTAGCCGAGGCTTGCTACCACGCGGAACGCTTGCACGCTCCGATCCAAGTGGTGCGTCTCAGGGGCGCTTGGGCGGATGAGCACGTGGCGCCACTGGAGTTTCTCGGCAGCCTTTGTAAGCACTGGTATGCCCTCGTCGCCTCTGCCGCTGACGTGCTCGTCGGTGGCCACGCTGAGCTTCAGCACGACACGTTCCTCGCCCTTCCGGCGACGCCCGGCTCCTTCGCGCTTGGGGTTGCAACGCGCCATTCTCAGGCCCACGAACTCTACGAGATACTGGCGCGGGGGCTTCAAAGCGGGCCCAACTTGCCACTGTTGCAGGAGCAGTTCCAGCGATCGCCTAGCCTCGATCGGGCGGCGTACCGCGCCCTGCTGAGCCTGGTCGCGGACAACGGCGTCGACATCGAGTTCAGCTTTTTGCCGAACGGAGCGGCGGCTTTCCAACACGTCGTGGTGGTGAAAAGTACCGCCGCCAGCGACGTTGTCGGCATTCTCTCCGCCAGCGAGGAGACTGAGCGCGACGCCGAAGTTAGAGGCGTCTTGGTTGCTGCAAGCCTCACGAAAGGCCGCCTGGAAATACGTGAAGCCAGCGGGAATGTCGTGACCGCGAGCGTGCACGATCCAGACATCCTCCGCGGTGCCCGGATTGGCAGTCGGTACGAGGTGAAGGTTCGCGAAAAGACAGTTCGCGATCTCGTGACGAGCAAAGAAACGGTGACCGAGGTTGCCGTGACCCTGGTATCAGAGGCCGAATCAACGGAGGCGCCCAACAGCGTCGAAGCGCCCATCGGGTTCCTCGCAAGCGAGTTGATTCCAGAAGGAAACAAGCTCGCGAAAATCCACCTGCTCACTCAGGTGCTAGCGGCGACGAATCGACTGTCACCCGCCGCAATCGGCGTCACGACCGAACGGTGGGTGCAATACTACAAGGCTTCCGCGCGCGCGCTCGGCTACGTCTCGGACGCTGGGTCGATCACGCGGATCGGGCGCAGCGTGGCTCGTATGGGCGCCACGGATTTCCTGCGGCAAACGGCGATACAATTCCAGATCAGCGATGTCGGTGCCGCTTGGCTTGCATGGGCTGAGGTGCGTTCAATCGTCGAACTGCGGAAAGAGCAGGCCGAAGAATTTCTCAATGCCCGCGTGGCGGGACTCAGCCCGAGCAACGTGGCCCGTCGAGGCGGAACCTTGCGGGCGTGGCTGAAGCAGTTGCAACCATACCACTTTGAGTATGAAGGTTCGCCGCCGAAGTAACCGCTCGACGGCCCCTGGCCCCCCCGCGGGGATTTCGCAAGCCGATTGACCGCCGCTTCCCCAACGGCTGAGGTCGCCACCGGTGATGCCCTTACCGACGAGCAAATCGCCGAGTGGCTGGCCCCCCCCCGGGATGGCGCGGCATGCCCTTCGCCGCCTATTGGAGGCGGTACCCCAGTTACTCGCTGCGCGGCGTGGGCACGAACTCAACATCGATGACCTCGAGGATGGCCTCAACGGTAAACAAATGGAGCTCAGCGCTCGTCTCCGCGTCCATGCCGAAACCGCCGACGCCATTTGCGAAGCCGTGGCGCTTCAGCAACGGAAAGAGCGAATTGCCGAACACGCCTTCCAAGATCACGGTTCCGGTGCCGACAAGACCGATGCCTCGGCGAACCGGATCGTGGCTCTCCGTGACATCACTTTGGAGCCTCACGAACGAGTCTCCTTGCCGCACGACCGCCCGCAGCAGATCACGCAGGAGCATCAGCTCGTCGGAATCGATGTCAGTGAGCATGTTGCCCATGCTTCGAAAGAATCGGTTGGGCTTGCGCTTCCCATCGGCATACGGCCAAAGCAATCGACCCAAGGCGAAGAGAACATCAGGGTCGAGCGCATCCTGCACTCGACGAAGCGTCTCGAGTACGGCGTCCTGTGCCGTCACGTTATCCGTGCCGGCATTGAAGTGCGCCCGCGCCGCCTCTTCGCTGCCGTCGGCACAGCCCTTGACCCCGTCCCAAAAGCTGCCGTAGCGCCGAACCAGGGCTTTCAAAGCAACTGGGCCGAGCGTTGGTAAGAAGGCCGCAGCGGCGATTAGAAACGGGCTGGTGGCGAGGATGGTAACGACGCCGGCCACGCCGACCCCTGCCAACTCGCCGGTAAGCTCGATCGCTTCTTCGTCGGTGGCGTCGGTCATTTCTGTTGGATCTATCAGCGCCACGACACGGACGGTAGTGGGCAGCGCTACCTGCAAAGGCTAGGCCGAGGAGCGCGATCTCGCAGCCGCCTGCGCTTCTCTAAACTCGGAAGACTGTTCGCGAAAATGCCCGGCTTTGCGACCATCGTCGTAGACGAGCAGGACGTTCGATTCGTCGGCGCCCACCTCTCTCCAGTCCGCTTCATGGAGGGAGAACAACTTGTGCACCCCCTTGGTCGCTGAAAAAAGCGCCGAACTGCGGAGCGCTTCAAGCCAGCCGGGAACTCCGAGAAGCACGTCCGTGGCGTGGAGTCTTTCCAGCAACGGAAACCCCTCCAGCCATGCCGCCTCGTTCATCAGGGCGATGCCAAACTGCCGTGCATTGCGCATGACGGTGGGCAACACCACTTTCAGCTGATTCGGGCGCCTCTGCGCGAACGCCCTGACGCGATCCTGGAGAAAGCCGACATTCTCCAAGTCGCAGTGTTCCGTCGCGACCTCAAGATACGAGCCACCCCGGGGTCCCATCAGCAGGTCGCCGAGGAGACTGATCACAAAAGGTGATTTGGAGTCACCCAGTACCAATGTCACCACTCGATGCTTCAGCTCCTCGTCGGTTGCGGTCCGAACGGCAGCGGTAACGCCGAAGATCTGCGGCTCTGTGAGGTGCCCCCTTCCCCGAAAAATCAGGTACTCGAGACCCAGATCTCGCTCGACCTTGTCGGTGCTGAGGAGTCGGCTGATTGCTTCATCGTTCTCTTGCAACCTCTGGGCTTTCGCGAGTTCCGCGAATTGCTGCCGCAGACCCTCCTTTGCTTCGCGGGCTTCCTTGATCGCTTGCCGGGCGTCGTCGAGCAGGCGTTGGCCTGGCGCGATGGTGGCTACGTGAGTCCAGATGGGGAGGAGCAAGCCGCCGACGGCAATCATAAGCCCGAGCAGGCCAAGGCCTGTGGTCAGCAGCTGGCCTTGTTGCTCGAGCTTCGCCTGCAAATCATCGAGCTTGGTATCCACGCCGGCCCGATGTCTGATGGCGGCGGTCTCCGCGCGGTACCGCTCGCGGCCGTCGCAGGTTGTGACTGCCGTCGCGAACAGGATCGGCAAGACCAGAGCCAGCACCAGCCAGAACGTTCCCCGGTCCGAATCGCGAGCCATGGCGCCTGCTTTACTGAGAAAGCGCGGTCGCATCCAAACGTTTGCGCATCGCTCAAAAAAATACCGCGGCGGCCCTCACCCGTTCATGCGGCCCCAACAAAAATCTCTCCAATAGATCTACGCGGTTACCGGTGCAGGTCCGAGAAGGTAGTTGCCAGGTGAGTTCATGGCATGTACATCAGATGAACCTTGGCACCCGAACGCGACAAGCAATTCCGGATGAACCTGTCGGAGGAAGAACGCGCCATGCTCGAGGACCTCTCTGAGGCCGACGGCGTGACGGCGTCCGACTACCTGCGGCTTCTCATTCGGCGTCAGCATTCGGAACGCTTCGGCGCCAAGACCAAAAAGAAGCGCTAGGCCCACGTAGCGGGGCCCGCGCTGTTAGAGCAGCTCGGACCCCAGTCACCACAGGAAGGGAAGTTCCAATGGCAACGAAGAAGTCAGTAGCACGTTCGAAGGCACGTGGAAAAGCCACCAAGGCGGGCACGACGCCAGCAGATAGCCGGCTGCTCGGCGAAGCCGGGCAAGACGCTGCCGCCGCGAAGGCGCCGCTACTTGTCGTCGACCCCCGCGAGTTCGAATCGGTTCGGGAGCAGCTGAAGGAGCTCACGCACACCTTCATCGGCGCTTGGTCGGTGCGCAACGACGAGAACACGTTCGACGAGGCGCTCTGCCGACTGCACGAAGCGCGGCTGAACTTCGAGTCCTGCGTGCACGAGGTGCAGCCGTGAACCGCCAGCATCAGCGCGTGCTGCACCGCAACGAAGCGCAGCAAATGGTCACGGACCTCGGCACGGCCATCAACAACGTGATCTGCCTGGCCGCCGAGATGAGCGACACCGACAAGGTCTGCGCGCTCGACACGCTGGTGCTCCTCCGCACGAAGCAGAGCACGCTGGAAGGCGAGATCGCGTGGACCGACCGGGAGGGCGCCGAACGCGATCTCGACACGCTCAAGCAAGCAGCGGCGCAGCGGGGAGGTGGAGCGTGAGCGCCGGGCGAAAGCTTCGGGATCTGCCGGGCTGGGCCACGGCCTCCGTGGCCGCCACGACGCGTATGCGCAGCGACGGCTCCACGTACTTGGCCGATCGGGATTGGCTGCGAGTCGTCGGCGCCTTCGTTGCCCCCCCTAGCGTCGACCACGTCACGCCGGAGCTTGTGCGAGGCCTCCTCGTCGGCCTGTTGCGACAACACTGCTTCGACGCGGACGCGAAGGAGCTTGCGGCGCGCGAGGCCTGCAAGGTCGTCGACTTAGCGGAGGTGCGCTCTCGTCGAGGGTATGGCGATGTTGTTCTCCAGCGGGTGCACGGCGACTGGACCAAACATTGGACAACGAGCGAGCCGACCATGCGCGACGCGCTAACGTGCCCGCCGTCCCCCACAGCGGCAGGAAGGGTGCGCCCAAAGAAGTACGGCGGACGGGTCAACGCTCATCGCAAAACTGCCCAGCGACCAACCAAAGACGGCCGCCGTCGGCCGCCTGTGCCGCGTCCCGTCGAATTCACGGGTGCGATAGAGATCAGCGCGCAGCAACATGGTGCGGACTTGTCGCTTGTCGAAGTTGCTGCCTTGAACGGCCTCGCAAACCGGGTGCTCGCCATGCTGCGGCTGCTGGAGCTGTCACTGCCAGACGTGGAATTAGTCGAGCTGGTGCGCCACTCCGTCCGGCGTGCGCCCAAACACTACCTCGAAGAGCCGTGCGTTCGTTCTTGGTTCCAGCTCGCCCTCAACAACGTGCAGTTCTGGCACGTCCTTCGCGCCCATCAGCCGCTGCTTCGGCTGGTGGATGTGAGTGAGGCCGCCCAATGATGACCGCAGAGCAAGCCGCGCTTCTCTCGGCAGCGCTCACCGGGGCCCACGATGGCGGCGCCGACGACGTCGCGGTCGGCGCCTGCCTGCAGGCCGCCGACGAACTCCGGGTGCTCGAGGCGGCCCTTGTCGAAGGCGTTTCGATCTATTCGATTGCGACCTCCCTCGGCGGGGTCCAGGCGCGTCTGCGCGCGGCTGCGGCCCTCGCGGGTCACATCGAGCTGGCCCGTGATGCCGAAGACGAGCCCCGGCAGGTGCGCCAGTGAGGAACGCTGAACGCATCGATCGGATCCGCCGCGACCTGGTCGAGCTGAAGTCCCGGTTGCAGCGTATCGAGTCCGAGACCTTCGCGGGCAAGCGCGGCGTCGACGAGCTCGTCGCGGAGCTTGAGCAGCTGGAGAGCGCGGGAGACGAAGCCCGATCATGACCAAGACAAGCATGCCGGACGTCCAGCCGCGTACCGATGCCGACGAAGCTCAGATCATCGCGAACGGTCACCTGCTGCTCACGCTCTACGACAATTACAGTGTGAGCGCCCCTGCTCCCGTTGAGGATTGGGAGACAGTTCCGAGGGCGTGCTTCGCGCGTGTTCGCTACTCGACGGGCGTCATTCTTGGGATGGACGCACACCCGACAGAACGTATCCCCCTAGCCCGTTCTGTGTACGAGCACTCGGTGACCTTCGCGTGGCTCTTGATCGACCCGGAGCGCCACTACAGGCGCTTCCTCAGGTGGGAGATCAACGAACGTACGAAGATGTTCGATGCCCTCGCGAAGCACGGGTCGATTGCGCCACCGCCGAAAGAGGTCATTGAACTTGCTCTTGTCGGAGCAAGCGACAATGCCGCTCCGGAAATGTACGACCGGGCGGTGGCCGCAGACAAGTTCTGGCAAGCTCAGCCAGAGCGCTGGAGATGGCATTTCGTGGCCTCCTACGGAAACGTGTTTCGATACCTCAGCTCGTACGTGCACCCGACGCTGATGGGCCTCGACTGCTTTATCGCACGCACGCCGACTGGCCCGTTCGTTTTGCCAACGCCTGACCCGACGCGGGAAGCCGACAACGCTGCTGTCGTCGCCGTGACCAGCCTGGCCGATGCCCTGATGGTGAGCGCCGCGAAGTTCGGATGGCCTCCCCAGCGGGAGGTGCTGCGCGCCTTCACGGTTGGATTCGTGCCGGAAGGCATCCCATGACCGACAATTCCCACTCCGTCCGCCTCCGCTACGGCAAAGGCCTACGCGCCCGCTTCACAATCAACGCGCCCGACGAAGCCACCGCGAAGCGCCGCGAGCGCAAGCTCCGCGAGGTCGCCGAAATGCTGATGCGCGCCGGGCAACACGCGCATGCGCTCGAGATCCTCACGGCCGCCGCCGGCGCCGCCACCGATGCCGACTTCGGGGGCTTTGTGAAGATCGCCGAGGAGCTGTGCGAGCAGTCGCCGCACATGAAGCGCGCTGCGCAGGCGCGCACGCTCACCTTTCAGGACTTGGGCGAACGCTGGACGTCAGGCGACTTGCACCGCGAGTATCCCGACCAGATCAAGATTAAGCGCACGGCCGAGCACGACGCGGGGCGGCTTGAGGCGCACGTGTACCCGGTGATCGGCGGCATCAAGGTGGCGGCGCTTACGCTCGACGACGCTCAGGAAGTCATGCGCCGCCTGCCATCCGAACTCACGTCGACTACGCGTCGACACATCGGCCACCTGGTCGTCCGGCTGATGAACCTCGCGGTGTGGCCGCTGCGCATCCGCGAGTCGAGCCCCCTGCCCGCCGGCTTCTTACCGCAGCGCGGGCCCCGGAAGGCGCTCGCGTACCTCTATCCCGACGAGGACCGCCGCCTGCTTGAGGCCGTCAACGTTCCGTTCTGCTACCGCCTGCTTTGGGGCTTCCTTTGCCGGGAGGGCATGCGGGAGGGCGAAGCGTTCGGGCTGACCTGGGGCGACCTCGACCTGCGGCGTGGCATGGTCCGGCTCGACAAGAACAAGACCGACGACCCGCGGGCCTGGACGCTCGACCCGGGCGTTGCGCGGGCCCTGACCGCCTACAAGGCACTGCTTCGGGCGGAGGCCGGCTCCGCCGAGCTTGTCTTCGTGGACCCCCAGGGCAGGCGTCACAGCGCGTTCGGAGCGGCTGCCCTGCTGCGCTCCCACCTGGAGGCCATCGGGCTCAAGCGAGAGCGGCCGGAGCTCTTCGAGAGCACCGAGCACCGAAAGCAGATCCGGGTCCATGATCTGCGCGGCACGTTCGTGACGCTCTCGCTGGCCAACGGACAGAGCGAGGCGTGGGTGTCGGCGCGCACCGGCCACGAGTCGAGCACGATGCTCAACGCGTACAAGCGCACCGCGAACAGCTTTCAAGAACTCGACGCCGGAGTACTTGTGCCGCTCGACTTTGGTTTGCCCGAGCTCCGTGGCACCACCGCTGCCGGCGGGGTGGGCCACGGGTGGGCCAGCGTATCAAGAAACAGCGAGAAAAACGGGCGTCCCCAAGGGGATTCGAACCTTCTGTAATTATTGATAATTCTGACATTTCACGAGGCTTCGCTGAGGTAGTCGAGGGTGACATTGTCCCCGTTGGCGAGCCTAACTCCGCGAACCTCGGGGTTGCGATCAATGGTTGCGATCGCAACGTGCTCGCCGAGCTGAGGCGCGTGCGAGGGTTCCTGCGCGCTATTTGATCGCGCGTATACGATGCGAATTTAGTCGATCGTTAATTGCCACTCACTGCGCGTCGCGAACTTTATATTTCTGCGTCAACAACTTTCGGAATTTCCGAGAACGCGGAATATCCATGTTATACTTGCGTAGCAGTACTTGACGACCTTCGGGCGTCCGAGCGTGCGGGCAATTGTTCCGGGGCTCCTGCCAACTCTTAGGGCGTGCTTTCGAGCGCGCCTCGGTAGGCAAATGGAGACCCGACGTGAGCACCTCTGCGATTCTACGAGCCCAAGCGACTGCGTTAAGGCTCCAGGCTGACCTCCTGGACGCTCTTGCCGAGCAGGCGGCCCAGACTGCCCCTTGCGCGCCCGACTTTCTTAGCGTGCCCGATATCGCCAGGAAGTACGGCATCGGACGGGACGCTTTGCTGAATGCAGCCGATCGTCAGGAGCTGTCGATCATGCGTGGCCCCCGACAGAAATTGTTAGTCGAGCGCGCCGAAATTGATCGGTGGCTGGCATCACGGCCTTATGCCCGCCGCATGAAAAAGATTCCGAGCCCAGGGGCCGAAAACGATTGGGAGCGCCGGGCAGAGCAGCAACTTAAGCAGCTCACGGGTTAGCCCCCAAACCAAAACTAAGGACCGATGCCAATTTCGGCGCCGATCCCCAACGAAAGAAAAACAGAAGTGATGAGAGAGATATTCGTAAATCGCCTACCGACCACAGCCGCAATCGACGCCGCATCAAAGCCTGAGTTGCTTGAGATGCGCATGACCGTCGAGTGCGAGATCCGGCAACGCAAGCTAGAGTTGACTGATCGGCTACCAGCCATAGAGCTGCGACGATCGCGGGTCGGGCTCGTAAATGCCCAAGCGCTAAATTCGCGAATCATGAACCGGCTGTCCGGGCTTAAGGTTGCTAGTCAGGCGGTGGCATCGTGAGGGCACAGCCATTTGCAAGTCCCGCCGCAAGCCATGAGGCCGGGCATGCGGTTGTCGCGCACGGACTTGATCTCGATGTCCGTGCAGCTCTACTCGGCAAAGGAAATCACGTCGTCGGCCACATCGAGGGGGCTGTCCTAATCGAGACTCAAGAGTTTGAGCGCCTTTCAAATGACGGGCGGATTGCGTACAGTGTCGCGGGGTACGTCGCCGAGCACACTTTTGCCAACGTTGAGGGCGACATTGCTGACTACTACGTGGCCGAGCAACGCACCGCGGGCCCCTGCAACACCACTCAGTTCGATATGCACCGCGCGCGAGCCAGCGCGTTGGACGAGTATCGAGATAGCCGCGAGGCGTGGAAAGCCATCCAGCGGGCATGGGATCGCGTGCTCGCGTGGCAGCGTGAGTCAAACGTTGCGAACGCCATCAAAGAGATTGCGCTCCGTCTCGATGCGAATCGGAAGGTGGGCATTGTGAATACTATTGCGGCGCGTCATGGGGTCCTAAGACCCGATCCGCGGCTGCTTCCGCCTCGCGATGGCGGGACCAATGTCTGACCTCGCCCAACGCGCTGCTAAAGCCGCCGCGAAATGGGAAGCAACGCTATCGGACGCCGATCGCAAATCTATCCCGATCGCTTCTATCGAGCGCCCTCGCCCCGATGAGGGAATCATTATTTTGCGCAACTCGGCGCCACAGTGCGACGCGTATCGAGCCGGCGCGAAGTTGTCTGACACAATGTCCGAGTACACGCTCCGATCCGCGCTGCCGTGGCTGGCTGGACCCGTGGTCCACGATCACGAGTCGGCTTGGGAGGCCTATGGCGCGACGATTCATGATTTTGGTGTCGTAGCCGCTCGAAAGGAAATCAATCGGAAGCGGACCCGCAGCCGTCACAAACGAGGCGATCAGCTGCTGGACCTGTCGGCGCTCGTTGCAGCGTACCCACCCCAGAATCAATGGGCGCCGGAGTTGGCGATCGATTGCCTGAGCTGGCGATTGGCGGATACACCGGGAGCACTACCGCAACCGGCTGGGCCACCCTACGTGACGCCGACTATCGTCAGTTGGGCGGCTCGTGTCGTCTCCGTTGGCGGCGGTGGCAAGGCGCGCAAGCTGTCACCACGGGGCCTGGCCGATGTGCTGCTGGACCCGGCCGAACTACTCGCACGGCTAGATGATCAGCACGCACGCCGCGAGCTGGAAAAGTTGTGCCCTCCCCTATGGATGAGGGTGTCAGAGATGGCGCCACTTTCATTTGGCCCGAAAAACGCTAACTCCAAACTGAGAAATGTAGAGAGACATCATGGTAACGCCCAGAATTGACCGCCCGCGAGCACGGGCAACGCCGCTGGATCCAGAGCATCAAGTGCGCTTACGAGCCGTTCTATTGAAGCACGGCGCACCCGACATCATCAAGAAAACCGGCTTGAGCTTGCCAACCTTGACCGCTCTTGCGGCTGGGCTTGGTTGCCACGAATCAAGCAAGCGAGTCGCAAGAAATTTCATTTGCGAAGGGTTGGGAGCAGGAGCGTGATCGCGCCAGTGGTTGCGCTCAGACCTCCGCTCGATCAGCACGCTCTGGCGGCTATGGGCTGGGCAGGGCTTGGTGTCGCCGATATCTTTGCGCAGCTCGAACCGATCAACCATTTGATCGAGCCGCTGGACTTGTGCCCGGGTGCCCCTGCGCTTGTCGCTGGCTATGGCTACTCGGGCAAGACGGTTGCAATCCAGTCGGCCGCCGTTTCGATTGCCGCCGGGTTTCCGGTCTGGGGAATGTTCCCGGCTCGGCGTGGTCGGGTGCTCCACGTCGATTATGAGCAAGGACCACGGCTCACGCGCGAACGCTATCAACGGCTGGCGGCCGGAATGCGTCTAAGTCCCGACGATTTGGCCGGAAACCTAGAACTGGTCAGCATGCCGTCCGTCTACTTGGACGCTCACCAGGCCGAAGACTTCTTCACGGAGCGGTGCGAGGGGGTTGATCTGGTCATCGTCGATTCGCTACGGGTGGCAGCACCGAGCCTGGACGAAAACGATTCTGACATTCGGTCCGTATTCGACCGCCTCAATCGCGTCTCGCACCGCACCGGTTGCTGCTCGATCATCATCCACCACGCTCGTAAGCCGAGCATGACGGCTGCCGGCGGTGCCAAGGCGACGATCCGAGGGTCGGGCGCCATCTTCGACGCTTCCGGCTCGGTCCTGATCTTCGATGCCGTGAAGGGCAAGCCGATCCGAGTCAGCCACGAGAAAGCAAGGTCCAGCGGAATCACGGTTCCGGACTTCTCGTTGACTATTGCCGATGTAGTGACGGAGCACGGTCCAAAGGGCGGGCTAGCGGTCACGGCGCAAGCGTTGGGGGCTGCGCCAAGCTCAGCACCGGATGGGCTCAGGGATCGGATCCGGCAGTACCTGCTAGAGCATGGTGACGAACGGCCGAGCAAGACGGCGCTATGCAAGATCTTGGCAGTTAAGCGTGATCCATTCTTCGCTGCCATGGCTGAAATGGAAGCGACTGGCGAAGTCATCAATGCCGGAACCAAGCAAAAGCCGGTCTTAAAGCTGGCCAGACTCTAGTGGTCGTCCCCTCGTCCCCGGTCGTCCCCGGTCGTCCCCGGGACGACTCACAGGGTCGTCCCCTCGTCCCCACACCTAAGTGGGGGACGGGGACGACGTTGTCAGGCCGCGACAAGATGGACCATCGCATGGGGCTCATGGCCGCCCCAACACCCGGCCTAGTTGATCTGAAGATCAACGATCGTTCGCTTTACCAAAAGTACATGCGTGAAGATTCATCTTCACTAGGCGGAGGGGGCTACGGGGGACCGGCTATGAGGTCCACCCGTCTAGACGCGCGATGGCTCACAGGTTCGCTTTGCGTTCGTTGCTGGCTCGGGCTGCTGGCTGGTCTGTCAAAAGCGATTGTAGAGGCTGCTAGAGCCGCGAACCAAAGCGCGTCCAACCCATCCCGGAAAATCGGATCAATTTCTCAGACCCATTTTCAGCCTCTCAGCCGACCCCAATTGACTGATTCAGATCCGAACCGTTAACATCCGAGTTGCGAGTCAGCGTCACGGCACCACTGCCAAGCTGATAAACGCGCAAGTCCGCGAAACCTGGTCGAGCCGGACCAGTATCGTTCGCGTACCTATCGATCGCGGCGTGTCCCTGATCGCCAGAACGGCATGATTCGTGCTGTGGGGTGATTGTCGGGCACAGGGTCTCGCTCCCCTTCCGCCCTCTGGCGTGGGTTGCAGGCGCCGACCCGCGAGCTGCCAGAGCACACCGACCCACCACCAATTTCACGCGCTCAGAACCGGGCGCTTTTTACTTCGAGGCTTGCTTATGAATTTACGAACTGAACACGACGCGGTGCGACCAACTCGCCCGAGACTGAAGGACATGCCCACGACCCTAACGGTCAGCGAACGGAGCCGTTCCAGGGGTGCTGACGGACGGTTCTGCGGCGGCAACGCTGCGGCTACGGATAGAGGCGTCAAAGCGGCTATCAAGCGCCAGCTGGGCAAGGGTGCGACCGGTGCCGAGGTCGAGGAGCTGTATCGGGAAACGCTGATCGTGTTCCGTGGGATCTTGAAAACCCTGCCTGACGACTCGGCCACGGTACAGGGCCTAGCAGCTCGGCAGGCACGTTCCGAGGTGCTGAGCGCTCATTACGCCGCTTGTGCCGCTGGCCACGGCCTGGACTCCGACGCCGGGCGACAAGCCATGGAGCTGAGCATTAAGCTAGACGCGCGAGCCGAGCGCTTGGCCGTAACGTCGCTGACCCTTGCCGCCAAGCTCGGGAAGGCTCGCCAAGGCATCAGGGCAGCCGAGGAACAGCGCGAACGCTGGGCAGCTCAGCAAGCCCGAACAGCCGCTTTGACCGCAGCCCAGGAAGAGCAGGCCAGGCTGGCCAGAGAGGCACGGGAAGCCGCCCAGGTGGCTCCATGAGCGCCCCATTATGCGCCGCCGAGATGAGGGAGCTGGCAGGCGTCCGGCCCTTCACAATCGGTTTTAGGGCCATCAGCAAAGCGATCCGCGGCCTGCCCCTATCAACCGAGGAGCGGTTCGCGTTCACCGAGATGAGCGGCGGCATTGAACCGCGCGACGGTACTGGCTTCGCTGACGTGCTGCTCATCAAGCCTAGAAGAGCCGGCGGGAGTGAGTGGATCGCGAGCGAGCTGTTCTTCGAGGCTTGCTATGGCAACCATGGCGTGATGGCGGCACCGGGTCAGGTGCTGGCCTTGCCGCTGGTCTGCGCACGTCGCGATCAGTCAGCCGAGCTGCTGTCATACGCGCGGGGCCTAGCCCAGCTCGGCACCTTGGCGCACCTAGTCGAGTCGATTACGGCTGATGAGGTGCTGTTCAATACTGGGGTGGCGTTGCGAATCGTAACCGCCGACCTGAACGCGGTGTCTGGCATGACGGCATGTGGGTACGGTTTGAGCGAGTTTGCCAAGTTCCCCGGCGACGATGCTGCCCAAAGCGATCGTGTTATCGTCGATTCGCTTGATCCCGCTACGGCTCCGCTAGTTGGCGCACCGGTTCGTCGTCGTCTACGTGAGACCAGCGCTTTCATTCAGGACGGGCTCGCCTACGAGACTGATCGCGACTGGCACGGCAAGCCTGACGCGCCCACGCTCGTGCTGCGCGGTTGCTTCCGGCTGCTTAACCCGAGCATTGATCGCGACTTCTTGGCACGGGAAAAGCGCCGTCTATCCCCCGCTGTTTTCGCCCGCGAGTATGGCCCCGACTTTGATTCGCCTCCGGAGTGGCAGAGCAGCGTCACCGAGTCTTGGTTCGGCGACACTATAGACAGCTGCGTTGATGAGGGCCGTGGAATCCTAGAGCCCAACCCCCAAGTCAGCTATTTCGCCGGAATCGATCTCGGCGTCAGGCAAGATGGCGCCGCACTTGCGATCGGCCACAGAGAGCGGATCGACGGCGAGCCCGTGACGATCGTTGACGGTGTTTGGTACTGGGCCGCCGGGTCCAAGGCGCTCGGTCAAATCGTCCAGGAATCGGCGGCGATTATTCGTAAGTATCGCGCCAGAGCATGGGCAGATCAGTTCCATTTTGACAGCGTCAAAGACGCCTACGCCCGCGAGCAAGTTTTGGTGGTGGAGGCGCCGTGGAGCTCCATGGGCGACAAGTCCAAAGCTAACAGGTTCAATCGGTGCAAATACGAGATGCGCGATCGCCGCGTTCGTCTGCCTGGCGCCGACACCGCCCTGATTCGAGAGTTCTACAATCTCGGCGGCAAGTTGCTGAGGTCGGGCACTGAGCAGATCGCAGCGCGTCGCGGCGGTGACGATCGCGTTCATGCCGCGATTTTAATGATCAGCGAAGCGCTAGAGCACCAACCCGACCGCAAGCCATCGTTCACGCACTGGACGATCGCAGAATATCTAGAGAAGCGGCGCGAATTTTTCATCAATTCACGAGCGCTGCCGTGCCGAATTTATCACCCCGTGTTCGATCGCCAAGGCACCTGCTTGGACTACCGAACCATGATTTCTATGTCCCAAGCCGGAACACTTTGAAGGAAACTTATGCCGACGATTAAGCAACTAAACACCCGAAATTCAGCCACCGATCTAAAGCGCCACGCGAACATAAACGCGCTCTATGACGGTGCAACCAAACTCAGGGCGGCAATTCATGAATTCTTGCCACAACGCCTCGCCGAGAGCGCAGAACGGTACGGCACGCGCTGTGCTGAGCTTGCATACGATAACCATATGGGGACCGTCATTGATTTCGTGAGCGCAAATCTTTTTGCGGCACGTCCCGAATGTCTACCGCAAGTAGACGGACGCGACTCTCACCTCGATCCATGGTGGTCAATGTTCTTTGCAAACTGCGACGGCGGCGGCTCGACTGACTACGAGGACTTCATGCAAGGCCGCTTCACTGAGGCGCTCGTTAGCGGTATGTCTTTCATCCGCTTGCATGGGCCGATCCAGGCGACGAAGCCGGGTATGCGAGCGGACTCGCGCTATCACGTTGAAGCGCTTAACGTTCCCGACGTGATCGATTGGACGTGCTCACCGACTGGTGAGCTGATTTGGGCTCTGACTTTCTCGCGAACGTCACCACGTTTTGGCCTACATGCGAAGCGTCAGGTTATCGACACATGGACGGAGCTAACCGATCGCGAAATCATCACGTATCAGCTGACCTACGATCCCAAGTACCCACCGACAGACGATGTCGAGGTGCCGATCGTATCGAGCACCACGCACGGCTTTGGGGTCGTGCCATTAATCGTCATGCAAATGCCGGCAGCCCTATGGCTCGGCTCGAAACTTGAGATCCCCGCACGGTGCCATTTGCGTTTGTTGAACGCACACAACTACAACCTCACGAACTGTAATTTCGCAACACCGGTCTGGAACATGTCCAACCCAAGCAACGCGCCAGTGATGGGATCCGGTTACGGAATGATACTCACGACCGAAGAGCGGTTTTCTTGGGCAGCGCCGCCGTCGGCACATATTTCCGAGTCTGCTGATTCGTTGCGCAATGCGCGCACCGAGATCTACAGGGCCGCATTTCAGCTTCAGCAGGGTATCGACGGGACCTCGATAGCAGCGATCCAGCGCAGCGGCGAGAGCAAGGCCCAAGATGCCGCTACTTCTAAGGTAATGACAGGCCGATTCGCGAAAATTGTACGCGAGGCTATGCAGCGCTGCCTAGAAGTCATCACCACGGCCCGCGGCGAGCGCTACACGTGGACAGTAGGCGGGTTGCGTGAAACCACACGAGCCGAATTGGCAGCACTCTTGGCGGTATTGCAGGGCGTGCAAAAGACAGGCGGCATGCCAAGTCACGACGCTCAGGCCGAGCTTTGGTGCATGCTGGCTGACGCGCTGTTTCAGAACGTGCCGCACACAACGCGGTCAGCAATCCGCGCCCAGATTCATCAAGGCGTCAGGACCGCGCCCAAGGCTGTTGCACAAGTAGCCACGACTTCGCCAGCGCTCGACATCGCAGCGTGAACATTTAGCAGGCTTACAACGTGTGATGTCTGGGCCGAAATCGCGGCCCTCGTCTCGTGATCGGATTTCCTACGCGCGCGAGACAGCCGAGCGTCACGAGTAGGGCACGGTCTGCACCACGATCTTCCTGTTTGGGCTTCATTGTCCAAACGGCGGTGCGGACTGTTGTCGCCTACTCACTAATTTAACGCCGTTTTTGCGGCAGATACGGAATATGATGTCACTAGATACTACCGCGGCCGTCGCCGCAATTCTTGAACTTAACCCCGACCTCGGCGCTGAAGCTGCGCACGCATTGGCTACGGCTGCGCTAGCGGCTGCAGCCGTCCCACCACCAAAGCCGGCGCCGCTGGCCCGACCAGTACCCCTAAAGCTTGATCAGGCTGGGCTGGCCCTCATGTCACCGAACGAACGCAGCGCGACATTCAGGGCTCATACAGCGGCGCTTGAAAGCTGGATTCCACTCGCTCGCAGCTACGTCGAACCAATTTCGGAAGAAGCACAGCAAGCAAGAGACAGGATCCGCGAACTGCGCGAGCGAACCGACGCCGACACGACCGCCGAGAAGGTTGCTCGTGCCGAACAGATCGCCCGACTAATGGAAGTAGTCATTGCTGGTGGAGGGTCGCGCTAATGTCTCATTCGCCCGCCCAGAAGACGCTAGGTGTCGCGATCGGAAAGCGCAACCAAGCCGAGGAAAATCTCCAAAAGTACAAGGCCACGTTGTATCGGCTTCAGGAGGTCGATGCTGCGGCGCAAAAGGCCGAAGCTGATGCGCAAGCAAATCTGAACCAGTTGATGCAAGAGAAGATCAAGACGGGCGTCGATGCCACGGCAAATGCACGCGCTGTCTACAGCCAAGCCATGCTGGATTTGCAGATCGCCACGACAGAGCACGAAGCCGGCAAGGTCGTGGTTATGCAAGCCGAACACGAACTGACGCAGCTCGGTCGTAGCGCGAGCCGGGCCGCTGTGGACGTTGCGCGCGCCATCGCTGAGGCGCACGTTCCCGGGCTCTTGACCGACGCCAAGCGCTACTCGAACGCGCTCCAACGCTACAAAGCTTTGGTCAGGTTCGCGCGCGCCGCATCTGCCGACTCTGGTCTGATTTCGGACCCAATTCCGGACCTTGCGAATTCCAACAATGCGCTCCGGCTCCGGCTCGATGAATTGATCAATCGACAGACGCTTGACGATAGTTTCACGTTGACCGAGGCGAGTTTGCTCGATGCGAAACTTGACATAGGTGGTGCATGAGCAAGCGGAATAGACCGATCGAGTCCGTGCGTAGACGGTGAGGTCCGCGCCTCTACCCCATCGCCTTCGCAAGCCATTGCCGTAACCCGTCGAGGTACGTTTGATTGGGCTCCGCATGAACAATACGCCGAAGTTCGAGCCCGGCTTGCGTCAGGTTGATGATATTGGTCCTTAGGGGCTTCTGCCACCCTTCAACCATTTCAGGTGTCGGGTTCGCGCCCGGGATCAGTAGCGGAACTAGCTTTTTCGAGATTTCACCTGGGGTAAGGTAGAGGACCCCTGGCGCGGTTCGCCAGGCATTGAGATCCGAATGAATTAGCCCCGCACTTTGCAGGAAGGCAAGGCTCACATACGAGAGCCCGAACGGCTCAAGGCCGTTGCCGCCGGGGCTGCCGAACGCGTCACAGATCACGGCTGGTGACAATAGCGGCGCCTGAGGGAAGCCGATCGTGATGCTGCACAGCTTTTGAAAGATCGCTGCCGTTTTGGGCGTGATCGTCGAGAGCGCATGCATCGTTGCCGGGGAGAAGGAGCCGGGCCGTCTAATCTCCTCGGCTAGCAACTTTCCGAAGTACAGCTTGACCTCCTCGTCGCTGCGGGACTCGGCATAGCGTGCAAACATGTCGAGCAGGTCTTCGGAAATTTGCTCTTTTGCATCCTCGACAGGAGGGTCGGATTTGAGATCTTGCGCCGCCGCAGCGGCGACGAACTCTCGGTTAGCCTGTTCACGCAGTAGTCGGGTGCCAAAATGGCTGACGGCGCGGTCAGCCAAGGCGGGATCAGTTCCGAAGCGGGCCGCCGCCGCTTGCGCCGCTTCTTTCGCCACCAACGTGCGACCCGCTGTGTCGTCACGAAAGCCCTGTGCGATGCCTTCCAACCACGCCGCGGGAACCTCCACGGCCCCAGTGATCAGCCTACTCATGGCCCCAAAGAAGCTCTTCTTAACGACAGTTGGCAAGGCTTCGCCGACGGCGACAACCGTTGCGAGCGCTGTTTGCGGATCTATCGACATGCTGCTCGGTCCCTTCGCTGTCAGAACGTCGGGAGCGCGAGCAGATTGTTGGAGTAGTAGCCGTCCGCCACGGTCTGCACATACTTGTGTTGACCGTTTGACCTGACACGCACCCACGCGGACTTGACGTCGCCTATGCCCGCACACCACACGGACTCGTCGCCGTTTGTTTCGATGTACGTCACGAGCTGCGACACCGGATAGTTCCAAGCCTTCCCGGCAGCATCCACACATTGAAGGATGGCGATGTGCTCGTGACCCGAGCCACCGGACATACGTCGGTATTTTGTCTGCATTGACACGGGGACCTCAGTTCAACGTCGGTGACTCAGGCGAAGGGATCGCGTCCTGCGAACGCACTGCCAGCGCGGACCACAGCTCCCAGACCGGGGCTAGCAAGGCTTTCAAGCTGGGATCAAAGTCGTCGGTGTGCTGCTCGATCAGTTTCTTGGCGCGAACCCTCGTTGCCGGTAGCACGATCACTACTCGCGAACGGATCAGCCACACCTTCTGATGCGGCTTCGAATCGAGCGGCATCTGTAGTTCCTGCTCGTCAACCTGGACACTGAGCACCCCCTGCTGAAGCAAGGCCCGGACGCGAAACCCGTTCGCCGTCTCTTCACTCTCAAAAACTTCGTTTTCCTTCATGACTCCTCGTTTCTCGCCCAGCTCCCGGCCGGACGATCAGAAGCTTATATAAAAACCTTACCTCTGTCCAGGTAACTGCTCTAATGAGCAGGAGAATTTCTCGAGGCCGTGCACACTAACCTATTGTTCAGCTTCACTTTTCCCGGCGAAACGCCACTAATTGGGGAGCGTTGCAGTTGGGTCCCAAATGATATACATTGGGTGCCAATGGCGACGGCCAAGCAAAGCTCGATCCGCTTCGCTGAGGAAGACCTGGCGATTCTCGAAGAAGTGCAGCGGCGCACCGGACTGTTTTCGACGGCCGATGCGCTGCGTTTCGTAATCCGCCAGTACGCCCAGGCGAACGGTATCGAGTTCGGAAAGCCGAAACCAAAAGCGAAACGCTAACCGAAACAGACGGCCAGCCCGAGCGATTGGACCCGCTCGGACCGGCCTAGCACCACCGAAAGCGAGACTTTCAATGGCACGTGAACCAAACGATAGACCACGCACGCCCGTAGAGATAGCAGCGCGAATCGATCAGGCCCGGCAGCTCAGCACCAGCGCCGACCTGACGATCATGAAGGCACTTCACGATCTGCGCATGAGCCGGATCATGCTGGCCGAGGCAGTTGAAGACCTGCTCCGAGGTGCCAGTTGACCGCCGGGGAAGCCTTCACGGTTGAGCCGGCAGAACCGGGAACGATCGCGATCGCGGATCTGCGGCGTGACCTAGAGCTGAGCTGCCGGGCGAACGGGATCAGCAAGGCTACGGCTCGCGAATACGGGGAGGCGATGAAAGGCGGCGCCATCTTTCCGCCGGTCGTCGTGTTCACGGATTCCAGAGGCGTCCATTGGCTCGCTGACGGCTTTCACCGAACCGAGGGCGCAGAACTGGCAGGGCTAACTGAAATCGCGGTGGAGAGGCGCCCAGGCAGCCGGAAAGATGCTTTGCTTTTCGCTGCCGGCGCGAACGCAATCCATGGACGCCCGCGAAGCCCGTCCGATAAGCGTAGGGCCGTTTCGCTTCTGTTAGCGGAGCCTACCTGGGCGAAGCGTGCTGACAACTGGATCGCGAAACACGCCAACGTGTCGCACACTTTCGTCGCCAAGCTTCGAGCGACTTGCAACGTTTCAAGTGAGTCGATCCGCGAAGCTGCCGATGGGCGCGAAATAGACGTGTCGCGAATCGGCAAATCGGAGCCCAGCGCCGACGCAAAGCTAGAGCAACTTACGACGCGCTTTCGAAAGTTGCTGAGCGACGTTCCACACGAACAGCTGAGACGGTTTCAAGATCTCGTGCTCGAAGCTTTGGGCAGCGTTGCTCTGAGCGCCGAGCCGAAATAGCTGATCTGATATAATGCTTCCAGCGTTCTGACCTCAGACGCAGCGGGCTTGGTACGCCCGACGCTGGACCCCATGACAGACGAAAAGAAGGTGGGCGGACGCCCGAAGACAGGAACGATTGTAAAAACCCGCGATGGGCGTTGGCAGGCCGTGGTCACTCTGGCCGACGGTTCGCGGAAACGTCTGGAACCATTCGAAGCCGGAACGTCCAAGGCCATGGCTCGTGAAAGGGCCGCGTTTTGGGCCGAGAAATACGCTGCTTCCAATGTCGTTGGCAAAGACACCAAAGCGCCCAGTGCGGGCGGCCCGGGGTGGTGGCACGCCTACTTTGAGCACCGCGCATCGAAAGGGCTAACTCCCGTCAAGGTCATGTACCAGGCTCACTTGCTACCGGTGCTCGGCGTGAAGCATCCGCGAGATTGGACCAAACGCGACTGTGAGGCGGTTCGCGATTCGTTGGACGCAAAGATCACTGCCGGTTCATGGGAGCGCCAAATCGGCGACACGACGCGCCGCTACGACTTCGGATGGAAGCGCGCTTGGAACGTCTGGGCGCTGTTCACGTCGGCTTGCAAGGAAGCGGCTAACTCCAAGAACAGGGCGTTAAAGGTGCGTGACGACAATCCGTGCCGCGACGTGAAGCCACCGGAGCGCGGCGCAAAAAAGCAAAAGCAGTGGATCTACCCGTCCGAGTTTTTGCAGCTTCTGAATTGCGACGCAGTTCCGGAGCGCTGGCTGCTCATGTACGCCGTGCTGGTTTACACCTACTTGCGCCCGAACGAATTGAAGGCGCTTCAGCGCAAGGACGTGGAACTTGATACGGGCCTGCTGAACGTCACCAAAGCTTGGAACTTCGATAAGAACGTCCAGAAGGCGGAGCCCAAGACCGAGGCGGGCGTCCGATTCGTCCCGATCGAAATCGAGCTATTGCCGTTGCTTCGCCAAATGTGCGCCGGGTTGGAGCCTGACGAGTACTTGTTCCCTACCCTGCCACCTCCAGAGGATTGGGCGGACACGTTTCGGACCCACCTTAGGCGCGCCGGTATCACTCGTGAAAAGCTGTTCGACGACACCGCAACGGTTAAGAACGTCACGCTGTACGACTTGCGGGCAACGGGCATCACTTGGCGCACCCTGCGAGGTGACGACGCGCGTCTAATCCAGCGTGCAGCCGGTCACGAGAAGTACGCGACGACTGACGGCTATGTACGCGAGGCAGGCATATTTTCGGACCGGCTAGACCGGATCGGTAAGCCGTTTCCGCCACTGCCTGAGAGGTTCCGATCGCGGGTAGCGATCACGAATCCTCTAAATGGCCTTCCCAGCTTCAAAACAGCTGGATTTTCTGCGTCCCCAAGGGGATTCGAACCCCTGTTACAGCCTTGAAAGGGCCGTGTCCTGGGCCGGGCTAGACGATGGGGACTGAAGGTTGGCGATGCGCCAAGTTGGTCAAGGGCGCGGGAAGAT
>Ga0164241_10001289_pt1 | contig 32157 bp, 48 predicted proteins | sample OricomyardsoilBY_FD_108780 | JGI IMG/M metagenome (GOLD analysis project Ga0164241, IMG submission 108780) | Backyard soil microbial communities from Emeryville, California, USA - Original compost - Back yard soil (BY) | ecosystem: Environmental > Terrestrial > Soil > Unclassified | place: USA... | reverse complement strand
TTGAGGCCAGCGCCCGTTGGACCTTCCCGCTCGCGTTGGACCAGTAGACGTAGGAGCCGTCGGAAGTCGCGGGGGCGTTTGCCCCGCCCAGCCCCGCTTGGGCGGTAGCGAAGACCGGGGTTACGGTCCCGCCGGACGCTGGCATGGTCACCATGTTGCCCGTGACGCTCCAGTATAGGGTGCCGTCGACCAACGCGATCCACCTCGCCCCAACCTGGCTCGTGGCAATAGCAGTCGGCGTACCTGACGAGATGCCCATCCGAACGACGTTGCCGACCGTCTCGGTCCAGTAGAGATAGCTGCTATCGATGGCCAGGCGGAAGACGCCATTGTTCTGGCGGTCCGTCACGACGGGGTTCGGCTGGCAGAGTGAGTCCGCACAGGGGCCGTCAATGCACGTGCGCTGGCAGGAGCCACAATGGTCAGAAGTGACGCGAAGGTCGCTTTCGCAGCCCGGTGCTGGCGTGCAGTCGTCGAAGTTGTCAGTGCAGTTGAGCGTGCAGGACCCCGCCAGGCATGCCCCGACCTGGTTGAGATCGGGCTCATCCTGGCAGACCTTGATCGAGGATGCGGGACAGGTGGTCGCCCCTCCGCAGGTGGCTGCGGTCGTCACCGACGTCGCCGTCGCACAGCTAGCGGCTCGGCACACTGTGTTGGTCGGAGCGGCCGGGTGCGTGCATCCACCCGCGCCGTTGCAGACGTCCGACGTGCAAGGGTTGGCGTCGTCCGTGCAAGCCGTGTTGGCGGCTTTTAGGTTCGATTGACAGGTCCCGTTCTGACACGAGTCCGGCGCGTCGCAGGTCGAACTGGCGCTGGAGCCGCATGCCGCTCCGTTCGTCTTGTTGGGATGCATGCAGGCCGTACCGGTGCTGTCGCAGGCGTCGTCCGTGCAGGCGTTGCCGTCATCGCCGCATGCCGCGTTCGGCACGCACACCCCTGTGCAAGCTCCTCCTGAGCACACGAACGGACATGAAGTGCCTTCGCTCTGCCATTGGCCGGTGGCAGAACAGCTTTGGATGCCTCCCTGCGGGCCACACTTGGCAGACCCGGGGACGCATTCGCCCCCGCAGGTCCCGGTCGCGCTCAGGCAGACGTACGGGCACTGGGCGTCGCTCGCCCATTCGTTCGCCACGCAGGTCTGGGGAACCTTGCCGCTGCACTGTTTGGCACCGTTCGTACAAGCTCCGCCGCAGCTCGCGGTGGCGCCCGAGAAGTTGCAGTTGAACGGGCAGGTCTCGGATGTCGTCCACTTCCCCGCATCGTCACAGGTTTGTGCGTCCTTGCCGCTGCATTGCTCGGTTCCGGGAACGCACGAGCCTCCGCAAACGCCTTCGCCACCGCAGACGAAGGGGCACGCCGTGGTTGTGACCCACGTTCCCGTCTCGTCACAGGTTTGCGAGTCCTGACCGTCGCACTTCTTGTCGCCAGGACGGCATTCTCCGACGCAGCCCGTCTTGGCATCGCACACGAAGTCGCAGGCCTTGGAGGTCCAACCCGAACCGTTCTCCTGGCAGGTCTCGAAGGCGCGACTGGAGCATCGAGCCGTCCCTGGATCACAAACCATGGGTGAAGCCCCGGCGGTCCCTGCTGAGCCCCCCTCGGGTGAGCTGCCTGCGGAGCCTCCCTTACCCCCGCTGGAGTCAGTCCCCGCGTCGCCGCCAGCTGGCATCGCGTCCGTCCCGGCCGACCCCGCCAGGGCCTCGGAAAAACCGACCCCGGCGCCACCGCCGACGAATGTTCGGCCGCCTCCACCGGCACCACCGCCGTCGGATCCGAATTGCGACCCGCCGCACGCCACGACCGCGAGAGATAGTGCGAGCCAACCTTGTTTCATTGAGGGGCCTTCTTCGGATTGATAGGAAATTGCTCGTCCGTGGCTCCAACCTGGCCAGCGACGCGACCGTTGACGGCCCTGTATGGGTTCGGCGGAACCGGGACTTCCTCGTCCAGGGTGACGGGCTCCGGAGGCACCGGACCGGTGGGTCTCGCGCTGGTCTCAGGGGGCGGCGCGACCGGGCTGAGCCTTGAAGTGAGGGGCGGCTGTGCCAATGGCGTCGTGACGGCGGGCAGCAGGTCCGGCAGGGCTGACGAGGTAGTAGCGGAGGGAGCCGGCACGTCAGCCGATGAAGCGGACACCACCACGATGGTCGGCGCCGCTGGGCTCCCCATGACGCTGGTCGCGGATGGGTTGGTTCGGGGCGCGGACCACCTGCCGGCCATGAAGATCACTGCGGCCGAAACTGCCACGAACGCCACGTAGGGAATGTCTTGCCGGGTCACAGCGAGGCTCACAAACAAGAGCAAAGAGGGTCGCCGGGTGGACAGTTACATGGCTTGCCATTGGGTGACTTGCCGCCTCTGATCTCGGCTCCGGCGGTATTCTTGTCTTTCAGGGCCGCCGCTAGCTCGGCTTCAAGCCGCGCCTTTTCAACCGGATCGGTTGTGTTGTTGAGCTGACCCTGGAGTTGGGCGACCCTCGCCAAGGCGGCGTCGAAATTGGCTTTGAGGGAGGCGGACCGCGCCTCGGCCTCTGCGATCCGGGCGTCACTTTGGTCCCGCTCGCGCCGCTCCGCCTGATCGGCTTTGACAGCTTCGGTGTCGATCACAGGGATGCGAGCGGCAGCGAGCTTGCCCGCGGTGCTTTCGGGATCGGCAGCGACGGCTCGCTGACACGCCTCACGTGCCTCGTTGTACTTCTTGTCCGTTTGGAGCTGCTCGCAGCGCTCGAATTCGGGCTTGGCCTTGTCGGCGCATCCGACGATCAGGAGCGCGAGAATCAGGAGCCCTTTACTCGTTTTCATTGCTTAATTACCTAGTCCTTTGAGACTATGCCAACTCTATTCCTATACGATGCTGTTTCCAAGATGTGAACCCGGCCAAGCGTCTTGGCCGTGGCGACACGCACGGAAATGGCCCAACGAAGCCTCGGGCTCCGAATCCAGGAGCTTCGACAGGGTCGAGGCGAGACCCAGGAATCCTTCGCCCCGAAAATCGGAATGCTGCCGCCCAACTACGCCCGCATCGAGCAGGGACGTATGAACGTCACGATCGACACGCTCGTCCGTATTGCCGCGGGGCTGAAGGTCGAGCTGTCCGAACTGTTCGTCGCCTCGAAGGCTAAGCGAGCCAGGCCGGGGCGCCCGCCTAAGGCCCGATAGGGGCGCCCACGCCCTGGTTGTTGCTGCGCTCCCTGGCACCCTGACGTTCTCCAGCGGGGCATGGAAGTCCGAGGGGTGTTACCCGTCAACGTAAATAGGTACACAAGTGGGTAATCGTTTGACGCTCGGTGATGCGCGACCGGTGAAGCGTGGAATTTCCCCGCTACCTGAAGCTGGTCGCCCGCAACCTGAAGGTGGCCCGGCACCGCAAGGGATTGACGCTTGAGGCCGCCACGAAGGGGCGGGGCGAATACCGGTATCTGTGGGAGCTGGAGAAGGCCGGCAGGAATCCCACCCTGGAAAAGCTCTTCAGAGTGGCAAAGCGGTATGGCGTTACCGTCGCGGACTTGGTGACGGTGCCCGGTGCCGAGCCGACGGTTGATTTGGCCAAGGAGGACCCGGAGCCTCCAAAGCGTGGACGGAAGCCGAAGAAGAGGGTGAGGGCGAAGGCCAAGCGGGCCTAAGCTGGCCGACGCGGCCGCCGACGACCCTGATGAAATGCCCACGCCGCTACCAGGTCTACGGCGTCGTTCAGACGGCCCGCCGTGGCGGCTTCGAGGTCGAGGTAGACCGCCCAAGCCTCAGGCGTGACAAGCTTCCGGAGCCGATTCTGGTGCCGGATGATCTTGCGCCGATGGCTCCGCATGCTGGGTTCAGCGTCGAGCGCGTCGCCAAGGACGACACCGAGCGCGTCGGGGTCTCTGAGCACGCGGTGATCGAGTCGCGGAAGGCGCCTGCGGGTCGGTGGCTGAGCCATCGAGCCTGGTACGGCTCAGAGGCGGCGGCAGTGAACCTCCTCTCCCTGGTGCGCTCGGGCGACATTGACGGCGCCCTCCGCGGGCCTTACCTGTGAGAGTGAACCTGCGGCGTGTGCCATCCCCCCCGGCCGCGTCGTGGGTTCACTGAGTTTGGTGCAGCGGCCACGGTTTTTCGTCAGCGGCTCGGCGTCACGCCTTGGGAAGCGACTCACGTGCTTTTAGCAGCTCCCGCTCGCTGATTCGAAGCAGGATGCGTTCGATCTTGGGAACGAGCACTGAGGGCGGCCCTTTTTCGACGTAGTCCTCAGCGCCCAAGTCGAGCACGATTCGTCGATCCGAACCGGGCTCGCGACCGGACCAGACGATCACGGGGATGCTGAGTGTCTGAGGATCCTTCTTCAACGACGCGAGCAAGTCGCGTCCGTCCATGTCCGGAAGGCCAACGTCGAGAACGATCAAGTCCGGCGTGGCCAAGCGGAGCTGCTTCATCATTTCGGCGCCCGAAGGAGCCGGAGTGACGCGGTAGCCCTCATGCTCTAGTGCGCGACGGAGTAGCGCCAACAGCTTTTCATTATCCTCGACGACGAGGATGTTTGTTTCCGCTGAGCCGGCCATAGCCCTTTTCATGGTCGCCGCAATGAAGGGCATCGTCAACGGGGGAGGGCACCGGCAGAGCCAGCCAACAACGTGCCCCTTCATTACGAAATTCTGCGGTGTTTGGGCGGAGCGTCACCCCCAGTGTTCGGGTCAGCCTGCCAACGGTTGCGCTGGAGGCCAGGAACCAGCGGCGACAGAGGTTGCGGGCGACCACGAGCTGGAGGCTCCCTTGTCCTCGACCGCCGGACTCGGGCTGGCCCCGCTCGTCAGTTGCCGTTCACGTTTTGACGGTGACGGAGCGAGAGCGGTAGGCTCCGGTTGGTCGCTGACTCGACCCTGGAGGCTGATGATCACGCGCTGTCTACCCTGCGTTTCGATCTGGACGAACCCAGAAACGAACGAAACCAACTACATGGCGGACATCCGGTTCGTCAGCTCGGTCCCGCCACCATCGTCGCAGTTGCCACGGCGATCGCTGCACCCCACGAGCGAAGAGGCGTTCGAGGAGCTGGTCGTTCGCGTGAAGCAGCTGCCCCACTTGCTCAAGGACTTCGAGGTCGTCGTGAAGGACCAGGCGTACACGGACGCTGAGGAAGCAGCGCGAGCTGTTGAAACAGTGCGGCCCATGTCAGCGGACCTTTCGAGGGCGTAATTGGGGAAGCCTGCTCGTGAGGTTGGGGCGCTTCCGAACCGCGGCAGCGTCGCCAGGTTGTAGGGCGGCGGGATCGTAGTAGCGTCGGCCCCGACCATGGAGATCCACATCCGCGTCTGAGTGTACGAGCCCGGGCACGTAGGGGAGCTGCGCCTCAAGCGCTTGGTGGACCGCGCCCGCTAGTCGAGCTTGAGGCCGACGAGCAGTTCCTGCCATCTACGTGGCGAAACCCCACCGAAGTCGTGCTTGGGCCCAATCCCAAAGCTTTTCAAGTGAGCGCGCACTTTGGTTGTGAGCTGGCGACGCCGACGCCGTCGCTGGGTCTTGCAGGCTACGAAATATCGACCGTCAGGAGTTGGTAGAGCAGTCCGCACGGCGTCGGTGACATGGACGACCTCAACCCACGCCGTCGAACTCGTCGAGTCGAGTACGAGAATGTGATCCCCCGGGCGGATTCTGTGGCGCGAGCACGAATAATAGTCCCAGTTGTGGCGATCCCAGTTCGTCGCGTCGCTGACGATCTGCTGAGTTGTAGTGTCACCATATCCGTCAACGCTGAGGATCCAAAAGCGCCGAGCGGCGCCGGCGGTCGATGTGGTAGGGACCGTGGGTCGCTTTCGTCCTGCCGAGAAAAGACGTCGTAGTTCGCTCAAGTCCACGTTGTGTCGGGGCGTGACTGATTGGCGCAACCGCTGATAGACGCGGACGATCTCAGCGGTCAACGGAACGCCTGCACGCCAGCCCCGGTCGAGAGTTGAGCGCACCGTTCGGGCGGCGGCGGAGCCGTGCTTGGCGCTAAAGAGGACGGAGAACTCGCCCGGAGCAGCGAGACCGTCCGCCGTAAGATTCGACGAGCCCACGATCGCATCGAGTCGGGAGTGGCGAGAGGTGACGTAGAGCTTCGCGTGAAACCGGTCCAGCGTGACGCGAGCGTGGAACGTGGTCGAAGCTTCCGCTTGGGTCTTGAGCAGAAGACGAAGCGCGTCCGGATCCGTGAACAGCTGCCACAAGCTGACGAGTACACGGGCCGTATCCGCTCGGCGAAGCCGGTGCAGCACCCGACTCACGCCTTGCTTGGTAGCGAAGGCAACCTGAATATCCGCAGCCGTCGCGTTGGGTAATAGGTGCAAGAGTGCCGCTTGGACTGTGTTCGGGCCAACGTTGTCGATGAATTCCAGAATGCCTCCTGTCTGGGCTGCAGCGCCTGGCCAATCTATCGCCGTTGAGCAGTGGCCGCATCAGCAAAGGAGTAGGTGGGAGGAGCCGCGAGCCGATCTCGCTGCACTTCACCACGGGCGATGGCGAGGCCGTGGTGATAGCGACCAGGTGCGGCTGTCCGCTTCAACGGCTTTAACGGCGGCGTCGTCGCGCAAGGAGCAGTCGAAGCGCCAATTGCGGCAGCGTGAGCGCCAGCAGGGCGTTGGCGAGATAGGCGGGAATTGTCAGCGGGCCAGCGAAGTCTTTCCAATGGTCGCCGTGTTTCTCCCAGGCGGCGACCATGAAGGGGAAGCCGACGATGCGATGCGCGTCGTCGAGTGGGTATGAGACGAACAGGGACGCCGTCGCCAGGGAGAGGCCAATGACCCACGTGCCAAGCCGGGCCCGAAAGGAAAGGTGTGGGTAGGCGATGTCTCGGTGGTTGCGTCGCAGTGCCACGACGTTCGCCACAAGGGTTGCCAAGCCGAGCAGATGCAGGCCGACGAGCGCGGAATCGGTCATGGAGCGCGGAGACCTTCTGGGTTCGCCGTCAGCTCGCGATCGGTCGATCGACGAAGATCACGTTGCGGTGGTGAGTGAGGTAGTCCGCCGTCTTCCCGTCCGGGACCCGACCAAGCCTGGCTCCTGCGATGCCGAGTCGCTCGCGCTCGTCCGGGGAAAGGCGCCGTGAGACCCGCAACGTGCCGGTCTCGTCGAACGTGATCAGACCGGCATCGAACAACCCGTCGAGGGTCCCGGCGAGCGGGAGCCCGTTTCTTGGGTCGAGCCGTTCCTCGTCCGTCGAGTCCCTCCAAGGTTTGATGTGACTGGCGCGAATAGCCTCCGCGGTTTCGATCCCGGTGACGCAGCACCTTCCGCCCCAAAGGCGAAGAACAGCGTTTCGGAACTGGCCCTGCCCGACGCGAGCGTTCACCAGTGCCTCCGCCGTCGTGCCCTTCTTGAGCAGGGACGTCAAATCGGGGACCAGTGTGCTCTCTGCCGTTTGCCTTCGAGCCACCGCTTCCACGGGGACGCGATCCAAGACCTGGGCGTAGAGCCGGCGTCCATCCTCGTGGACCGAGCCCAACCGGAGGAGCATGTCCCGGTCGAACCGCCTGATACGTGCAGTTCCGTCACCACCTGGGTTGCCTTTTGTGCACACGACCCCGTAGCCCTGGGCGCCGCCTCGGAGCGCCTCAATGTGTCGCCTGCGCTCCTGATACCCGGGGGACTTTCCGGTCCAATCCAAGTGGTAGATCTGTACGCGCTCGCCCTCGGCCGTGGCTTCCAGGTCGTCGTCCCACACCCTCAAGAACACCTCGTTCGTGATGGGGTTCACGGCTCCCCACGACCACCGTGCGTTGGCGAGGTTTGCGCCGAGAGTCGAGATGTAGAAGTCGGTGAGGCTTTGGTTGGTTGCCATGATTTCTCGAGCCCATGGGGCTGCTGTGGAGGCGCTACTCCGTGGCTTGTGGGTCCGGCACAGCCGGTTCACCGGCGTCTGTTGCTGGTGGGGCGACGAGCCCGGCCAAGCGCTTCGCCACGTGGACGACTTGTTCGATGGCATGCTGCTCGACCTCGTGCCGTTCTTTTCCAACCGCCACGAAAATGGGGACCGTGGGGAGGCCATCAGCAGTCGTGAACAGACGGCGGGGAAGCTCGAGGGCGAGCGGTGCTAGAAGGTGTTCGACCTCCGCCGTCGGCTTCCAGTTGGGACCATGAATGGTCAGCCACATCGGCGTGGAGCCGAACTTCATCCACTTGCGCACGTCGCAAAGCAGGCTTGCGCCGACGACGCCGTTCAGGCGCATATATCTCAGGTAGTGGCCCTTGCCGCTCGTGGCCTTGAAACCTTTGGTTGAGGCCAAGCCATCTTCAACGAGGCGTCCTGTCACCGTATCGACGATGTCGCAGAACTCCACGATGCGGCGGAACCTATGATCCGTGAGTTCCTCGCCCGTCACGGGGATGAAGGCCTCAGAGTCCATGCGGTCGCAGAGGCCCTGGAGCTGGGCGATGTCAGCTGCTATGGCAGCCTCGCCGTCACCCTCGGCCCGAATCAGCGCCGCCGCCATCAAGGCCCGCCAGCTCACAAGCACCATGAGCTTCCCGTCAACGACGCCGACGTTGGCCGCATGCGAAGAGATGGGGCGCTCTTCCATCGCCTTCCTGGCTTCAACGAGGCGCTTTCGCAGTTCCGCCCAAAGAAGTGTAGAGCGACCGGCGGGGCCGACGACCACCAACGCTCCGCCCGGACTTACACGCTCCAAATAGACAAGCGGCTGCTTGTCCGTGAGTCCTGCCCAGAACTTCGCCTCCATGAGGACAGCCTGCTTGCCGCCGCCATCGAGCCCCACCAGGTCTGGCCGTGCACCGTCTTCACCGCCGACTTGGTTGACCCACCTCAGCTCGTCAGGGACGGAGCACCCAACATCACGAAGAAGATCCGCGACCCCGGCCCGTGCTCCTGGCGAGGTCCGCAGAATATAGCCGAGCGCTTCCGTCGCCAGGTTCTCGGGGTGGCTGCCGAATGTCAGCGCTAGATGGGCGAAGAGGGAATCCGTCATGCAGTTCCAAGCGTAGCCGACCGTCTCCGGCTATTACTCAGAAATCTCTTCTTTGGAGAATGCCACGATGGCACGCGAAAGCGCGCCCAGAGGGATCGTCGCTGACGAACAATGTCCCGCCCGTTGACGTGGCTTGCCTACGACTCAAGGATAGGCAAGACCCAAAGCTTCAACATGCTGGAACGTCGACACGGTTCACGCACACATCGCAGTCGGCGAGTCCACACCCGTCGCTAAATCCTCCCCGGTGCTTCCTTGCCTCCCACTCTAGGTGCTCGATAAGCTCGGCTTGCTCTTCGCGTCGGTCCACATCCTCGGCCATCTCGTGCAGGCGATGCAGGTCCCATTGCCTGGTTTCTACCCACGCCGTCGCGCGCTCCCGCTCCTCGGATGCCGCAACTTCCTCACACTCTTGCTCGGTCAAGCCCGTGTAAATCGATTGCTCGGGCTTCTGCCGGGCGTGGGCTCTTAGCGACAAATGCCGAACTCGTGTATAGGAGTCGCCGGCGACCACAATCGTGAGCCGAGAGCCGCCGACGACCTCGGACTCTGACATGACGACTGGCCCAGCCCCGTTCCATTCGCCCAAGATACGCATTTCTAGGTTATCTGTGCGCAACGTCATAGCGACCCGGCGGAGCAGTTGCCCCGACACGGCTCGAGCGACGCACACTGGTCCCGCGGACCGGCGGCGGTTGGATATCGATGACGAACCCGCCTCATCATCGAGGTAAAGTGCATCATGGGTGTAGTGCAGCAGACAGGCACCGTCCTTGCGCGCAAACCGATCCACTGCCTGCTTCAGCGCAGGTCGGGACACGCACACCGAGAACGTCGGGTCGCTTCGCCCATCCCACAATAGTGTGGTGAGCGGCCTGACTTCCAGCTCCCGCCCCTGCGCGACCAGCACAGTGCGTTCAGCCTGCGAGACGTCAATGTGGCCGCGAAGGCCCTTTAGAAAGGCAGCTAGCTGCGGGACGTTCTGGCAGCGGAACGAGTCGACTACCTGCGGTGACTCGCTCTGGATCCATACGCCGTTGCCGCGAGCAACGATGCGCCCAGGAGTAGCCGCAAGGACAGTCGCGCCAAAAGGGCGGGCTGCGGCGAGTACTTTGGAAAGCAGGATAGCGGGTGTCATGGCGTGGGATTCTCCTGAGCTTCTGCGGCGGGGTGCTTGAATAGAAACGGTTTGATCATGTCGTGTCTTCGGGCGAAATTGCCTCAGCGTTCCATTTACACCGGTGGCCCTAGATTTGGTCGGGCCACCCTTCATTTTTGGGGGAAGTCCTTGAGGCCGTGTTTCACGGCACCGCGAGGCGGCGTCCGGGGCGCCCAAATGATTCGCTCGAACCACAGTTGGTGGAATGCCGAATCCTCAAGCGTTTCCACATCGGCATCGGTCCAGTCTGTCGGACATGGAAGATCGACGTAGGCGAGGACCGGGATTGGAACTCGGCGACCATGTGCGATCAGATGCAAGTGGCGTACGATGTCTACCAATCGAGGGTTAGGGCCGTCGTGCTCCAGGATCGCCGACATTTGGCAGTGTAGCTCTTGGACCTTCTCGTCCGGGTCCGGGTGAGCGCGTAGGCTGACGACGGCAGGGGGTTTACGCCGCGTCATCTGGTTGCTCATCTTTCCTCGCCAATGGCTTGAATGTCACGGCCACGCTTCGAATGGCCGGGCGAGGCAAGAGAGGGCTTGGGCGGCACTTCAGGCGGCGGGGTCACAACGTCGTCTAGCCAACCGATCCACTCGGGATCAGAATCATACTGGCTCATGGGGGTTGGGCTCTGCATTCACCAAATCCAGGGTTCGCTTGAGAAGACACATGTTGAGTGATCCTCAAAAGGGGATCGGTTCGGTGACGTCCCGATCTCCGATCGCACGCTCGTCTTCGGGTCGCCACCCTGGCGACGGTGGTTGGACCAGGATGGCATCATCCCCGGGTTTCTGACCCCACCGCTCCCTGACGACCGTCACTTGTTTGCAGGAACCAAGGTGGATCAGCTCACGACATCGAGGGCTCCACCACATGGGCTGAGATCCAGGGTGCAACATCTCGACACGGACTGGATGGCGTCGCGGGCCCTCCGCTTGGAAGGCCGCCCCGACTAGGGATTCTCCAAGTTGAGGAAAGCCCATGCGAGCCAACATCCGGATCAGCACATCGACCCCGTCCTCGACGCAGGCACGGATGTACGGGCGCAGGTCTCGTCGGGCCGACGCAGCAATATCGTGAAACCGGCCAAGCCCCCGTGCACGCTGAACGAGGAGAGCATGGGGCCAAAGATCGCTCCTCACGTCCGCGAGAGTGCGGTCTGGCCAGTAACGGGTCAGCACGCCGTCCCCCTCTTGCAAGATTAGGGTCGTGAGTTTGGCGTCGAGTTGGTGCTCGCTCCAGGGTTCCTGCAGAGCAAGGCGACTTGTACGAAAGGGGCTAGCGAACAACAGGGTTGGTGGCGACGCCCCCGCAACCTCCTCGACCGAAAGCACTAGTTCCAGCAGCATGGCGCGACGTGACGGTGCATCCGGAAGCCGTTCAAAATGGGCGCCTTCGAGCAATCGCTCTGCTGACCGATCTGCGGAGCCGGTCAGATCTTGGGGGAGGAGCCGGACGCAAGGTAGGTCCCACGACCTAGCTAGCTGGTTGACCACACTGGCGGTGTGTTGACAGGCATCGCTCCACCCAGACTGGGACAGCCGAGCGGCGTGGAGATCGGTCAGTACGCCATCGGGATCGAACCGCCCGGGAAACCCCCATTGCCCTGCCCATTCGCGCCAGATGAGCTTGTCGATTTCAGCCCGGCTGAGCCGGATGCAGGGTACGAGCGGGTTCTTGGGGGTGATGTGGACGGTGGAGTTCACGGCCGCCCCCCATTGTTGGTGTTCGGGGCTTGCGGTACGGGGTCCTCCAGGTACTCCGATAAGCCAGACGCCTCGGCATCGGCGCGCACGAGGCGGCCGACGTACTCGCTAAGTGACTCGCGGCACTGTGCCGATCTCATGGCGACGAGCAGGCGTTCACGATCGGGGAGGGAGAGATGGGTGATTCTCATAGTTCGCTCCTGGTTTGCGGGGCCGTCCGGTCATGCTGACGACTCCGGGTTCTCAGGAGGTTGGTGAGAAACGGAATATTGTGAGGAAGGGCAGATCGTTGGATCCGGCCCGCCGGTGCTCACGGGCCAGCAGGCCACGACCCGCTCGACCACCACGGCGACTCGACGCTAGTGCGGTGGAGATGACGAAGACGCCAGAGGTCGGGGGTCTCGACGTTCATACGAGGTCCTCGCCTTCCAGGAGACGGTCGAACTTTCGCTTTGGTTCTAGCGACGCCAGCGCCGCTGCAAGGGCCCCTTCCTCCATCACGTCCGCCGCTAGGCACAGGGGCTTGGTGAAGCGCTTCCGCTCACAATGACCCTGGTCATTGCGCACCTTGAGAATCACTTCGACCGCCCTATCTTCAGGTCCGTCCCCAGGCTCGATCCTGACCTTGTTCACCTTGTCGCGGTCCTGTTTCCAGATTGCCTGCCGCAACTGCTTGGCCTGGTCTTCCGTCACAACGGGAATCATCGGCAATCCCCTTCCCGTCGGTCAATAGCCCTGCTCATAGGGCCACCACCAGGGCAAAGAGGGACACGGCGACACCGACGACGCAGTGGGACAGGACGATCATCGGGGCGCCCCCGTCATCTTCTCGGCGTCAAACCGTATACGAGCGACGTCATCGGACGTGAGCCAGCCATCGAGGACGAGCCGGTTGAACGCGGCCTCATGCTCGTAGGAGAGGTTCACGTCGTGGTGCTGGTTTTTGGTCCAGGAGATGCGGCCGTTCGCGGCTTTCTCCCCGTCGTAGAGCTGCACCATGCAGAACACCGATTCACCTTCTAGGCGGAGGCTGGTCTCGACCTTGTTCATGCGGCACCTTCCTTGGGCGTCAGGCCCATCTGAACGGCCTCCCACATCGCTCCGTGTGTGATGCCGGGCAGCTTCATCACGTTGAACACAGTCAACGCCCGCAAGTGCTGCTGCATCGGAAAGAACGGGCTCAGCGCCGGCTCGGTGCGGGTCACGAGTTGGCGGTCCTCGTTGAGGTCGATGCTCGTGAGGGCTCTCATACCGCTTCCTCCATGTCGTCTTCCAAGATCTGGTCGAGAGCGCTCTTCACCGGTGGCCCCCGGAGCGCATCGAGCTGTCGCTTGAGAGCCGGTTCTTTCTTGGGCTTCGGCTTTGAATGTGTTGAACGGAAGGTCACTCGTACAGAAGGGTCGTCGGACCTGAAGCGAGTAAGGCCGTAGTCAGCCGCAAAGGCATCGAGGTCGGCACCCGTCGCCGACATCAGACCAGCAGGCATCCGCTCCCGACCAACCATCGCATTTATCCGGCGCCATAGCAGCTGGTCGGGCTCGACCATGACGGGCTCGTGGGTCTCGCCGCTTCGACCATTGTAGCCGGCTTGGAGGGTAGCGGTCCGGCTGTCGATTCCAGCCGAGCGAGTCAACTGGGCAGCGGCGACTTGCTCGTCGAAGCTGGCAACGAGACCCGTGATCGACATCGTCAGCCCTCCACGCCGAGGGCGGGTTCTAGAGCCGTCCATTGCCTCGTCCAAGTTCACATCGTTCTCGGTGCTGAACGATGTGACGTGCAACCGGGTCACAGTCCCGTCGTCAAAGATGATGGTTGCCACGGGCATTCAGGCGTCCTCGTCGTCGGCGAAAGGATTCGCCACGGGTTCGGGCAGCTCGGGCTCCGAAACCTGCTCAGAGAGGCTGCTGGACGCCTCAGCGGGGCCATCAGAGAGGACTTGGCTGAGCCCTCGCTGAGCAAGGAAGGCGTTGAGCATGGTCGCGGCTTCCTTGGCGTTGGTGGGCATCCCACCATGCCTCAAAGGGTTCACGAACTTGGCAGGGGCTGGTTCCTCACAGAGGGCGGCGATCTCTGAGGCATCGATCTGCTTCTCGACGATGGGCTTCGCAGCCTTCACCTTTTTCAGAGAGGGCTTCTGAGCCTTTTTCACAGAGGTCGGCAGCTGTTGAGCCTTCGGCTCCTTCACAGAGGATCCCTGAGCCTTCGGCTTCTGCACAGAGGTGTGCCGATCTTGAGCTTCCAGCTTCTCTGCTCGTAGAGCATCGATCCCTTTGGTCAAAGCCACCAAGAAGACTTCTGACCTTGTGAGTCCTCGGGCTTCTCCCTCATCATCCAAGAGGATCACCTGACTCATCCTCACAGAGGCATGCCATCTCTGATCACCCATAGGAGTGCTCTCCTTGTGACAGAGCCAACTCCACTGATCAACCTATTTCACATCTTGAGATGCGATATCTACTACCCTTGTTTTCTCGAACAATTCGAATCCTCAGTTCTTGTCGTTCTCAGAAATCGCGGGTCCCCACACCCCTATTACTGGGCCTTCTTCTCAGTCTTCTTTTTGCTTCTTTCCGTCGTCTTCTTTCCAAGATCCGTCGTTGGTGTTGTTTGGAAAGTGATTAGGTGTCCTGAAAGGAAGTGAAAAGAAGACGGGGAAAGAAGCCCCAGTAATAGGAATGAATAGACCCGCAGATTGTGGGTTGAGCAATAGGATGAGTTGGGCGGAGCCCCATCTTTGATGGGGGATCTTTGATCAAGAGATCATAGTATGGGAAAACCACATTTCTCTACACCCGTAGTTGAGACTGGTCACCATCCGTGATCTATGACCCTTCAACACCGATGCTCGAAATGTCGATTTGGCATTTTTGTTGTTCGGGCCTGATTTCCAGGAGAACGCACCAAAAGCCCTCAGGCATGTAGCCCTCAGATACTGAGTCTCGACTTGCGTTATGCGGTGGCAGATGTACACCTCTGAGACCGATGCAAAAATCAGTGAAGGTCCGGATGGACCACTGGGAATGGGCTACGGCGATGGCTCAACGGCTTGGGACCACGACCAGCGAGGTCATCCGGATGGCCGTAAATCACGGTCGAGTGACGCTCGACGGGCTCGTACAGCAGCGACGGCCCTCTATGCCGATCGCCGACATCAGCGATACCGCAGCGGCCCTCATGGCTGCCGGTGCCGAAGTTCGCGCTCAACGTTAGTAAGACAAAAGCAAAGAGGCCGTCGGGCGCCAACCCGACGGACCTCATCAGAAGGAGTCACAAATGCCAATGCAGTATGCGATCCCGTCGGGATTCGCGCAACAGATCACGTCCACGCAACTAGGCCGCCTCCGTGTCTTCGGCCAGCTCCTGCTTGCCCTCTACGAGAAATCTGAAGACATGACGCGGGACGAGGGGCTCCGCATCTGGGGCGGCGTCCACGAGGCGTACACGGCCCTCCGTGAGTCCTTCATTGAGCAGCGGAGCAAGCGCACCGTCCGAGGCCGGCACGACACGACGCTCACCACCTTCCTTGAGCAGCGGGAGCACTTCCGGAACTTGTTCTATGGGCGTCCGGGAGCCGATGGAAAGCGTCCCGGTGCTGCCGACAAGCAGATCCGACAGCTCATCGCTGCGTACGGGCAAGCACGAGATCACTGGTACCCGCTCAGTGAGGCCGGGAAAACGGCCAAAGCCAAGACCAACAAGAAGCAGAACAAGAAGCCCACCGTCAAAGCCGCCAAGGCAGCGTGGGCCAAGAGCGCCGAGGGCAAGGCTTGGTGGGCTGCCTACCGGGAGGCCGCAAAGAAGAAGCGGGCGGCCGCCAAGTTCGAAGCGGGCCTCCAAGACTTGCAGCGCTTGACCGAGCAGCACGAAGCGGCGGAGGCGCTGGCCAATGTCTGACCACGAATACCAGCCCGAGGACGAGGACTTCCTCCCCGACGAACCCGAACAGGGCCAGATGGAGGTCCACGAGGAAAACGAGTACCTCGGCCTACCTGAACTGCTCGACGAAGAGGAGGACGACCTCGACGACCATTGCGACGAGTGCGCCGACCTGTTGGACGATGACGGCACGTGCCCCAACGTGCGCTGCAAGTCGAACCCCTGCCATCGCTGCGGCCTCCACGACTCGTGCATGTGCGAGCCCGAGACGCCTGGCGAACGGCTGGCGTACAATCTGAGCCGTAAGCCGCCGACGCTACGGCAGGCAGCGAAGCCTCAGGGCGGATTCAAGACGTTGGACGACTTCACCCGGCACTTGGCCGAGAATCGTAGGCCGGTGGATCGAGCCGAACGGATCGAGCGAACGACCCGGTTGCTCAACATGAAGCGTCCGAGGGTTTGAACTCTTAACTCCGGCAAGCAGTTCTAACTCTCTAGGGGCCTTGGGTTCGCTCTGGGCCCCACACGATTGGGCGACTGCCACCCGCGCGTGTTAACGGAGTGGACGGGGGGGAGAATTTCGTGTGTGCTCCCGCGACACCCATGATGGACGGGAAGAAGTACCAAGTCTTCGTGAGCAGTACCTTCAACGACCTCAGAGACGAACGTCGGTCCGTCATGACGGCGCTCATGGAGGCCGGCTACATCCCTGCGGGCATGGAGTTCTTCGGCGCGGTCGACGAGGAGCAGTTCCAGCACATCAAGCGCGTCATCGACGATTCCGACTACTACATCGTTATTGTCGGCAACCGATACGGCACACTGGATAGACACGGGTTGAGCTACACCGAGCAAGAATACGAGTACGCGATCAGCAGGAACATCAAGGTCATCGCGCTTGTCCACTCGGACCCTCAAACGCTGCCGCAGGTGCATGGGGAGAAGACCGCCAGGCTCCAGAAGAAGCTCGACACGTTCAGGAAAAAGCTCCTGACGGCAAGGGTCGTGTCGTTTTGGACGAACGCTAGCGTGCTCCCAAAGGACGCGATCGTTGCGATGAGCAAACAGACCAACCTCTTCCCGGCCATTGGGTGGACCCGTGCCAATCAGGTAACAAGCATTGAGGCGCTAACCGAGATCAATGAGCTGCGCAAGAAAGTGGCCGAGCTGGAAGCAAAGATCGCCGCCGACTCAGCGTTGCCATTCCCCGAGGACATCGCTCAAGTTGACGAGGTATTTACGGTCAAGGGAAAGACCGGGCCCCTGAGCGTGACTTGGACCGCTGACGTGACTTGGGCATCGATCTGCGTCATCACTGTAGGTCACTTGCTCGTCCCCCAGTGGGACGAGACCATAAAGACCCATCTGGCGAAGGCGCTCTATCGGACGTCACTATATTCGGTCGATGCCCTCGTGGATTCTGCAAAACTCGACGATGGCGTCTTTAACGCGATACGGATGCAGATGTCCGCCTATAGGCTCGTGACGGTTACCAAGCAGTCGACAAACATCCCTGCTGGCTATACGGGACTGGTTTGGACTGCGACGCCGACGGGAGCAAGGGTGAATTTCGATTCGACCATAGTGCGAACAAAAAAGGTTCCGCCGGCAGCCAAGACACCTGGTTAACCTCGAACGGCTCGCCAGCCCCACGGTTGGCCCTCACAGAGCTTGCACCCTTTAGATCCGTCATCGCCCTGGCGATGGGCGTCCCCCGGGCACCGGATGAGCACCCAACCCGCTAGGACGTATGCCACCAACGGGCCACGCTCGAATGCGTAGTACCCGAGGGCTGGCTCAATGCGGACGAGCGCCATTGGTGGCCGCTACCTTACCTTGAGGCAGGGCGGTTGGAACGCTGAACTTGCGGGGGACGCTGTCGTCCTTCGCAAGGATGCCCTTGCCAGCCATCGACCTGATGTTGGTCGCCACGGAGGACGCCGGCAGACCAGGGAGGCCGGATGACCAAAATCATCGATCTGGACCAGCATCGAGGCCCCGGGCGCAAACGGCGGCCAGGACGACAGGCGAGCCGCTCCGTGAGTTCGTTCAAGTCGCGTTATCCAACTGAGATCCGAAAAAGGGGGACGCCCCGAAATCGTAGGCCCGTTCTCTCGGCAAATGTCGACGACGGATCCCTTGTGGTGGATCGCAACCCCCAAATACAGGGTTTCGTTTTGCGAGAGATATTGAGTCTCTGAGTTCGGTTGAGCCACTCGGTCGCGGGGGAGAAGTATTCTCCGGTCCATATGTCGGCGCAGGACTCAAATTCAGGGTTGTGTCGAGGCATCAATTCCGCTGGATCGCGGGGTGTTGATCTCCCCGACTCGTCTGGGCGATAGTGCATATCACCAGCCCGCCAACAGCGGACCAATTAGGAGCAGACGCAATGTGTCAGAGTATCGTGATCAGGCGTGAGCACTACGCCCGCAACCCAAGAAGCATCACCCAACCCACGATCTTGCGCAGCAAGTACGGCACGGCGGCCGACGCTGGGGCCGCCACCACTCACGATGCCGGTCAGATCCGCGTTCTGATCGGCGATGAGATCCTCCTCGAGCTTGATGACCCCGAACAGCACGTGGCCGATCTGGTCAGGTGCAATCGTTCCGGTGACATGACCCTAGAGATCGAGATCAACGGCAAAATCTGAACCTTTGAAACGAAGAAGACGCGGCCATGAATACAACTATTGCAAGCGATGATGTGCAGGCACTCTACCCCGGGCACGACCCCTCAAACGTGAACCTGTACATGGTCAGGTTCACCGACGACAGCGACGCCGCCATCATCACGTACGCCGGCCACGGACAGGACGCCTATTACTGTCTGCCCGAGTATCGTGCCGCCGACGGCGGCTACCATTGGGTCGAGATCGACGGCAGCCAAGCCGCCTCGGCCGAGGATGTCGCTGACTGGGTGGCCTCACAGAGCGACACCACGGTGTCGGGAATGCATCCGATCCACGTCGTCTTCTCGCAGGAAGAGCACGGCGACTTGATGGATCACGTGATCTGAACCCTCAAGGCCGCGTCGGGACCTCACAGACCCGGGCGCCACGGTTCGACTCCACGGGCGGCCCCTAAATCGAGCCGAAGGTCTCATCAATAGGAGAAACACAAGATGAGTGAGCAAACGGTGATGAGGTACTTGCGAGGAGCGGACGGCAGCCCGAGGGTGTCGAAAGTGGCCGCCAAGTGTGGACTGACCCCCGACAGCGTCCTTCAGCTGGTGAGGGGCGACCCCGCCTACTCGCTCAACGAGAACGAGATGGGCGCTTGGGTCGGTCTCACGCAAGAGGGACGTGATCGGGCCGATGCGCTTCCGCCGGTAGAGCGAGTCCTGACCGCCGCCGATCGTGCGGACGAGGAGCGGATCCGCCGCCTCAAGGGCAGCTGAAACTCAGGGCCGCGTAAATAGGTTTGAACTCTTTCGTAACTACGCAGTCCACAATCCACTTGCCGTGTCCGTACGATTAGCTAAGATAACGGAGTCCGTAGCCACGCTGCCGGCCCCGGTGAGACGCGCCCCGTAAGGTGACGCCAACTCCGTGACCGAGATCGTGATCCGAGACTCCGATTTGAAAGGAGTTTGGTCACGATGGAAACAGCGAAAAAAACGGCAGAATCGAACGAAAGGCGGCTCACGCTCGCCGACCTGGCGAGCCACTACAGCGTGAGCCTGTGGGCCGTCCGAGAGTGGTGCCGCCGGGGCATGCCGCACGAGCGGCTCGGCGTGCGGACCGTGCGGGTGCAGCTCGGTCTGGTCCGAGCATGGTTGCTCTCACGTGAGACTGGCGGTGCAGCGTGAGCGCCACCTACACCAGGCTGCGTGACGGCTCGTGGGGCCTGCGAGTCCAGAGCAGCGGCAAGCCTAGCGGCAACATCACCGTCACGACAAAAGCCGGCAAAACCAAAACCGAGACGATCGACAGGGTGCTGTGGAGTGGCGACTGCGTGCACCTGTGCAGCGTCGTGGAGTCGACCGAGTGCGCCGAGTGCGGCAAGCCCGGCGCTAAAATCAAACGTCACGACATGTCGGGGATCGCCGGTCTCGTGTGCAGCAAGTGCGCACGAGATGGTGATCTCTCGTTTGCCTGATCCCCGAAGGCTGCCCGACGATGAGCACGATCAAGGAACATGCTGACAAACTCAAAGCGGACACGAGCATCCAATGGCCGGCCGAGCTGGACCCTAACGAGGGCTGGACCGAGGCGGTTGATGCCGTGACGGTCAAGCTGTCCGCGCCTCGCTACGTCACCCTCGTCCACGATGGCCCTTCCTACTACGCCTCAGCAATCGAGGCTGAGGCGGCGGCGAAGGCGCACGTTGGCGAGGGCTACAGCTGGAGCCGCATCCAGACGACCGGCACCAACTCGGGTGATGAGGCCGCCATGGCCGACCGCTACGACAGCGCGGACGGCGAGCGCAACGCCACCGTCTTCGACACTCCGATCCAGGTCGACTGACCCCAGACCCAAGGCCGCGCTGGCGAGGAGAGACACGACGATGAGCAAATTCGTACTGGGCAAGGAGGTCCTACTAAACCCCAAAAAGCCCCGCGGCGGGACGTTCGGATACACCAAGTGGATCGTCGACAACGCACACGCCCAACACCCCGAGCTGAGCACGACTGACCTCCTCTGGGCGGCTAAGCGGGTAGGCGTCGAGGATCAGGCCCTGCTGGTCGGGACAGCTCGTAGCCGTGTGCGGCGGGACCCTCCAGTGCTCGGTCCCCTCTGTAAGGTCTGCAAGGTGCAACACATCGTGGAGCTGGGCTGTCCTCACGACGGCCGCGACTAAACGACTAGGCCGCTCTCGGCTGCTCCCAGGCAGACGCCGAGAACACCTGAACTGGTACGGATCTTTCCAATGAACTTTCGGGAACCGGCTCCCGTTCCCTATTTCACAGAAAAACAATGTCAAAAAACACAGAAATCGGATGGACGCACCACACGGCAAACCCCTGGTGGGGGTGCACAAAAGTCAGCCCAGCATGTGACCATTGCTACGCCAACACCTTCTCGGACCGGCTCAGTCAAAGCCTCTTCGGAGAGCGGGTCGTCTGGGGTCCCGGAGGCCATCAGGTGCACAAGATGGTCGAGCTGGAGCGAGAGGCTCCCAAGTGGGACCGCGGAGCAGCGAAGCTCGGGGAAAAGCACCGCGTGTTCTGCGGCAGCATGTGCGATTGGGCCGAGGGCCGTTCGGACCAACGGCCTAGCCTCGATCGTCTATTCCCACTCATCGAGCGCACGACGAACCTGAACTGGTTGCTGCTGACCAAGCGGCCGAACATCGGTACGCGCCTGTTGGCCGAATACTGGGAACAAATCCCGCGGAACGTTTGGGTCGGTACGACGATCGAAAACCAGGAGTGGGCCGACAAGCGGCTGCCGCACCTGCTGTCGATCGATGCATCGGTACGGTTCGTCAGTGTCGAGCCCCAGCTTGGAGCTGTCGACCTCCGAGCGCACCTTGGGCAAGGTTCCGGCAAGATCAACTGGGTGATCTGCGGCGGCGAGTCCGGTGCCAAAGCTCGTGGCCGTCAGGAGATGCTCGGCTGGTATCGCTCGCTCCGAGACCAGTGCGTAGAGGCAGGCGTGTCCTATTTTTTTAAGCAGTGGGGGCGCTTCGCTCAAGAAGGCGAGCAGATCTACAAGCTGCGCGGCAAGAACCCTGACAACATCCTGGACGGCCTGCGTTGGGAGCAATACCCCGACGCGCCGACGGAGCCGAAGCCGGGGATCCGCACACGGCCTAGGACGCACCTCGATGTCCTGCTCAGCGACGAGTTCGACAGCGTCGCCTAGCCCTCAAGGTCGCGTTGGCACCGCTCGGGCCCTCACACCCCGAGCGCGGTGGTCCGACTCCACGGGCGGCCCCTACTCACTCCACGTCGAACGGGACGTCGACGATGTGCCGCCAGTTGCCGTCCTCGTCGAGCGTCAGGATCTTCGACAACACCTCCGACACGTAGACGTCGGCCTCGATGCATGCGGGTTTGAATTGGTCGAACGCTTCGGCGACCGTCACGGCCTTGTGAGGTGGCTTCGGATCCCTGAAGCCAACCTTGATGGGTGGGCTTCTCTTGGCATCGTATTCGTGGTGCTCCATGCCAGCGACGTGCGCCAGGAAGTTCCTCCAGCGTCCGGCTTTCCTGAGATGCTGCATGCGCTTTTCGTCGAACCAGTCGTGCCGCCGTACGATGGCCTCGAACGCTTCTCGCCGCAGGCTGAAGCTGAAGCCTTCAGACATCAAGAGGTCGAATGAGAAGTAGGACCTCAAGGCGTGGTCCGGCGTGTAGTAGTTGGCGATCACCGAATCGAGCGAGCGCTCCAACCTGGCGAACATCTCGACCGCTTGCCCACGAAGGTTCACCTCTTCGGGGTTGAGCGGTTGGTCCACGAGCGTATCCAGCGTCATTGCCCCAAAGCCATCCCAGGTAAGCCTAGGCGTCAACCACCCGTTCGGACTAAGTTGCAGGCATGGCCCGCAGTCATAGCGCGTGTGAGTTTTGTGGACGCAACACCGACGAAGGCAAGCACGGGTCTCCCAACGTGCCGGTAACCGCCAGGCGTTTGTGCCAGGTCCGTGGATGCGGAGAAGAGTCGGCGTTCGTCTGCGACCACCTCGACGGGACTAAATCGGTCGTGTGTCCCAACCGGCATCCGCCACAGAAAATCTGATGAAGGACCCGAAGATCATCGTGTTGGCGAAGCGGGAGCTGGCCGCAATCGCCTGTCTGATCCTCGCCCAGGAGGACGGGTCAATCACCCTCACGGCGTTCTCGTTCACTGATGAGCCTGTCAAAACGGCGATGAGCAAAGCGCTTGAGCTGATGGGCCTTCCCAAGGACGCTCACATCAGCGTCCAGGTCATCGTCTGGGAGATTCCCGCGTCGGTGCCCGACGGTCAGGTTGTGTCGCGCTTTGCCGCCGCTGTGAACGCCAAGGACACTGCGTATTTCTACGGCCTCGTGAACAGCAACGGCGGCTCGGCGTGACGCTGGTCTAGGTAGCGTCGCCTTTGAGAACCCGAGGGTTCATCCAGCGTTCGGTGTCGGGGCAGATCTTCCGAAACTCACGGAAGAACAGGGTCATGTCGGCGATGGCCCTCTTTGCCCGAGACAGACCCCCGTCGTCCTTTTGCTTCATGGCCTTCCGGTACTTCTCTTGAGCCTCGTCCCAGGACAACTCGCCAGACTTGGGGTGAGCAGCAGCGTTCCGGGCCTTGGCGAGCGACTTTGTGACTTGGAAGATCTTGTCGTCTGCGTCGACTAGCTCGCCCGTGAGAGCCAGCACGAGCGTGACAAGCTTCTGCGTCGGCTCGAGCCTCTCGCAGTTCTCATCGTAGAAATCCGAACCCAAGCGCACGACGCCGCAAGTGTTCAGGAACGCCTCGACAGCAAGACCCGCAAACAAGACGGCTGAGGTTGTGTGGCGCTCCAAGCTGTGGCGGTCACGCTGCCACTTGGCTCGGGCCACCTTCCCCAACAACTCCAGGTCCGGTGCGGCGTCGAAATCCTTGGTGATCTGGATCGCGTCCTCTAGAGCGTGCAATGCCCAGAGGCCCAGCTCTGGAGGGATCTCTACAGCTTGGAACTGCCCTTCCCGCCGAACCTTCTTCATCTCAGCCGTAAAGCGCTTTGACCCTTGCAACTTGCTCGGGAGTGAGGCTCACGGTGTCGTTGCTCTCGTGTCGAGCAAAGAGGGCGGTTCCCACTACCTCATGGGCGCCGATCTGCTTGTTGGGCGGGAGCTTCTTGAGGTCGCCTTCTTCGTCGCAATACACAAATGCAGACGAAGCGGAGTTGTGAAACACCTCGACGTAGCCCCCACCAATGGCTCCCTGGAGGGCTTCCAACGTGTTGGGGATCTCGCGTACCTCACCAGGCTTGCCCGGCTCCAAGACGACGACAGTGATGTTAGCGGCGGCCATCGTTTGCGACCTTAGCAGTGGGCACGGGGGCTGGAACGGTGAACTTGCGAGGGTTGCTGTCGTCCTTCATGAGGCTGCCCTTGCCAGCCCTCGACCTCAATGTTGGTCTCGATGCTGAAGGCGGGCAGCTGGGAAAGGCCGGTCCGCACCCGTTTGATCGGTCGACCGCGGGGTCGACCTGATGAAGCCCACGACCTGCTGACAACCCTTCGGCACGGACGTGCTGAGGCTTGGGCTCGCCCGACGGCTCTGCGCGAATCGGCAGAAACCCGCAGGAAAGGGGCGGCGCTATGGGAGCCCCCGAGTTTTGCCGCAAATGCGGTCAAGGCGCTAAATTCTTTGTGGATTCGATTCTAGATAGGATGACAAAAATCATCGACCTGCTCGATCACGCCGGACCCGGGCGCAAGCGGCGGCCAGGGCGTCAGCCGAGCCGGTACGCCAAGGTGAGGCGTGATCGCTTCAACGATGCCCTCGAAAAGTTCACAAGGGTCGATCCCGTCGTAGTGGCCGTCCAAGGGGACGCGGTCGAGTCCCTGTATGTCGCCCGAGACGCGGTGGCGCGTGAGGCCGCATCCCTGTTGTTCGAGCGTTTGCGTGCGGTCCCAGCAAGCCGAGAAGCTGCCCGGATTTCGAGCCGCAGGGTGGCGGCCTTGGCAGAGATCGCGAGACTCACGATCGCGATCCACCGCGCGCACCCTGGCGATCCGTCACCTGACCGGATGCGGCGGGTAATGGCCGCGCTACAAGGAGAGGTCGAGGACGCCGCGCGCAAGCTATTCGACGCCGAAGGTGCGGAACGATTTGTCGCCGAGCTGCGGAGCCGGCTGACCGCATCGTCCCCGTGAGGGGGAAGCGCATCCGGCCTCGGAGCACTACGGCGCGCAGGACTCCACATCAGTGGGCTTGGAACTTGCCGCGCCAGCGGAAGTCTCTTCCACGGTCACATGGGTGGCCGTCGTGCCCACGACGCGACGGGTCACCACCAACCGACCAGTCCGCTCAGAAACCGACGAACCGTCCAGTGGCAGTTGGTATGCACAGGTTCGCGGTCGCTTCGTCGACCGTTGCCTCTTTCGCCGCGCGGGCTGTTTCAGCTCATCGCGGACCATGACGTCCACGGCGTCGCGCGCGCCGTCCAGCACCACTTCCTGCCCGGCGGGCTCCTTGAGAGCCTCATGAACTTCAGTCTGTTGCTCCACGTTGCGTACCATGTCGGCGCCGGCCGTGAGACTCAGCTTTCCCGCGTCGACAGCATCTTTCAAGGATTTCGATGCGATCGGCGAGCCGAACACTTTTCGTCGGTTGGCAACGGCGTTTCGAGGCGTCCCGGACTCGCTCGCGACCAGGGTGAGAGTATCGCCAACCGCCGGACTTCCGTTGCTGACAACGGGAGTGAGGTCACTTCGATGGCCGCGACCGCGAGCCGCATAGAGGTCAAAGAGTCGTCTTTCGAGCGCAAAGATCCGCGACGGCGCCATGCGACGGACATGGGCACTAGCCAAGGCGGCCTTGACGATGATCTCTTCCTCGGCCTCGGCGGTAAGGTCGGTGCGACGGATCACTGGGATGACCCGAATGCCTACGTCCATAGCGTGATACCGCGTTCGATGCCCCTCTAGAATCGTATCTGGAGGACTCGCGCAACCAGTACCGGTGACGATTAGGGGGCGGATGACCTTGTGTTCCCGAATGAAGTCGCGGAGAGCATCCTCTTGCTCTGCCGGTTCCAATCCGAGCAGAGCGCGCCAAAGGGCGTGATCGCCCAACTTCTCGGGCACAACCCATTCAATCTCCTTGCCCCAGGTTGGCAGAGGTTCGGAGAGTGAGTCAGCGATAGTTCCTTGGCGTCGCGCGCGGTCGAGGTGAGTAGATGACACGAGTATGTACCTTCAGCGGTACACCGTGAGCGGAATGCCCAGCGGCGATAGGCGAGCTGCCTATGCCGCAAAGTCGACAGGACTTCTTTAAGGCGGTTCGATGCAAGGGCATTCGAAGACGTGAACGGGCCGTGGCCTGAAAAAGTTCAGAACGCGACAGCAATCGGGTTCACTTCTATTTATACACCGGCGTGACAAGTTATGGCGGGACCGCCGGAGAGAAAATCGTGGTCGCGGTCGCTTTTGTTTCCTAGCTGTTGAGCAGAACGACCGAGGGCTGCAAACGCTCTGGATGCGCGCCATGGGGCACGTAGCCTCGGCGGCGGCGCGCTCCTGGAGGGACACGCGGCATGACCGCACCAGACCCCCGGGGTGAATTCGAGGGAGTTGGCACAAACGAACAGTCAGGTCAGTGCCGGTGCTTGGAAGGTGATCGGGGGGTCCCGAGGAAGCGAGGAGCGCCGGTGTAGATATAGGAGGCGGTCTGGCAGTTCAAGTCGACGGCTGATCAGCGATCATTAGGAAAACCAAAATATGACAACAGCTACCAAAGTCGTTCGCAACGGCGAGTCCCCCAAGCCAAAGGGCCTGCAAGACGAGGAGCGACAAAGGATCAAGATCGAACGGAACGACTACGGACGTGACACCGTCCAGCGGTATCGCGTCGAGGTCCCGTGGCTGCCGCGGCCGCACGCTGGCCCAGGTCTCGGCCACGGCCGGCTCGACGAGAATCTAGACGTGTACGTGATCGACTACGGTCCTGAGGACGAGGCGGTCGCCCAGATCATCACGATTGTGCCTGTCTCGATCGGCCCGTCACACACGTGGACGCCGAGCGTGGATGACACCAACTACCTCAATGAAACCTGCGTATTGGGTGATGCTGTCGACCGGGATCGCTTGGTCAACTGCAGCATCGAATTGGCCCTAACGGAGTACCGTGGGCGGTACATCCACGAGGCGTCATCGCGCGACGAAGCCGTGGGCTGACCCGTACCGTCAGCTGCCCGATGCCCACTCGGGCACTCGTCTACACCCTGGATGCCTGAGGAGGCAACGCGCGGGGGCAGCTAAACGATCGCAACGGATGCCAGGCATCCCCACATGAGAACGGACACGCTGCCTCTGTGGGGGGACGGTCCCTTGAGACGCAGCGGCTAGTGCTACGCTGGTGGGCGCAAGTCTTGGGGGGCGCCCGCGTTGGCACGCAGGGGTTGCGGCGTGGCGTCACCGTCCAAGACCGAGCCGATGATTCTTGGCAGATCTTGCAGGCGACGGCACCGAGGAAGGCGCTCAAGTGCGGTGGCGTGAACCGATGGCCCTCTCGGCTCATAAGAGTGGTTACAGGAACCAGCCCACCCCGAAATTGGGGTCGATCTTGGAGGGCGTGCTCACGTACCCCCGCATGACCTCAACCCCCATGACCGACGCCGACCTGCTCGACCTGTGGCTCGGCGGTAGACCCACGGCCACCAGGGTTGCGTATGCCCGTGACCTTCAGCTCTTCCTGGCAGCTGTTGCGAAGCCGTTGGCCGAAGTACAGGGGGAGGACGTGGCCCGGTTCGCTGCAAGCCTCCAAGGGTCAAAGGCGACGCAGGCCCGCAGGATAGCGAGCCTGAAGAGCCTGTTCGGGTTTGGGGTTCGTCTAGGGCTTCTGGCTGCGAACCCAACCCTTGTTGTTCGTTGCCCACGGGCCGAGGGAGCCGTTCACGAACGCATTTTGACCGAGGAGGAGGTAGGTCTGGTGATCAAAGAGGCCGCCCCAGGCCGCGATCGCACCTTGATCATGACCCTCTACTTGGCTGGCCTGAGGATCTCGGAGGCGCTCGGGCTCCGCTTCGGCGACCTGGGCAAGAAGTGGCTAACTGTGCACGGGAAAGGCAGTAGGACGCGGACCGTCGTCGTCCCTGAACACCTGGTGGGCGAGCTTCGAGGGCTGAGGTGGAAAGGCGATCCTGATGCCGCACCCATTTTCAAGGGGGAGCACGGCGGTGCTATCTCGGGCAGGTACGCTCGTAGGATCATCAGGGTGGCTGCGGAGGAGGGGATTGGCAGGTCGATTAGTCCGCACTTCTTGAGGCATACCCACGCGACCGTCGCCCTCGAAAAAGGTGCACCGATCCACCTGGTGCAGGCCTCGCTTGGGCACCGCAGTCTTGCCACGACTGCGGCATACCTACACGTTCGTCCTGATCAAGGGTCGAGCCAGTACCTGATGGCGGCGACCTGACGTCTGTGAGGGCTTTTCCAGAGTCATAGAATGCTGGTACACCAATCACCAGGGTGGGGACGAAAGATAGATCTACAAGATGGCTGCAAAGAAGAAAGCGTCGAAATTTGGCGCCAAAGCTGAGTTTGTTCGCTCGACACCCAAGAGCATGTCCGCCAAGGAGGTGGTCGAGGCCGCCAAGAAGAAGGGCATCACGCTGACTGAGAACTACGTCTACACCGTGCGGAGTTCAGGGTCGAAAACGAAGGGCAATGCTGGCAAGGGTAAGCCAGGGCCGCAGCCCGGTCGCAAAGGCAAGGCTGGATCGGACGGCATGACGCCCGCCGAAGCGCAGCTCCGAAACGCAATTGCTGACTTGGGGCTCGTGAAGGCGAGCGAGATTCTTGAAGCGGTGAAAGCGACGATCAAGGGTCGCTAGCCGAAGGTGGAGAAGCGAAGGACCGGTAGCAGTGATCGGTCCTTCGCTGCGTCATTCGGCGGCGATGCGGACGCGCTCGCTTCACCGCATGGTAGGCACGTCTGGACAGCGTCGTCGTGGTCGCCCAGCATGCAGATGGGGCAGTTCTTCATAGGCATGTTCCGGTTTACGAGCGCGGGGACACGACCGAGTGAATCACTCAGTGAAAACAAGGGACGAGGCGGCTAGGCGACCCAGCTTCTCATCTGTGAGGTGCCGGGCTAGCTTCGGCCACGATGAAGGGAACGAAGAAGGTCTGGATCTTGGGGAGTGGCTTCTCGAAGAGCCTGGGCGGGCCCTTGCTGTACGAGCTGATCAGCAAGAAGACGGCTGAGGAAACCGCCGTCACCTTCCCCAAACTGACGGGCCGCGAGATCGTCTACAAAGTCTACGCGGCCGGCCTGAACTCGCTCTGGAGCCACGCCGAAGAGTTCTTGGATTACGTGGACACGGCGCTCATGAGTGACAGTCCTCGCCGTATGATCTTCCAGCGGCATTTATCCCACGCCATACTCGACACATTCGGGCGTGTCGATCCGAGCTACACCGTCGAAGTCTTTCGGGAGGCGGCGATCCTGACTGTGGCTGCCGAGTGCAGCACCCTCACGACCAACTGCGACGTTCGTTCGGAAGCGTGGGCTCCGTACGTTGATTGGGCCTGCAAACTTAGCGACGACGACGCCATCATCACGTTCAACTACGACCTGGTCTTGGAGACCGTCGGAATCGACAAGCATGTCCGAGCGATAGGTGCTCCAACGGTGGCCTTTCCGACAGGCGCCAAAGACGGGCGGCTTCACGAACTCAACGGGCTCGGGATTTGCCCGATCTACAAGCTTCACGGCAGCGTCGATTGGGCCTTCAAGGACGACGCTCCGACCAAGAGGATAAGCGGGCTACACGAGGCCATGCAGGACGACGGCTACCGGCCTCTCATCGCCACGCCCGGCGCAACCAAAACCCGGTACGTCAACAAGATGCTTCGCCAAGTGTGGGACAAAGGGCTCAGTGCAATCCTGGACGCCCAGGTCATCGTCTTCATCGGTTACAGATTCCCACCATCGGACTCGGAGGCACGAACTCGACTGCTCCACGCGATCAAGTGCAACAAGCAACCCTACCTGAAGGTCCACACGGTACTTGGTCCGAACGTGCATGAGCCCGACGTCGTTCGCCTCACGGGCTTGCTAACCCACACACTAAACGCTGCGGGAAGGATCGATGCCAGCCAAAGTCACATGTGGAACTACGCCGCACCAGTACCCGACATGTACAGCATCGTGACCCAGCCGCTGTTTGCCCAAGACTTTCTCACGGTCATCCACCCTGGAGAGCTTTACGACGAGCAGCTCGGTCAGCGAATGCTCAAGAACCGGGTTCAGTTCCCTCATGGGACCCAGTAGACCCTCCTGAAGAAGCGGCTAGCCAGGCCGGCCTTTGCGGCAGCATGCTTGTGACGTCGATGCTGGCGACCCGCCGGGCCCCGTGCGCGGGAGGGACGTGGGGCTGGTAGCGACGAAATCTCTTGCCATCCGGATTGGCGACCTGTGGGTTTACAAAGGGTTTATCGATTGACGGCGACCCTGGGCATTCGGTAGACAAGATCCCCAGACACGGACCGGGTTACGCCCCCGATCCCCACACCGTAGCAACTCGGGCCGCTCGCCGGTCCACCTCGCGCGGGACCCTCCAGGCTGTCTGGTCGAGGTTCGTCTTGTCGAGGTCATCAGGATCCCCAAAGGATCCGTCAGACGGTCAAAAGTCAGCGGAGCGGTGGCGTACCTCCACCCAGATGGACGGTGCCGCTCATGATCTTGGATCAGTCGCAGAGGCGGTCCGCCCGGGTCTTCCGGCGCTAGGCCCCGTCTCGCTTCCCGGCGTGCGCAAAGCGCACCCACGGGAGGAGCGGGTGTCGGCCCTACTGGCCACGGTGCATGAGATCGCCGAGCGCCGGACCGCGCTACTGACTGAGCTTCGCGAGGCTTGTCGAGCTAACGACACAGTAGAAGTCGTCCGTGTCGCTCGTCTTCTCGTTGGCCTCGACGGAGCATGACGTGCGGCTCGTTGAAATCCGACGCGTTTCGACGGAAGAGCAAGCCAAGGACGATCGTGCCGGACTGGCTCGACAGGCGCACTCCATCCGCGAGACGGCCAAGCGCCTTGGCGCAACCATCATCGAGCCCCCGTTCGAGTTGACCGACGTCTGTCGTGAAAATTTCATCTCGACGCCGGAGTGGCGCGGTATTCGAGAGCTGATTCGCGCGCCCGATATTCACATCGTTGTGGACGACCCCGACCGCTTTGTCGCCGACTTTGGTGGGATCGAGATCCTCGCCGAGTGTCAGCGCACCAGCACGCTCATACATCACCCAGGCGGCGTGCTCGACCCGAGCAGCCTGGACGGCCAGCTCGTAGGTGTGATCAGAGCAGTCCTGGCCGGCAATGAGTTGAAGAGCATCAAAAAGCGGGTTCAAGGGGCCAAAGAGGCCAAGCGACGAGAGGGGATCTTCCCCTCGGCTGCCATCTCGCTACCGACCGGGATCGCGTACATCCGGATCAAGGGCGACCGTAAAGGCCAATGGACTTACAACGATCGCATCGCTCAGGTCCGGGAAGTTTGGCGTCTCGTCACGCAGGAAGGTCTGACCAACTGGCGCGCGATCGGCAAGCGCACAGGATTCTCGGCCGTCACCACCCGGAACATTCTTCGAAACCCGATCTACAAGGGATGGTGGGTCGTCGATCGGAAGCGGGAGGCGGGCCCAACACCGATCCGCTCGGACGGACGACGAAAGGACCGCCGTAAAGTCGCACGAGCGCCAGACGAGGTCATTCGGTGCCAAGTATTTCGGGCAAGGGGCGAGCCCGTGGAGCCCGGGGACTCGCGCGACGAGGCCGTTGTGGACGACGCGACCTGGGAAAGCGTCCAAGACCTTCTGCAACTCAAACGCGACGGCTTTCAAAAGCTGCGCGACCAGCACAGCGAGACCCGCTTCACGTACCGTGGGCTGCTCTGGTGCGCCGCGTGTGGGCGACCGGTCTACGGGTGCACGAAGCCAAAGCATGGGCGCAGCAAGACCCGACGCGACTGGTACGCCTGCGCACAGAGCCGGACAGGCGCGAGCAAATGCTCGACCAAGTACTTGCGGTTGGGCGTCGTGAACGCTGCGGTCGAGCGCCTCTTCTCCACCATTCTCTCGGACGAGAGGTTCGCCTTGGGACTCTTAGAGGCCGGAGCCGACACCCAGCAACAGGACAATTGCGCGGCTCTTCAGTCGGCCAGGGCAACCGTCCGGCGCCTCACGGATCAACGGGCGAAATTGCTGGACCTCTACCTTGAGGGCTCCTGGGGCCAGGGGGAGCTGGATGCCAGGCGGCTCAAGTTGGATGCAGAGCGCGACCGTGCTGAGCGCGAGGTCACTCGGATAGAGAAGCTCCGGACCGCGGCTGACCAAGCCAACCAGGTTGAGGGCTTCCGCAGTGTCCTCGTGGCGCTGAGGGAATTTGAGTTCTGGTCCGTGCCGGAAAGGCGGGACTTCCTACGGCGCGCTTTCCCCAAGATTCTTGTCTCGAAGCAGGGGATCGATCGCGTGGAAGTGCTGCTGCCGGCAAACCTCTTCCGATCGAACGGGCTCACCGAAAACTCGGGCAACCTGACTCTCATGGTCGGCATGACCTGGGGAGCGCTTCAGCCGCCTGTGGCGATGACCGAGTTTGGTCTGCCTCACAAGGACGTGTACACGAGCAGCGAGGTGGCCAAGGCGCTTGGGCTTTCTAGCCATCAGTTCCGGGACCGCCTGGTCAAGGGGCAAGTAGCACGAGCGACCACGAAGAAATGGGGCAAGCCAGCATGGACGCTCGACCAGGTCCGAGACCTTCGAGCCAAGCAGGTCGAGGCTCATGCCGCGCACCGGTGGGGGATGCCGAAGAAGAATTTCTACACGACCGGCGACCTGACCGCGGCCTTGGGTGTCAGCTGG
>Ga0164241_10001288_pt1 | contig 32163 bp, 29 predicted proteins | sample OricomyardsoilBY_FD_108780 | JGI IMG/M metagenome (GOLD analysis project Ga0164241, IMG submission 108780) | Backyard soil microbial communities from Emeryville, California, USA - Original compost - Back yard soil (BY) | ecosystem: Environmental > Terrestrial > Soil > Unclassified | place: USA... | reverse complement strand
GTGCGCCGCCTCGAGCGCCCGGCAGAGCTGACGGACGATCGACGTCACCACGTTCACCGGGAGCAGCCCCCCCTCGTCGAGGAGCTTGCCGAGCTCGTGGCCGTCCAAGAAGTCGGTGACGAGGTAGGGCCGACCGTCGGGCGTGTAGCCGAAGTCGACGACGTTCACGACGCTCGGGTGCTAGACGCTCGCCGCGACCTCTGCCTCGCGGCGGAATCGCATCCGCACCTCGAGGCTGTGCTTCAGATCCGAGTGGAGGACCTTGATGGCGAAGCGCTTCGTCGAAATGCGCGTGTGGTGCGCCTCGTAGACGCGCCCCATGCCACCCTCCGCGATCGCGCGGACCATCTTGTAGGTGTCCGCGAGCGTGGTGCCTACGAGCGGATCGGGGCCGTCCGCCGCTAAATCGTCGGGGTGCGCGGGGCCGAGGGCTGTGGGGCGGTCACTCTCGTTCAACGGGATCTCGCACGCGAATCGAAGGGCGCCGCGGCGCCGGGGAGCTTACTCGTTCTCGCGCCAGTTTCGGCGCTCGTGTCGCGCCTTCCGTGCGTGTGGATTCCGCACTCCCGACACGTTCACTCCAGCTTCACTCCCGGTTCACCCCCGGTTCACTCCCGGCGTCTCGGGTTCGGTCAGGCGCTTCCTGGGGCACTCGTCCTACCCCCGATCCTTGCGTTCGTCCGGTCTCGGCGCTAAGTCCCCGTCGTCACGAAGCCGAACGGCGGGGAGCAGCTCCCGATTGCCTGGCAACTCAGGTGAGCTCCCCGCGCCGCGCTCGAAGACGGGTGCGCCGCCGTGACAGACACAGCTTCGCGCGGCACAACGCGTGAACCAGAGAACCATTCCAACGTGAACTACTCCGAATCTTTTGATCGGGGGCCGAAGCGCCCCCAGGCCGACGCACGCATGCCGCGCGCCTCGGTCGTCGCTCCGACCAAGACCCCCGCTCCCGTCAGCCCCGCGATCGCCGCGGCGGTGGCGGCGTCGCCGTTCAGCGCGCTCGGGCTGCTGCCCGCCATCGTTCGCTCGATCGTCGACGAGGGCTACACCACGCCGACCCCCGTTCAAAACGAGGTCATCCCGCGCGCCCTTCAGGGCCGCGACGTCCTCGCTGGCGCGCAGACCGGCACCGGCAAGACGGCCGCGTTCGTCCTGCCGATCCTTCAGCACATCGCCGAGTCCCCGCGGACCGGCAACGTCCGCGCGCTCATCCTCACCCCCACGCGAGAGCTCGCTGCGCAGATCGCCGAGCGCATCTCGGCCTACGGTCGCTTCCTCGACGTGCGACACGCCGTCGTCTACGGCGGCGTCGGTCAGCGCCCGCAAGAAGAGGCCATGCGTCGTCGCCCCGACATCCTCGTCGCGACGCCCGGACGCCTGCTCGATCTCATGCAGCAGGGCTTCGTGAAGCTCGACGGCGTCACGCACTTCGTCCTCGACGAAGCCGACCGCATGCTCGACATGGGCTTCATCCACGACGTCCGCCGCGTCGTCGTCAAGCTCCCGAAGGAGCGGCAGACGCTGTTCTTCTCGGCGACGATCGCTCCGGCGATCGAGCAGCTCGCCGGCTCGATGCTCGAGCTTCCGATCCGCGTCTCCATCGCGCCGAAGGTCACGACCGCAGAGGGCGTCGAGCAGGCGATCCTCTTCGTCGAGCAGATCGACAAGCGCGCCGTCCTCGAGCAGCTGCTCAAGCGCCCCGAGTTTACCCGCACGATCGTCTTCACGCGGACGAAGCACGGCGCGAACCGCTTGGTCCAACAGCTCGAGCGCGCCGGCATCGTGGCGCTCGCGCTCCACGGCAACAAGTCGCAGGGCGCGCGCGAGCGAGCGCTCGGCGGTTTCCGCGACGGCTCCATTCCCGTGCTCGTCGCGACCGACGTCGCGGCGCGCGGCATCGACGTCGACGCCGTCTCGCACGTCGTCAACTACGAAATCCCGAACGTCCCCGAGAGCTACGTCCACCGCATCGGCCGCACCGGCCGGGCAGGGGCCGTCGGCCTCGCGATGTCGCTCGTCGCTCCCGACGAGCGTCCGTTCCTCCGCGACATCGAGCGCCTGATCGGCAAGCAGATCCCGCTCATCGACGCCCAGGGCAACAAGCTCGACCGTCCCGCCGAGCCGGCATACGCCTCGCAGCGCCCCGCGTCTTTCGGCGGCGGTGGCGGCGGTAGTGGTGGCGGCGCAGGCGGCGGTGGCTCGCGCCGACGCCGTGGTGGCTCGCGCCGCTACTGATCCGAAGAGCGCGCCCGGCTACTCCGAGCGCGCACGGCTCGAGACGCCGCGTCGATCACTTCGGCGCGGCGTTCGCCATTTCGAGTCGCGGGCGCGCGTCGAGCGACGGAGAGCCTTTCAGCTACCGAGCGGCTGGATCTCGGCCGCGCATTGACCGGCGTTGCACTTCGCGACCGCGGCGCCGCAGCCGCGCTCCGTGCACATCTTGCCCTCACAGCCGGTCGGTTTGTGGTCGGCGGCGTGCGCCTTCGCGAAGGCGTCGACCTTGCCGCCGTTGCAGTGATCGCAGCACGCCGTCTCGACGATCTCGCAGTCATCGTCGGTCGTGCAGGCTCGGTCGTCGGCGTCGGACGCGGGTACGGCCGGGGTCGCGGTGGCGTCGGCGGTGGGCGTCGGCTCGTCGGGATCTGCGACCGAGGACGTGGACACGGTGCACGCCGCGAACACCCCGGCGCCGAGGAGACTCACACCCAGGAGGACGACTGTCGCTTTGGTGATCATGAAGTCCCCATAACGCAGTCGGACGAGGGCGTCTTACACGAGAGGCCGAGCAGGCCCGCGCGTCGTCACGACCCCAGGGCCCGGCGAGCTCGGCCCAGGCGTCAGGGGAGGGTGATGCCGAGCCAGCGTTCGAGGGCGAGCGCGATGCCGCCCTCGGTGGTCGCTTCGTCCCCGAGCACGTCGGTCGCTACCGCGCGCAACGCCGGAGGCGCGTGCGGCATCGCGAAGGACCGACCCGCGATCTCGAACATCGGCGTGTCGTTGTGCCAGTCGCCGACTACGGCGACGTCCGAGAGCGCGATGCCGAGCTCGTCGGCGAGCGCCGTGAGGGCCGAGCCCTTGCTCACGCCCTTGCGGATGACGCGGACGACGTGGAACCTGCCGAAGTCGATCGAGAAGGTGAGCGCGTCGAGCTCGGAGGACGCGAGGACGTGCGCTTCGATATCGCGGATCGCCTCTTCCGGGCCGATGCCGACGACCATGACGGCGGCGTCTTGGTCGGCGCGCCACGCGGGGGCGCGGCGGACGTCGTCGTGAGAGGTGAGCGCGGGCGACCATCCGCGGACGTAGCCGTGGTGAGGCGCGCTCCGCTCGCAGGCGTGGATCGCGTCGTGGGTGAAGACGAACCGCGCGGCGCCCGAGTCGGTGAGTTTGTCGAGCAAGTGGTCGACGTGATCGCGCCCGACGCCCGTGCGCCGCAGCGGCGCTGTCTGCGTCCGGCGCACGAGGACGGCGCCGTCGGCGCAGACGAGCGGCGCGTCGAGTCGAAGCTCGTGCGCGATGGGCAGCGTGCCCGTCGTCAAGCGACCGGTCGCGATGGTGACCGTGACGCCCTCGGCCATCGCGCGCCGAATCGCCGCAGCGTCACGCGGAAGGATCCTGCCGTCGCGGTCGACGAGCGTGCCGTCGAGATCGGTCGCAAAGAGTCGAGCCAACGCGTTCTCGGCTACCCGACCCGAGCGGCCCCGTAAAGCTCTCGCGGGTTCCGCGCGCCGCGAGGCTCGGCTACCTTCGGCGCATGACTCAGAACTTCGCGCTCGCTGCGCTCACCCTCTCGACGTGTCTCGTGTTCGCGTGCGGCGACAGCGGCACGACCAGCTCGACGACGGGCACAGGCGGCGGCGGGACGACGGGGAGCGGCGGCGAGACCGGGACGGGCGGCGGCAGCGGGGGTGCGAGCACGTCCTCCATCACCGCAGGCGCCGGCGGTGCGGACTCGAGCTGCGATCGCATCTGCCAGAAGCAGGCGCAAAACGACACGATCCTCCTCTGCGGCTACAACGGCTCGACCTGCGTGCCGGACTGCGAGACGGCGTTCATGATGACGCTCGAGTCGTGCCTCGACGAGGCCTACGACTACAACGACTGCGTCATCGACCAGCCCGTCGACTCGTTCCAGTGCACGCCGAACGATCCGAACAACGGCTCGACGCTCGCGACGACCGACTGCGACACCGAGCTGAACGCATACGTGAACTGTCTCGGCGGCGGCTGAAGCGTCGTTCGCCGCGGCGCGTTGCCGCGACACGCGTCGCCATTCAAAGGCTGTGGCAAGCGCGCGCGTGCGGTTTTCATGCTCGAAGCCGCCCACCACGCTCGCACGTTCGCGCGCCAATCGGTACGATCAGCGCGATGTCGAAGCACGCCACTCCTCGCCCGTCCGTTCGGTTCGCGCTTTCTCTCGGCTGCGCGTCGTGGCTGGCTCTGGCCGGCGCGTGCGACAGCGACGTCGCCGACACGACAGGCACGAGCACAGGCACGACCACGTCGACGGGCAGCGGTACCTCGGGCGAGGGGCTGCCCTGTGACGTCGCAGACGTCCTCGAGACGCACTGCCAAACTTGCCACTCGAGCCCACCGCAGTTCGGCGCGCCGATGGCGCTGATGACGCGCGCCGATCTCCTCGCGGCGCCCGTCGGAAACGGCAAAGACACCGCGTCGCGTGTCGCCGATCTCGTCGTGTCGCGCACCGCCGCAGGAGAAATGCCGCCGCCTCCGGACGTCGCGCTCTCGGAGGCCGACCAGGCGACGCTCGCGTCGTATGTGCAGTCGGGGTTGCCAGAGTCGTCGGACACCTGCGGCACGGGCGGCGGCGGTACGGGCGGCGGCGAGCCCACGCTCGACTGCACGCCCGACACGACGCTGAAGCCGACGGCGCCGTTCGAGATGCCGGCCGACAAGAGCGATCTCTACGTCTGCTTCGGCCTCGAGATGCAGAACGACGTGCAGCGCCAAATCACCGCGATCGCGCCGCTCATCGACAACACGACCATCATCCACCACATCCTCTTGCTCCAAGCGCCAGAGGCGGTGTCCTCGCAGGGCGAGCCGTGTGACTTCATCAACACGGGTTGGAAGCTGGTCTACGCGTGGGGCCCGGGCACCGGGCCGCTCGTCCTGCCGAAGGAAGCGGGATACCCAGTCGGCCCGAACGATCCGGGGCACTTCGTCTTGCAGGTTCACTACAACAACATCCTCGGCCTCGAGGGCGAGAAGGATCAGAGCGGCATCCAGTTCTGCACGACGACCGATCTGCGCCCGAACGACGCCGACATCATGGCGTTCGGCGGCATCAACTTCCCCGCGATCGATCCGAACCAGCAAAAGAAGCTGAAGTGCACGACGCCGATCCCGCAGCTGCTCTCGCCGTACATGCCGCTCCACATCTTCCGAACGTGGCCGCACATGCACAAGCTCGGCGTCGCGCTCGACACCCAACTGACGAAGGCGAACGGGGACGTGTCGATGCTGGTCGACTCTCCGAACTACGATTTCAACTACCAGGTCGGGTACAAGAGCGACGCGGTGCTGGACGTGGGCGACACGGTCACGACGCACTGCACGTGGAACAACACGACCAGCAGCGCCGTCGGGTTCGGTGAGAACACGGACGACGAGATGTGCTTCGATTTCGTTTCGTATTATCCGCGGGTCACGAGCAACAGCTGGAACTGGTTGCTGCCGTCCTACGCCGCGAACTGCGTGTACGAGTGATCGACAGGCTGGGGTAGGCTGCCGCTTTCGATGTCCGGAGCCGCCGCCATCCCCCTCGATCCCGAGATCTTCGGTCCAGAGTCGCGCTGCTTCGGGTGCAGTCCGAAGCACCCGATCGGGTTCCATCTGCGCTTCGAGAGGATCGGCGACCTCGTCGAGACGACGTTCGTCCCGCACGCCGATTTGCAAGGCCCGCCCGGGCTGATGCACGGCGGCCTGGTGACGACGCTCGCCGACGAGATCGCTGCGTGGACCGTGATCGGTCTCCGCGAGCGGTTCGGGTTCACCGCAGCCATCGAAGCGAAGCTGTTGAGGCCGCTGCGCATCGACCTTGCCGTGCGCGGTCGTGGGCGCATCGCAAAGGACTCGGGTCGGACGCTCGAGGTCGAGGTCGAGCTCGAGCAAGCCGACGCGGTCGCCTACAAGGGTCGCTTCACGTTCGTTGTGCTCGACGAGCGCGGCGCAGAGCGCCTGCTCGGGGGCCCGCTGCCCGACGCGTGGAAGCGCTTCGCTCGAGGCAGAACGCAATGAAGCGAATGATTCAAAAGCCGGCGGCCGACAAGAAGGATGCGCCGGCGGCTGCGGATCTCACGCCCGTCGTCGGTCGGAACCTGAAGCGCTTTCGTTCGGAGCGTGGCCTGTCGCTCGAGGCGCTCTCGAAGGTCTCGGGCGTCAGCCGCGCGATGCTCGGCCAGATCGAGCTCGGTCAGAGCACGCCGACGATCAACGTCGTCTGGAAGATCTCGCGGGCGCTCGAGGTGCCGTTTTCGGCGCTCATCAGCGAACAAGCCAACGCCGGTGCGCTCATTTTGCCTCGTTCGAAGGCCAAGCGCCTCACGTCGCAGGACGGCGCGTTCTCTTCCCGCGCGCTCTTCCCGATGGACAGACCGCGGACGGTCGAGTTCTACGAGCTTCGTCTGGCACCGAAAGGACGAGAGGACGCAGAGCCGCATCCCTCCGGGACGACCGAGAATCTCGTCGTCGCCGTCGGTCGCGTCGCGCTCTCCATCGATGGCGATCGCCGCCTGCTCGACGAGGGCGACGCCATCTTCTTCGAGGCCGACGTTCCGCACGCCTACGAGAACCTGGACACGAAAGAAGCCATCATGTTTCTCGTGATGACTTACGCACAGAGGGTTTGAACTGGCGCGTCGCTTCTCCTAGCCTCGAAAGCGAGCGACGTGGACAGAGGGCGCCGGGGTGTGACGCGACGACGTCGGGCGCTTCTCGAGCTGGGGGCGAGCGTTTGTGAGCTTCGATTGGAACGTTTTTGCGACCGAGTGCACGGTCGCGCTCCTGGCCGTGCGTGCGGACGGCTCGGTCGCGTTCGCGAATCGCGCTGCGTCCACGCTCCTCGGTTACGACCTCGCAGAGCTCGAGCGCGCGACCGCAGCGTCGCTCGTCCCGGCTGCGTTCCATCCGGCGCCCGGCGCATCGTGGATTGGGCACCTCTTCCGTTTGGCCGAGAAAAGCGGGGCGACCGCGTCAGCGCTTCCCGTGACGCACCGAAGCGGCGCCGCGATGGAATCGGAGTGGACGGTGCTCGAAGGACGCGACGAGACGGGCGCAGAGGTCGGCGTGCTCATGCTCGCCCAGCGCTCGACGAGCTTGGCGGACCTGCAAGAAGACGTCGCGAGCGTGCATCGAGCGATCTTCGAGAACGCCCCGCTCGGCATCTTCTACTTCGACGTGCGCGGCGTGATCACGGCCTGCAACGAGCGCTTCGCCTCGACCATCGGCTCCGAGAAACGTCGGATCATCGGCCTGCACGGGCTCACCTTGAAGAACGAGGGCGTCGTGCGCGCGATCGCGGACTGCTGCGAGGGCAAGCACGCGGAGTGGGAGGGCGACTACACCTCGGTGACCGGCGGCAAGCGCGTCCGCGGCGTCCGTCTGGTGACCGAGCCAATCAAGAACGCGAACGGCGAGGTCGTCGCGGGCATCGGCCTCGTCGAGGATGTGACGGATCAGCACCGCGCACGCGAGGTCGTCGCCCGCACCGAGAGGCTCGCGTCTCTCGGTACGTTTGCGGCGGGCGTGGCGCTCGACGTCGAGGCACCGCTCGCGCTCGCCCTCGCGAACATCGAGCTCGCGGCCCGGCGCCTCGAAGAGTCGAGTGACGCCTCGAAGGACGAGCTCGAGAGCTTGCTCGCGCACGCACGCGACGGCGTGAACAGCGTGGTCGAGACGTTCCGTCGCCTGAAGACGATCTCGCGCGGGGACGCTGCGCTTCGCGCAGAGGTCGACGTGACCGACCTCGTGCACCGATTGATCGCGGACCTGGATCCGAAGCTCACGGAAGGCGTCGCGCTCTCCGTCGACGCGCGGCCCGTCGGCGCAGTTCTCGCGAACGAGCTTCAGCTCGGGCAGGCGGTGCACGCGCTCCTCTCGAACGCACTTCACGCGGTGGCGTCGTCTCCCGCTGGGGCACGCTCGGTCGTCGTCCGCGTCTCCCCGGCCTCCGAAGAATGCATGCGCATCGAGATTGAAGACACCGGCTGCGGCGTCCCTCCCGGCGCATCGGCCCACATCTTCGAGCCGTTCTGGACCGATCGAGAGGGCGGACAGGGCCTCGGCCTTGCGCTGGCACAGGGGGTCGTCTCTTCGCTCGGCGGCGCGCTCTTTCTCGACGAGACGCGACCGAGCACGGTGAAGGGCGCGCGCTTCGTCATGACGCTCCCGACCATTCCAGGCGGAACGCGCGCGGGTCCGCCGCCGAGCGTCCCACCGAAGCGCGCCCACACGATGCCGCCGCCCCATCGGGGCAGGGTGCTCGTCGTCGACGATGAAGAGCGCCTGGCGTCGACGCTCCGCCTCGCGCTGTCCGGCACCTACGACGTCGACATCGCCACGCGCGGACGCCAGGCGATCGCGATGCTGAAGGACCACGATTACGACGTCATCCTCTGCGACCTCTCGTTGCCCGACGTCTCTGGGGTCGACGTCTTCGAAGAGACCCGCCGCGAGCGTCCTGAGATCGGCGCACGCTTCGTGTTTCTCACCGGCGGCGCGTTTCAGTCGCGCACGCGCGCTTTCCTTCAGAGCGTCGACAACGCGCGCCTCGACAAGCCCTTCGACCTCGATGCGCTCGAGAAGTTGCTCGCGGCGCGGGTCGCCGCCCTCCTCGAGGGCTGAGGTTCGCCAGGCGCGCCACCTCTGCCTGGGCGCGCCGTCCCCGCGTAGTCCGCGCTCGACGGGAACGGCGCGTCGTCGCAGAATCTCGCGCATGTCGATCGCCGTGACGTGGGATCTCGCACCTCTCTTTCCCAGCTTCGATGGACGCGAGGTCGGCGACTTCGAGAGGTCGCTGGCCGTGGACGTCGCTGCGCTCGCCGCGGACGCGCGTGAGCTCTCCGACTTGTCGGACGCGTCGGAGCCCGAGTGGGTCACGGTCCTCGTGCGGTACGAAGGCGTCCTCGCGCGGCTCTCGCACCTCTCGACGTTCGTCGGCTGCGCGGCGTCGGCGCACGCCTCCGATACGCGCTTCACGCTCGCCGAGGCTCGCCTCTCCGGCGTTCGAGCCGAGCTCGACAAGGTCGCGAGCGAGCTGCGGCGCGGTCTGCGCACCTCGTCCGACGCGGCGCGCGCAAAGCTCTGCGCGCACAAGGATCTCGAGGGCGCTGCCTACTTCGTCGAGAAGCTGGCGCACGAGTCGAAGACGACGATGCGACCGGAGCTCGAGGGCCTCGCGTCGGATCTCGGCGTCGACGGCCTCGACGCGTGGAGCCGGCTCTACGACGTCGTCTCTTCGAAGCTCTCGTTCGAGATGCGATGGCCGGACGGCCGCGCCGCGCGCGTTCCCATCGCGCAGCGGCGTTCGCTCATGTCCGACGCGGATCGCGCCGTCCGCCAAGAGGCGTTCGTCCGCGGCAACGAGGCGTGGGCCTCGGTCGGGGACGTCACCGCGGCGGCGCTCAACCACCTGGGCGGCGTGCGTCACACCTTGAACGGACGACGCGGCGTGTCTCACTTCTTGGACGTCGCGGTCCGGCAGAGCTGCATTTCGCAGCGCACGCTCGACGTGATGCTCGAGGCGGTGGCCGCGGGCCGCGCGCTCGCGCAGCGAGGGCTGCTGGTGAAGGCGAAGGCGATGGGCCTCCCCGCGATCTCGTGGTGCGATCTCGAGGCGCCGCTGCCGCTCGCGAGCGCGACACGCATTCCGCTCGAGCTCGGCGTGGAGAAGATCCGCGGAGCGTTCGGCGGCCGCTACGAGAAGCTCTCACGCCACTTCGATACGCTCCTCGAGACGCGGCGAATCGAGACCGAGGCGCGCGCGGACAAGCGACCGGGCGCGTTCTGCGCACCGAGCGATCTCACGGGCGATGCGTTCGTCTTCATGACCTACCAGGGCTCGCTCGGAGATCTCTCGACGCTCGCGCACGAGGTCGGCCACGCGTTCCACTTCGAGATGATGCGCGGCGTGCGCCCGTTCGCGTTGCACACGCCCATGACGCTCGCCGAGACCGCGTCGACGTTCGCCGAGGCGCTCCTCTCGGAGGAGTTGCTCGCCGATCCGAAGCTGTCGATCGCCGAACGCGCCCTGCTGCTCGGCGAGGTCGCGGGAGACGCGGCGGCGTTCCTCCTCGACATTCCCGCGCGCTTCACGTTCGAGAAGCGCTTCTACGAAGAGCGCCGCGCGGGTGAGGTCCCGGTGGCGCGACTCTGCGAGCTCATGACCGAGGCGGAGCGCGAGGTGTTCGGCGCATCGCTCGCCCGCGGCGAGGAGGACCCGTGGTTTTGGGCCTCGAAGCTGCATTTCTACATCTCGGATCTCACCTTCTACAATTTCCCCTACACGTTCGGCTTCCTGCTCTCGCGCGGGATGATGGCGCTCTTTGCCAAAGAAGGACCATCGTTTCTGCCTAAATACGAGGCGTTTCTTCGCTCGACGGGCGCGGGGCCGGCGCATGAGATCGCGAAGAAGTGCATCGGTGAGGACCTCGAAGGCTCGGCGTTTTGGGAGGGGGCCATCGCGACCCTCGAGAAGCCGATCGCCGAGCTCGAGGCGCTCTTGCCGAGCGCCCTGGCGAGCTGAAGCGACGCGCTCTCCTCGGAACGCCGCTTTCGCGGTATTCTGCGTGGGTGAGGCTTATTTCGGCGCTTGCTTTCGCCCTGACGGTCGCTGCGTGCGGGGATGGCTCGTCCGATACGGCCTCTTCCGGAGAGGGCGGCTCGAGCGGTGCGTCGACCGGCGCGTTCAACACGGGCTCGGGCTCGGGCCAGAACGAGGACGGCTGCGTCGACGCCGCGCGGTCGGTCTACGTCATCGGCAAGGGCCGCGAGCTCGTGCGCTTCGATCCAGAGGCGATGACGTTCGATCAGGTCGGAGAGATCGCCTGTCCGGTGAACGGCGGCCCGGCGGTCGGCGTCCCCACGCCGTTCTCGATGGCCGTCGATCGAGGCGGGACGGCCTGGGTCCTCTACTCGGACGGAACGATGTACGCCGTCGACGTCACGGACGGGTCCTGCAAGATGACCGGCTTCATGCCAAACCAGCTCGAGGCGTTCGAGCTCTTCGGGATGGGCTTCGTCACCGACACGAAGGACAGCTCGACCGAGACGCTCTACGTGAGCTCGTACTCGCCGGGCGACGGCATCGGCGATCTCAGCCTCTCGGATCTGGCGATTCGACGCGTCGGCTTCTATCACGGGCTCTCGGGCGCGGCCGAGCTGACGGGGACGGGAGATGCGCGCCTCTACGGCTTCTTCGCGTCGAACCCGCCGCGTGTCGCGCGCATCGACAAGACGGACGCGTCCATTCTGCAGACCGTGGATCTTCCCGATACCCAGATTGGCGCGGGCTGGGCGTTCGCGTTCTGGGGCGACGGCTTCTGGATGTTCACCGCGCCGGACGGCGGAAACTCCAGGCTCGATCGGCTGGACGCCACGACGCTGACGCTCGAGGCGAAGCGCGACGACATCGGCCTTCAGGTGGTCGGAGCCGGCGTCTCGACGTGCGCGCCGGTCGCCGCGCCCAAGTGAGCGATCGACGCCGCATGCTTGGGACCCGCCGCCGCGGCGTGGGATAGTCGCGCCCGTGCGGGTCCTGCCGGCGGGCGACGCCGTCACCAAGATCGGAGAGTGGGAGCTCGCGCTCGAGCTCGCGAGCCACGAGTCGACCGTGTTCGTCGCGCGTCGCTCGGGCCCACGCGCCTTCTCGCGGTGGGTCGCCGTGCGCTATGTCGGGCCCTTTCTCGGGGCCGACGCCGATCTCGGGGACGCGATCGTCCTGGACGCGCAGAGGGCGTCGCAGCTCCTTCACCCGTGCGTGCTCACGGTGCACGACGCCGGCGCGGCGCTCGGCGGCCGCTTCGTCGTCACCGACTACGTCGAGGGAGGAACGATCGCCGAGCTGCTCGAGAAGGGGCGCGTCGACGTCGACGCGCTCGGTTCGATCGCGATCGACGTGCTCTCCGGTCTCGCTGCGATCCACGCGGCGTCCGACGCGAAGGGCAGGCCGCTCGGGCTCGTCCACGGGCGCGTCTCTCCGCGCAACGTCATCGTGGGTCTCGACGGGCGCGCTCGCCTTGCAGATCTCGGGCTCGCTCGCCTCGGCCGACACGACGCTCCGAGCGACGCGTACTCGTCGTTCCGCTACGCGGCGCCCGAGGTGCTGGGCGGCGCCGAGCCTAACGTCCGCTCGGATCTGTTCGCGGTCGGCATGGTGCTCTACGAGGCGCTCGCGGGCCGCCACCCGTATGCGCACGCGACAACGCCGAAAGAGGCGCTCGCTGCGTTGGCTTCGCCGATGCCGCTGCTCTCAGTGAGCTCGGAGAGGGTCTCGCGCGCGGTCGCGTCGGCGATCTCGAGGGCCATCGCGGGCGACCCGGCGCTTCGCTACGCGAGCGCGGACGCCTTCGCGACGGCGCTCGAAGCGGGCGGGATGCGCGGCGCGGCGCGCGCGGTCGAGGCTGTCGCGCTGCGGCATCTCGAAGTGGGCGTCCGGCTGAGGCGCGAGGCGTGTCGCGCATGGGCGCTCGCCGGAGGCGCGTCGACGCCGCTCGCGAAGCCTCGCTCTCGCACGTATCGCCGCGTTCGACGCTGGGTGCGCCGCCGAGGTAGCTTCCTGATCGCTGGGGTTCTGACGCTGCTCGCCGCGATCGTCCTCGCGTTCGCGTTCATCGGTCGCTGAGCTTGGCCGCGTCGCTTTCGGAACCTCACTCGGGCGGACGCGCGCCGTCAGAGCGCGACGCGGCGGAGCCGGAGCGCGTTCGCGATCACGCTGACCGAGCTGAGGCTCATGAGGACGCTACCGATCATCGGGCTCAGCATGATGCCGAACGCCGGAAAGAGCGCACCGGCCGCGACAGGGATCGCGAGCGCGTTGTAGCCGAACGAGAGCGCGAGGTTCTGCTTCACGTTGCGAACCGTCGCCCGGGCCAAGCGAATCGCGCGCACCATCGCCGTGAGCTCTCCCCCGAGCAACGTGAGCGCCCCGGCGCTCTCGGCGAGATCCGTCCCACCGCCGACGGCGACGCCGACGTCCGCGAGCGTGAGGGCGAGCGCGTCGTTCACGCCGTCCCCGAGCATGGCGACGACGTGCCCCTCTCGCTTCAGGCTCCGGACGAGCTCGCCTTTGTCGTCGGGCAGCGCGCGTGCGTGTACGCGCTCGATTCCTAGCTCTTCTGCGACGCGCCGCGCGGGGGCTTCCCGGTCTCCGGTGGCCATGACGACGGTGATGCCCTCTGCGCGCAGCGCGTCGAGCGCCGCGCGAGCGCCGTCCTTGATCGGATCCTCGATGTGCACGACGCCGACGCGCTTCGCGGCGCCGACGACGACGACGGAAGAGGTGGTGGCGTCGAGCTCGGCCTGGATCGCCGACAAGTCGAAGCCCGCGCCGCGCACGAAGGCCTCGCTTCCCACGGCGACAGTCTCGCCGTCGACCACGCCGGTCGCGCCGTGGCCGGCCGTCGACACGAAGTCGCTGGCGCTCGGGACAGAGACGCCACGTCGCTCTGCTTCCATGCGGATCGCGCGCGCAAGAGGGTGCTCGCTGCCACTCTCGACGGCGGCTGCGACGGCGACGAGCGCGCCCTCGTCGCCGTCGGAGGCGAAGAGGGATACGACTCGCGGCGCGCCGACCGTGAGCGTGCCCGTCTTGTCGACGATGAGTGTGTCGACCTTCGCGAGCGTCTCGAGCGCCTCTGCGCTCTTCACGAGGACGCCCGCGCCGGCGCCCCGGCCCATCCCGACGACCATGGCCATCGGCGTCGCGAGCCCGAGCGCGCACGGACACGCGATGATGAGCACTCCGACGAAGGCGACGATCGCCTGAGGCAGGCGCGGCGCGTCACCGACCGAGAGCCAGAAGACGAACGCGCCGATCGCGATGACGACGACCGCAGGGACGAACCAACGCGACACCTCGTCGGCGAGGCGCTGTACCGGGGCGCGGCTCCGCTGCGCGTCGGCGACCTTGCGAACGATCTGCGCGACGAGCGAGCCCGACGCTGGCTGCGTCGCGCGGGCGACGAAGCTGCCGTCTTGGTTCATGGTGCCGGCAGTGACCGCGTCGTCCGGGCCGACCGCGACGGGCACGGATTCTCCGGTGATCGCGGAGGTGTCGATGGCGCTACTGCCGACCTCGACCACCCCGTCGACGGGGACCGTCTCGCCCGGCCTGACGCGTACGCGATCTCCCGGGACGAGCGAGTCGACATCGACCTCTCGATCGGCTTCGCCTTCGCGGACCAGCGTCGCCTTGCGAGGGACGAGCCGCGCGAGCCCCAGCAGCGCATCCCGGGTGCGCGCGCGCGCCGAGAGCTCGAGGACCTGACCGAGCAGCGTGAGCGTCACGACGACCGCCGCCGCCTCGAAGTAGAAGCCGTGCGCCGCGTGCGGCAGCAGCCCCGGAGCGACGAGCAAGGCCGCGCTGTAGCCGTACGCGACGAGCACACCGATGCCGATCAGCGTGAACATGTTCGGGCTTCGCGCGCGAACAGACGCCCACGCCTTTGCGAGGAGCGGCGTGCCGCCGGCAAACACGACGAGCGTGGCGAACGCGGCTTCGAGCCAATCGGCGCTCGCGCCGAGCGTCGGTCGAAGGTCGAAGCCCACCATCGGACCCATCGAGAGCACTGCGACGAGCAGCGTCGGAACGACCGTCCACGCGAACCGTCTGCGCATCGAGAGAAGCTCCGGATCCGGAGCGTCGTCCACGATGGGCTCGACCGGCTCGAGGGCCATGCCGCACTCGGGGCAGTCGCCGGGAGCGTCGCGTCGCACCTCTGGGTGCATCGGACACGTGTAGACCGTCGCCCCGCTCGGCGCTTCGCCACCCCTCGTCGCGTGCGCGTGCTCCGAATGCGCGTGCTCCGAATGCGCGTGCTCCGAATGCGCGTGCTCCGAATGCGCGTGCTGGTGCGCCTTCGTGTCGTGGGTGGACGGGGCCTTCGCGGCGGCGGGATCGCGCTTCGACGCTTCGGCGCTCGACGGGCTCGCCGCGAGGTACCGCTCCGGATCGAGCCCGAATTTTTCACGACACTTCGGGTTGCAGAACCAGTGCGTGACGCCCGCGTGCTCGAGAGAGCCGCCCTTGGCTTTTCCGGGGACGACGCGCATCCCGCAGACGGGGTCCGTCACTCTGATCTCGTCGGTCGCAGCGCTCGTCGGGTTGGTCGGCATCATGGTAGGCCCCCCCCGGGGGGGAGGGTCCATCAGAGATGCGCCCTGGAGCGCGCCCGGTCAAGCCCGCAACGTCAGCGATGGAGCAGATAGGTGACGAACTTGAACCCGAACCACAGGCCGAGAAGCACGATGAAGCCACCGACGGCCCGCACGACCTTGGTCAGCGTCTCTTCCTTGAAGCGCCCGCGATAGCGACGGAGCAGCCACGTGAGCAGGCTGAACCACCCCCCGATCCCGACGAAGGTGCCGATCGCGAAGAACGGCGCCGACGAAGGCTCGAACGTGACGAGGTGCATCGTGTAGACGGTCGTCGTCGCGGCTGCCCAGGTCGCGATGAGCGTCGGGTTCAGCGCCGTGATGGTGAAGCCGAGCGCGAGGCTTCCTAGGACGGTGTCCTCGCGCTTCTTCTTCTTCTCTTCGTCGGTGGTCCGTGCGCCCTTGTAGCGCGCGAACGAAATCCCGAGACCGATGAGGATCACGGCCGCCGCGCACTTCGAGATCGGCTCGACGATCGGGTATTTCACGAGGAACGTCGAGAACCCCCAGAACGCGAGGAACGCGTACCCCGCCTCTGCGACGGCGGCGCCAGCACCGATCAGCGCTCCTGCGCGAAAGCGGCCGAGCAGGCCACGTTGCAGCACGAGCGCTGCGATCGGTCCTGCGACGGGTACGGAGCCGAAGAAACCGAAGCAGAAGCCGATGAGGGCGGCGATGAGCACCGCCGGCCCGTATAGCCGATGGGTGCCGCGCTTTCACCCCGAAGTCCCGGGTGGTATGCCGCCAGCCCGATCGTGCGTGACATCATCGAGAAAGCGGCCGTCCTCCATGAAGCCCTCCCCTACATCCGTCGATTTCACGGGCGAACCTTCGTCCTGAAGTACGGCGGGCACGCCATGGTCGACGCGAAGCTGCGCGAGGGCTTCGCACGAGACGTGGCGCTCCTCAAATACGTCGGCATTCACCCGATCGTCGTTCATGGCGGTGGCCCCCAGATCGACCAGGTCCTCGCGAAGATGGGCGTCGTCAGCGAGCGCATCGAGGGGCTACGCGTCACCGACGACCACACCATGGACGTGGTCGAGATGGTCCTCGCCGGTCAGGTGAACAGCGGCATCGTCGCGTCGTGCTGCGCCGCCGGAGCGCGGGCGATCGGCCTCTCGGGCCGCGACGACGGCTTCATCTTGGCGAAGAAGGTCCACGAGATGCGCACCCGCTCGGGCCAGCTCGTCGATCCGGGGCGCGTCGGGGACGTCGTCCGCGTGAAGCGAGACATCGTCGACAAGCTCGTCGACGGCGGCTTCGTGCCGGTCGTCGCGCCCATCGCCGTCGACGAAAATGGCGATTCGCTCAACGTGAACGCCGACTACGTCGCAAGCCGCCTCGCCGCCGCCATCGGCGCCGAGAAGCTCGTCCTGATGACGGACGTCGAGGGCGTTCGCGGAAGCGACGGCGTCCTCGCGGGGTCGCTCGACCGCAAAGCCGTCACGGATCTCATCCACTCGGGCGTCGCGACGGGCGGCATGATCCCGAAGCTTCGCTGCGCCCTCGAGGCGATCGACGGGGGCGTGAAGAAGGTCCACGTCATCGACGGGCGCACCGAGCACGCCGTGTTGCTCGAGATCTTCACCGACAAGGGCGTCGGCACGGAGATCGTGTCCTGAAGGCGTCGTCGCGCGCTGAGGCGCGGCGTGGAAGACGATTGGAGAGGTCGGCGTTGTGCACGAGGATCGCTTGAACGCCGCCGGCCTTTCTCGTTCCCTACCTCTGTTCGCCGTCATCGCCGTGTTCGGTTGCCAGACCGCGTCCGGCGCGTCGCCTGCCGACAGCACGACGGCAGCCGCTCAGGCGTCGCCGACGAGCACCGCGTCCGCGTTCGACGCGCCTCCGCTCCCGAGCGCGGCCGTCGTGCCGGCGGCGTCGTCGATGGCTGCGTCGCTCGAGAGCGCTGCGGCCATCGACAGCGCGAGCGCGGCCCCGGTCGAGCCGCCGCCCTGTCCCGACGACATGGTGTTGGTCGGTCGCACCTGCGTCGACCGCTTCGAGGCGTCTCTCCTCGAGATCGCGAACGACGGAAGCACGATCGTGCACCCCTATTACGCGCGCCCCGAGAAGGGGATTCGCTACCGCGCGACGAACGCGAGCGGCGCATTTCCTCAGGCGTACATCAGCCGCGTCGAGTCCGAGGCGTCGTGCAAAGAGGCGGACAAACGCCTCTGTTCGATGCGCGAATGGAAGCGCGCCTGCATGGGTCGGGGCTATCAGACGTACCCCTACGGGCAGCGCGGCGTCCGCGGCAAATGCAACACCGGCAAGGTCCACCTGCTGACGCAGATGTTCGGCAAGCCTCAAGGCGGCTTCAAGTACGACGAGCACTTCAACTCACCCGAGCTGAACAAGACGCCCGACTTCCTCGCGCGGTCCGGCGCCTATGCGGAGTGCCAGAGCGAGCTCGGCGTCGCCGACATGGTCGGCAATCTCCACGAGTGGGTGAAGGACATGGTCGACGACGACTTCGTCCAGCACATGGAGGACGAGAACATCGAGCGACACAAGCAGCCGTGGCACGTCGGCAACGGCGTCTTCATGGGTGGCTTCTACTCGACGACGAGCGAGCACGGCCCAGGGTGTACGTTCACCACCATCGCGCACGAGCCCGCATATCACGACTACTCGACGGGCTTTCGGTGCTGCAAGGACGCGGTCCTTCCGAAGAAGACGCCCACGACGAAGCCGGTCATGGCGAAGCCGAGCGCGACGACCACACCGCAGAAGAAGACCGCCGCGCTCTCTCCGAGCGGCGTCGCGGGCTCGACGCCGCAGTAGTCAGCGGCAGCGCTTCCGTCGCGCGACTCAGTAGTGTGGCGGCGGCTCGTGTGGCGGCATCGGCTCGTCGCCCGAAGCGGCGCGCTTTTCGATCGCGACGAGGCGCTTCTCGAGCTCGTCGATGCGCTTCTGCTGATCGAAGACGACGCGGCTCAGCTCTTCGACCGTCCGCTCTTGATGCGTGTACCGGACCTCGAGATCGACGATGCGCGTCTCCATGTCGGGGCAGATAGCACGCGCGCCTGGCCGCAGCGCCCACTGATAGGCTCGAGTCGTGAGCCTTCGAGATCCTGGCCGTCCGCCCGAGCGCAAGGTCTCGCTTCGGCTCACGCTGGGCGCGGACCACTACGACGAGGTCATCGAGCGGATCATTCGCCGCGCAAAGGTGAGCATCTGGATCTCGACCGCGAACCTGAAGGACGTCCACGTCGAGGCGCGCATCGGGACGCGGGCACGCGCAAAGGGACGCTTCGAGAGCCTCTTCGACGAGCTAGGCGACATGTCGCGACGCGGGCTCGACGTGCGCGTGCTCCACGCGGGGCCACCGTCGCGCGCGCTGACGGCGCGCCTCGGGGCGCGCGGCAAGGCGACCGACGTCGCGCTCCGGCGATGCATCCGCGTCCACATGAAGATGATCGCCGTCGACGGCGCACAGCTCTACGTCGGCTCGGCGAACTTCACCGGCGCGGGCCTCGGCGCAAAGGCCGAGGGACGGCGCAATTTCGAGGCCGGGATCCTGACCGACGACGAGCTGATGCTCGACACGATGCAGGCGACGTTCGACGAGATTTGGTCCGGCCGCGCCTGCGCGGGTTGCAAGCTCCGCGCAGAGTGTCCGAAGCCGATCGACACGCTCGGCCAGAAGCCTCAACGTCGAACGCGCGCGCTCCCGAAGTGAAATCGCAGCGCCGGTAGCAACCGCCTTCGCCAGTCCGTTTCGCGATGACGGCCCTTCGGATCGCCACGGAACATGACCTCGTGGACGCCGCGCATCTGGAGGATCCGCGCCATCTCTGCTGCGGTCTTCAGCATGCGCGCTTCGTAGCCGCCCGCGTCCAGGTAGATGCGCGAGCCGTGCGGCAGCGCGTGATCGCGAACCCAAGTGAACATTCTGCCGCCGCCGATCCAGAGCGACGGCGACATGGCGAGCGCGCCGCCGAATAGATCCGGTCGCGAGAGCGCGGCATACAGCGCGGCGATGCCCCCCATCGACGAGCCAGCGATGATCGTTCGCTTCGGATCGTGGGTGAGCTGTCGCTTACCGCGGAGCTCTGGCAAGAGCCATCGCCCGACCCAGTCGAGCAGACCGCCGAGGCTGCCGTGAAAGCGCATGAAGTCGAACGGAGACAGCTCGGAGATGCGGTGCTCGTGGCCGTGATCCAGCGCGACGATGGTCGGCGGCGTCACCGTCTTTGCGAGACGCTCGACGGCGCGGTGGGCGTGCCACCCGCCCGCGAAGCTGCCGTGGTCGTCGAACACGTTCTGCCCGTCGAACATGAAGAGGATGGGCCGGTCGTGCCCCGGAGACCGCGAAGGAACGTAGACGCGGACGTTTCGCTTTGGAGGAATGCCAGGAACGATCTCGTAGGACCCGACCCGTTCGATCATCGGCAGAGTGGTAGCGCGCGGTCGCCTCGTCGTCACATCCGACCTCGCAGGATGTCGAGTAGACTACGCCGCTCATGAGAAACCTCTCTTTCCGAAGCGGCGCCCTCGCGTCTCTCGTGGGTCTGACGTTCTTCGCGTGCTCTTCGGCGTCCCCACCCCAAGCGGGCGACTTCGCCGATTCGGGGACCACGGCCGCGCCCATCGTCGCGCCGACCGCGTCGGTCACCGCGACCGCGTCGGCCCAGACAGACGCGTCCGTAGCCGCGTCGGACGACGTCACCCGGGCGAACGAGTTCGCCGTGCGAGCGTTCTCGAAGTCGGCGGCGACCTCTCCGGGGAACGTCTTCGTCTCGCCTCCGAGCGTGCGCCTTGCGCTCGAGGTCGTCTACGCGGGCGCCGCCGGCCAGACGAAGACCGAGCTCGCGAGCGCGCTCGGTTTCGACGCCGACACGGACGCGGCGCTCGCCGCCGCCAAGACCGAGCTCGCGGCTTGGAACGCTCCGAAGAAGGGGACCGAGCTCACCTTCGCGACGCGACTCTGGGTCGACCGCGACGGCGCCATCCAGACGCCATTTCAAGATCGCGTGAAGGCCGCGTTCGGCAGCGGGCTCGTGCCTGTCGACTTCAGGGGCCAGCCCGAGCCGTCGCGCGTCGCCATCAACGCGTGGGTGAAGAGCGAGACCAAGGACAAGATCGTCGACCTCTTGCCGAAGGGCTCGGTGACGCCGCTGACGCGCCTCGTCGTCACGAACGCTGTCTACTTCCTCGGCACCTGGCAGGCGCCGTTCGACGTGAAGGACACCAAGAGCGCGGACTTCATGCTCGCGACGTCGAAGAAGAAGAGCGTCCCGACGATGCACAAGACCGCGAGCTTTCCGTATTTCGAGGACGGTGATCTTCGGATCGGCGCGCTCCCCTATGGAGAAGGCGCGCTGCGCATGGTCATCGTGCTCGGGCCCGCCGGCGCTTCGACCGAGACCGCAGAGAAGAGCCTCACGCCGACGTCGCTCGCGTCTTTCCACGACTCGTTGAACCGCTCGAGCCAGCGCCTCGACGTGGCGCTGCCCAAGTTCGAGGTTCGGTGGGGCGGGAGCTTCACCAAGATCTTGCAAGAGCTCGGCGTCACGAAGGCCTTCACGGATGCCGCGGAGCTCGAGCAGATCGGCAAGCAGCTGAAGGTGACGGACGTCTTTCACAAGACGTACGTGAAGGTCGACGAGAAGGGGACCGAGGCCGCGGCCGCGACCGGCGTCGTGATCGGGACGAAATCGATGCCCGCAGAGCCGAAGCCCTTCGTCGTCGACCACCCGTTCGTCTTCTACATCGAGGACGCGAATAGCGGACGGGTGCTCTTCATCGGCAAGGTCACCGACCCGAGCGGCGGCTGAGATGAGACGCCAAGTCGTTCACGCAGGTTGCGCTGGCGTCGCTCTGGTCGCGGCTCTCGTCGCCTTGCCGACGACGGCCCACGCCGAGCCCACGTTGGGTGGCGAGGTCCGCGGCGAAGTCGGCTCGCTCGGGGGAGAGTTTCGTGGCGGGCCGGGCGTTCGCTTCTCGGCGGGCTACGCGCTCGACACGTATCCCATCCTCGTCGTCCCGGAGCTCGTGGTCGACGGCACGCTCTTCCTGCCCGCTCCGATCCTCGGCGCGTTTCGCGCGATGGCGGGCGTGCGGGTCGGCTTCACCACCGTCGTCGAGCCGTATTTGCTGACGCATGTCGGCTACGGCTTCCTCGCCCCCGACGCGAACCTCGTGCATGGGTTCGCGGTCGATGCGGGTCTCGGACTGGACAAGCGACTGAGCCGCCACGTCACGATCGGCGGCACCGCCGCGTACCAGGGGTTCGTCGGCGACGTGACGATGCACGGCGCAGCGCTCGGCTTTCACGTGGTGGGGTGGCTATGAGTGTCCGATTCACGACCGCGCTCTTCCTCTCCCTCGCTGCGTGCGGTGGCTCGGATGATCTTCCGACGACGGCGTCCGCCGAGCCGCGCGCGGCGGCGTCCATCGCGCCCGCCGCGACGAGCGCGAGCGCGGCGGAAGTCGCTACGACGACCGCGAGCGCCCCGGCGCCGGCGGTCTCGGTCGGACCTGTCGGCGCTGACGGCAAGTTCGCGTGTGGACCGCTCCAATGTCAGCGCTTCAAGACCGGGGCAGAGGCGTTCAGCGCCATTCTCGAGCGAGACCGGCCGCTCATCCTCTCGATCGGCGAGACGCACGCCCAGAAGGGCAGCGAGAACGTCCAATCGACGACCTCTCGCTTCACCCAAGACCTCTTGCCGAAGCTCGAGGGCCGCGCCAGCTCGCTCATCCTCGAGCTCTGGGTCCGCGACGGCAGCTGCGGAAAGAAAGAGGAGAAGGTCGAGAAGGAGCAGAAGCAGATCACGAAGACCCAGGCCGACTCGAACCCGAACGAGTTTCAGGTCTTGGGCGAGAAGAGCAAGGCGCTCGGGATCGTGCCCTTCATCCTGCGACCGACCTGCGCCGAGTACGACCAGATCATCAAGGCAGGCGACGACGCCGTCATGGAAATGCTCGGCATGATCACGCGCAACATGCGCGACAAGGCCGACAAGCTCTTCGCCGAGACCGACAAGAAGGCGAAGGGAAAGATGGTCGTCACCTACGGCGGCGCGATGCACAACGACATGGCTCCGCAGCCCGGACGCGAAGCATGGAGCTTCGCCAAGGATCTCGATAAAACGGCCGGTGGGCACTACGTCGAGCTCGATCTCATCGTCCCCGAGTTCATCAAGGACACAGAGAGCTGGAAGGGCCTGCCCTGGTACGCCGCCTACGATCGCAGCTCGATGGGCGACTCGGCGATCCTCGTCGAGATGGCCCCGCGGTCGTACGCGCTCGTCTTTCCGACCGAAGGTCGGAAAGCGAAATAGCCGACCGAAGGTCGGAAAGCGAAATAGCCGACCGAAGGTCGGACGGCGAAATAGCCGACCGAACAATTCTTCTGCAGCAAAATCGGCGCTGTCCGGCGTCCTGGCTTTCTGAGCCCGGAAATCTCGGCAGATCTGTGGACACGACTCCGTAGAGGGGGGCGGCGGCGTGAAGCGGCATGCCCCACGGTGACTTTCGCCCCCATTGACTTCGGAGGGGGCCTCGTCGATAGACCGCCGGCCCACCCCAGGTGGGCCATCCAGGAGGACTGAATGAAGACGTCGAAGTTTGCGCTCGGGTTGACCATGGCCGGCGCGCTCGCGTGTGGGCTGATCGGCTGTGGGGACGGTTCGAGCGGCGCGACTGCCAGCGCAGAGGCGAGCGGCAAAACCGCCGCAGCCGCGAGCGCCAAAGGCTCTGCTGCACCGAAGAGCTCGGCCGCGACGGCCGAGACCGCGAAGTCGGCTGACGCCGGCGGCGCGATGACGGCTTCCAACATCCTGAAGACGATGCCGAAGGAATGCGACGAGGGTCGCGTCTACGCGAACGTCGGCAAGCTTCTCACCGGCGACACGGGCACTGCGCTCGACGCGATCGTCGTGAAGATGATGGCCATGGGCAAGGACGCGAAGAAGGGCGACGCAGTCCTCAAGGTCCTGAAGGACGGCGGCATCGATCCCGTCAAGGGCCTCAAGGAAATCGCCGTTTGCATGGCGAAAGACGACACCAAGATGATCGTGTCGATCACGATGGACATGAGCAAGGCCGACAAGCCGGCCGAGGTCCTCGCGAAGGCGATCGAGACCGGCGACGGCAAGGCGCCGAAGATGGAAGAGGCCAACGGGGCCACCTACCTCATCGACGACAGCGGCAAGAAGGACGTCCTCGCGATCGTCGGCAAGGACACCATCATCATCGGCAAGGACCGCGCGCTGGTCGATGCCTCGGTCAAGGGCGGCGGCGGCGAGGGCGAGTTCGCCGATGCAGCCTCGAAGGTCGTCTGGGCAAAGGTCGTCAAGGACAACACCCTCGTCGACATGAAGGAAGCCGGCGACAACTTCGACCTCAAGGTGTCGATGGACGACAAGCAGGCGGCGAAGAAGAAGGAGCAGGCCGAGAAGATGATCCCGACCCTCGACGGCGAGATCGGCAAGCTTCCCCCGGACCTCCAGAAGCTCGTGACCCCGCTCCTCCCCATCGCGAAGAACGCCAAGTTCGACGTGCAGGGCGAGACGCTCGCCGTCACGACGAGCTTCCCGAAGGCGGCGCTCGGTGAGTTCCTCACCGCCGCTGGCCAGGCGAAGCCGGAAGAGCTGATGAAGGGCCTCAAGTTCTGATCTGCCCTTGATCGACTCCTAGCGAGGCGCCGCGCTCTTCGGGGTGCGGCGCCTTTTGCGTTCCATCCCATTCGAGGACTCCCATGAAGCGCTCTTTCATCGTCGTTTCTCTCTTGGCACTCGCTGCATGCTCCAGCCATCCCTCCCACCCCGAGCTCTCCGATGGCGACGCGACAGCGACGGCAGCGGTCCCGACGAGCTCGGCAGTCGCCGACGTGACCCCCGCAGCCGGCGCGATCGCGACCGAGACTGCGAAGGTCGCGCCGCCGGCCCCTGAAGGCTTGGCCCCTACGGGCTCCTTGCTCGACCGCATGCCGGCGCTCTGCGACGGCGGACGCGCGTACGTCCGGGTCGACAAGGTCCTGGGCGGCGACTCGGCCACGTCGCTCTCGGGCCTCATCGACAAGGGCCTCGCAAAGAACAAGGACAAGACGCACGCCGACGAGGTCTTCGCCGCCCTGAAGGCGGGTGGCGTCGATCCGGTCAAGCAGACCAAAGAGCTCGCCGTCTGCGAGGCGCACGGCTCGGCGAACGATCTCGTCGCCGTGACGATCGATCTCTCCAAGGTGAAGGATCCGGGCACTACGCTCGAGAAGGCCATCAAGGCGGGCGACGGAGACGCGCCGAAGAAAGAGGTCGTCGGCGACGTGACGTACCTCTCGAGCCAAAAGAGCGACGACGTCCTCGCGGTCGTCGGCAACTCGGTCCTCTTGTTCGGCAAGGATCGCGCGAGCGTCGAGGCCGCGGTCAAAGGCGGCACGAAGGGCGCCGGCTTCGCGGACGCCGCGAGCTACGTCGTCTGGGCTGACATCCCGGACGCACCGGGTCGCGGAACCGTGAAGGAGAACGGCGAGAACTTCGAGCTCGACGTCGTCATCCACGAGCGCGGCATCGCCCGCGAGAAGGCAGAGATCGAGGAGAAGCTCGGCGCGATCGATCAGAACATGGGCAAGCTTCCGGCAGGCGTCCAAGCGCTCGTGAAGCCGCTCCTGCCCGCGTTGCGGGCCGCGAAGCTGACCGCAGACGGCGACGACTCGCTGCACATCACCTCGACGTTCCCGAAGAAGACCGTCCCCGACGTCCTCGCGGCGATGAAGAAGCTCGGACCGGACGAGATCCAGAAGGTCATGCGCTTCTAGACCGTCCGGGCGCCCGATGCGCACCTTGGTCTGGTTTCGAGGCAAGGACCTCCGCGTCTCCGACCACGCGCCGCTTCATGAGGCGGCGCGTGCCGGAGATGTGATTCCGGTGTTCGTCCTCGATCCGTATTTCTTTGCACCGGAGCGCGCGCGGCGCCTGCCGCATCGGATCGCGTTCTTGCTCGAGTCGCTCGCGTCGCTCGAGCAGAACCTCGCGGCGCGTGGCTCGCGACTTCTCCTCGTCGCGGGCAAGTCCACCGAGGTCATCCCGAGGCTCGCGGACGCGCTCGCGGTCGATCGCGTCGTCGCTCATCGATGGGTCGAGCCGTTCGCGCGAGAGCGCGACGCCCGCGTGAAGGCTGGGCTCGGCGATCGCTTCCGCCTCTACGAGGGCGAGACGCTCGTCACGCCGGGGACGGTGCGCACCCAGGGCGGTGGCCCATTCAGCGTGTACACGCCCTTCGCTCGGGCCGTACGCAAGCACATCGATGGCAGGGCGCCTCTCGCGGCTCCGAAGACGCTCCCGCCGCTCCCCGCGGATGTTGGCGTGAAAGAGGCCGAGCTGCCCACGCTCGAGTCGCTCGGCATCTCGCGCAATCCGCACATCCAACGCGGCGGAGAGAAACATGCGCGCGATCGCATGAAGACGTTCTTCCGCGGCGGCGCCGCGCGCTACGACGCCGATCGCGATCGAATGGACCGAGCCGGCACGAGCCGACTCTCGGCCGATCTCAAATTCGGGACGCTCTCGATCCGGACGCTCTGGCATCACGCGCTCGCGGCCCAGTCGAGTGGAGAGGTCGCGTCGGTCCCGATCGAGAAGCTCCTCTCGGAGCTCCTCTGGCGCGAGTTCACGCATCACTCGCTCTGGGATCGTCCGACGCTCCTCGAAGAGCCGTTTCGAACCGACTTCATCGGGTTTCCTTGGCGAGACGACGAAGCGGGCTATGCGGCCTGGGCGCGCGGCGAGACGGGCTACCCGATCGTCGACGCCGCCCAACGCCAGCTCTTGGGCGAGGGCTACGTCCACAATCGGGCGCGCATGATCACCGCGAGCTTCCTCGCGAAGCATCTGCTCGTGTCGTATCGCCGCGGCGAGGCTCACTTCATGGAGTGGCTGACCGACGGAGACTGGGCGCAGAACAACGCTGGATGGCAGTGGTCCGCCGGGTGTGGCTGCGACGCGCAGCCCTACTTCCGCGTCTTCAACCCCGTCTCGCAGGGCGAGCGCTTCGACCCCGAGGGCGAGTACGTGCGTCGATGGGTCCCCGAGCTCGCGCGCCTGCCTTCGAAGCACATCCACGCGCCGTGGCTCGCGCCGAGCGACGTGCTCACGGCAGCCGGTGTTCGCCTCGGAGACGACTATCCTCGGCCCATCGTCGACCACGCGAAGGCGCGCGCCCGCTTCCTCGAGACGGCAAAGGCACACCTCGCCAAAGCGCGGAGCTGACGCTCACGCTCGGCGGGGCGTCTCGACTGCGTCAGGGCTTCTTCGGTTCGTCCCACCACGACGAGAGGCTCGCGCCGACGCGTCGCGGCCAGCTCGCGTAGTGCGAGGTGTCGTTGAAGAGCATGAGGCGCGCGCGCACCGAGTCTTTGAAATCGAGGACGTTGAGACACGCCGGCGCTTGGTCCAAGCGATCTCGATACCCGCGCGCGTCGATGCCGAGGTAGCTCGCGAGGACGAGTCGAATCGTCGCCTTGTGCGAGACCACGACGACCATCGAGTCTGGATGGCGTACGACGATGTCGCGGACGGCGGGGAGCGCGCGAGCCATCACGGCAATGCCGGCCTCTCCCCCGACCGGCGCGAACGTGAACGGATCCGCTTCCCACGCGGCGTACTCGTCAGAGAGCTCGGCCGCGATTTCGGCGCGCGTTCGGCCCTCCCATCGGCCGTGATTGATCTCTCGGAGGCCGTCGATGGGGACGGGCGCGAGCTCGTGCGGCGCGCCGAGGATGCGGGCCGTATCCATGGTTCGCGTGAGTGGGCTCGCGTACACGGCAGCGACCTTCTCGCCACTCAATCGAACCGCGAGCGCGCTCGCTTGTTCGCGACCTTCGTCGGACAACGCGACATCAGTCGCGCCGGCGAAGCGATCTTCTGCGGTGAGGACGGTGGCTCCGTGTCGAACGAGGAGGATGCGCGTGGCCATGGCGTCGGAGGGTCGCTCCATCCGAGCAAGGCGCCCAGCCATCCCGCGAATGCGCCGGGTCGTTGGGGCGTATTCACCCGGCCTGGGCTGGTAGCCTCGGCCCATCGAGATGCGCGACGCACTGGGGACAATTCGTTTGGGGAAGAGAGCGTGGTCGGCGACGGCGCTGCTCGGGTGTGCGCTCGCGATGGGATTGGCGTGGGGCGGTTGCTCCGACGCAGGACACGAGGCCACCTCGTCTGGGGAGAGCACGAGCGCCGGAGCGATCGCGAACCCTACTGCAACACCCACCGACGCGGCTGCGCGCCAGGCGCCGCGGACGAGACAAGGCAGCACGGTCGCGCTGACGCCGGACTCGCGCGCCGTTCTCGTCGCCGACGAGACACACGAGGCGCTCTTCGTGGCGAACGCGCTGCTCGAGCCGAAGATCGACGTCGTGCCTCTTCCAGGACCGCCGGCGCAGATCGTCGCGCTCGACGGGCTGGTGTTCGTGACGATTCGCACGCTCCCGACCGACGCAAGCCGCGCGGCGCGCGATGCGATCCGCGGCGCGGTGCCCGACGGCTCGACCACGAAGAGCCTCGAGCCCATCGACACGGCAGAGCGCGACGATCCGCAAGAGCCTCTGAAGAACCACGGCCTCTACGACGCGTCGAAGCCGCCGAAGGCGAAGACCCCCGCAGAGGCTCGACCGACGACGCCTCCTGCGAAGAGCAGCGCCGCGAAGCCTGGTCCGCCGAGCCGCTCCGCTTCGAGCGCCGCGCCGAAACCAGCCGCAGCGCCGCCGCAAAACGGCGGCACACGCTCGAAGCCACTCGATGGGCAAATCGTCAAGGAGAGCCAGGGCGGCCTCTTGTTGGCGCTTCGGCCCGACGCGGCGGGACACCTGGCCGAGGTAGGGCGGGTCGTCATTGCCGCAGACGCGTGGGGGTTGGCGCTGACACCGAACGACGCGCGAGCGATCGTGACGAGCGCGTGGACGCACGAGATCACCGTCGTCGACGTCTCGAGCCCAGAGGCGATGCGCGTCGTCACGCACGCCTCGGTCGCGCGCGAGCCACGCGGCGTCGCGATCACGGCCGACGGGAAGTCGGCGTTCGTCTCTCACCTGGTTGGCGCGCCGCTCACGAAGATCACGAACGTCGACGGCGAGCCTGCGTTCTCTGCCGCGCCGCTCCCGACGGCGCTCGCGCGTGGTCCGCAGGGCATCGATCTGCACGCGACGCTCGCCTATTCGCTCGTCCTGTCGCCCGATGACAAGACGCTCTTCGTCCCACGCCACGCCCTCGGAGCCGGCGGGATGGATGGGTGGTGGGGCGCGACGACGGTCGACACCATGGATGTCGCGACCGGGGCTGCTCTACAGCCGAAACGCGTCTTCGGCTCACCTTCCAGCCTGGTCGAGAGCACCATGATCCAGCCTGCGCCGGACTGGGGCGCGAAGCCGGCGACGGCGCCGAGCTCTCGACGCGAGCTGGTCCAACCCCGCGCTGCGGTGTATCGCGCCTCGACGAACACGATCCTGATCGCGAGCGAAGGAGAGGACGCCGTCGCCGAGGTCGACGCGCTCGCGGCCGATCCCGCGATGGCTGTGACGAACGTGTTCTGGCTCGGTCGTGAGTACGACAAATTCGGCCACTATTCAGAGTCTGGCGGTGCGCCGAGCGGTCTCGTTCTCTCTCCTGACGAGAAGACTGCCTACGTGTTCTGCAGCACGACGTTCGATCTCGTGAAGATCGATCTCGACACCAAGATCGCGGCGCGTGTGCACTTGGCGGACGATGGCCTGCCGCTCGATGCGGCTCGCGGTCGACGGCTCTTCTCGAACGCGAGCAGCCCCGCGCTCTCCGGCGGGCTCGCGTGCTCGGGCTGTCATCCGGACGGACGCGACGACGGTTACACCTGGCGCGAAGGGGATCTCCGGATCAGCGGGGCCGCAGAGCCGAATCATCGGTTCGTCGCGCTACGCGAGAACGTGAAACTGGGAAGCGTCTTCTCGAGCCCGGACAACCTTCATCCGGACCTCCATCCGCGGCAGACCCCCATGCTCGCTGGGCGCGTGCGCGCTTCGGGACCTTATGGCTGGCACGGCGAGAACGCGAACCTCCTCGAGCGGCTGCACGCGGGTTTTGAGCTTCATCGCGAGGCGTGGGGCTCGCCGCGCGCCGGATGGATGGCTGGGGCAGGTGAAGAGGGCCACAAGATCGATCTGCTCATCGACTACGCGCAGTCGGGGCTCATGCCTCCGCCGGTGGTGACGCACCCGATGACCGACCAAGAGAAGCACGGCAAAGAGCTCTTCGAGTCGAAGAACACGCAATGCGCGACGTGCCACACCGTCGAAGGCGGCTATTCGGATCGAAAGGCGCACGAGCTTTTGCCACTCCCGGTTCGCCCGGGCTTCGACAAGGAAGCGGCGCAAGCTTGGAAGACGCCCATGCTGTGGTTCGTCGAGGGAACGGCGCCCTATTTTCATGACGGCAGCGCAGACTCTCTCGACGCGCTCGTCTCGAAGAACGGAACGCGGATGGGCAGTACACAGCAGCTCTCCGCGGACGATCAATCCGCGCTCGTCGCTTATCTGAAGACGCTATGAGGCAATCGTCGATGAAGCCATCCCGCGCGCGCGACGCGCTCGTTCCCACGGCCCTCGGGCTCGCCGCGATCGTCGTCCTGGCGCAGTCGAGCGGTGGCCGCGCCTTTGCCGCACCCGCATCGAGCGCGTCCGTCGCGGCGCTTCCGCCGCCACCGGCGCTGGTCGGTGCGGATATTCCGAAAGACGCGTCGCCCGCCCCGAAAGCCGGTGAGTGGAAGGACGGCGTCCCCGTCGCCATCACACGCGGCACGACGGATTGCCATGCGAAGCGTCTCCGCGAGTGGCTCCGAATCGAGTGCCCCGAGCGTCTGGGCGTGAGCCTGATCGCCGGCGATCCGAAGGGCGTGCAGACATGGATGAGCGGCGACCCGACGAAGTGGGATGAAGCCACTGGAAGACAAGGTCACGGCGTCGCGTTGATCGATCTGCCGCTGCGTCGCGGGCAGTCCTTCATCGCGACGTTTCTTCGGCCCGTGTTTCTCTACGAGGGCGCGACGTTCGGAGAAGACGCGACGTTTCAGATCGTCTGGCACGACGGCTGGGCAGACCCCGTGATCGTGGTGACGACGCCACCGCGCTCGGGTTTCTGACTCCCTCGGTCCGGCGCCGAGCCCCGCCTTTCTGTGGGTGAGGCGCGGGACGGATTGTCGCCGCCGCGGTCCACGCGCAGGCTCGCTGCGTGACGCTTCTCCGAATGACTCGTTCGGGCTCGTGCGTGGCGGCGCTCCTCGCGCTCGGCTGGCTCTCTGCCGGGTGTGGCGCGCGGACTTCACTCGACACCGATGAGGTGACCTCGAGCGGCGCGGGCGCAGGCGGCGGTTCGACCGCGTCCGTGGGCGGCGGCGGTGGCTCGGACTGTCGAATCGACGACCTCTCGTCCTGGGAGATCGAGCGCTATCGCGACTTCGGTGACTACGAGCGCGCGGCCGTCGCGACGAGCGGGGTTCCGTGGGTCGCGCTCAAGAACAGGGACGGCAACATCGTGCTCGAGAAGCTCGCGATCGACGACCTGTACGGCATCGTCGTGACCGAGAGCATCGATCTGCAGGACAGCCCGGTCTATCCGGTCGGTTTCGACGTCAGTCAGCGGCACTTCGCGATCCTCACCACGACCGGGCTCAACTGGAACGGCGACGTCGAGCTGTGGAGCATCGATCGTATGACCGGAGAGATCGCGCGTGGACCGGTCGGAGATCCTCCGGCCAACGCTTCATTCACGGTCGGCTCTGCGCTCGCGCTTTTGGACGACGAGATCGTCGTCGCGACGGGCCGCTTGGCCGACGACGTCGGCGTCATCGAGCTTCGCGGCGCCGATCTTTCGCTTCGAGCGAGCCTCACCGTAGAGAGCACGAACTTCACCGCGGTGCATCAGGTGGAGCATGCCGTGGACGTCTATCTCGGGCCGCAAGGCCGCGTCCACGTCGCGAACGATACGTTCACGCAAGAGCCAGTCGACCCGAGCTGGGCGGTGCTCGGCGGCCTGGACGACGCCCTGGTCCAGTTCGACGCGACGTTCCAGTTGGTCGACGGCGCGGACGTCTACGAGGGACCGTGGCCTCACTCGCAGATCTCGGCGCCGGCGGTCTTGCGAAGGGGCGGCGGACGCGTCGCGTTCTCTCTCGAGACCGAGCTCACGGCCGTCGTCGGCTATCCGGCCGGCCCTGGACAGCTCGGGTGGATGGAGATCGAGCCGTCCTCCGACGCGTCGGGACTCGGCGTCGGCCTGCTTCCCGTCACAGAGGAAGGCCGCCTCGGAGTGCTCTACCTCGGCCTCGAGATCCCGCATCCCGAGCAGCCGCTTCGCTACTTCGGTCGACGCTGCAGGTAGGGCAGTAGAGCTTTCGGCGGCGTTTTGGGCGTCCTCGGTCGGACGTGCCACAATCGTCGGGCTTGTCTTCCGGGCGATCGATCGGGCTCGTGCTTTCCGGCGGTGGCGCGCGCGGCGCCTACGAGGTCGGCGCGCTCTCGTACGTCGCCGAGAAGCTGCCCGACGTGCTCTCGCGCGTTCGCGTCATCTGTGGCTCCAGCGTGGGCGCCGTCAACTCGGCGTACCTCGCGTCGCACGGGCTGACGCCGGACTCGGTGGGTCGACTCGTCGAGGTGTGGAATGGCCTGGAAATAGACGAGCTCGTCGCGATCGACCGCGCGGGCCTGCGTGAGCTTCTGGCCGCCGGAGGCAAGCGCATCATCGGACGCAGCGTCGTGAGCCCGCCTGTCGGACTCCTCCGCGTTGACGGCATCGCGAACATCGTCCG
>Ga0164241_10001287_pt1 | contig 32198 bp, 34 predicted proteins | sample OricomyardsoilBY_FD_108780 | JGI IMG/M metagenome (GOLD analysis project Ga0164241, IMG submission 108780) | Backyard soil microbial communities from Emeryville, California, USA - Original compost - Back yard soil (BY) | ecosystem: Environmental > Terrestrial > Soil > Unclassified | place: USA... | reverse complement strand
TCGGGCGGCGCGGTGGCGCTGGCGGCGGGCAATGTCGTGCTGATGATGGAGCATGCGGTCTATTCGGTGATCTCGCCCGAAGGCTGCGCCTCGATCCTGTGGCGCACCGCCGACAAGGCCGCCGAGGCCGCCGAGGCGATGAAGGTCACCGCGCAGCATCTGAAGGAATTGGGCGTGATCGACCGGATCGTCGCCGAGCCGCTGGGCGGGGCGCACCGCGATCCGGGCGCCGCGATCGAAGCGCTGGGCGATGCGATCGCCGAGTCGCTGGACGGCATGGCGGGCATGTCGCCCGAGAAACTGCGCCAGATGCGGCGGGGCAAGTTCCTCGCCATGGGCCGGATCTGATCTGCCCGCGAAAAGGGCGACGGAACCGAAGTTCCGCCGCCCCAATCGAATTAGCTAAACAGCGGTAAGGATTACGCGCCGGCCTTCATGTTGTCCGAGACGTTCGTGAACGTCTTGGTGAGCTGGTTGCCCAGGCCCTGCATGGCGGCAATCGCGGCGACGGCGATCAGAGCGGCGATCAGGCCGTACTCGATCGCGGTGGCGCCCTTGGAGTTCTTCAGGAAGTTGCGAATCTTGGTCATATCGGTCTCCATCGTTCAATAGTGCTTCATTCACCCGGCCTCCCCGGAGTCCCCGGCTCGGCAAGTTCGAATTTAAAGGTGCGGGGTAAACAAAGGGCTAAGCCCCAGTGTTACGAGCGCGTAACCATCAATGGGCGTCCTGAACCTGGGTGCTCACGTTGCTCCACAGGCCAGAAGTGGTGGCGCCGAGCTGGATGATCGCCGCCATGATCGCGACCACGATCATCGCGAGGATGAAGCCATATTCCACCGCCGTCGCGGCCTTGCGGTCACGCCAGAGTTTCAGAATAACATGCAGCGCAGCTCGCATCGTCGTGGCAACGTCCCCGTCCAATCTGCGCGAAAATAGAGAAAGGTCGTTAATGAAGTGCTGAACGATGTGTCCGCGCCTCCCTCCGTGGAAATACTGTTCGTGGTCGCCGCCGCGCTGGTCGACGGCGAAGGGCGCGTGCTCGTCCAGCAGCGGCCTCCCGGAAAGCCGATGGCGGGACTGTGGGAATTCCCCGGCGGCAAGGTAGAACCGGGCGAAGCGCCCGAGGCGGCTTTGGTGCGCGAACTGACCGAGGAGCTTGGAATCACGGTCGAATCGGCGTGCCTCGCGCCCGCTGCCTTTGCGAGCGAGACGCTCGGCGGGCGGCACCTGATCCTGCTGCTCTACGCGCTGCGCAAATGGACCGGCGTGCCCGAGGCGCGCCACGCGACCGCGCTCAAATGGGTGCGGCCGCTCGCGCTGCACGGGCTGGAAATGCCGCCCGCGGACAAGCCGTTGATCGGGTTGCTGGAGGCGTTGATCTAGGGTTTGGGCTTGAGCGCGTCGGCCAGCGACGCGGTGGCGCTGCCGCGACGGGCGGGCTTGGGCTGCGATTCGTCCGGCGCCCAGCCGATCAGATAGACGATCTCGAACCTCTCGGCGGTGCGGCCATCGGGATCGGCCTGCGCCGCGAAGTGTTCCGCGACGTGCGCCAGCGTGGCGCGCGTGAGCGGAGTCCTGCTGGCGAGGAGGTTGGTCGCCGCCATGCCGCGCAGGTCGCGCAGCAAATTGGCGATGCCCGCATAGCGGACGGTGAGCGTCTCGACATCGGCGACCGGCAGCGCGAATCCGGCGCGGGTGAGCAAATCCCCCGCCGCGCGGACATCGATCTGGGGGTGAAAGCGCGCGGCGGGTTCGGCTGCGAGGAAGCTGGCCTTGAGCGCGGCCAGGCTGCCCGCACCCGCGAAAGCGCCGATGAACAGTCCGTCGGGCCGAAGCGCGCGGCGGGCGAGGGCGAGCGCGCCGGGAACGTCGTTGACCTGATCGAGCACCCCGGCCGAGACGATCAGGTCGAACGACCCATCGGGGAAGCGCGGCAGATCCTCATCGGCCTGGAGGCCGTTCGACGCCCGCGCAAAGGCGGCCCCGGCATCGACTCGGGTGATCGCAGCGCCCGGCAGCATGAAGCCGCCGTCGAAGCTCCCAAGATCGAGCACATCGCGGAAGTCGCGCTTCACGGCCGATAGGCGTTCGCCGATCCCTTCGAGCATATGATCGCGCAGGAAGGCGAAGGCGCGATAGCCGGGCGCGGCGCGGTCGCGGCGCTTGCGGCGCAGGATGCGATCGAAGATTTCAGGCGGGTTCACGGGGCGCTTGTGCAGCGGCGAGGGCCGGGGGACAAGAAGTCATGCAGCTTGGGGCTCCGCTTCGCTATCTCGCCGATCTGGCGCTGCCGCCGCGCTGCCCGGGGTGCGGGGAAGTGGTGGGGGCGGACCATCGCTTTTGCACATCATGCTGGGGCCGTCTCCGCTTCCTGGGGCCGCCATGGTGCGCGCGGTGCCAGATGCCATTCGACTATGATCGCGGCGAGGACAGCGTCTGCGCCGAATGCATGGCGGATCCGCCGCCGCACGATGGCGTGCGTGCCGCGGTGGCCTATGGCGAGGTGGCCCGGCATGTCGCGCTGCGGCTCAAATATGGCGGCAAGACCGCTTACGCCGCGACCATGGCCGAGGCGATGGCGCGGCTGATGCCCGACGGAGCGGAGCTGCTGGTCCCGGTGCCGCTGCATCGCTGGCGGATCTGGGGGCGCGGATTCAATCAGGCGGCGCTGATCGCGGAGGCGCTGGCGCGGGGCACGGGCGTACCTGCCGATGTGCATCTGCTCCAGCGCGTGAAGGCGACACCGGTGCTGCGCGGGCTGGGCCATAGGGGGCGCGCCAAGGCCGTGGCCGGGGCGTTCGCGCTGGCGCCCGATGCCAAACGCCGCATCGCGGGCAAGACAATCGTGCTGGTCGACGATGTCCATACCAGCGGCGCCACCGCGCGGGCCTGCGCGCGCATTCTCAAGCGCGGCGGCGCGGCGCGAGTGATCCTTCTGTGCTGGGCGCGCGTTCTGGGGGAGGAGGCCGCCGGTGATTGACAAGCGGCCCCGTCAACCGCACCTCGGAAAGCGATATGGCCAAGATCGAACTCTACACCAAAGCATTCTGCCCCTATTGCACGCGCGCCAAGGCGCTGCTCGACGCCAAGGGCGCCGATTATGAGGAAATCGACCTGACCATGGGCGGGCCACGCCGCGCCGAGATGATCGAGCGTTCAGGCGGACGGACCACGGTTCCGCAGGTCTTTATCGGCGGCAAGCATATCGGCGGATCGGACGATCTCGCGGCGCTCGACCGGCGCGGCGGGCTCGACGAACTGCTCGCGGCATGACGCGCGCGGCGATCCTCCAGATGAGCAGCGGGATTGATCCCGCCGCCAATGCGCGGACGCTGGTCTCGGGGATCGAGGAAGCGAAGGCGGGCGGGGCGGCGATGCTGTTCACGCCCGAAATGTCCGGGCTGGTCGATAGCGACCGCGACCGTGCGGCGGCGTCCTTGTTCCATGAGGATGAGGACCGCGTGCTGGCCGCCGTTCGCGAGGCGGCGGCGAAGGCGGGGATCTGGATCCATCTGGGCTCGCTCGCGGTGCTGCGCGACGACGGCAAGCTGGCCAATCGCGGTTATGTGATCGACGAGACCGGCGCGATCCGCGCGCGCTACGACAAGATGCATCTGTTCGACGTCGACTTGCCGACCGGCGAGAGCTGGCGCGAATCGAACAGCTATACCGCGGGCGAGTGGCCAGTGACGGTGCAGACCCCGCTGGGGGTGCTGGGCCCCGCGATCTGCTACGATCTGCGCTTCCCCGATCTGTTTCGCGCGCTGAGCGATGCCGGCGCGACGATCCTCGCCATGCCCGCCGCCTTCACCCGGCCGACGGGCGCGGCGCATTGGCATGTCCTCCAGCGCGCGCGGGCGATCGAGGCGGCGGCGTTCGTGATCTCGGCGGCGCAGACCGGGGTACATGAAGATGGCCGCGCCACCTACGGCCACAGCCTGGTGGTCGATCCCTGGGGCGAAGTGCTGCTCGACATGGGCGAGCCCGCCGGATTGGGCTTTGCCGAGATCGACCCGAGCAGAGTCGAGGCGGCGCGCAGCCGGGTGCCCGTGCTCAAGCATCGCCGCGCGATTCCGGAAGTGGAGGCGCTATGATCGTCTTCGATCTCAAGTGCGGCGCGGGGCATGTCTTCGAAAGCTGGTTCGGATCAAGCACCGCTTATGAGGAGCAGCGCGCGGCCGCGATGATCGCCTGCCCGATGTGCGGCGACACCGCGGTCGGCAAGGCAGTGATGGCGCCCAATGTCGCGGCCAAGGGCAACCAGCGCGCCGAGACTGGCCCCGCGGCCGCGCAGGCCCAGGCGCCGGCGCTGCCCGACGCTCCGCCCGAAGTCGTCAAGGCGGCGATGGCCGAACTCGCCCGATTGCAGGCCAAGGCGCTCGAGGGGTCGCAATGGGTGGGCGGCAGCTTCGCCAAGCGCGCCCGGGCGATGCACGAGGGCGAGGAAGAGCATGCGCCGATCCATGGCCAGGCGACGCCCGAACAGGCGATCGAGCTGATCGAGGATGGCGTGACTCTCTCGCCCTTGCCCTTTCCGGTGGTGCCGCCCGAGGCGCGCAATTGACGGTGGTCACTGCCGCGCCTTATGGCGTGCGCGCATGGTTCCGTAGCTCAGCAGGATAGAGCGCCACTTTCCTAAAGTGGGCGTCGGGGGTTCGAGTCCCTCCGGGACCACCAAATTTCAGGGGGTAATATGCGTCCAGCGTCGATTGTGCAGTTCGAGCGGCTATTCCTCGCGTCGATCGCCGCGGGTGCGATTGGCGATGCGCTCGCTTTCTACGGCGCGATGTCGTCGGCAAAGGCCGATGCGCTGGTCGCCAAGTTCGGCTTCGGGACGCTGATCGGCGGCCAGATCTTCCTCTACGCGATCGCGCTCGGCCTCTGGTACCTGATCGCGCACCGCCACAGCGTGTTCGCGAAATGGGCGGTGTCGGTGTGGTTCGTGCTGTCGACGTGCAGCATGGCGCTGGCGCTGTTCCAGGGTGCGTTCGGGCTTAGCCTGGTCACTTTCTTCAGCGCGGCGGCCTATCTGTTGCGCGCCTGGAGCGTCAGCTATCTGTTCAAGCCCGATGCCGACGCCTGGTTCGCCAGGCCGGCTCCGCCCTCAGCAGGCTGAGACGCACGCCAGGACTTGCGCGGCGAGTTCGCGGCGGCAGATCAGCAGGTCGGGGATCGACGTGTCGGCGCGGTTATACACGATCGGGCTGCCATCGATCCGCGACACATGGAGTCCCGCGGCGAGCGCGACCGCAGCGGGTGCGCAATTGTCCCATTGATGCTGGCCGCCCGAATGGAGGTAGATCTCCGCCTCGCCGCGCACCACCGCCATTGCCTTGGCGCCCGCCGATCCCATCCCGATCGTCACCGCGCCGATATTCTCGCAGACATTGGCGCAAAGCGCGCTGGGGCGAGTGCGGCTGACCAGCATTCGGGGCGGGTTGTGCGCGGGCTTGAGCGCAGGCGGATGCGCGCTGCACAGCGTGACGCCGAGGCCGGGCAGGGCGACTGCGCCCGCGATGGGCTCGCCACCGACCGCGAGCGCGACATGGACTGCCCAGTCGCTGCGCCCTTCGCCAAACTCGCGGGTGCCGTCGAGCGGATCGACGATCCACACGCGGCTGGAGGTCAGGCGAGCGGAGTCGTCGGCCGATTCCTCGGACAGGATCGGATCGGCGGGGCGCTCGGCGCGGAGGCGGGCGAGGATCAGCAGGTTCGCCTGGAAATCGCCGGCGTTGCAGAGTTCCTTGCCCGAGAGACCGGACTTTTGGATCGCGAGGAGGAGTTCGCCCGCGTCGGTCGCGATGACGGCGGCGAGTTCGGCGTCAGTCACTTCTGTTCTCCTGCGAACGCAGGAGTCCAGAGTCCCGAGCGATTCCCTTTGTAACCCTGGGCTCCCGCGTTCGCAGGAGCACTGAAAGCGCATTTCCTCACAACACCGGACTCCACACGCCCATGATCTGCTCGACGATTAGCTCGGCGGCGGCCTCGGGAGTCATCTTGGCGGTATCGATGCGGATTTCCGGGTTCAGCGGCGCCTCGTACGGGCTGGTGATGCCAGTGAAGTTGGCGATCTCGCCCGCGCGGGCCTTTTTGTAGAGGCCCTTCACGTCGCGGCGCTCGGCTTCCTCGAGGCTGGTGTCGATGAAGATCTCGAAGAACTCGCCCTCGGGGAGCATTTGGCGGACCATCTCGCGCTCGGCGCGGAAGGGCGAGATGAAGGCAGTGAGCACGATCAGCCCCGCATCGGTCATCAGCCGCGCGACCTCGCCGACGCGGCGGATATTCTCGATCCGGTCGGCGTCGGTGAAGCCCAGATCCTTGTTGAGCCCGTGGCGGACATTGTCGCCGTCGAGCAGGAAGCTGTGCTTGCCGAGCGCGTGGAGGCGCTTCTCGACGAGGTTGGCGATGGTCGATTTCCCCGAGCCGGAGAGGCCGGTGAACCACAGCAATCGTTGGGACTGGTTCTTCTGCCGGGCATGCGCCTCGCGGTTGATCTCCGCCGCCTGCCAATGGACGTTCTGGGCGCGGCGCAGCGAGAAGTTGAGCATGCCCGCGGCGACGGTGGCGTTGGTGATCTTGTCGATCAGGATGAAGCCGCCAAGGTCGTGGCTGTCGGCATAGGGCTCGAACGCGATGCCGCGGTCGGTATAGACTTCCGCGACGCCGATATCGTTGAGGGCGAGAGTCTTCACGCTCAGTTCCGCCATCGTATTCACGCAGATCGCATGGCGCGGCTCCTGCACGGTGGCGCTGACGGTGCGGGTGCCGAGCTTCATCCAATAGGCGCGGCCGGGGAGCAATTCCTCCTCGTCCATCCAGACGATGGTGGCCTGGAACTGGTCGGCGACCTGGGGTGGGCTGTGGGCGGCGGCGATCACGTCGCCGCGCGAGCAATCGACTTCGTCCGCGAGCGTGAGCGTGACCGACTGGCCCGCGACCGCTTCGTCGAGATCGCCGCCCTGCGTGACGATGCGGGCGACGGCGGTGACCTTGCCCGAAGGCAGGATGCGCACCGGGTCGCCGGGCTTGATCGTGCCGCTGGCGATGAGGCCCGCGAAACCGCGGAAATCGAGGTTCGGGCGGTTGACCCACTGCACCGCCATGCGGAACGGGCGCGTACGGGCGGCGTCGGTATCGACCTGGACAGTCTCGAGATGCTCGATCAGCGTCGGGCCGGAATACCAGGGCGTGTTGTCGCTGAGCGAGGTGATGTTGTCGCCCTTGAACCCCGATATCGGGATGGCGGTGAACGCCTCGATTCCGATCGAAGTGGCGAATTCGCGATATTCGGCAACGATTTCGTCGAACCGCGACTGATCGTAAGCGACAAGATCCATCTTGTTCACCGCGAGCACGATGTGGCGGATGCCGATCAAGTGCGCGAGGTAGCTATGCCGCCGGGTCTGGGTCAGCACGCCCTTGCGCGCGTCGATCAGAATAGCCGCGAGGTCGGCGGTCGACGCGCCGGTGACCATATTGCGCGTATATTGCTCATGGCCGGGAGTATCCGCGACAATAAACTTGCGTTTCTCGGTCGCGAAGAAGCGGTAGGCGACGTCGATGGTGATGCCCTGCTCGCGCTCGGCGGCGAGGCCGTCCACCAGCAGCGCGAAGTCGATATTCGCGCCTTGGGTGCCCACCCGAGCGCTATCCGATTCAAGCGCGGCGAGCTGGTCCTCGAAGATCTGCTTGGAGTCGTAGAGCAGGCGGCCGATCAGCGTGGATTTGCCGTCATCGACCGATCCGCAGGTGATGAAGCGCAGCAGCGACTTGTTCTGGTGCTGGGCGAGATAGGCGGAGATATCGGACGCGATCAGCGCGTCGGGGCGGTAGCTGCTGGTCATGCCCCACCTCCGTCATGCTGAACTTGTTTCAGCATCCATGGTGCAACGGGCGAAGACGTCGCTTGTGGAGGGTTGGATCCTGAAACAAGTTCAGGATGACGGAAGGTTGGAGGAGAGCGCATCAGAAATACCCCTCCTGCTTCTTCTTCTCCATGCTCGCGGCCTGATCGTGATCGATCGCGCGGCCCTGACGCTCGCTGGTGGTGGTCAGCAGCATCTCCTGGATCACCGCTTCCAGCGTATCCGCCTCGCTTTCCACCGCGCCGGTCAGCGGGTAGCAACCCAAAGTCCGGAAACGGATCGAGCGTTCGACCGGCACCTCACCGGGCAACAGCCGGAAGCGATCGTCATCGACCATCAGCGTGAGGCCGTCGCGAATCACTGTGGGCCGCGGCGCGGCGAAATAGAGCGGGACGATCTCGATCCCCTCGGCGAGGATATACTGCCAGATATCGAGCTCGGTCCAATTGCTGATCGGGAAGACGCGGATGCTCTCGCCCTTGGCCTTTCGCGCGTTGTAGAGGTTCCACAGTTCGGGCCGCTGGCGCTTGGGATCCCAGCGGTGGTTCGCCGAGCGGAAGCTGAACACGCGCTCCTTCGCCCGGCTCTTCTCCTCGTCGCGCCGCGCGCCGCCGAACGCCGCGTCGAATCCGAACTTGTCGAGCGCCTGCTTCAGCCCCTCGGTCTTCCATAGATCGGTGTGGAGCCCGCCATGATCGAACGGATTGATTCCCCGCGCCACTGCCTCGGGATTGTGATGGACCAGCAACTCCATCCCCGCGGCGGCGGCGGCCTTGTCGCGCAGGTCGTACATCGCGCGGAATTTCCACGTCGTGTCGACATGGAGCAAAGGGAAGGGCGGCGGGGCGGGGTAGAACGCCTTTTTGGCGAGATGCAGCATCACCGCCGAATCCTTGCCCACCGAATAGAGCATCACCGGGCGCTCGGCCTCCGCCACCACTTCGCGCAGGATGTGGATGCTCTCGGCTTCGAGCCGCTGGAGATGCGTAAGGCCTGAGGTCATGCGGGGCAGTTAGTGACTCCAGCGGCTGCGCAGCACAGCTTTTTTGTTGGGTCCCACACAGCGCGCCTATTTGCCGTAATAATCGCGGTACCAGCGGACAAAGGCATGGACGCCCTCGCGCACGGTGGTGGCGGGGGTGTAGCCGGTGAGCGCGCGGAGCAAGGCCGGGTCGGCGGTGGTCGCGGGGACGTCGCCGGGCTGCATGTCCATCATGTGAAGCTGCGCCTTGCGCCCGATCGCTTCCTCCATCGCACCGATATAGTCGAGCAGCCCGGTCGATTTGCCGCCGGCGATGTTGACGATGCGGGTGGGGGCGACGGGGGAAAGGCTGTCGATCTCCGGCACGCGGTTCGCCTCTGAGGGCGCGACAGGGACGAGGCGCGTGATCGCCTCGACCAGGTCGCCGACATAAGTGAAGTCGCGCGCCATCCTGCCTTGGCCGTAAACGTCGATCGGCTCACCCGCGAGCGTCGCCTCGACGAACTTGAACAGCGCCATGTCGGGGCGGCCGAACGGGCCATAGACTGTGAAGAAGCGGAAGATCGTGGTCGGCACGCCGAACAGATGCGCATAGCTGTGCGCCATCGATTCCATGCTCTTCTTGGTCGCGGCGTAAAGGCTCATCTGCGTGTCTGCCTTCTGCGTCTCGCCGAACGGCATGTCCTCGTTCGCACCGTATACCGATGACGTGGAGGCGAGCAGCAGATGCTTCGGCTGAATCTGCCGCGCCAGTTCCAGCACGGTCCAGCTGCCGAGCAGATTGCTCTCGATATAGGTACGCGGGTGGTCGATCGAATAGCGCACGCCGGCCTGGGCGGCGAGATGGATGATGACTTCGGGCTCGGCGAGGTCGGCGGCGCGCTGGAGTGCGCTCTGGTCCTCGAGCTGGCCCTTCACGAAGCGGAACGCGGCGCTCTCGCCCAGATCGGCAAGCCGCGCCTCTTTCAGGCGGACATCGTAATAGTCAGTCACTGCGTCGAAGCCAGTGACCTGATGGCCATCGGCGAGCAGCCTCCTGGCAAGATGATAGCCGACAAACCCCGCGGTGCCGGTGATCAGGAAACGCATGCGGATATTACCCCCTGGTGACGCAACGCCCTCTCCTGAGCCCGCGATAGAGGCCGGGCGGCCCGGGGGTCAACCTCAGCGAAGTTCCGGAAGCGCCGCCCCTTCCATGAAAGCCGGGCGGAGGACGCCGCCTCGGGCCTTGATGTCGGCGATACGGACGATCTCGGCGCGCACCATCGCGATCCGGCTTTCGGGCCCGGGATGCGTCGGCGCGTTGAGGAAGCCGAGCGGGTGCGTGCGGTCGTAACGCTCCCAGAAAGTGACGATGGCGCGCGGGTCATAGCCGGCCCGGTCCATCAGATAGACGCTCAAAATGTCGGCTTCGATCTCGGTCTGGCGGATCAGCCGCGCGTTGCGCCCGACTTGCCCCAATATCCCGCGGCGAATACCGACCGCGTCGAGCCGCGCGCGGTGGTGCAGGATATTGTGTGCGAGTTCGTGCGCGATCACCGCGGCGATCTGCGCCTCGTCCCCGGCGAAATCGATCATCCCGGTTGAAATTTCGACGTAAGTCCCATCCGCCTTCGAATTAAGCGACCAACTGACATCGGTCTGGAAGCGGCTGGGGCAGCCCATGACGGCGGGAACATGGAGCGTCAGTTCGCCGCCATCGCGCCGGATGCGAAGGTCGATCATACCGTCGGCGGCGGCGCCATCGACTTGCTTCAGCAGCGCACGCATCCGCGCGTAACTCTTGCGCGCATTGGGTTTGGCGGCGGGGACGGGTTGGCCGTCGATGGTCAGCAGCGCATCGCCTTCGCGCAGGCCGGCAGCAGCAGCGGGGCTATCGGGCGCGACCGCGAGCACCAGCGGATCGCCCGCGAAGCCGAACGCGGCGCGCGCGTCCGCCTGTTCGCCGGCGGAATATTGCGTCTGATCGTGCATCGCGAAACCGGCGAGCGGCGCGCGGACCTCGCACAGATCGCCGCCCGCAACGGCGAGCCGGTAACCGATCCCGAGCAACTGGTGGTCGTAACGCTGGAGCGCGAGCAACGATGCGGGATCGACGCTGGCGGGGGCAGGCAGGCAGGCCAGCAGCACTGCGATGAAAGCGGACAGGGCTGGGAAGCGGCGCATGCCGGGACGTTAGCGCGCGGAGCGCAAAAACTGGATGCGAAAAATGGGCCGCCAGACCGGAGAGCCATGCTAGTCAGCGCCCATGAACATGGGGCGCGAGGCGGGAGGCGAGGGATCGCGTCGGATCGAGGCGATCCAGATGCTGCGTGCGGTTACCGCGACATTGGTGGTCTTGACCCACACCTGGATATTCACCGCCGGGCTTGCCCGCCGCATGGGGATCGCCATGCCCCCACCCGGGATCACCGGCGGCGGGCGGATGGATATGTTCTTCATCATCTCCGGCTTCATCATGATCTACTCGTCGAAGAAGCTGTTCGGCCGGCCGGGCGCACGGGCGCTATTCTGGAAACGGCGGCTGATCCGGGTGGGGCCGCTCTACTGCCTCGCGACAATCACCTTCGCGTGGTGGCTGTGGCGCGTGGGGAAACCGGCTGATCCGGCACTGGTCGCTGCATCGCTGGCGTTTCTGCCGTACAATTCGGCAGGCGACACCGGCTACGTCGTTCCGCTGATCGATGCCGGCTGGACGCTCAATTATGAGATCCTTTTCTACCTCGTGCTCGGCGCATCGCTGTCTCTAAATGCCGGGCGGACAGTGGCGATCGCGGCGGGCGCGCTGGCCGGGCTCGTGCTGATCGGGCCGCTGGTGGCGGACTGGGGAGTCGCGCCCTTCGCCTGGACCCGGCCGATCCTGCTGCAATATGTCGCGGGCATGGGGGTTGCGCTGCTGGTTGCGCGCGGGGTTCAGCTTCCGTCGCGGCTGCGGGCGGTGATGATCATTTTCGGCACTGCATTATTCCTGTGCCAGCTGACCGCGCACTTCCCGCATTGGCAGGGCTGGGAACGCACGCTGAGCGGCGGAATTCCCGCGCTGCTGGTATTCTCGGGCTGCGTGCTGGGGCCGATGAAGCTGCCGCTTGGGCGAGTATGGGAAGTGCTGGGGGATATCTCCTACTCGCTCTACGTCTGGCACATGCCGATTCTCGTGGTGCTGATGCACCTCTATACGCGCGTCGGGTTGCCCTATTCGGCATTCGGCTACGCGATCGGCGCGCTGGTGGTGGTCTACGCGGCGAGCGCGGCCAGCTATTACGTATTCGAGCGGCCGGTGACGCGATATCTCAACGCGCGGTTCACCCCGCGCGTGGCCAGCGACGAACGGTTGGAAATCTCGGGGGTCTAGTGCGGCAACCGGCTGTGCGGATGCGCCTTTCTGCGGACTGAGCTGTCGGTGTGGGTGGCGAACAGGCGCCAGCCGGGCAAGTCCTTGAGCAGGGGGCGTTGGCACATCCGGCAGGTCGTGCGGAAATTCAGCCCATCGTCCCAGACGCGCCGCTGATCGACCCAATGTCCCGTGATTCTGCAGACCATTGCTTTAAGCATCGACGAATCCCCCGGGCGGACCTTAACAGCGCACGGGCGCGTCCCCGAATGCAAAAACCTCACGCAGCGGCGTTTTTCGGGACTCAGTTGCTTGCGGGGAACAGCCGGGCGGCCGCGATCTCGTCGAGAATCTCACGCAGCGCCCGGCCCGCGGCTTCGTCCGACAGCCGTTCCTCGGCGAAGCGCGCGCCGGCGGTGGCGAGGCGGTCGCGCAGGGCGGCGTCTTCCCACAAGTCGCGCATCGCCTGGCCGAGCACGGCGGCGTCGCCCCCCGCGACCAGCCGCCCGGTCTCGCCATCCTCGACATAGTCGACCGTGCCGATCGAGCGCGTGGCGATCACCGCGCGGCGCATCCGCATCGCTTCGAGCACAGTGACTTGCCCCGAAGCGGCGGCGACATCGGCGATCGGTACGATACTGAAACGAGCGCGTTGGGCCAACGCGCGGCACTCGGCGATATCGAGGCCGGAAAGCAGCGTGACATTGGCGGGGATATCGAGCCCCGCGACCGAGCGCGGCGAGGCGACGATGGTGACGGGCAGGCCGGTCGCCCGCGCCGCTTCGATCAGCGTGGCATAATCGCGGTTCGCCGATCCCATCGCGACGATGAAGGGCGCGTCATTGTCCTCCGCCTCGGACACCGGGATCGGTGCGCGCTGGAGGGGGACGAAGCGGACCCGGCTTTCGTCGATGCCGAGGTAGCGGGCGAGGAGGGGGATTTCGGCGGTCGAATGCACGATGAAGCGGCTGACTCCGGCAAGCGCGATTCGCGAGGCGAGGCGGCGCGGGCCGCCGGGGAATTCGCCGAGATTGAAGCACCAGGCGACAATCGGCACCTTGCGTCCGAACAGGCGGCGCACCCCGGCCATCACCGCGAGCTGCGGGAAGATGGTGATGACGCCGTCCGCGTCCCTCAGCGCTTCGCCCGCGGTGTCCCAATAGGTCCGCCACCCGCCCAGCGTCGTCCCCCGGCTGGCGCGCTGGTGCCAGCTGGCGGCGCTGCGCGCGAAGGGGATCTTGCGGAAACGATAGGCCGGGCTGCCGACGAAATCGTCGAGCCAGCGCTGGTCCGCCATCACTCCGGTGAAGAAGGGCGCGGCGACGTTCCACAGCATTGCCTCGTCCGTGCCCGTCACGGCGCGCTTTGCTTCCGCAATTCGGCCGGGGGCAGGAGCCGGGCAGGCACGCCGATCGCGGTCCAGCCGGGCGGGACATCCAGCAGCACCACCGCGTTCGCGCCGATCCGGGCGCCGTCGCCGACCTTGACGCCGCCAAGAACCTTCGCGCCCGCCCCGACATAGACGTTCGAGCCCAGCGCGGGGGCTGGCCCTTCGATGATTCCGAGCGTGACCTGCTGCATGATCATGCAATCGTCGCCCACCACCGCCTCCTGATGGATGACGACCCCATTGGGATGGGGCAGCCGCAAATTCGCGCCCAGCCTCGCGCCGAGCTTGATGTCGGAGCCGGAGATCATGCTCCAGAACCGGTGCCTTAGGCGGATCAGCTTGCGGACCCCGGCACTCCAGGCGCCGCGCCGGTCGGCATAGGCGCGGTGGGCCCGGACACAGGCCACCGCCGATTGAGCTGGATCGAACATTCCCGGTTATTCCGCCGCCGGGCGCCGGGTGACAAGCGGGTCCGCGCACGCTCGCTTCATTCGGTCCTCCATGATAGCGAGCAGATCGTAGCGCCGACGATACATCGCTCTCTTTTTCTGGGGTATGTCCCGCTCGGCCCTGACTTCGCGTTCGAGCGGCAGTTCGAAGAAGTCGTCGTCGAGCCGGACGCCGCCCCGGTCGGTCCAGGCCTCGTCATAATTGAGCGAGGCATAATGTTTCGCCTTGAACAACTCGCCCTGATGGATGCGTCCTGCGTTCGAGACCGCGCGGATGCCAACCACGCCGTTCGCCGCGCAGAACAGGCGGAACAGTTCGACGGTCAGATCGCGCGGGCGAAGGCCATGGGCGGCCTTGGTCAGGTCGCGATACGCATCGAGAATGCCGGGAAGGCTGCGTCCCTGAAGCCCGCCGACGATCGCCGACAGGTCGCCCTCGTCGCGGCAAAAGGAAAAGGTGAGCGAGAACAGCCGCAGATTATCCCTGAACAGGTTCAAGGTCACCAGCCCCTCGCGGAACATCCATTCGGGCTTGTCGAGCACGATGTGATAGCCGGGGCCGATCTCTTCGAGAGTCATCAGCTCGACCGACAGGTCCGGCGCGAAGTTCATCAGCGCGCCGATGGTGTCGGCGGTCTCGGCATGCCGGACATATTCGGCGAAGCGCGCCGCCGGCCGCCATGCGGCGACCAGATAGGGCGCTCGTGTGAAGCCGAAGACGGCGGGCCGCTGCGCCGCGATGCTGTGAAGCAGGCTGCCCGGGCGCGCCTCGAGGATCGCGCGCATCGCGGCATGGTGACGCCACGCCAGCACCATGAACCGCGCGCGGCGCAGCCATGCCCTGGCGCCGCTCGCGTCGCCGCGGGAACTTTCCCATAGTCTCCTGGCAGCCTGCGGAGACATGGCTGTTGCGACCCCTTTGCGCTTCGTGTGACGAATGATTCCGGCTTCCCTTTAGCCCGGGAGCACCAGAATCGAGAAATTCCGTTCTTTCACGGTCTCAACAAATCCCGCGTCGAACCAGCGCAGGACAGTCGGCATTGCCCGATCGCTTACCATCTGCATGATTCTGTTGCAACGCGACGGGAGAGCCGCGAAGGCCGGGAAGCTGACCCATCGCGGAGCGGAAAGGGGCACTGATATGATGTTGAATCCCGGCCCCACCGGCGTCGCCATCGGCGTGCTGATGATCGCACTGGCGATGCTGGCGCTTAGGGCGCGCGTGCATGTCGAACCTGCCGGATCGGGCTGGCCACGGGTGCGGGAGCGCGACGGCGTGCGGGCGAGCATGGTCGCGCTGCTGGCGTTGGCGGCGCTGCTCGGCGCGATCCGGGCGACGGGCATGGATTACTGGCTGATCGGGGAGGGGCGGGTGATCGCGCGCGGCGGCGACTGGTACCAGGAGCGCTCGCTGCTTCAGTATCTGCTGCTGGGCGTGCTCGTACTGCTCTACGCGGCCGCCTTGCTCAATGTGCGCCATATCCACCTTGGCGGGCCCAACGCGCGCCTGGGGATCGGCCTGGCGGCGCTGGTCGCGCTGATCCATGTCGAAGCGCTGCGGCTGCTGTCGCTGCATGCGATCGACGGCGTCATGTATCTGCGGCTGGGGCCGGTCACACTGGTGGCGCTGGTCGAGGGCCTGATCGTGCTGGCCGGGATTGCCGCCCTGCTTGCCCGAAGGCGTCAGCGCTGAATCGGCACCCAGGGTTCGCGCAACCGCCGCGCGAAGAGCCGGAGGACCGTGACGAGCGCGACCGTGCAAGTGAACAGCATCGCGTCATAGGCGTAATGCTGCATGCTGTGCTGATAGGCGAGCACGTACCATGAGGCATAGGTCGCAACCGCCCAGCCCGCCGCCAGCCGCCATGCGGTAGAGCGGTCGCGCAGGCACAACGCGGCGAACACGACCAGCACCACGAACCGCGAGACCGACACGATATCCTCGATGTGGAACGCCGGATCGCTCCAGCGATAGAGGACGCTTTTCACGAACCCCAGGGTAAAGGGCGGCGGCACATGATTGTCGAGCGATGCGACGCGCATCTTCAGCTTTTCGAATACCAATGCCGAGGCGTGCGCCATATCGACTTGCTCGATCGCCATCACGGACAGGAGGTGAAGGACGATGTCGATGGCGAAGCTGGCGCAGACCGCCGCGAACACCAGCGCTCCGAGCCGCAGCATCGCCATCACCCGGTCGTAGCGGGTGAGGATGACCGGCAGCACCCACATCAGTGTGAAGGTGGTCGCGAACTCGTAATGCACGGCGAAATTGGCGAGGCCGCCCACAAACGCTGCGGCGATATAGAGCCGCTCGTCCCGCCCGGTCAGCAGCGGCGCGGCGAGCAGGGGCAGGAACATCAGCCAGTAGAAGAAATAGAGATTGGCGCCGAACAGCGCGACTCCGCTGGAGACTGACATCACCGCCGCCGCCGCCAGCGGCTTCCATCCCGTACCCAGCGTAAAGGCAAAGAATCCGGCGAGGCAGACGGTCAGCATCAGGCAGTTGACGAACCTGAAGACCTCAAAATAAGCATCTGAATGTGCGAGGAAAGTCGCCGGACCGATGCGGGCGATACCGGTGTAGAACGCCGCTTGCGCCCCGCGATTGGAGTAATAGCGCTTCGTCCCGTCGGGAGCGTAATCATAGCGGTGCGGGTTGGTCTTGAGGTTGGGGTCCTCATAACCCTTGGTCCAGATCAGCGAGCCGCCGGTATGTTCCTTCCCGGCGATATCGTTGATGACCGTATTGCGGACGATATGTTCCGAATAGGCGTCGCCCCGGTCGCGATAGGTCGCGTCCTCGGTCTTGTCGCGCATGCGCGTCACGCCCAGCAGCATGCTGAGGCTGATCAGCACGATCGCCGCGGCGCGCAGCCAGCCGTTGGGAGGCGAGCGCATCAGGGCCTGAAACGACGTCATGGCTTTCCTCGCGGATGATAGCGGCCGAGCACAGTGAGGATCAGCTGCTCGAGCACGCCGAACTTCGCGCCCAGGCCGGTGATCTTGGTCGGCGCCCTTTCGCCCAGCGGATAGCTGCGCCGCACCGGAATTTCGCACACACGGTAGCCGAGCTGGCCCGCGCGTGCGGTCAGGTAGAACAGCAGCTCATAGTTCATGAACACATCGCGGAACGGCTGGACCCGCGGATCGAGCAAATAGCGGCGCGAATAGGCGCGGAAGCCGTTGGTCGTATCGGTGAACCAGCGCCGCCCGGCCAGCGTCATCAGCGGCGCGTGGATGAAGCGGTTGCCGATGGTGCGTTCGAGCGGCGTGTTTTCCGCCTTGCCGCCGGGCCGGTAGCGCGAGCCCTGCACATAATCATAGCCGTCGCGCAGCTTCGCGACGAAATCCGCGACCGCGCCGACATTGTCCTTGCCGTTGCCGTCGATCGTCACGATCCCGGCATAGCCCTGCTTGAGACACCAGGCATAGGCCATGCGCAGCTGCGCACTGAGCCGCCCCGGGCCTTGCTTGACGAGCAGCGCGCGCACGCCGGTTTCTTCGAGGATCGCGGGGTCGAGCGAGCCATCGGTTGAGCCGCCATCGGCAACGATCACATCGATCGGCAGCCGGGCCTTGGCGATCCGGCGCAACTGTGCGCGGATGCGCTCGCCTTCGTCGATCACCGGGATGACCAGCACGAAATCGTGCCGCTTCTCCGCGCGGATTTCGGCGCGGTGGCCGGGGACCGCCCAGCCGGTGGTGTCGAGATCAGGCTGCATAGACGTGCCGCTCGTCGGCACCCGCCCATTCGGGGCGGTTCTGGCGGATCAGGTCGAACAGGTCATAGATATTGTCGATCTTGCCGCCCATGATCGAGATGACATGCGATCCCGGCGGCTGCTGGCGGAACAGGATCGGGCGGCCATCGTCGCGCTCGTTCTTGATCAGCACGGTCTTCACATCGTAGATCGAATGGTCCCACTCGGCCTCGCCAAGCGCCGGAACGTAGCGCTTGCCGTCGAGGATCATGTGGCGATGGCGGCTTTCGGGCGCGACGCTCGCCAGCACCTCATAGGCCGAACGCGCGCTCGCCTGGTCGGTCCAGCTGAGATGCGGAGTGTAGCGGACATGGGTGAGCGAGTGCAGCCGCTCGGCGGGGTAGGGCATGCACGAGAAGAAGGGACCGTCCATCACGGTGATGCCGACGCGCTCCAGCTCGGGCGGCACGCGGACCAAGGCGATCTCCGCCAGCTCGTGCTTGACCTCGGCTTCGGGGAGATTGCCAGAACGAAGCAGGCTGTTGATCTGGGCATAGGTGACGTTGAAGACTTGCCGCGCCGCGATGGTCTCGCCGCTCGCGAGGTGCGCGACCGCGCCGTCCGCCCGGTCCTCGATCGCGGCGACGCGGGTGTCCAGCCGCACATCGACGCCCAGTGCGTCGAATCGGTTGGCGACGTGGCGGCGCAGCACCGAATAGTCGAACGCGAATTCGGTGCAGGCGAAGCTCGCCTCGATCATGCCGGAATCGAACAGCGCCGCCTGCGACGGGCTGGCGGGGGTGATCGGCGCGCCCATATCGTGGAACATACGCAGGAAGCGCTTGGCCGAGATCCGCGAGCGGCGCGCGGCGACTGCGTAGAGCATCTGGAAATCGCCGATAACCGCATCGGGGAAATTGGCCGCGAAACGCTGGTGCAGCGCCATCGACTTGACCGCGGTGATCGCGCTGCGGGGATAGTGGAAGCCGGTATGGACGCGGGCCTGATTCACGCGCGACGCGCGGTCGAGCAATTTGTCCCCGGCCTCGACCAGCACGACATTATCGGAAATCGAGCGCAGCAGCAGCGCCAGGCAGCAGCCGTAAAAGCCGCCGCCGATCACCAGATAGTCTGCCGTGCCCGGGCGCGTCATGCCGGCCGGGCGCCGGCGCGCTGGTCGTCGATTTCGATGTTGAGTTCCGCCGCGGCCGATCCGAACAGGTCGATCGAATTGACCTCGTCCAGCACGTCGTCGTCGTTGAGCGTCGAGGACAGATCGAGCAGCCGCTGGATGCCGATCGACACGCCGAAAATCGCGAGCCCCAGGAACATCGCGGTCATGCCGAGCAGCATCGACGTGGTGAACCAGCCCGGCTGGACCCGCGCGAAAGTGAGCCAGACCGTCACCGCATAAGCCGCGAACAGGATCGCGGCGAAGGACACCAGCAGCGACAGCAGCATGACCAGGCTCAGGATTTTCGGCGCCGAGCTGACCACGATCTGCTGGAGGATGCCGAGACGGTAGAAGGTCTTGCCGATCGAGCTGCCCGGGCGTGCGCGCGGCGGGGTTTCGCAGAGCTGGACCTGGACGGGCACGTTGCGGTCCATCGGCGGGAAGCGGACCGCGAGCGGAGCATCGCTATGCTTGAGCAGCCGGCTGATGACTGCGCGCGGGAACGCGGTGGTGACCATGTCGCGGCTGTCGACCCGGAAGCCCGCGCCCCGGCCCAGCGCGGCGATCGGCGCGGTCAGCCATGCACCCTTGGGGCGGCGCAGGGTGATCATCGATTCGCTCGCTTCGCACTGGTCGATCAGCGCGAGCAGATCGACCTGGCCCAGCTCTTCGGGGCCAGAGATGATCAGGATATCGCCGATCGCCTCGTTGACGATGCACAGGCGGCGGCGATAGCCGGGGGTGCCCGGGCGGACCTTGATCAGCCGCATGTTGCGCGTCGCCGCGAGCAGCTGGTCCTGCAGCGCGACATCGTCTGCATCGGCGACGAACAGCAGCTCCCAATAGCGGAAGCGCGCATCCACCGCGCGCACCAGCGCCGCCAGTTCGTCCGCCGGAACGGGCTCGTCCTTCGTGCCGATCAGGCCGATCGAGACGAAGATATCGGCGCGTCGCGACGCGATCCCGGTCATGGCCCCCGTCATGGCGCTATCCCCCTTCCACGGCCGAGAGCAGCCTGCCGATCACCTGTTCCAGCGCGCCGAGCGGATCGTCCGGCTGCGCCTTCATCTCGATCGAATACCAGCCGTCATAGCCGATGCGCGTCAAGGCCGCGATCACTTGCCGCGCCTGGCCGGCGTCGGCCGGAGCGGGGGCGAGGCCGGGCTCGCTGAAATGGACATGGCTGATATGCGGTGCGGCGCGTTCGGCGAGCGCTTCGAGCGTGGAGAAATCGCCGTTCATGTGCAGCGCCCCGACATCGAAGTTGAGCGTGATCGCGGGATGGGCGACGGCTTCGACAAAGGCGAGCGCCTCCGCCACGCGGTTGAGGAAATTGGTACCATAGGCGGCGGGATTGGGTTCGACGGCGATCCGGCATCCCGCCGCCGCGGCGATGTCGCCCAGCCGGCGGAAGGTCTCCGCCGCGATCGAGCGCGCTTCCGCCATCGGCATGGTATCGGGCACCACGCGCTGGGTGGGGGAGCCGAAGACGAGGTTGGGAATGCCCAGCCGCCGCGCCAGCCCGATGGCGCGCAGCACCGCATGGTCGAGCCGCGCGCGCGCTTCGCCGTCGCCGAACAGCGCGGCGCCCTGGACGCCGAACAGGAGCGACTGCATCGAGACCAGTTCCAGCCCCGCCGCGCGCGCCGCCGACATTGCGTCCTCCGCCTCGGCGCCGCTCGGCACGAAGACATCCCGCGCGCCGTTGAGGAACAGCCCGGGCGCGATCTCCAGTCCGTGGATTCCATTTGCCGCGAGCAGAGCATAGGCCCGGTCGCGCAGCGCCGCGGGCCAGGCGATGTTGGATACCGCGAGCTTCATGGCCGGAACCATGCCTTGATCGCGGCCATCACTGACTCGCCGTCGGCGATATAGTCGCCACTGCCGCCGAACAGCGCCGCATGGGCGGTGCGCATGTCCTCGGCGTGCGGCCGCGCCGTTCCCTGCGGCATCGCCGTGCCGCGCAGCGCCGCGTAAATATCGCCCGCGCGCAACGGCCCGGGAGCAAGATGGAGCGTGGGCAGCCCATGCGCGAGGCCGAGGGCGATATCGTCCCACAGCCGCGTCATGTCGTAGAATTGGAAGCGGCTGTCGGGGTTGGTGAACAGCACCGCCGACATGCCGATGCCGGCGACGGCTTCCTCCAGCGCCTGCCGCCGTCCCGAAGCCTCCAGCACGTCGCGGTCGAGGACATGGATCGAAAGCGCCTCATCCCAGCGATAGCCGGCATCGACCAGCGCGGCGAGGCCGGTGCCGACACCCGCCCGCATCCGGGCGAGCTTCTCGGCGGTCAGCATCGAGGGGACGGGGTTGCTCAGGTCGAACAGGAAGTTCTTCTTCAGCCCCTCGCCAAACAGCGCGGGCAGGCGGACGATCAGGCCGCCGGGAAAACGCTCCGCGACGAACGCCTCCAGCCGCCGTCGGTTGACGCCATAGGGCGTGACGGTCTCGAAATCCGTGGTCGCCTCGTCGTGTGCCGCGAAATTGTCGAGTACCGCGATCGTCGAGACGAGCACGAAGCGCTCAGCCTCGATCCGGTCGAGTTGCGCGATGAGCTGGTCGATTCGCTCGCGGTCGCGCTCGGGCAGGCGATTGGCGTCGAACATCGATCCCGGCGCGGCGGCGCAGACCAATGTGCCGAAACGCGACCCCGCGGCGCCGTCGATCGTCCTACTGGTCAGCCGCGCGTCAAAGCCGCGCTGGCGCGACAGCGACGTCCCCACAAAGCCGGTGCTGCCAATCAATGCGTCCGTCATCTACCCCGACCATTTCGGCTCGCGCCCTAGCTCGGCCCCTTCAAGCTTCCCCGGCCATGGGCGTCAAGCGATCCGCGGCGTGGTGCCACCAGTCAGCTTGGCAAAGGCGGCGCGCAGCGGCGGTTCAACCCAATAGGTCGCTACCACCGTGGCGATGAGCGCCGCGAGAAGGCCGATCGCTCCGGCAAGGGGATTGCTCCACATCGCCTGGCCGAAAAATTTGGCCAATATTGCTGTGGTAAGCCTGATCACCGGCTGATGAATGATGTAGACCGGATACGACATCCTGCCCAGATGATCGCAAAACTGCGATGTCCGCTTGCCGACATGGATCTGCGATGCCGCGATCACCGCTAGCGGCATCACCAAAATGACCCAGAGGAAACGGAGGAGATCGCCGGCAGGTAGCGCCGGAAACAACATTGCGATGACCACGATTACCGGCCCGGCAATGCCGAATCGCGGAAGATATTCGCGCCAACGCCAGATCAGGATGCCGACGGCGAACGAATACCAGAAGCGCGCGAAGCCCAGGAAGAAGTCATTGGCGTGGGGGCCGATATTGAGCGTACCCGCTTTCGCAGCACCAATGGCGAAAACAATCGCGGCAATCAGCGCCGTGGCAGCCAGCGCCCTGTTCGGAAGCCGAATGGCGAAAAGCGCGAACAAGAGATTTCCGTAGATTTCGAGCGAGAGCGACCAAGCCGGGGTGTTATAGTCGAAGGTCGCGCCCTGGATGCCGAACAGAAACTGCGGCAGCATGGTCAGCGCCGACAGCGAGGTTCCAGGCAAGCGCGCCAAACCGTCCGGCGCCGTTCCCAAGTAGAAAATCAGGCCGATCACCGCTCCCAGGATGTAGACGGGGTACAGACGGACTAATCGCCGCCGCATAAAGCTGGGGAGCGACATTTCGCCAGATCGCAGTTTGTGGTCGTAGTTCATGGCGATGACGAGCCCGCTCATCACGAAGAAGAGATCGACGGCGAGCAGCCCCGCCTCGACGGGCAGAGTATGATGGAAAAACCCCATCATGTGGGTCAGCACCACGACTAAAGCCGCGTAACCGCGCAAACCGTCGAGCAGATGAAAGCGCGTGGAACTCATCCGCAGATCAGCTCTGAAGCATTTCGGGTTGCGGGTGCGGCCTTGCGGCGCTTCCCGCGCGTTGCCGGTCGCGGGATGTCGCATGCTGACTTGCGCCGATCCCCCTCAGCAGACCCGCCGCGAAGAGCACGTACATCACATTCTTGTCGGTCGGACTGGTGAAGATCAGGCCGACATAGAGCGCGACGCAGATCGCCAGCGCGCATTTGCGGTACAGCACCCGGCTCGTCTGATCACGTTCGCGCAGCAGTCCCCGCAGCTGCCGGATCGCGAGCACCGGTATGGCGACGAACAGACCGCACAAGAGCACGCCGCCGATCACGAAATAGCCGAGGAAGGTGTTGACCAGATCGATCAGGCCCTGCCCCTGAACGAACTGCGTCGCGTCGCTCAGGTAGAGCAGCCGGATGTCGCCGAAGATCAGGTTCTTTCGCGCGACGATCGGAATCAGTTCGAGAAGCCGGGACCGATAGGCGATCGTCCCCGCCGACTCCGCCGATTGCATCACTGAAATGCCGAACATGGCGACACTGCAGGCGGCCGCGAAGATTACCGTATAGACGTAGCGGCGGGCGAGCAGCAGATAGACTCCCGCGCCCACCGAGATCACGATGACTCCGGTTCGGGAAAACGTCACCAGCGTCCCCAACAGGATCAGGACGGTCGCTCCCAGCCAGATCAGCCGGTTGCGCCGCTCGCTCAAATAGAGCGCCAAGCCGCAGATGAAGGTCATCGAGAGGAAGATGCTGCACGCGATCGAATCGGTGAAGGTCAGGATGGCGCGCAGCGAGCCGAACCGCTGAACCGCATAGGGCGAGCTGAGATAGGGGGTGACTGCGCCGCGCAGTTCAGCGGTGCCAGTGAATTGAAGCCACCGCATCAGGGCCTCGGCGACTGCGATTGCCGCGAAGGAGACGCCGACAAGCATAATCGCGCGCAGCACGAACATCGGCGATCCGGTGCGTCCCCGCGATGCCACGAAATAGAATGCGCCGAGTGAGGCGAGGCTTTCGATCAGCGTGCGGCCGATCGTTGTCGCCGGCGCCCCGCGGCTATAGACCACGCCCAGCGTGACGATAAATGCCAGCACCACCCAATCCAGCGTGGTCCATCGCCTTCGGACGAACGCCTTTGGAAACAGGACGCGCGCGATCACCGTGGTGAAGCCCATCAGCACCGGGGTCGATAGCGTGATGAGCGTCTGGATGCCTGCGACACCCGAGACCGCGTAGGTGAATTGGGGCGTCACGGCAGTGAGGCAGATCAATGACGCGATCAGCGGCAGGCCTTGCCAGGTGAGGAACAGGAAGCTCGCGACGAACAGCGCCGACCCGGCGAAATATGGCATTGGAACGAACAGGGCCATCAGATTGGCGAGGCAAATCGCGAAGAGCGACATGAACCATTGCCGCTCCTCCCGGTTTGGGCAGGTCGGCGCCAGCGCGAAATAGGCGCCGCTGAACAGCACCGCGACGACAAAGGCGTTCTTCCAGAGCATCAGTGCGGCCAGGCCTCAACCGGTGGAAGCGCGCGATCGGCGAGACGGTGTTGCCACACCGCTTCGCCATCGGCCTCGAAGCGCGCCTTCGCGGCGGTGCGGCCCAGGGTCAGGATCGCGCGCTGATAGCGGCGGATATAGGCGCCGAGCTCGCGGTCGGCGAGGCGCGGGGCGCCGCTGAACATCGCCTGGAAATAGCCCTGCAGGATGGCGAGCGAACCCATCAGCACCGGGCGATAGGGCAGGCGGCGGAGGACCGAGACGAAGAAGAAGGGGAAGGACGAGCGCATGAACCAATGCCCCAGCCCGTGCCGCCGCCGCCCGGTGAGGATGCCCCGGTCGCTCGATCCCATCGGGCGAAGGTGAATGAAGCGCAGGCGGGGCAAGTCGATCGATGCGGCGCGCCAGCCCAGCATCCGCATCTTGTAGCAATCGATGCCGTCCCACATCACCATCGGCTCGAGCCCGCCGATATCGTCGAGCGCGGCGACGCGATAGAATTTGGCCGCGCCGACCGAAACATCGTCCTGTATCTTCTCGCTGATCAACTCGCCGTCGAAGCTCTTGGCGACGTTGGACGCGCCCGGATACCATGCCTTGCCCGAGACCGTGCCGAGCCGCGGATCCGCGGCCATCAGCGCGAGCATCTCGGCGAAATAGCCGGGCGGCATGATCAAATCGCCGTCGAGCTTGCAGACGAATTCGCAGCCGCTTTCGCGAGCGATCTCCCAGCCCTGGTTGAAGGCGAGGACGACGCCGCCACCGACCCGCCGCACGCCGTCCGAGCCGCGACGGACGAGGCGAATCCAGTCGTGTTTCGCGGCATATCCCTCGACGATCTCGGGCGTACCGTCGGTAGAGCCGTCATCGACGATCACCCAGAGCGCGGGCAGGATCGTCTGCGCGACGACGCTCGCGAGCGTGCGCTCGACGAATTCTTCTTCGTCGCGGACGGGAGTGACGAGCGCGTAGGTGCCGGGGATCGTATCAGCCATCGATCGACCGATATTCGATCAGCCGGGGCTGGCGCGCCAACGCTCGCAGCGCGCCGAGGCACTGCGCGGTCTTGGCGAGCATGGTGAAGCCCCCCAACGCCAGCCTTTGTGCGGGCGATCCGGCCGCCTTCGTCGCGATCCTGAACATCTGGATGAGATACCCCGCCGCCAGTAGCGCGGCCAACCAGGCCGCTACCGCGCTCCCCTCAATGATCGCGGCGGCGGCTGCAAGCAATAGTGTGAGGGGCAGGAGCGCGCCCCACAGCGCCATGCTGAGAAATCTGCGCCGGAAGTCGCCTCGATGGCGGCGCGCGAGCGCGGTGAGGGCGACTCCGCCGCGCGTGGCGCGGGCCCACCATTGGCCGAAGCGCGTCATCTCGGCGTCGTGCCATGCCATCGGCGCGGCGAGCGCTTCGAAGCGCCAGCCCTGATTGCCCAGGCGAATGCTGAGATCGCGCTCCTCGCCTGCGATCAGCGTGGCGTCATAGCGGGCGGCGAGGGGGAAGCAGGCCGCGCGGAAGAACGTCAGGCCGCCGAAATAAGGCGTGGGACCGGCGTGCGAGGCCCATTCGCGGTCGCATAGCCAGTTGTAGATCGAGCGATCCGGGGCGACTTCGCGGAGCACGCCATACACCGCGCCGAGGGTCCTATCGGCGGCGTCGAGATGCGCGCGGGCCGCGTCGATCCAGCCCGGAGCGAGGTAACAATCGCCGTCGATCGTCTGAAGGTAAGTCAGGCCGGAATGCCTGGCGAGCAATGCCGCCGCGCCTTCGTTGCGTGCGCGCGCCGCCGTGAAGGGGAGCGCCGGATCGAGCGCGAGCGTGGCGACGCCCAGGCCTTGGGCGAGCGCGACGCTGCCGTCCGACGAACCCGAATCGACATAGAGGACGGGCACCGCGGGCAGTGATTCGAGGCAGCGGCGCAGGCGTTCGCCTTCGTTGCGGCCGATCACCACGATGCCGGTATCGCTCATGACGGTTTGGCCCAGGCGGGCGTGGCAGGAACCGGGCCCGTCAGCGGCGGCACCGATGGCGCGAAATCGCGGCGGCGAGGGACCAGCGTGTAGCGGGCCAGGTCGAACAGATAGCGGCGCGGCGAAAGATTGGCGCGGCTCAGGATCAGCGAGGTCAGCGCGTGGAAGCTCTCCCCCGCAATCGCCGCGAGCGCCATGCCGACGGCGAACCCCGCCCCCCGCGTCCGCACATAATAGCGCCGGCGCGATTCGAACCAGTAGCGCGGGAGCGGCTGGGGGCGGAGATTGCCGCCGCTATAGATGCCGGTCGCGGCGCTGCCGATATGGCGGACGACCGCCTCCGGCTGGTGCCACACTTGCCAGTCCTTGCGGGCGAGGCGGTGCATCAGCTCGCCTTCCTCGAAATAAAGGAAGAAACCGTCGTCGAAGAGCCCGGAATCCGCCAGCGCGCGGGTGCGCATCATCACTGCCGCGCCGGAGACCCAGTCCGCGCGGACGGGCTTGGCGGATTGGATGCGGCCGGTGCTCTGGCGCAGCAGCCGGAACGCTTCGGCCCAGTGCATAGCGCGGCACAGCTCGCGCAGGATGGTGGGGTTCTCGAACGCGCAACTGGTTTCTTCGCCATCGGTGGAGACGATATTGGCGCCCACCGCCCCGCATCGCGGCTCGGCCTCCATCAGCGCGACCAGCCTGCCGACCGCGCCCTCGCTCACTTCGGCGTCCGGATTGACGAAGAGGATATGGTCGGGATTGCGGATCGCCAGCGCGGCGACACCGTGATTGTTCGCGAAGCCGAACCCGCCATTGATATCGAGTGGGACCAGCCGGACCCAATCCTCCCAGCCGCGCGCGGCGATGAAGGTGGCGATGGCCTCCACCGATCCGTCCGCCGATCCGCCCTCGACCACGACGATTCGCAGCCCCGGATTGGCCGCGCGCTCGCGTTCGAGGCTGGCGACGCAATTCTCGACCAACGCGGGGGTGCGGTAATTGACGATGACGACGCCGACCTCAGCCATGCCGCCGCCCCTCGGCCCGCCGCCACTTGAGGTAGATCGGGAAGATGCGCGGCCCCTTGACCAGATAGCGGCTCCACAGGCGCCCGGGCTCGTCGATCAGGCGGAAGGCCCATTCCAGCGAGAGTTGCCGCATCCAGCGCGGCGCGCGGCGCTTCTCGCCGGTGACGAATTCGAGGCTCGCGCCGATGCACAGCCCGATGCCCGCCGCCCTGCCGCTGGCGGCGATGCGGTGCGCGACGACTTCCTGCTGCGGCGATCCCACCGCGAAGAAAGTGAAGCGCGCGGGGTTGGCCGCGACGAAGTCGGCGATGGCCTCCTGCGCGGCCTCGTCGGTGCGCAGGCCCATCGGCGGGATATGCTGGCGGATCGCGAGCCCCGGATAGCGAGCGCGCAGCATGTCCGCGCCTTCGGGGGTGAAGCCGATGATGGTGATCCTGTCGCCCGGGCTCAGGGCATCGAGAAGGGCGGGGGTTAGGTCGCTCCCCGGGCAGAGCGGCAAATCGAGCCCCGCGTGGCGCGCGAGCCGCGCGAGGATGCGGCTGTCGCAGGTCGTGAGCCAGGCGTCGCGATAGAGAGTGGCGAGCGCGGGATCGTCCGCGAGATTGACCAGATGATCGACATTGGGTGTGGCGACATAGGCGAACGGGGCGCCGGGCGCGCGGAAGAGCAGGCGCACGACCGCCTGCTCGACGGTCAGCCTGTCGAAGCCGATGTCGAGGAAGGCGACGCTATCCCCCAAGCGCCGCCTCCTCAAACCGGTCGAGATTGATCGCGGTGGCGAATTCGCGCCTGACATGATCGCGGCCCGCCAGCGCCATGGCGTGGGTCGTATCGCCCAGCAGGGTTGCGAGCGCGGTGGTTAGGGCGTCGGCATCATCGGGCGGGACGAGGATGCCGGCGCCCGGCGGCACGAGCTCGCGGATTGCCTCAAGGTCCCCCGCGATCACGGGGCGGGCGCGCGCCATCGCTTCCATCAGCACCACGGGAATGCCGTCCCGGTCGCCATCTGCGGCGATGCGGCTGGGCAAGACGAACAGGCGGCACTGGTCCATCGCCGCGAGCACATCCTCATGCCCGCGCGCGCCCAGAAAGGCGACGCGGTCCGCGACGCCCAGCAGCACCGCTTGCGCTTCGAGCGCGTCGCGCTGGGGCCCGTCGCCGATGATCGTCAGGCGCGGCTCGCCAGGGAGCCGGGCGAACGCCGTAAGGAGGAGGTCGACTCCCTTTTTGGGCACCAGCCGCGCGACGCAGAGGATCGGGCCGCTGTCGGCTACCGTCACGGCATCGGGAATATCGACCGCGCAGCGGACGAGGTGAAGCTTGCCCTCCGCCGCGCCGAGCCCGCGGTAAAAGTCCCAGTGCCAATGGCTGATGCACAGCACAGCGTCGGCGGCATCGAGCTTGAGCGCGAGCGCCGCGCGATCGCGGAACAAATCGGCGGCATGGCCGGTAAAACTGAACCGTGTCCCCAGATAGCGCGCGATATAGAGCGCGACTGTCGCCGGGGCATGCGAGAAATGAGCATGCACATGCCTGATGCCGCGCCGCGCAAGGCGGTGGCCGAGCGCGATGCCGGCGCCCGCCTGGACGAGATATTTGAGCCGCCCCTTCACGCTCTCGATGCGGGGATCGCATGCCTCGCGCAGCGCCCGGAACGCGAGCCCCGGGTGCGCCAGCAGGCCGATGAGGAGATGCGGCAGCGTCGCCGCTCGGTAGGCGACGACCGCTTCCGCCGCCATCGCGTCGAGCCGCGCATCGTCCAGCGGATCGGCCCGCCGCAGCGTCACGCTGTGCATCGCATGCCCGCGCGCCGCCAGCCCCAGCCATTCGCGATAGACGAAGGTTTCCGAACGCGCGGGGAAGCGGGGCGCCACGTACAGGATCGCTGTCTGCCCACGCTCCGGCAAAATTGCCTCCACTTCCGGCTGTCGGATTGACCGGTGCCCCGCTTCGCTGGCGCTTATGCTATCTGGGTCCGAATCGGAACCCTGATCGCGACGAGGGCATGATTGACGGGGCGGGAGCGCATGAATTGAGAGTCGATCGTTCGGCGGACTGGCGGCAGATGCTGGGCCTCGCGCTGGTCGCGCTCGCGCTGCTGATCGGCGGGGGCGGGGTTGCGGGTCCGGCCCAGGCGATGATCGTCGAAGTGGCGGCGGCGCTGGCGCTGGGCTGGCTGCTGGTGTTCGCGCCGATCGATTTTACGGAGCGGTGCCTGCGCGCGCCGATCCTGTGGCTGCTCGCTTTCGCCGCGGTCGTCGCGATCCAGCTGATCCCGCTGCCGCCGGGGCTGTGGCGCGCGATCCCCGGCAAGCAGCTGGAAGCTACGACCGCCGATTTGATCGGGATGCAGCATGTCTGGCGGCCGATCGCGCTGGTGCCCGAGAATGCCGTGCGGTCGGCGATCGCGCTGGTGCCGTGCGCGGCGATCTTTCTGCTGCTCTACCGTGGCAGCGAGGCGACGCTCGCGCGGATCGGCTGGCTGTTCGCGGGTTTCGCGGTGATCAATGCGTGCCTGGGGCTGATGCAGAGCTATGGCGGAGTGGACGGCGCCTATCTGTTCGAAACCTCGCATCGCGGCAACGCCGTGGGCCTGTTCGCCAATCGCAATCATTTCGCGCTGTTCGAAGTGATCGGACTGGTCTGGCTGACCGCGGGCGTTCGCGGGCTGCGCGTGCAGGGGCTGGGGGTGCTGCTCGGCGCGATCCTGGCCTTTGGACTGATCCTGCTTGCGATCGTGGCGTCGGGATCGCGGTCGGGTGCGGCGATCGGGCTGGTGACCGCGAGCCTGTTGCCGCTGTTTCTCGTGCCCGACCGGTGGCGCGGGTGGTTCGTGATCCTGTGGGTCGCGGGCGTGGCGGCGGCAATCGCGCTGATCGCGGCGGGGGTGGGGCTCTATCCCGATTCATCGCTCGGCCGGCTGCTGAACCGCTATGCCACGGGCGATGTCGAGCAGGAAGGACGCTGGGATTACTGGGCCAACACGCTCTACGTGATCCGCCAGTCCTTCCCCTTCGGGACGGGGCTGGGCGGTTTCGTTCCGGCCTATCAGGCGAACGAGCCGTTGTCGGACGTATCGCGGCTGCTGACCAATCACGCGCATAACGATTATCTCGAACTGGTGCTCGAACTGGGCCTCGCCGGGGCCGCGCTGATCCTTGCCGGCCTTGCGTGGCTGGCCCTGCGGGCGCGGCGCGGGATCGCCACGCTCGGCTTTGGCCTGACGCCGTTCCATGCGGCCCTGCTCTCGGTGCTGGTCGTGGCTGCGGGGTCGCTGACGGATTATCCGGTGAGAACCTATGCCGTCGCGGCTGTTCTGGCGGCGTGCCTCGCTATCGTCGCTGGCGGTTTGCCGCGTGCGGACAACAACTTACGCCGCACTGCAAAATAGACCCGATCTGAGCAGTTGCTACGGGGTTATACGGAGTGTTAGACGCGGGCTATAGGGTAGAGGTCGCCGTTACCGAGCCCGAATAGGCTAGGAATTCGACGATGCACGACACCGCGGCCCTCGGGGGTCCTCACGGATCCCGCCGCTCTGGTCTGCAGCTGGAGCAGGATTTCGACCGCGACGAGCGGGACGAGATCGGCATCGATTTGGCCGAGCTCCAGGCAATGCTCTATCGCCAGCGCTACTGGATCGCGGGCTGCGTCCTGATCGCGCTGATCGTCGGCGTCGCGCTGACCATGATCGCCACGCCGGTATACCGCTCGACCGCCACGATCGAGATCGAGGAAGATACGTCGATCGTCGCCAAGGGGCAGGAAGCGCTCCAGCCATCGATCACCGGGCAGAATATCCAGCGCCGCCTACAGGCGCAGGCCGATGTCCTCAAGAGCCGGAACATCGCGATGCGCGTGGTGAGCCAGCTGCGCCTCACTCGCGACGCGGCGTTCCTCAAGGCGTTCCGGATCCCCGCGGACGCGAGCGAGGCCGCCAAGACCGAAATGGCCATCGGCAATTTGCAGGGGCATGTCGGCGTCGAGGTTCCGCCGGGTTCGCAGATATTGCTGATCAGCTTCGAATCGTCCGAGCCGGTGCTCAATGCGCGGGTGGCGAATGCCTATGCCAATAATCTGATCACCGGCAATCTGGAGCGGCGCTTCGAGGCATCGGCCTATGCGCGCGAGTTCCTGACCAAGGAGATCAACCAGGCAAAGACGCGGCTGGAGAATTCGGAGCGCGCGGCGCTCGAATACGCCAAGAGCGCGCAGCTGGTGGCGACGCAGCGCGTGCCCGCGGCCAAGGGCGGCACTGGCGGCGGCGATGCGGCGCCGGTGTCCCAGTCGCTCAGCGCGTCCAACCTGTTCCAGATGAACAGCGATCTCGCGGTCGCGCGCACCGCGCGGATCCAGGCCGAGGAGCGCTGGCGCGCGGTATCGAAAACCCCGCTGATGAGCCTGCCCGAAGTCGTCGAGAACGCATCGATCCAGCAATTGCAGGGCGAGCGCGCGCGGCTGGAGAGCAACCTTTCCAAGCTGCGCGACACCTATGGCGAGGACTATCCCGAAGTCGCCCGGGCCCGCGCCGAACTGGCGGGGCTGGATTCGCAGATCCAGCGCATCGCCAACCAGGTCAAGGGCTCGATCCGCGAGCGGTTCGAAAGCGCGGTGCGCCAGGAATCGGCGATGGGCGCGCGGATCTCGGGCCTCAAGAGCGAGACGCTGGACGAGCAGGACAAGCGTGTCCGGCTCGACATCCTCAACCGCGAAACCGCGACCAACCTGGCGCTGTACGACGCGCTGCTCCAGCGTTTCCACGAGGTCAGCACCGCCTCGGCGGTGGTCAACAACAATATCAGCGTGCTCGATCAGGCGATCCCGCGGCGCGCGCCCATCTCGCCCAAGCCGCTGATGAACATCATGATGGCGCTGATCGCCGGCCTGGGGATCGGCGCGGTCGTCGCGTTCGTTCGCGAACGGATGGACGATACGGTGCGGCTGCCCGAGGACGT
>Ga0164241_10001286_pt1 | contig 32240 bp, 27 predicted proteins | sample OricomyardsoilBY_FD_108780 | JGI IMG/M metagenome (GOLD analysis project Ga0164241, IMG submission 108780) | Backyard soil microbial communities from Emeryville, California, USA - Original compost - Back yard soil (BY) | ecosystem: Environmental > Terrestrial > Soil > Unclassified | place: USA... | reverse complement strand
GGTGTTGGGCGTCGTGTCACTGATGAAGCCCGCGTCCAGCGCCTTGCACACGGCGACGCATTGGGCTTCGTTCTCGTACATCGGGTAGTCCGTGCACTCGGCCATTTCGAGGTGGCAGAACTTCTTGCAGTCCGGGGTGGACATCGGGTCGTCCACGCACTTGGTGGCGGGCTTCAGCTCGGCGTGCGAACAGTGCGTTTTCGGGTCGAGCAGCGAAGAGCTGGTGTGGACCAGGCGGCACTGCAGGGTGTCACCGAGGTAGTTGCCGTTCATGGTGACGTCGAACAGGCCCGTATCGGTGAGTCCCTTGCACTTGTCGATGCAGGTGGAGATGCCGTCGTCCTCGTCGCTCGTGGGCGCGTATTTTTCGAACTCGTCGCGGCAAGCGATCTTGAACAGCTGGCAGTAGTTCTCGCAATTCGAGCCGCAGACTCCATTTCCGCCGGGGCCGGCGTTGGCGCAGTACTCCTGCACCTCTTCACCCGTTTGGCTCAGGCGAAACTGATCCACACGACAGGCGACGCTGTTTTGAGCCGCGCCGGTGAGCGGGAAGTGTTTGCATGTCGCGAGACAGGCTTCATCCGAGAGGTACAGCACGCCGCCGGGGACGGTATTTCCGGCTTGATCGACTTGGCAGGAGCTCTTGGCCTTGCTGCAGTAATCGATGCATTCGGGGCTGGGCGTCTCCTCAGAGTTCATGCCAGCCGCGCCAGCGTTGGAGCCGGAATCGACCGCTACGTATTTGCGATCTTCGATACCGGCGATGGCTTGGCAGCCCGCGGCGGCACCCGCCGTCGCGGCGAGCATCAAAGTGAATGCGGTAAGTCTTGCGATGTGGCTCATTGGAATGCGCCTCCGAAACCAATGCCCGCCAGATCGCGGCCCACCAGGGGGTGCATCTCGAGGTGCGCCGAGCTTGCAGGTTTTTCCTTGGGTGCACTGGTCAGGTACAACACGACACCGGCGACCACGAACGCGGCACCGATGCCGATCGTGATGTTCGAAACCGTGGCAGCGCTCTGAGCGTCATTGGTCAGCGATTCACCAGCCGGGTCGTTGCAGGTATTGCCGCCCGGACAGTGGTCCTTGGCGTCGTTGTTTTTGGAGATGGCTTTGACCCCGAAGTAAGTGCCGACGCCGAGGCTGACGACACCGAGCGCGCCGGTCACATAGGCGGCCGTTCGCAGACCATTGCTGCCAGAAGCGGGTGGTGGTTCTGGGTTCGGCGGCGGTGCAGGTTGTGTGCTCGCAGCGGGCGGCGTTTGAGTCGCAGCAACTGCACCGGCGGCTGCGCCGGGCGCCGTGGCGGACTGCACGAGTGCCGGAATTTCCAGCGCCTTGCTGTCTGCACTGGCCAGCACTTCGATGTCCGCTTCGTAGCTCTGATAGCCGTCGGCGCTGGCGACGATATGGTACTTGCCCGGATCGACCGGCAGCGCGACGCCGAACAACGTCTTTGCGATCACCACGTTGTCGCGCGTCACGCGCAACGAAGCGATCTGCGCGGTCTCGGGGACGACCTTCAGCGTGAGTTTGGACAGAGTCGGTTGTAAGCGGTCAGCGCGCTCGGCGGCCTTGCGCGTGCGCTCGGTTTCACCCTGTGCTTGGGCGGCGGAAGCGGCTTCACGGAAGGTGGCCCAGGCGCTCGCGCTGCGGCCGGTCTTCTCGTAACATTCGGCGAGGTACAGCAAGGTGCCAATCGCGGGATCGATGCGCTCGCTCTCTTCCAGCTTGGGGCACGCTTCCGCGAAGTGCCCGCTCTTCATGGCTTTGAGCGCGTCGTCGAACAACGACTCGGCGGCGGCCTTTTGCGTGGCGCTCGCTTCAGCGAACGCCAAGGTTGGCCAAGACACACCCACGCAGCACAAGGCGAGCGCGGGCAAGGAGCTGAGCTTAGTGATCATGCACTTTGCCATCGTTCAAGGAAGCCGAGTGTCGCCCGCCGCGGCGAGCGACGACAGTACAAAAATGCCCTAACGCCGGCCGCCGAAGTCACTCAGGTCGCCGGCGGTCGTGGCTTTGGGCGGCACCGGCTTGGGCTTGAAAGCCGCTGGCGGCGCCTGAATGACCGGTTTTGGCTTGAGCGCGGTCTCTTGAGGCCGGACGACCGGAGCCGAGGGATCGGGCGCTGCGGCCGACGGCAAGACCACCGGCTCCGGCGTCACCGGAACTGGAATGGGGGCGGGCGCCGGCGCTGGTGGCGCGACAACGGCGGCCGTCGTGTGCATGGGCGGGCTCGGTGTCGCGACGCTTGCGGAAGCAGTGGGCGGCGCGCTCGGCGTGCGGCTGCCCATGAAGAACACCACGCCGGCAGCAGCAGCGATCCCGATGCCGAGTGCGGCGAAAATCAGCCCACGCGATTTCGGCTTGGTCGTGTTTGCGTCGCCCGTGAGCGGCGAGTCAGTGCGACCCCAAGAGTCGACAGTAGCGCGCACCGGGGTGATGCGTTGCACGGACACCGCGCGCGCTTGCCCACTCGCGTCCGCAGAGCGAGACGACAAGCGGCGATCGGACGAATCAGAGAGCGCCGATACTTCAGTGACGCCGAGCACGCGGCTCGCGCGGTCGACGTGCAGCAGACTCGACACGCTACCGAATTGGGCGAGCGCGCGCGCGAGCTCACTCACGGTGTTGTAGCGATCCGCGCGGTCCTTCGCCAAGCAATGACGGATGACGTCTTCGAGCTCGGGCGGCACTTCCGGGCGCAGTGAGCGCATGGATTGCGGGACGTCATTGAGCAACGAGGCGCACAGGGCAGGGATTGAATCGCCCGTGTACGGCGGGCGGCCCGTAATCATCTCGTACAAAATCACGCCTAGAGACCAAATGTCCGTGCGCGTGTCGACGTCCTTCGCGGAGCGCATTTGCTCCGGCGACATGTACAAGGGCGAGCCGATGAGCACCGAAGTGCGCGTGAGCGAGAGCTCGGAAGCGCTGGTGCCGAGCAGTGATTTCGAAATGCCGAAATCCAACACCTTCACGATGCGAGAGCCGTCAGCTCGTGAGGCGATGAACAAGTTGGCGGGCTTCAGATCGCGATGCACGATGCCGGCCGCGTGAGCTTCAGCCAACGCTTCGACGGCTTGCAGCACGAAGTCGACCGCGTCTTCAATCGGCAGTGGGCCGACCTTGGACATCTCCTCGGCCACGTCGTGCCCCTCGAGGTACTCCATCACCATGTAGGGGACGCCGCCCTCCATGATGCCGACGTCGATCACGCGCGCGACGTGCTCACTGCGGATCTTGGCGGCGGAGCGAGCCTCGCGTCGGAAGCGTTCAGCCGTGTCCGCTCGCTCCAACGCGAGCGGGTGCAGGAACTTGACCGCGACGCGCTGCTCGAGCTCAAGGTGCCAGGCCGCAACGACCACGCCCATTCCGCCAGAGCCCAACACACGCTCAACCCGGTACTTGCCTGCGAGTACCTGGCCTTCCGTCACGGGCGAGTCAGCCATAATTCCGCCCAAGCCTAGCACGGACCGGCCTTTCTTGTGCGGTCGCTCGTTGTCGGGAGCTCTGCTCCCGCCCCCGCTGTCGCCCGGGGGCCCTCCCTCGGTTTTGGGGCCCGGGCCCCAAAACGAGTCAGCGTCTCATCTGCGCGCGACCGCTTGGAGGCGTTGGACTGGAATAAGTCCTATGGCGGCGATCAGGCCCCGAGCCTTTGGGATCAATCCTTGGGGTTAGGGCGATAGGCGGGAAAGGGGTTGAGGAACGCGTTGGTTCCGGTGGTTCGGTACACGGTGAGACGTGCGAGATCGATCCCGAGAATGGCCGAGAAGCTGCGGGCTTCGTGGCTGCCTACACTGCCACCCAAGCCGAGCGCCACGCCCCACGGCGCGCCGAGCCACAACGTACCAGTTCCGCCCACAGAGCCTTCACCCCAGAAGCGCTGGTAGGGGCCGAGGTCTAGCGCTAGGCCCAGCCCCCCATTGACGTAACCGTGGGTGGCCGTACGGAAAACCACGGAAAGGTCGCTGCCGTGGCCGAAAATTGGATCCCACGAGAACAAGCCACCGAAAATCAGGGGGTGCGACGGATCGCTGCCCATGCCGAAGTTCACGCGCATCGAAGGCGCCGTGCTCGAGGCGAGTGAGTTCTGCGCAAGCTGCGTGACGCCGCCGCCGACGAACACCCAGGACGAAACGTCCGCGTGCGCCGGGCGTGCTGCGCACAAGAGCGCGAGCGGGCAGGCGACCCACGCGAGCAAGTGGCACCCGCGCGGTAGATGTGAGCGACGCTCCCTTCGCGCGCTGGGCGCCAGAGCCGATGAGCTGGACATGTGCACTCGAGGCCTTGCTTCGCTCAGGAAAATTCGCCGAGCGCGCTGACGAGGCGATCGAGATCTTCACGACGATGTTGTTCGGTCACGGCGATCAACAAGCGATCGGCAAAGCGCGCGTCGACGCGCCCCAAGTCGAAGCCGGCGATCAAACCTTGCTGCTCGAGCTTTCGGCACACCGCGGCGGCGCTGCCACCCCGGACCCGGACCGCGAACTCGTTGAAGAACGGAGCCTGTCCGAAGCCATCCGCGTAGCCCGGCAAAGTCACGATCTTGTCTCGCACGTAGTGGGCTTTGGCCAGGCAGTGCGCGGCCGCCTGAATGAAGCCTGATTTGCCCAGGATGCTCATGCGGATCGCCAATGACAGCGCGAGCAAACCCTGATTGGTGCAGATGTTGCTGGTCGCGCGCTCGCGACGGATGTGCTGTTCGCGTGTGGAGAGGGTGAGCACGAAGCCGCGCTCGCCATTGCTGTCCACGGTCTCGCCGCAGATGCGGCCGGGCATCTGTTGCAGGAATTGCCGATCGTCGCGGCAGGCGAAGAGCCCCACACCGGGACCGCCGAATTGCGGCGGGCAGGCGATGGCTTGCCCTTCGCCGACGGCGATGTCCGCGCCCAACGCGCCCGGCGACTCCGACAACGCGAGCGCATACGGTTCGCTCGTGGCGGTGATCAAAAGCGCGCCCCGATCGTGGATCAGTTGGGCTAGCGGGCGGAGATCCGCGAGGGGTCCCACAAAGCTCGGATAGCCGACGATCACTCCCGCCGTGTTCGCATCGATGGCTGCGGCGAGCGCCGTGAAGTCCGGCGCTCCGTCTGCGCCAAACGGCACCTCGACGCAGGACATGTCGTCACGGCCGGCGAGGTACGTCGCGGTCACGGCCCGATAGTCGGGATGAACCGAGTGACAGAGCACGACCTTGCCGCGCTTGGTCAAGCGGCACGCCATCAACGCGGCTTCAGCGGTGGCGCTGGCGCCGTCGTACAAGCTGGCGTTGGAGAGCGGCAACCCGTAAAGCTCGCTGACGATGGTCTGGTACTCCCAGATCGCCTGTAGCGTGCCTTGTGCGACTTCCGGCTGATATGGCGTGTAAGAGGTGTAGAACTCGCTGCGCAAGAGCAGCTGATCGACGGCTGGCGGGATGTGATGCGCGTACATGCCCGCGCCCAAGAAGCTGAGCAGCTCGGCCCCGCTGTTCTTGCGAGCGAGCTCCTTCATGTGGCGCATCAGCGAGGCTTCACCAAGCGATGGTTCTAGCGCGAGGGTACCGTTGAAACGGGCGGCCTCGGGGATGCTTTGGAACAGCTCGTCGATTGACGGCTTGCCAATCGCGCCGAGCATGGCCGTGATGTCTTCGGGCGTGTGCGGCAGGTAACGCATTCAGTGATCCGAGTTCGATAGATGGTCCGCGTAGGCTTTGGCATCCAGCAGTTCGCCGCTGCCCGCGTCCGCCGCGATGGCGATCATCCAACCTTTGCCCCAGGGGTCTTCGTTGATGAGCTCGGGGTTGTTCTCGAGCGCGGCGTTGATGCGCGTCACCTTGCCGCTCACGGGCGCGAAAAGATCGCTCAGCGTCTTGACGCTTTCAATCGTGCCGAAGTTCTTGCCGGCAGTCACGGTGTCACCGACTTTGACGTCGAGGCTGACCAGCGTGATGTCGCCGAGGGCGTCGACCGCGAACGCCGTGATACCGACCAGGAGCTCGCCGCCTTCAGCTAGCGCCCATTCGTGGTCTTTGGTGTACTTGCGGTCGTCTTTGACTTCTTTGGGGCTCGACATCGTAGAGTTCGTCTCCTCGGCGTTTTGGGGCGCCTACTTTCGCTTGTAAAAGGGAGTCTTCACGATCCGTGCGGGGATCTTCTTGCCGCGGCAATCGACGAGCAGCTCGCTGCCGATCGCGCTCGACGCGACGGGGACATAGCCGAGACCGATGCTCTTGCCCAGAGTGGGCGAGGGGCCACCCGAGGTGCACAGCCCGAACTCCCGACCCTCGCTGTCGCACAGCGGGTAGCCGTGGCGGGCAATGCCTCGGCCCGTCATCTCGAAACCCACCAAAATCCGGCTCAAGCCGCGCTCTTTGACCGCGACCAGCGCGGATTTGCCTCGAAAATCCGGCTTGTCCAACTTGACCACCCAGCCGAGCCCCGCTTCGAGCGGGTTGGTCGTTTCGTCGATTTCGTTGCCGTACAAGGAGAGCCGCGCATCCAGCCGGAGGGTGTCGCGCGCGCCGAGCCCGATCGGCTCGACACCCGCCTCGCTTCCGGCGCTGAGCAGCGCGTCCCAAAGCGCGACTGCGTCGCCCCAGGCGCAGAAAAGCTCCACGCCGTCCTCCCCGGTGTAGCCGGTACGGGCAATCACGCACTGGATGCCAGCCACGGTGCCCGGCGCAAACCGGAAGGTCTTGAGCGATCCCAAATCGAGGCTCACGCCGGCGCGAGCGAGGATGCCCAGCGCTCGTGGGCCCTGCAAGGCCAGCAGGGCGGTTTCGTCGCTGATGTCTTGGAATTCACAGACGCCGCGGGCCGCGGCCGCGAAATGCGCCGAAATTTTGGCGCGATTCGAGGCGTTGCACACGATCAGCACGTCGTTGGTCGCGCGCCGATACACGATCAAGTCATCCAACACCGTGCCCGCCTCGTTGCAGCAGCAGGTGTAGGTGGCCTGCCCATCAGCGGCGCGCGCGATGTCGTTGGTGATTAGCGAATTGACCAACTCGAGCGCCCGCTCACCACGCAGCTCGAGTTCACCCATGTGGGATACGTCGAACAAGCCGGCGCGCTCACGCACGGCTTGGTGCTCGATTGAAATCCCCTTGTACTGAATCGGCATTTCCCAGCCGGCAAAGGGCACCAACCGTGCTCCGAGGGCCTGATGTCTTTCGAACAGCGGCGTACGCTTCAATTGGTCGTCACTCACTCTGCCCGCGTACCGCGACCCGGACAGCGGTACAAGGGTGGGACGAAAGCGTGACGAAACGCGCGGAGTCAATCCCCCCAAGGGTAGGAGGGCGTACTTCGGGCCAGCCTGCGGCCGGCCCGCCGTCATCCGGAAAGTCACAGGCGATTTCGGGGTTTTGGCGCGGCCATGCTAACTTTCGAACCGTGGCAAAAGGTCGAGTCCTGATCATCGAGCACGACGAGTGGGAGTCGACCCTGCTCGCCAAGTTCCTCGGTGAGGCCGACTACGAGGTGCACATCGCGAGCGAGGCTCGAGCCGGCTTCGACCTGGCGCGCTCGCTGCAGCCCGATTGCATTCTGTGCGACGTGACTTTGCCGGACATCGATGGCTTTTGGGTCGCGCGCCGCGTGCGCACCGAATCCTCCGCGGTGGCTACGACGCCGTTCTTGTTCTTGACCAACGCCGAGGACACGGAGTCACGCCTGCAGGGCCTGAATGTTGGCGCTGATCTCTATCTCACGCGACCCTTTCGCGATGGCGAAGTGGTGGCCCAGGTGGGCGCGCTGATCGAGATGGCGAATCGCTTGCGCAAGCAGCAGGACTCGTTCACTTCGGAAGGGCCCGCCTCCGGGCCGGGTGCCGCCTTTAGTGGTGACATCGCGCAAATGTCGGTGGCGACCGTGCTCACTTTGCTCGAACTCGAGCGCCGCACTGGGCACCTCAAGGTTCGTTCCGACGCTGGCAATATCGCGCTCCTCGAGCTCGAACACGGCACACTGGCCAGCGCGACACTCGACGAGCAGCCCGTGGAATCGACGGCCATCGTCCGTGAAACACTGCGCTGGAAAAAGGGCAGCTTCACATTTCGAAGCGTGGCGCCGGTTTCCCTCAGCGCACCCCCGCGTCAGTCGATTGGCGGGCTATTGATCGAAGCGATGCGGCTCGAAGACGAAGCGCGCCGCTGAACGCGACTAGCCCGGCGAGTTACTCGAACGCTTTGGGATCGAGCGGGCGACCCTCGGGCGTCAGCCCCGCTTGCTTCCAACGTTCGGCGTCAGTGAGCCCGGGGACGATCTTGGGCGGCGTGGTGTCGCGGATGATCAGCCGACTGATGCCGGGTTCGGGGATCACTTCCAGGTCGTACACGCGATCCGGGGCGCCAGCCTTGATCCGTGCGTTCGGAAAAATCGTGCGGGCGGCGCCGATCTCCACGTGTGACACGATCACCCGTTCGCGCACGTAGTTTGCTAGCGCGTCAGGCTTTACCGCTCCGATCAGGTGCGTGGCCTCCTTGTAGCGATGCTCGACTCGCATCTCTCGTGGCACCACGAAGCCGAAGACGTCCGCGTTGCCCGCAGCCAGCTCGTCCGGTGCCAAGCGATCGACCGGCTTGCTCACTGAAACCTTATTTGCGAGCGATGCGCCCGTGGCACCCGGTGGGGGTTCGGACTTTGCGTGACAGCTGGCGCACAAGCAGCAAGCCAAGACGGCCAGTCGCGATGCGCCTGTCTGAGGATTTGCCCGGGTATTCATTCGACGATCGATGCCCAGGCTTCGACTCGGGCCGGGATGGCGAGCGCTGGAAAATCCAACATTCCGTTGTTTGCAGCGGAGCCGGCGGTTGCTTGACCGCCCGTACTGAGGGGAGCCGAGCCGGTTTGGAAGACGAGCTGGAATTTACCCGGATTGGCGTCCGTAATGCGTGAATGGGTGCCGAGTGCGTCGGACACCACTTCCTCCGCGAAGCACGTGGGGACTTGAGCGACGGTCACGCCGAAGATCACGGCTTGGTTTTGGGAACTGGTCCCGAGCAGCGTGGTGTCGGCGACTGACTGAGCGTTCTTGCCGAATTGAGCGAGGATTGGGGCGCCCTGACCGCCCACCGTGCGATCGGGAGGCAATGCACCACCTTCGCCATCCGGTGGGAGCAAGTAGTGCATGCCCCAGATGTACGCGCCGTCGGTGGTCTTGCAGCTCGCGCCGGCCTGCGGCGGTCTCAACGTCGAGAAGTACAGGTACGAATTGAACAGTGAGATCGGTCCGGTCACGCGCTCGCCATTCACGAATTGCTGCACCCAACGCATGTCGGGCAAAAGCTGACGACTCGCGTTCGGCAAATCCCGCAGCGCCCAAACGTAGTTCACCACGTTGCTGGCCGCGCCGATCGACCCTTGGTTCCCCGTCGCAACTGCCAGCGTGAGGTTGCCCTTGCCGTCGACCGAGAGCACCGGCGCGGTCGCGATCGGCTGACCGCTGTTCCAATCGCCCTTTTTGCCGTGGATGTCGACCGCGGGGAAAGCATCCCAGAAGAGCGACATCGTCCATTGATCGGGCGACTTATTGGAAACGTCGACCTTCCACAGCGCGCCGTCCTGGTCACCAACGAAGATGCGATCGGCGACCGAGCCTACGTCCGTGGGGAACGCCACTGGCTCACCGGTGATCGGCGAGTCCAACGGAGCCTCGATCACGCGTGCGCGGATGGCGGACTGCGCCTCGAGCTTGCTGCGTCGGAAGGTGCGAATGATCTTGCCCGTGTCGAGTCGAACGATCGTGAGCGAACGAGCGCTCTGGTCCTCTACCGTGGTGTAACAGGGCACGCGCGACCGGGGCGAGTAGCTGCCGAACTTGCTGAAGTCAGTGGTCGCGCGCGCACAACCGGGCGAAGCTGAATTGGCGCCTGCGTTTCCAGAACTAGCCGAGCCGCCCGGCAAAATTGCGACCGGGACTTCTCGGGCTTCTTGCCCATCATCCTCGAGCAGCAGGGTGGTGATGGTCGGCGTCGCACCGCCAGTGCCGAAGAGCGGGTCGCCGTTGGTGTCGCGCGTGAGCTGCCACAAGAACTTCGGTCCGCCCGCCTCGGAATTGATGGTCATGGTCGGATCCGGATTCGTAACGTCGAGCGCGAAGTAACCGGGAACCGCGCCGCCGAACCCTTGTACCAGGATGGTGCGCCAGGTGGTGTTGGAGTTGGCGCCCGAAACCGCGTCAGCGACGGTGCGCTCGAACACGTATGGGTAGTTGCCACTCGTCTTCCGCGCCACGACGTCTTTGACGACCGCCGCCCCGTCGAGCAGCAGTTGGTGGGTGAACGGATATTCCGAGGGGATGAGGGGCAGTACCTGAGGCGGAATGAACGCCCAGAGTTCGTTGTTCTTCTGGACGTCGACCTTCTCGACGTCGTCCTTGTCGTTGCTCGCCACCTTGAACGCATGCAAAAGGCCGTCGTTGCTCGACGTGTAGAGCATCATCGGGCGCTTGGCGTAGCTACCGACGAAGGCTTGGTAGGTGTCGTCGCGCGTCAACTCTCGTGGGTTATTCACGACGCGCGGCGTGGAGTGATAAATGTCACCGAGCAGGTTGCACGTGTCCGGGAGGGTGGAATCCGCAGGGGGGATGCAGCGACCTACGTTCTGGTCGTTCGTGAGCCCTACCAGCCACTTCATGTATCGATCGCGGCACTGCGCGGCCGGAATGTTGGTCGTGCCGTTCACGGCGTCTTTGCAGGTCGTGTCGCTCAAGTTCATCGTGTCAGGCGAGACATTGCTCACGAAGGTGGCAGCCGATGAGCTGATGGTCGTGCCGCCCACCGCGCCCACGCCGTCTGGATCGGAGCCATTGAGATTCAAGCGCACCGAGAAGTCCGACTTGATGCCTTTGGCGCTGGCGTTGACTTGCACGGTGTAAAATGTTCGCGGCCGACCAGATTGTGAGTTCAGGTTGCGCGCAAACAAGTCACCTGCAGTGGCGCTGGGAACGACCTGTTTCGCTTGACGAGTATCCTTGTCGCACACCCAACGCTCGCGTTGCACGGTGCCCGCCCAGGGTTGACTGCTCAACGGCAGGAAGCCGCTGAAAAAACGGTAAGACGCTGCGGGCGCGAGCTCGCTCGTGCTGGCCCCAGCCACGCCCGAGAACGCGGCTTGCGTGCGGCTCGTAGGACTGTACGTAGCAGCCAGAATGGCCGAGATGCCAGAGCGCAATTGGTCGCGATTATTCGCGAAGTAGGCGTGTCGCGTGGCCGTGTCGTCACCGGCCATCGCGATTCGAGCCAGGTTGCAGCACGCTTGCAGCGACGCATTGTCCGGGTTCGCCGTGCACAGCGCTGACGGCGTCGAATCGAGATCGGTCGGCTTCAACGCCGAGCAATCGACTTTGTTGGTGCCGATGGTCAATGAATCGAGCGCGAAGCCAACGACGTACGTGCGTACCGGTTGCGCCGAAATCAACAGGTCGTGAGCGATGTCTTCGGGCAACGGAAACGGGCAATCATTACCAGTGCAGTGCCCGCGCAGATCCATGTTGGGCTGGCCGTCGGAGAGCAGCAGGATCGCGGTCTTGCGGCACTGCTTGTAAGGGTCGTTCGCGGGGCCGAAGTCGAGAACGGTGTTGACCGGATCCTTCGAGAGATCATTCTTCAAGAAGTCACGGGCGTCGGACAGCATACCGGCGATCGGCGTGGCTCCGTAGGGACGACTGGCGCGGAGAACCTGTTGAATCTGCTGGTTCTTCGTCGTGTAGTCGGAGTCACCGGGCTGCGGATTGCCGAACGGGACCAAGCGCCCTTCCCAGGGCGGAGCCGAGGCGTTACGCGCGCCCACTTCCATCGGGCTTGCCGTCGTGCAGCCGATGGGCTTGCCGGTATGGGAGCTACCGACGATGTAGCTGTAGGTGCCGAGCTCGCCTTGGTCAGGGCTGGGATCGGTATCGAACGTCATCAAGCCGAAGCGGATCCCATCCTTGTAACTGTCGAGGATGCCGTCCGAGGCTTGGTCGAAGCCGCAGCTCGAGTTGAGGTCGTTGTAAGCGTGGTACTTGAACGAAGTCGCCGAAAAAGCAGCTGGATTGGTGGTCGAGATCGTACCCGGGCCGATCGCGCAGCCGTTGCTCAGCGGCCGGTGATAAGGGTTCGCGTACAAGAAATCGTACGGCGAGTTGGCCAGCGTCGAGCCCGTGATCTTGTATTCGTTCTTGAACGCTGCAGAGCCGCGATCGAGGCTCTGGCATTCGTAGTTGGTGATGCTTCCGGTGAGCACCTCAACCAAGTCGACCCAGCGGCTTTTCTCTGAGGTCGTCGGTCCGTTGGGGACCGCTCCGGTCGCGTCGTATTTGCATTGCGGGAATGCAATGCCGGAGGTCTTGTATTCCATCGAGCCCGAGGTATCGACCAGGAGCAGCACGTTCGGCATCGGCCGGCTGACGTCGGCGTCCGTCGGTGCCTGTGCTCGCGCTCGTCCGGAAAACGCCAGGGATCCGCACACGAAGGCGAGGGCGCCGAACAGCCAACGGCGCTTTCGCCGCACGAGTACTGCCGGCGAACTCGGAAGGTGTGACGTTGCCTGACTGGATTCGATCATAGGAGGGGACTCTTGGTGGCGATCATGGCGCGCATCGCCTGCTGACCGGCGGCGGGCGCGAGGCCTGCCGTGGCGCAAGCTTCCGCAGGTCTGACCTGTGAGATGGCGGTAAGCGTCATCGTGACCGTTGAGATTTTCGAGTCGTCACCCTCTGCCGGTACGCCGGTCTTGGAGGCGTCGGTGATCTCAACCACGAAGGTTGCGTTGACGGTTTCGTTCGCGTTCAAGCTCGACGTGCTGCCAGTCGGGCCACCCGTCCGGTTCGCTGGTGCGAACACGCTCTCGCCACTGATCCGCGTGAAGCTGCTCTGCAGCTCGGGGAAGTCCAAGCGATAGCAGCCGGGGCGCGGTGCCGGAGGCGGGAAGGTCCCAGCGATTGCGTTCGATTGACAAGGCGGAGGATCCGGGGCGTCGACCGAGCGCTTGAAGCCCGTGATCACGGTGCTCGAATCGTTGGCGAGGTAAGCGGCGCTCGCGGTGACGGCATATTCAGCGACCAAAGTCGCCTGCGCGCCCTCGCGGTCGTAGCCGGCGGCAAGATCGGCCAAGCCCGCCGAACGCACGGCAAACAACCCGACGGCAGTGAGCAAGGTGAGGACCATCACCACGATGAATACGGCCGCGCCGCGCTGGTCTTGACGAGTGGCGCGGTACGGCGCGACTCGGGGCCGCGGATTCGGTTTTAGGCTCGGGGTCACCATAGAATGTCTGCCTGGTTGTGAAGCGCGATGTCCGCCTGATAGGTGCGAACTCGAGCGAAGGTTTCGGAGGTCCCCGAGTTGATGTTGAAGCGAAACAATCCTTGATTGGCTGGGTTGGCTACGCCGGCCGTGCGGTCTGCTTCGCGTGAACGCACACCCAAACGCGCACGCACGCTGCGGATGAGCTCGGGCGTGTTCAGGCTGTTGAAGACGGCCCCGGTGAAATTGGGAAACAGCGGATCTCCAGGCGAGAGCAGGCTCAGATTGGGATCGCAGCAGCCGGTGGTGCTCGTGACCGCGGTCAGCTGCAGGTTCAAATCCACCGCGTACTCGGCCACGATTTCTTCCGTGTTGTCGAGCACCTTGCCGTCGATATCGAGCTCGACTCGAGTCAGCTCGGTTCGATCGGCTTCCCCCGGCCCGTCCGCGCTGGTCGTGAAGACGTTCTTGTAGCCCGCGATCGCGGCCGGCGTTTGCGGCGGGCGAACCGCGTACTGAATGAAGTTGACGACGTTGATCATCGGGGTGCTCGCGCCCGATCCGGGCACGGTCAATCCGCAGCCAATCGCGCTGCCCGAGCGCAACTGAACTGGAGGTTGCGCGTTGATCGTCACCGTCGGTTGCGCGCCCCCGGCAGCGCCCACGATCTGCCCGAAATATTGCCTGCCGTTCTGCACGATGCGCAGCACCCGCGCCGAGGGAAACGTGGCCGTCATCGCGGCGTTGTCCGGCATCACTCCATTGCCCAACCGGCGCAACGCTCCTGCCGCTTCAATCGTCGAAAGTTCGAAGATCACGACGTTGCCCGAGGGCACGATCTTGGCGCCGTAAACGTCTGCCGAGGTATACGAGCCGGCCAGAGTGATCGCGGGTGGCGTCCGACCATTCGCGGTCAATGCGCTGTAGGCGACCGCAGGTGTGGACAATTGGATACTCGCCAAATTGCGCAGCCCGACCGGCCACGTGCCGTCCGGTGTTCCGCACAAGCGCGGATCTCTGAAAATGTTCGGAGACGACAAGAACCCCGCACGAGCGATGTCTGCGCGCAGGCGCTCGAAGCCGATCAGACCGCTGACCGTCGCGTTGGCCAAGCGTGCCTCGCGCTGATAGAAGCGACCGCTGTCGCGAGCGAGGGCGAACACCGCGAGTGAGAGAAACAATCCGCCGGTGAGCGCAACCATCAGCTCGACGAGCGTGAACCCGCGGCTCGCGGCTGCGCGGCTCGGAACGCGGGCGACACGAGGTGCGCGCCCGCTGCTCACAGCGTATTCTCCCGAATGGCAGTGATCTTCTGAACGAAGTGGAAGGTCTGGGTCGCGCCGCCGACGTTGGCGATCTGCGGGGCGCTGCACATGTCTTGCCCAAAGCCTTGCCCATCTCGCAGCCAAAATACCCGTACTTCTGCGCGAATCAGGCCGTTCCCACTCGCGGTCGGCTGATACAACCAGGACAGTCGCAGGTGCGAACAGAAGGCGACGCTGCCGGCGGGAGCCGTGGCTGGATCGAGCGGATTGCCGAGCGCGTCGAAGGCAGGCCCGAAGCCGAGCACACCGCTGTAGTCCGGCAAAACCCAGTCAGTGCTGGCGTTGGCTTTGGGCTTGACCGAGCGCAGCCAGGTCGTTTTCCCAACGTCCGGCTCGGCACTGGTGGGCGATGGGTGATTCCACGTCACCGCGTCGGTCGCCAACATGTCGAGCCACGACTCGGCGATGTGCGTGGCAATCGCCAAGTTCTTGGCGTGTTGATTGGAGACCACCGTCACCTTCTGCATCGCGATGATGCCGGTGACGCCGATGCCGAAGATGCCGATGGCCATCATCAGCTCGACCGCGGTGTAGCCGCGTTGGCGTTGAAGTCGCCGCATCACAGTGCCACCCGCGCCATGCCATTGGGCAGGACATTGACGTGGCGCTGCAACATCCCGCTACGACCTACCGTGATGTCGAGCACGCCGGTCATCGGCTGCAACGCGGCGGTGTCGAGCGCGCGGCTGAACGTGCGCCCGCGCGGCGTGAAGCAGAGATCCATGGTCGACGCGACGTTGCCGCTCGGTTGGGCCGTGACGCCGACCTGAACCCCTTCGAAAACGCCCGCCGGATTGGGGGTGAAGCTGTCGACCAAGCGCGAGGCACCTGCGAGCCCCCAGTTCGTGTTCACGCACGAGGGGGGGAGGAGTGGCATGCAGCCGGTTACCCCGCCCGGGGGCAGGGTCTCGAGCACCGTGAACGAGTTGCTGGTCGCGTTGTATCGAACCATCACGGCGAAGCCGCGGCCCATGGCGCGCAGTCGCGCGTTCCGGTACAGCAACGCGATCTGCTGAGCTGCTTGGTTGGCGCGTCGTTCGCGCATGCGCGAAGCAAGCTGCGGCACCGCGATCGCGGCCAAAAGGCCGATGATCACCACCACCACCATCAGTTCGATGAGCGTGAAGCCTCGGCTGCGAGCCGCGCGGCGAGTTTCGACGGGGTAGAAGAAATCCACAGGTCCGCAACCCCTTCAGCAAGGGGTATGCCGGAATGGGCAGCTGAAAGAGGCTGGTTTTATTAGGAATTTTCCGAGGCTCTCGCCGGACGGGCGGTAAGGATTTCAAAGCTCCGCAACAGTTGCGAGGTACGAGAATGTGTTTTCGTCGCGGGTCGGGGGGCCGAAACCGATGCTCAGAAGAGCTGACAGTGCGCCGAGCGAGGCGCTAGAAAGCGTCTGCCCATGACCCCCAGCATTCGCTCCTTCGCTCGCAGCGCGGCGCTCGTCGTCTTCGCGTGTCACACCGTCGCTTGTCAGAAGGAGCGCGCGGTCGAACGAGGCGCACCACCGCCACCGATCGCGAGCTCGAAACCCGGAGCCTGCGCGAGCGGGGGCGGCACGGTGAAGGACGGCGTGAGCTCGGCATTCTTCCCGCGTACGGCCGGTGACTACTGCGTGGACCCGAATAGCGAGGCGCGCGCCTTCGGAGAGAATGCCCCAAACTCTTTGGACGCCGTGTGCACCGAACTCTTCGACGGCGAGTGCGAGGTATACAAGAGCTACGGCCTCCGCCGCGTCGTGACGCTTCGCTACATCGACGGCAAGGGCTCACCGGGCGCGGTGAACGTGAATTTGTCCCGCTTCGCGTCCGCTGAAGGCGCCTACGGCTTCTTCACCAAGCGCGTGGTGGCCGATGCAGATCCGGCTGAGACCGTGCCTGCTGCGCTCGAAGCGGGCGGTGCAGGCGCGCTTGGTTCGGGCATCGCCTACGTGTGGCGCGCGGACATGGTCGCCGAGCTCAGCTACACGAACGAGCTCGAACCGCCGGATCAATTGAAGGCGAGTGCGCAACGCGCGCTGCCGCCGATTGCCAAGGCCATCGGCAGCGCATTGCCTGGTGACGCGCATCTACCGAAGGCCGTCAGCGTGCTCCCCACCGCGAACCGTTTGCCGATGGGCGTCAGCTATGCCGCGAAGGACTTGCTCGGCATTGCCGGCGTCGGCCCCGGCGGGCTCGGCTTCTACCGTGATGGCACCGAGCGCTACCGCGTGTTTGCGCTCGCGCGCGCCGACGAGGATTCGGCCAAAGACGTGCTCAAGACACTGCGAAAAGTGGATGGCGCAAAGGCACTCAAGGATACCGGTGTCGATGCGGTGGCCTTCTCCGCGCGCGATGAAGAGTCGTCGCCGCTCGTGGGCTGGGTCGTCGGCCGAAAAGGCAGCACCGTGGTGGGTGTAGGTGATGAACTGTTCGTTCTGCGAGGAAAAGCGGACAGCCAAGCCGCGCGCGTCCCCGAGGCAAAGAAGCTCGAGCGGGTGAAAGCCATTTTAGCTGACGTGAAGTGAGACTTCTTCCGGCAAGCGGGGGAGGCGGCGCTACACTGCTGCTAACCCCGTGGATTTCCAACTCCCCGAACAACATCAGATTCTGCGCCAGGCCGTGCGCGAGTTTTGCGAACGCGAGGTCAAGCCCTTCGCAAAACGTTGGGACGAAGATCAGCACTTTCCTCACGAGATCGTGCCGCGGCTCGCGGAGCTCGGCCTGCTCGGCATTCGTATTCCGGAAGAGTACGGCGGCGCCGGGATGGACATGCTCGCCTACGCCGTGTGCGTGGAAGAGTGTGCGCGCGTCGACGGTTCGCTCGCGCTCACCGTCGCGAGCCACAATGGGCTCGGCACCGGTCACGTGCTCCGTTTTGGCACTGACGCTCAGAAGCGCAAATACCTGAGCCGCGCCTGCACCGGCGAGTGGCTCGCGGCGTGGGCGTTGACCGAACCGGGCTCGGGCTCGGACGCCGCGGCCCTGCAAACGACCGCGGTGCGCGAGGGCGATGATTGGCTGATCAACGGCACCAAAATGTTCATCACGCAGGGCTCCGTCGGTGGTTTTTGCGTGGTGCTCGCGCGCACCAACAAGGACGTCGAGCCGCAACACGGCATCACCGCGTTCATCGTCGAAACGGACACCCGGGGCTACACCGCCAGCAAGAAGCTCGACAAGTACGGCTGCCGCTCGAGTGACACCGTGGAACTCCACTTGGAGAACGTGCGCGTGTCCGATGCGCAACGCCTCGGTGAAGTCGATCACGGCTTCCTCGACACGATGCGAATATTGGATGGCGGACGCGTCTCGATCGCGGCCATGGCGCTCGGGCTTGGACGCGGCGCCTTGAACATGGCCGTGGCCTACGCCAAGGACCGCCGCGCCTTCGGCAAAAATATTGCTGAATTTCAGGCAATCCAGTGGCTGCTCGCCGACGGGAAGACCGAGCTCGACGCGGCCGAATTGTTGATCCAACGCGCGGCGTGGCTGGCCGATCACGGGCAGCGGTTCACGGCGGAGGCATCGATGGCCAAGCTGTACGCGAGTGAAGCTGCGACGCGCGTATGCAACAACTCGATGCAGATCCACGGTGGCTACGGCTACACGCGCGAGTTCGACATCGAGCGTCACCTGCGCGACGTGAAGCTGTGCGAAATCGGCGAGGGCACGAGCCAAGTGCAGCGCATGGTGATCGCGAAGAACCTACTGCGCGAATGAGAGAGGGGGCGATCTCGCCCCAGCCTCGCACCCCACAGCACGCTCCGTTCCGGGCGTGAGACGCGCGGCAAATGGGCGCTCGGCCGCCTCAGGCTTCCCTAAAAATAGCTTGACTAGCCCAGTTTTGAGCGGTTTTTCGCGGCCCAGTACGTGCCATCTGGGCGTTTCGCGAGAGTGCAGCCAAGATGCCGGCCCATGACCGCTTGGCAGCTCAAGAAGCTCTCTCAATTCAATGGCCCGACCGGCCCCGTGATCACCTGCGTGATGGACGGCATAGGCCTCGGTAAACAAGACGAATCGGACGCCGTGTTCTTGGCGCGCACTCCAAATTTGGATTGGCTGACGAAGAACGCGCTGTACACCACGCTCAACGCGCACGGCGTTGCCGTGGGCATGCCGACCAATGCCGACATGGGCAACAGTGAGGTTGGGCACAACGCGCTCGGTGCTGGCCGCGTCTACGACCAAGGCGCGAAGCTCGTGCAAGAGTCGATCAATGACGGCTCGATGTTCAAGAGTGAAGCTTGGAGGTTGACGAGCGGTCGCGCGCGCGAAGGCGCCACGCTGCACTTCATCGGTCTCTTGTCCGACGGCAACGTGCACTCGCATATCGGCCATCTCAAAGCGATGCTGACGCAGGCTGACGTGGACGGCGTGCAAAAGGTTCGCGTACACGTGCTGCTCGACGGTCGCGACGTGCACGAGACGAGCGCGCTCACCTATGTCGACGATCTCGAGGCGTTGCTCGCCGCGTTGAATGGCAAAGGGCGCGATTACCAAATCGCCTCGGGTGGTGGCCGCATGAAGGTGACCATGGACCGCTACGAGGCGGAGTGGCACATGGTGGATCTCGGCTGGAAGACGCACGTCAAAGGCGAAGGTCGAGGCTTTGCCAGCACGCGCGAAGCGATCGAGACGTTCCGCGCCGAGACCGCTGGCATCGGCGATCAGAACTTGCCGGCTTTCGTGATCAAGAAGGGCGACAAAGCGGTTGGGCCGATCCAAGACGGCGATGCGGTGATCCTGTTCAACTTCCGCGGTGACCGCGCGATCGAGATCACGCAAGCCTTCGAGCAAGACACGTTCACCAAGTTCGAGCGCGGCCCGAAGCCGAAGGTGCTGTACGCCGGCATGATGCAGTACGACGGCGATCTCAAATTGCCGAACCTGTTCCTGGTCGCGCCCCCGCACATCAGCGAGTCCGCGGGTGAGTTCTTGGCGCGCAACGGCGTCACTCAGTTGGCCATCAGCGAGACGCAGAAATACGGCCACGTGACGTACTTCTGGAACGGCAACCGCTCCGGCAAGTTCGACGACAAGAGCGAGACTTACATCGAGATCCCGAGCGACACGCTGCCCTTCGAGGAGCGACCGTGGATGAAGTCGGCGGAGATCACCGATCGCTTGCTGGCCGAGCTCGCGACCATGAAATACAGAGTGGCGCGCCTGAACTACGCCAACGGCGACATGGTCGGGCATACCGGTCACCGCGACGCCGCGATCCTCGCGGTCGAAGCCGTGGATCTCGAACTCGGGCGGTTGATGCGCTTCACCCAGAAGGCCAAGGGGATCCTGATCGTCACCGCCGACCACGGCAACGCCGACGAGATGTACGATCACAACAAAGACGGCAGCATCGCCGTCGACGCGGCCGGCAAATTCAAGGTAAAGACCAGCCACACCTTGAACAAGGTGCCGTTCATCGTCTACGCGCCCGGCATCGACGCACTGAAGTTCGATCCCAAGGTGGAGAAGCCGGGCCTCGGCAACTATGCGGCCACGGCCTTCAACCTGCTGGGTTACGAAGCACCGCCGGATCACCTGCCGTCGCTGCTCACGTTCTGAGAGCCACGGACGACATCGCGGTCTCGATCCCAGCTGAGCGAGGCCGCGATGCGCCGAGTCGGCTTACTCCGTGCGCTTGATCACGTGAAAGCCGAACTGGGTCTCCACCACGGTGGAGATTTCGCCGACTTTCAGCGCGAACGCGGCGTTGGCAAACGCCGGCACCATCGACCCGCGATCGAACTTGCCGAGATCGCCGCCGCGCTCGGCCGCGCCCGGCTCGTCCGAATATTGTTTGACTAGCTCCACGAAATCTTCGCCCGCGGCGGCGCGCTTTTGCGCCTCTTCTGCGCGGCCGCGCGCTTCGGCCTTGCTCCGCCCGATGCCCGGTGATGCCCGCAGCGCGCCTTTGTAGGAGACCAACAAGTGGCGGGCTGCGATCTCGGCCGGCTGAGACGAGACGTCGACCGAGGGCAGCGCTGCGGCTTCTGCGGGCTTCTTGGCGCCCGCAGACGCAACCGGGCTCGGAGGCGGCGCGATGCGCGGCGGTTCACCCGGTGACTCGAACGTCGTCACCACGCACGCCGAGCACCAGGCGAGCGCGCCGGCGCACAGCGCGCGGCACACCGCGCGCTCAACCATCGACGATGCGCTCACTTGGTGCGCTTGATCACGTGGAAGCCGAAGTCCGTCTCGACCAAGCCCGACACCTGACCGACTTTGAGTTTGAACGCAGCGTCCGAGAACGGCTTCACCATTTGCCCGGCCGTGAATTCACCGAGGCTGCCACCGCGCTGTCCCGCGCCCGGCTCATCCGAGTATTCGCCGGCGAGTTTCGCGAAATCTTCGCCCTTCTTTGCTTTGGCCAAGCCTTCTTCGGCGCGCTTTTTGGCCTCTTCCTTGGTGCGTGTGATGTTCGCCGGCGCGCGCATCGCGCCCTTGTATTGCACGAGGAAATGGCTCGCGGTCACGCTGGAGGGCACGCTCGCTTCGGCAGCGGCAGCTTGCACCGGAACTTCAGCCTGCGGTTTGGTGAAGGCACCGACCCCGCCTGCGACTCCGACGAGCACGAGCCCGCCCAAGACGGCCCAGGGTGCCCAATCCGGGAGCCAATCATCACCCGCTGGTCGAGCGGTCGAGCTCACTGGATCGTGGCTTGCGCGCGCCACGTGATCGTCTTCATCGTCGTCGTCGTCTTCATCTTCGTCTTCATCTTCGTCCTCTTCTTCCTCAGCTTGAGCGTGCTTGCTCGAGACGGGAGGAGGAGTGCCGGGTGCGGCGGATGTTTCGTTCTGACCCGTGAGCTCGGCCTTGAGCTGAGTGTCAGCGCCGGGCGCGCCGGAGTCGGCCGCGGGAGGTTTGCTCTCTTCGGCAGCTTGAGTCGCGGTCTTGGCCTTGCCGGTGTCGTCGGCGCCTTTCCCGCCCCATTCGCTATCGATCTCGTCCGTGACCGGTGGGGGAACAGAGAGAACCTTTTTGGGTTGTTCGTCGCTCATGGCATCTCCGATGGTTGTCGGGAAAAATCAGATTTCGGCGAAGGCAGAGGTAATGACCGCATCGGGTCGGTCCCCCGCAAACGCTTGCAGTACGATTCGACCGTCACCGAGCGCATAGCCCTCGGTGCGAATAGTCTCACCGGGCCAAACCGGCTTTCGAAATTGAGCGGTGAGGCCCTTCAGGCGGCTCGCATCGCCGCCGCAGGCTTGCTGAATCACCGCGCGTGCGACGAAACCGTACGTGCACAAGCCGTGCAAGATCGGGCCTTGATCGAAACCAACCGCGCTCGCAAAACTGGGGTCGGCGTGCAGCGGGTTCAAATCACCGGTCAGGCGATAGAGCAGCGCTTGCTCCGGTTGGGTGGTCTCGGTGACGCTGAAATCCGCCGTTTTGCCTTCGGGAATTTTGGGGGTCTCACTCTTGGGCGGGCGAGGGCCGCCGAAGTTGCCCGCATCGCGCACCAAGAGCTGCCATTCGGTATCGAAGCATGGTTCGCCATTGATCGTGGTTTCGGTCGCGAACACGACCTGAGCCAGCTTCTTCATGTCGTAGATCCCGACAATCTTGCCCACGGTGTGAAGCGTGCCGGATGGTGGCAGCGGTCGATGAATACGTAGGCTCTGTGCGCCGTGGACCAAGCGCGTCATATCGCAGCGGGTCTTGCCGAACAGTTCGCTCACTGGGCCATACGAGGGGATCACGCCAAACGTCGGGAACACCTTCGGACCGCGACCTTCATACAGATAGTCGAGCTCCTCGCGCTTGGCGCCAATGGCGAGGGCGTACAAAACCACGGTCTTCCAGTCGTAGCTGAAGAGGTGTGGTTCGGTCTTGAATCCGATCGTAGAAAGGTCGAGGCTCATGGGCGGTTTGGGGCGACACCGTTATCGCGCCCCTTTCGCTCGGTCAATCCAAGCCCTTGCATCTGTGACTCGCCGTTGCTGCTCCCGTCGCCGCCCCACTCGGATCCCGCACAGATCCTACTGCCGATGCTCACCGCGCTGGGAGTCGATCTGCGCGGTTGGGCGCTCGCTTGGGCTCGCGTCACGCCCGCATTGACCTTGCTTCCGGCCTTTGGGCTGAACGCGCTCCCCGCGCAGACGCGCGCTGCCCTTGGTTTGGCCTTGGCAGTGAGCATCGCGCCCAGCATCCAACCGTTGCAGCTCGCTGCGCCTTTTGGCATCGCGTTGCTGCTCGAAGCTGCTCGCGGGTTACCCGTCGCCCTAGCGGCGTCGGGTGCGCTCTGGGCAGCCGGCATGGCCGGCGGGCTCACCGACAACATCCGCGGGGCGCGTGAGACCCAAGCCCTGCCCGTCGTCGACGAGGACACCTCGCCGCTTGGCGCGTTGCTGTCGCTTTTGGTCGCGTTGATCTTCCTAGAAGGGGGCGGCGCGTCGCGCGTCGCTGCTGCGCTTTCGTCGAACCCTACGCTGTCTCACGGAGTCTTGTGGCAAGTCGCGCTCGGATTGACACACGCGATTGAGCTCGCCCTCGCCGTGGCCGCGCCGGTGGTGGCGGTATCCATCGTGCTCGAGCTTGCCAACGCGCTGATTTCGCGCGCGGCGACTCCTGCCCATGTCGTCGCGCTGCTCGCTCCGTTGCGCTCAATCCTGATCTTGGTTTGCTTTGCGCTGCTATTCGAACGGATGGCTAGCCTCTTGGCGAGCATGGCCGCGCGCTATCCATGAGCACAATCAGCAACACACGTTGCACGCCAGTGCCGATCGGTTCGCGCGCGAAAGTTCAACTCTAGCTACAGCGCGGGTCCGCTGGCGCGACCAATTTCGCGCTCGGGGACAGTATTTGGCATTTCGTCAACGGAATGGGCCCGGAGGGCCCACTGCATGCCAAATACCTCGGATGCGGACGCGCCCGACTCGGGCATGCGGTCCTGCTGAGTGCCTGAACGAATTGCAAAGCGATGTACGGAGAACTTCGATGAGATTGACGACGGCACTGGGTTCGATTTCGGCAACGTCGGGGCTGCTCTGCCTGTTCTCGGCAATGAGTTGTTCCCAAAGCAATACGGGCTCGACCCCGCCGGGTACCGCGGGTTCGTCGGGTGTGGCAGGCGCGCCTAGCCAAGTGGGCACCGCGGGTTCGTCGACGGGGACGAGCGGCGCCCCGGCAGCCGCGGGCGCGGCGAACACCGCCACGGCAGGTAGCAGCTCCTCGGTCGCGGGCGCGATGAACAGCGCTGGCGGTGCTGGCGGCGCGCCGAGTAGCGGAGGCGGCGCGGGCGGGGCTCCCACGTCGAGCGCCGGTTCGAGCGGTGCCGTGGGCACGGCGGGAGCCGCCGCGTGCGCACCACCGACGGTGAGCTTGAGCGGGGCTGACGCGGTCGTCGGCGGCAAGCTGATTCAGTTCAACGACAATGGTGCCTGGTGCTGGTACCAGGACGAACGAGTGGTGGTCGACACCAAAGCCAACAAGTTGGTGATCGGTTCCGTTGCCAGCGGCGGTTCACGCAATGGCTACCAAGAAGCGGTCATCTACGACATCGCTGCTGGGACGAAGAAGCTGTTCACGCTCAGCACCGGCCTTGCCAGCAACGTCGACGATCACAATGCGCCGGCGTTTTTGGTCCGCCCCGACGGCAAGTACTTCGCCATGTGGTCCGGGCACCGCAGTGATTGCCTGAGCCGTTCGAGCATCTTCGACGGCACTGCGTGGTCGGCTGAAAAAAAGTTCGATTGGGCGAGCGCAGGCTGTCCGTGGGCTGGTGCGAGCACCAACATGGTCACGTACTCGAACCCCTGGTACATCGGCACCTCCATTTTCGCCGGCGTGCGCTCGGTGGGGACGGATCCGGCGGTTCTGACGTCCGCGGACGACGGCGCTACGATGAGCTACTACGGCCGTCTGATGGCGACCAAGCAGACTGGCTACGTCGCCGGCTACTTCAAGTACTGGGGCAACAACACGGACCGCATCGACTTCGTCGGCACCGAAGCTCACCCGCGTGACAAAGATACGAGCCTCTTCCACGGCTACATCAAGGACGGCAAGGTCTACGACTCGCTGGGCATGGCGAAGGACGACGAGCTGAAGGATCCGAACTCCACGACCAGCACCGCAGTCGATATCAATACCTACACCCCGGTTTTCAAGACCGGCTCGACCATCGGCGGCGTGAAGCTCGAGCACGCCTGGAACCACGACATCGTGCGCTATGCTGACGGCAGCATCGCCATCCTCGGACAGGCGCGCGTGACCGGTACCGGTTCTGATGATCCCGACAAGCGCATGCTCTACTTCCGCTTCGACGGCACCACGTGGAAGGCGACCTACCTCGTCAACGCCGGCAAAAAGCTGTACGCCGACGAGCAGGACTACACCGGTCTCGGGGCGTTGGTTCCCGACGACCCGACGACGATCTACATCTCGACGCCCTACGATCCGAACACCGACAAGATGGGTTCGAGCGGCAAGCGCGAGATCTGGCGCGGCACCACCTGTGACAACGGAGCCACGTTCAAGTGGACGCCGGTGACGGCCAACTCCACGAAGGACAACATCCGCCCGGTCGTGCCACGCTGGGACGCGAGTCACACCGCGTTGCTCTGGATGCAGGGCACGTACAACACGGCCCAGAAGTGGTCGATGGCCATCGTCGGCACGATCTCCGGCCAATAGCGCCCAGGGCCGCCCGAAAATAACTCGGCTATTTTCGGGCGGGTCCTAACGTAACTCGAGCAGCAGATCCGCGCCGAGCACGACGTGCTCGACTGGCTCGGAGCGGGCCACGACGCTGCGCAGCTCCGTCAAGTAAGCCCGCTGCAAGTCGCGTAGGCGGGCCAGATCGGTCGTAGAGACGCCGAAGAGGTTGTACATCATGCCGCGCTGGCCTGCATCGATGCGCGCCGCGGCTTGGCGCAGCCACCACACTCGCAGCTTCCGCGCGGCGTCCGGATCTTGCCGCGTGTCGAGCGCAGTGACGCTCTCTTGTCGGTAGTGGCTGCCGTCGAAGGAGATCTGCCCGCTGTCGTCCAGCAGTTTTAGGCTGCGCTCTTCTGCGCTGGGCTCGATGCCGATCTGTTCGGCGATCCAACCGGGTCGGTGCTTCGGCTGTGCCGAATAGCTTTGCAGTTCGAGTGCGCGGAGCACCGCCTGCGACCAGGGTTCGTCATACGCGAGGCGACGCGCGATCTGAAGCTTGCGCCACGGCTCAGCCGCGCTTGGCAGGGTGCGCGGGTCGACGAACGCTTCGAGAAAATCGAGCAAGCGAAGCGAGCTGCGCTCGATCATCAACAGAAAGTCGGGTAGGCGTGGTTCGCTGGTGCCTGAGAGCCAGCGCGCAATCGCGAAGCGGCTCTTGCCGCTGTAGCGCGCGAGCTCGACGAGGCTCGTGCCGCCGCGCAGATCGTCGAGCAAGACGGCGATGCCTTCGGGCGTGAGCGGGTCAGTCGTCGCAAGCCACGGAGGGGGCACACGATAGAATTCCGCGAGCGCCGCACGCACATCGACTCCCAATCGGGACGCGACCCAGAGTGCCTTGGACGCCGAGGGAAAGCTGTTGCCCCGCTCCCACTGATGCACGACGTTGCTGCGTGCGGCGAGCTTGCGGCAGGCCGCTTTTTGGGTGCGTTTTCCACGCAATGCTCGCAGAAATTCCGCTGCCAAACGCGCGTAATCCATGTGTAGAGAATTGCACATATCTTGGTGATTTGACGCCACTAAATGTGCAAATCGGCTCTTGCTCGGCACGGCCGCTCTCGCCATAGTGAACACAGCTGGAGGTTTGGTGATGATGCGCGTGGCAAGGCTCGTTCCGACGATGATGGTGGCGGCTCTCGTCGCAGGCTGTGGTGGTGGGCAAACGGGCGATCTGTCCGGCGAGAACGGCAAGAACGGTGGCACGACCGGCAGCACGGACGGTTGTGAGGAGCAACTGCGAGAGATCTCGCTCGACGACTCTTCGGCCCTTGGTTTCGACGCAGCCAGCGTGCTCTCGTTTGCGGAGCAACCGTTTCAAACGGATTTGGCTTGGCAAGCACTCGACCATGTCGAGTATTCGCCCTCGGCGAGCCAGAGCACGCTGACGCTCACGTTGACTTCGCAGAGTAAGGCTTGGTTCGTACGTTCGGTCCCTGCGGCTTCGACCGACGGTCAGGGGGAGGGGGTGCTGTTGGAACGCAGCTGTCCGCCCGACCGCCTGCGGCTCGCCGTGCGTGCCCAGGTACAGAGCGCGGATGGCGCGCTGAATGAATCGTTCGACGGCATGCTCGAAGCGCGCAGCCGGAGCGTGGCAACGCTGAGGGAGTGGTTCGATCCGAAGACGGTCTCGGGTAGCTTTGAGATCACGCACGTGACACCGCTCGACGCGGTGGGCCCCGCGACGGCAAAAGTGGAAGATCTGAACTTCAGTGCCGTGTTGACGCCGGCTGGCATGGCGGGGTCGATTACTTCCACGCTTTCGTCGAAGGGCGCGCAGGTCTCGAGTGGGTCTTCGCTGCTCTTTGCGCGTTTTCCGAGTGATACGAGCTGCAGCTTCGACCCCGGGAGTATAGGCACCGGCGTGCCGGTCAGCTCGGGCAGTGTGGCCCTCGGTCAATCGGGTGCAGAGGCGATGACTCGAGTCAATGCGCAGGGCGCCCTCGCGTTGGCTTGGAATGATGGCGCGCACAGCGCACTCACGCTCGAGCTGAGCCAGCTGAATGACGGCTGCATTCAAGTCGCGAGCACTGTCGGTTATGAAGATCCGACGCTTCCTCCAGCGACAGCCGTCTTCCCTGTGACGTTGAAGGCGACGACCGCGGATGGCCGCTGGCAAGGTCAGTATCCGGCAAGCCTTGCGACTTGGCCCAACGCCGACGGTTCTGGTTTTTCGCAAAGGGTCGAGCTGAACAAGACCTTCGTTGCGGATCAGTTGGCCGCGACGGGCTTTGGCCAGGCAGCCATTCCGACCGGCAGTCAGCGGTTGACGGTGCGCTTCGAATCCGCGTTCGAGGCCGGAAACGCGACGGGGCAGGTTTCGCTCCAAGCGTTGAAGGATCCGCCGTGCGTGACGAATCCGGAGCCGCCTTCGGGCAATTCGGCGCCAGGTTGTTCGGGCACCGAGGTCACGACCGTGCTCGGCGCCACTTGGCCGGAGTGAGGGCCGGCGCCGCGCTTCGGACCTCGACGCCGAAGGCTGAGACGGCCGCGCCGCGGCGCGTGACCATCAAAAAAAGTCACAGCGAAATTCGGTACGCGATCGAGATTCCGAGCGAAAAAACGCTATTTCTGCCGGTCAACGAGGCTTCGTCGAGAAACGGATCTTGAGCGGCCTTGGCCGGCAGAAACCAGTTGGCGTATCGAAACGTGGCGCCCAAGGACCAGTGGTCGGCAAGGTAGAAGGCGGCGCCGCCGAGCAACCCGAGGGCGAGCCCTTCGGTGCGGATGGTCGAGCCGCGTTGGCCGACCAAAGCCAGATCGGAGTTCTTGTCTTTGACCACGAAGCGATCGCTGACGACGGCCAAGCCGCCGGAGACACCCCACCACAACTCGACGCCTTCACCGACGTACGGGTAGTGCCGAATCGTACCCTCGAGGGTTAGATAGCTGCGGCTGTGATCACGCACGATCTCGTCAGGATCGTGGCGCGGAGCATCGGTCGTGGGGATCAAGCCGAGCAACACGCCGGCTCCGAAGGCGAAGCGTTTGTTGTTGCGATAGATCTGCCAGATATCGGCCTCGAAGCTGGTGTCGCCATTTTTGCAGCCTTGCCCGGAGCTGCGCTCGGCGCACACGGACGCGCCAGGTAACGTGAGCCAGCCCACGCCGAGTTCTGCGCTGACCATCGGGCGGGCGAGTGCGGCGAAGCCGCGAGCCAAACGCGGATCGTTTTGGTCGAGGCTGTGCCCGCTGGGGGGCGGCAAATCATCGGCAAAGCAGGGCGCGACGCGCAACGCGAGCGCCCACACCGCGATGATTGCGGCGAATTTATTCACGGCGGCCCTGCTTTGGGCGGACCGGAGTCGAACACGCCCAGTTGGTGTGCGATGCCGAGTGCGGCGGTGATGCCGAGGAAGAAGCAGAGCAGGATGATCAGTGCGGGGGAGAGGGAGCGGGAAGGAGCGGGCAGATCGGGCTCGGGCACGGGGGGAGATCGGAGATCGCTGACGCTCACGGTCGAGGGGGCGAGGGCGGCGTGGCCGAGGCGGGTGTGCGCGAGGTTTGGCGCCAGCGACGAGTCGGCAGCGGCGCGTAGATCGCGGCAGAACTGCCGGGCGTCTTGGGCGCGATCGTGTGGGGATTTGCGGAGGTTTCTTTCGAGCAGCTGAGTGAGCTCGAGCGGGAGATTGGGGGCGCGCTCAGAGAGCGGGGGGACTTTGGCGCTCTGTTGTTTGAGCAGCACTTGGATGGCGTTCTCGCCGTCGAAGGGCGGGCTGCCGCACAGGCACTCATAGCCGATGATGGCGAGCGCATACACGTCACTCGCGGGGGTGGAGGGGCCGCCCGCGGCGCACTCGGGGGCGACGTAGCGCGCGCTGCCGAAAATGGCTCCGGCGCGGGTGGCGATCGCGGGATAGTCTTCGGCCTCGGCGCGGGCGACGCCGAAATCGAGCACCTTCACGAAGTCTGGATCGTCACCGCGTTGCACGAGCATCGAGTTTTCCGGCTTCAGGTCTCGGTGCACGATACCACGCTCGTGGGCCTCGCCGAGCGCATCTGCGAGCTGTAGCAAGACGTGAAGCGCGCGCGCGGGGGACAGCGCGCCCTGTGCCAAAAGTGCCGATCGGAGCGTCAAGCCATCGAGGTACTCGAGGGCCAAGAATGGGATAGACAGGCCGCCCTGCTCGAACTCGTTGAGTGACAGCACGTTGACCAAATTCGGATGGCAAAGCGAACCTGCAATGCGGGCCTCGCGCTGAAAACGGGCACGCAAGCCGTCGTTCGCCGCGAGGTCGCGATGCATGATCTTGAGCGCCACGCTGCGCTCGACGCCGAGTTGGTGCGCGCGGTACACCCGGCCGACCGCGCCTGCGCCGATCAGCGCGTCGATGCGAAACTCACCGTGCAGCGTTTGCCCGAGGTATGGGTCTGGCCCGCTATCGACGCTGCGTGCTGGCAACGCGGTGCCGTCACGGGGGCAGAATATCACGCCCTCGGCGTAGCTTTCCCCACAGCTCGAGCAGCGACGCTGGGGCACGCCCATTGCCCGCGAGCTTAGCATGTAGGTGGGCATACCCTGCCGCGATCGGTCGGAAAACGCCGGGCTAGGCGGCCGCTGCGCGGCAAGTTTTCGCACACCGCGCCGGTACAGCGCCCGATCCTGATCTTTTCTGGTCATGACAGACCTAGTCGAGACTAGGCTCCGCCGGCCATGAGTGACGAGTCGCCTCCCGAGACACCACCCGAACCGGCCGCAGTGCCGGCCGTGGTCGAGGAGCGTCCGGCGGCGAACGTCTATAGCGTCAAGCTGCCGACCTTCGAGGGTCCGCTCGATCTACTGCTGCATCTGATCGAGGAGCACGAGCTCAACGTGATGGATATCCCCATCGCGTTCGTGGCGAAGAAGTACGTCGAGTACATCTCGTTGATGGAGGAGCTGAACATCGACGTGGCGAGCGAATACCTCGTCATGGCGGCGACCCTCACGCACATCAAGTCGAAGATGCTGCTCCCGGTCGTCCCGACCGACCAGGAGGACGAGTCGGAAGCGGAGCTCGATCCGCGCGCCGAGCTGGTGCGACGCCTGCTCGAGTATCAGAAGTACAAACACGCCGCCGAGCAATTGTCCGAAAATCCCGTCTTGGGTCGAGACGTGTTCTTGCGCGGTGTTCCGGCTCCGAACGTCGAGGGGGTCGCGCCTCTTTCGGGGCTGAGCTTGTTCAAGCTTTTGGACGCGTTCCAGGGCGTCCTGTCACGCGCCAAAAAGCACGTCGATCACCAGATCGACTTCGAGCGCTTCTCCATCACCGATCGCATCAATGAGCTGTCAGAACTGCTCAAAAATCGTGGGAAAGTGCTGTTCGAGGAGCTGTTCGAGGGCGCCCATGGGCGAGCCGACCTGATCGTGACCTTCCTCGCGATTCTCGAGATGACGCGACTGCGTCTGACCCGTGTCGAACAGGAGGGGCCGCTCGAGCCGATTTACGTCGAGTTGGCCGTCAGCGACGAACTTGGGTCGGCTGCGATCGACGACCTGGACCGTGCCTACGAGAGCTCTGCGCACGATCCGGAACCGGCCGAGGCCGCCGAAGCGGAAACCTCGCACGACCACTTCGGGGAAAACGAGCCCGACGCCGAGAGGGACGCTGCGTTCGACATGGACGACGACGAGTCGGACGACGACGACGATGATGACGACGACGACTTGGACGACGACGACGACGACGAGTCGGACGATGACGATGACGATGACGAATCGGACGACGACGACGGTGAGACGCCCGACACGGAGCGGGACTGATGGCAGCTAGGAAACGTAAAGTCGCGCAGCCTAAACGGGCAACGAAAGCCAACGTCGAGCCGGAGCTGGCTGTTGAGGGGGAAGCCGAGGGGAGCGCGCCTGCGGAGGCCGAACCCGAGCCTCAGGCCGAGGCGGCAACTGCTGAGGCAGAAGGCCCGATTTCGTCCGCAGAACAGCCGGAACCGGAAGCAGGAGCAGGAGCAGAAGCGCCGGCGACCGCAGCCGAAGAGAGCGAAGCCTCGCCCGACTCCGAGTCCGAGCGAGTGACTCTACCTCCCCGTTCTCGGGTGAAGGACTCCGCGACGGTGGACCCCGATGGTGACGTCGAGGTCGATGCCGACGCTGCCGAGGCAGAAGCCGAACGTGAGTTAGACGCCGCGGCAGAAGCGGATGACTCAGAGCGCCAACTGGACTTCGATGAAGAGCTGCTTGGCAAGGGCCCTTCGGATGTGGACGAAAGCCGAGTCGACGACACTGGCTCCTACCTCAAGGGGCTGCTCGAAGCGTTGCTCTTCGTTTCCGATCGCCCGCTCGAGATAAAAGATTTGGCGCGCGCCGCCAAGATCGACAAGAAACGCGTCGAAGAGCTGCTCGAAGAGATCCGCACGGATTTTCAGCATCGCGGCGTTCGCTTGGACGAGGTGGGCGACGGTTACGCTTTTCGCAGTAACCCTGCGTATTCGGAATACGTGCGCGGCTACTTGTCATTGAAGCCGGTACGTCTCTCGCGCGCACAGCTCGAAACGCTTTCGATCGTCGCTTACCGCCAGCCAATCACGCGCCCTGAGGTCGATGACATTCGCGGTGTCGACGCGGGACCGGTGTTGAAGGGCCTTTTGGAGCGCGATCTGATCCGCATCATCGGCAAAAAGGACGAGCCTGGGCGTCCGATGTTGTATGGCACCACGTCGACCTTTTTGCAGGTGTTCAGCTTGAAATCGCTGCGCGATCTGCCGACATTGCGCGAATTTACCGAACTGAACGACGAATCGCGCAAGACGTTCGCCGAAGAGTTAGGGGAGGAAGCACCGGAAGGCCCGATCAGCTTCGAACAAGCGATGGCCGCCGACGCTAGCCTCGACGCACCGAGCGCCGAGGCTGACCCAAGTGGAGAAGCTTCGGTAGAGTCCGATGCAATGGACAGCAACGAGGAAGCGGAGGCCGATGGCGAGAAGGCCATGGAAGACGCTCTCGATCGCGAGGAGGCGGAGGACGCCGAATCGGGCGACGACGACGAATCGGACGATGACGAATCGGACGATGACGATGACGAATCGGGCGACGACGACGACGACGACGACGATGACGACGACGACGACGAT
>Ga0164241_10001285_pt1 | contig 32246 bp, 31 predicted proteins | sample OricomyardsoilBY_FD_108780 | JGI IMG/M metagenome (GOLD analysis project Ga0164241, IMG submission 108780) | Backyard soil microbial communities from Emeryville, California, USA - Original compost - Back yard soil (BY) | ecosystem: Environmental > Terrestrial > Soil > Unclassified | place: USA... | reverse complement strand
TCTCCGCTCGTTCCTCGCGGACTGCCCGCACGGTGCTGATGATTCGCTCGGCAAGCCTTACTCATGGCTTCATCTTCACATGCCGCGCGACGGTCGGACCGACGGAGCACGGCAGCCAACCAGTCCACGGGGCAAGTACCGGCACAGCGATCCTTGACTGGCCATGTCACGGCGCAACGACATGTGCCTACACTGTAGGTATGGCTTCCCCGGCGTCAGTTCGTTTCCATCCCGATGTGGCGATGCGACTGTCGCGGTTCGTGGCGGCTCATCCAGGGCTCAGCGCCTCGGCGGCGACCAACCTGCTCGTCGACGAGGCCTTGCGCGGGCAGGACCATCCGATGATCATCTTCCGGGACGGCCCGGCCGGGCGACGGGCACGGCTCATCGGAGGGCCGGACGTGTGGGAGGTGGCTCGGGCCGTACGCAACGCCCGAGCCAGCGAGCCTGATCTGACTCCGGACGCGCTGCTCGAACTGGTCGGCGACACCAGCGGCGTGCCCGCCGGGTTGCTCAGAGCCGCAATCGACTACTGGGCGGCGTTCCCGGACGAGATCGACTCCTGGATCGACCGAGCCGACGCCGAGGCCAGCGAAGCGGAGCAGCGATGGCACCGTGAGCAAGCCCTGCTTGCACGGTGAGCGTGCGTCTGCTGCTCGATGAGATGTTCCACCCGCGTATCGCCATCGAGTTGGTCGCCTGCGGTCACGATTGCGTTGCCGTTGCCGCCGACCCGGATTTGCGGGCAAGCTCGGACGCGGACTTGGTCGCCCACGCGGTGGCCGAGAGACGAACGCTGGTCACCAACAATGTCGTCGACTTCGAGCGACTCCGCCGGCAGCGCAGCGCAGCCGGCGAACCTGTTCCACCGCTGATCTATACCTCTGACGCGAGCTTTCCGAGGGATCGACGCTTCATCGGCCGACTGGTCATGGCACTCGACAAGGTCTGCGCCGCCGATGCCGTCACCGCCAGCGGCGGCGTCCTCTGGCTTCAGGCCATCACCAGGTAGGCACGCTGTCCCAGTTGCCGATCGGCGCGCCGGAGCAGGAAGGCCCACTGTCAGACCCCACTGTCACACTCGGCTGCATGGCAAGGATCGCGCTCTTTCACTCCGTCCTCGGCGTCCGGCAGGGCATCAGCGACGCCGCCGACAGCCTCCGGTCGGCCGGTCACGAGGTGCTGGTCGTCGACCAATACGGCGGTAGATCGTTCGACGATTACGAGGAGGCCGGCCGGTTCGCAGCCGACATCGGGTTCCCGCACGCCCTGATGCGGTCGGCCCTGGCCGCCATCGCCGATGAACCGGGGCCGATCGTCACGGCGGGCTTTTCCAACGGCGCGGGCATGGCCGAGTACATCGCCGCGGCCCGCGGCGGAAGTGCCGGGGGTGTCCTCGGCTCGCTCCAGTTCGCCGGGGCGCTGCCGTTGCCCATGTTCGGCCTGGAGGGATGGCCGGCGGACACTCCCGTGCAGTTGCACTATGCTGCGGAGGACCCGATGCGCGCGGACGAGTGGATCACACCGTTTCTCGATTCGGTTCGTGCCGCCGGGTCGCCGTGCGAGGCGTTCCTGGACTACCGGGGCGGCCACCTGTTCACCGATCCATCGCGACCCGGCGAGTACGACGAGCGCTCCGCCGCCGAGGCGATGAGGCGAGCACTGGACTTTCTCGACCGGTTGGACCACGACCCGGCCTAGCGCCCGACCTGAGGTGGGCGGCCGTGGGAGCGACGGTTTCCGGGCAGAGCAGCGCCTGCGCGCCGAGATCGGCCAGGTTGTGGACGACCAGGCCGAGCCACGACAATCCCAGCGCCGCAAGGACAGTCGGAGTCCGGATGGGATTTTCGGGAGAACGCATCGGGGCCGCCGGCGGTCAGCCGGCCGACCCCTCCGCCGCGCCCCGTGCCGCGGCGCTGCCGGACAGGTTGGCCAGCGTCGTGTCCGGGTCCCGCCAGAACCCGGTCACCACCTCGACCACGGCGGCCGGCGCCTGCAGGAGCGGTCCGATGTGTCCGGCGCCGGGCAGGATGGCCAGCCACCGCGCTGCAGACGGCCGACCGCGGCCAGGGCGTCGCCCACGGTCCACATCCGGTCGTTGTGGTTGGTCGCGAGCAGGGTCGGTGTGCTGAGCCGGTCCAGGACCGGGTTCAGGTCGGGCCGGCGGATGCTGAACCACCGGGTGGCGTCGTACATGCCCCGCCGTTCGGCCCGACGGAAGGCGTCGGCGACGACCGCAAAGCCGTCCGGGTCGTCCTTCCGTGCCTGCGGCCCGATCAGGGCGTCGACGAGCGAGGTGACCAGCTGGAGTGCACCGGCGATCCGATAGACGGCGGCGAGCAACCGGATCTGCCGACGTTCGGTGCGTGCCAGCGCATGCACCGGTGTGCCGATGGCGACCAGGCTGCGGCACCGGTCGGGGTGGGCCTGGGCGAACAGGACGCCGACATGGCCGCCCCAGGCGTTGCCGAGACAGTCGACGGGTTCGTCGACCCCGAAGTGGTCCAGGACGTCAACGGCCGCGCCGACACAGTCGTCGAGGGTGACCGGGCCGCGGACCGGCGGGTTGGTCCCGTGGCACGGTCCGTCGACCAGGATCAGCCGGCGGTGGTTCGCGAGCCCCGGCTCGACCCGGACCCAGGTGGTGGAGTCCACGAGGGCCTACTCGATGCAGCGGCGCGCCGCACAGGTCGCGCAGACACGCGCCCGCATTGTGGACGCCGCGTTCGAGGTGTTCACCGAGCACGGCGCCCGCGGCACGACGATGGCGGAGGTCGCCCGGGTCGCCGACGTGTCACCGGCGACGGTGAGCAACCATTTCGCCACGCCGGACCTGCTGCTGGAGGCGGTGGTGGTGGGCAGGCTGACAACCGACATCCGGGTGCCGGACCCGAGCATCTTCATCGGTGCGCCGTCACTGGACGGCCGCGTCCGGAACCTGACCGCGGCGATGTTCGGGTTCTTCGACCGCACGCAACGCTGGTTCGACCTGCTCGGTGCCGAGCTCACCGAGGTCCCGGCCCTGGCACGGGCACAGGCGGACTACTGGCGGGCCGTCCAGGGGCTCTACGCGGAGGCGCTCGCCGGCAACCAGGACGAGTTCCTGGCCAGGACGACGGCCGGTCTGGTGCATCCGGCGACCTTCACCGCGCTGCGCGCGACCGGGCTGTCGGTCCAAGAGGCGACCGACGTCGTGGCCGACTCCATCACCCATCAGGCCAGGAAGAACGCCCATTACCTAGGACCGCGCTGAACGTCCCGGCTCCTGCGTCGCGGGGATGCCTGTGCCCGATCCTGGGGGTCGCGCAGTACTCGCCGAAAATCGGGCGGATATGGCTGGGTAGCCTCTTGAGCTACGGGTTCGTCGCCACCATCCAACCCGACGCCAACTTCGGTCGCGCTCGCCGCCTACGGGACATCTTCGTGGCCGGATCGCTGGCCTGGGGAGTGGTGGACAAGTACCGGCCCGACCGCTGGAACATCATCGGCGCAGTCATCTGCCTCATCGGCGTCGCCGTGATCGAGAGCAGCAGATGCGATGGAGCCCCGGCGGCACGCACCTCCTACTGCAGATCCGCACCCGGATCCTCAACGACACCCGACGCTGGTACCCGGGCTTCACCCACACCGACCGGCAGGACCAGGCTGCAAAGCCTCCCACGGTTAGTCCCGCTCTCCACGTCGCCCGCGGGTGCACTCGTTCAGCAGACCCATCGACCGGGTCGAGCCTCCCGTCCAGGTCAGCCAAGCGGTGTGCCACCCACACCCCAATTGTCTCGGGGCAACTCGGTGATGGTGACCCATACTGATGCCGGATCCTTCCCAGTGGCCTCGACATAGGCCTTCGTGACTGCAGTGATCGTCGCGCGCTTCTGTTCGCTGTTGAGCCCCGGCGTCTGACTGATCTGGATGAATGGCATGCGGTGGAGTATGCCAGCGCATCGTCCTACGTCGCGTCCCAGCGGCTCGCACCACGGCTCGGCCGACTCTAGGTTCGCCGGTCCACTCGGGCGAGCAGCGTCCGCAGCGCCGACGCGGGGGCGGGCATCTCCTCGATCTCCGATCGGATCCGCGCCGTGGCCGCCCGGAATGCGGAGTCCTCGAGCAGCTGATCCAGGGCGCGGGCGACCGTGCCCGCGTCGACCTCGCCAGGACCGAGCACCAGGCCCACGCCGGCCTTTGCGACGGCAGCGGCGTTGGACGGCTGATCGGTACCCTGCGGCAGGCACAGCTGAGGCAGGGCGTGAACCAGCGCGCCGAACATGCTGCCCGCGCCGCAGTGCGACACCACCGCCGAGCAGTGCGGCAACACGAGCGCCTGAGGCAGGTAGGGCCGGGCGAGCACCGCCGGCCGGCCGCCGGCCACTGTCTCGGGGTCGACCCCGGGACCCGTGGTGACCACGACGTTGACCGGCAACCGGGCGCACCCGTCCAATACCGCCGCGAACACCTCCGGCTGCTGGTTGGTCACCGTCCCCAACGTGAGATAGACGGTGCTCGCATGCGGCAGCCCGGCGAACTCCGCGGGCAGCGACTCCCCGGCGGGCAGGTCACCGGCCCAGGGCCGGATCGGCACGACATCGGTCCATGGATCGGCGCCGTCCGGCTGCAGGCCGGGCGGGCACACCTCCAGGTACGGGGAGGCGAACACGCCGGGCATCGGGTCGGGCAGCCCCGCTTCGGTGAACACCGGCGTGAATGACGCGGCGAACAGCCGGGTCTCGAGGACGAGCGGGCCGTAGGAGTGGGTGGCGTGCGGGATCCCGGCGACCTCGGCGACGGTCGGGCCGGCCAGCTCCAGGGTGTCGTGCACGATCAGGTCGGGGCGCCACCGCCCGATCAGTTCGAGCAGCTCCGGGACCCGGCGCAGCGCCGCCGAGCCGAAGAAGTGCCGAGCCGCCGCGAGCGCCTGCTGCTCCGGGTCCATCCGGCCGAACTCCGCAGCCAGCCCGGCCGCCCGGTTGGCCTCGGCGGCGGCCGCGTAGGCCTGCGCCAGCGTCGGCCCGGCCACCCCTACCGGCAGCCCGTGCCGCTCGACCAGGTCGCGCACGTCGGCTCCGCTGACGACCAGCACGTCATGGCCGCCGTCGACCGCCGCCCGCGCCAGCGGCACCATCGGCAGCAGGTGTCCGTACGCCGGCCAGCCGCTGAACAGAATCCTCACGAGGGTGTAGGAGGCGCGGCCGGGTCGTTCCGATACCCGATTCCGATACCCGAGCCGTGTCTGCGAGCCCGTCTGAGTTGATCATGAAGGACACGCCCTCATAGGGCCCGGATAGGGGCGTGTCCTTCATGATCAACTTCGGGGGGGTCGGAGGAGGTCGCCATCCAGCGCAGCTAGATCCGGGCCGGTTCGGTGTACACCCCCCACTCGGCCCGCAGCGCGTCGCAGATCTCCCCCAGCGTGGCCTCGGCGCGGACCGCGTCGAGCATCGCCGGCACCATGTTCTCGCCGGCCCGGGCTGCCGCCACCATCCGGTCCAGGGCGGCCCGCACGACGGCCCCGCCGCGGCCCGCGCGACGTCGGGCCAGCAGCGCGTTCTGCTGCTGCTCGACCTCGGCCGAGATCCGCAGGATCTTCAGGTCGTCGCCCACCCCACCGGTCAGCGTGTTCACGCCCACGACCTTCTTGTCACCCTTCTCCACCGCGTTCGAGTACGCGAAGGCGGCATCGGCGATCTCTCCGGTGAAGTAGCCGTCCTCGATGCCGCGGAGGATGCCGCTGGTCATCTCCCCGATCGGATGCTGCCCGGACGGCACGGCCAGCGCGGCGAGGTCGCGAATCCGGGTGAAGATCCGGTCCGCCTCCGCCTCCATCCGGTCGGTCAGCGCCTCGACGTACCAGCTGCCACCCAGCGGGTCGGCGACGTTGACCACGCCGGTCTCGTTCATGATCACCTGTTGGGTGCGCATGGCGATCTGGGCGGACCGTTCGGTGGGCAGCGCCAACACCTCGTCGAGGGCATTGGTGTGCAAGGAGTTCGTGCCGCCGAGCACCGCGGCCATGGCCTCGACCGCGGTGCGGGTCACGTTGTTGTCCGGCTGCTGCGCGGTCAGCGACACCCCAGCGGTCTGGGTGTGGAATCGCAGCCACTGGGCCCGCGGATCGGTCGCGCCGTAGACATCCCGCATCCACCGTGCCCAGATCCGTCGAGCGGCGCGGAACTTGGCGATCTCCTCGAAGAAGTCGATGTGCGCGTCGAAGAAGAAGCTCAGCCCCGGCGCGAACGAGTTGACGTCGAGCCCGCGGGACAGTCCCAACTCGACGTAGCCGAAACCGTCGGCGAGCGTGTAGGCCAGTTCCTGCGCGGCCGTGGAGCCGGCCTCGCGAATGTGATACCCCGAGACCGACAGCGGCTTGTAGTCCGGCATCCGCTGGGTGCAGAACTCCATCAGGTCGCCGATCAGCCGCAGATGCGGCTCCGGCGGGAAGATCCACTCCTTCTGCGCGATGTATTCCTTGAAGATGTCGGTCTGCAGCGTCCCGTTCAACCGGTCGACCGGGACACCTTGGCGTTCGGCCGCGACCAGGTACATGCAGAACACCGGCACGGCCGGCCCGGAAATCGTCATCGACGTGGTGACGTCACCCAGGTCGATGCCGTCGAACAGCACATCCATGTCGGCGGCCGAGTCGATCGCCACCCCACAGTGCCCGACCTCGCCGAGCGAGCGGGCGTCGTCGGAGTCGCGGCCCATCAGCGTGGGCATGTCGAACGCCACCGACAGCCCGTGGCCGCCCTCGGCCAGGATCATCCGGTAGCGGCGGTTGGTGTCGGCGGCGTTGCCGAAGCCGGCGAACTGCCGGATGGTCCACGGCTTGCCGCGGTAGCCGGTGGCGTGCAGGCCGCGGGTGAACGGGAACTCGCCGGGCCAGCCGATCCGCTCGAAGTCCCGCACCACATCATCCGGCGCCGGCCCGTAGACCGGGTCGACCGTCATCCCGGACAGCGTCGTGTAATCGGCGTCGCGGACCCGCCCGGCCTCCTCGGCGGCGGCGAACCGCCTGGCCCACCGCTGCCGACCGCTTTCGACCGCTGCCTGCTCCTGCTCGTCACCCATAGAAGACAGGATATCCAACAGTCGGACGCCCTACCATTCGCCGGGTCCTCCGGGTTGCTACGGTGCAAGCCATGAGCACCAACGTGACGGCCCCCGCACTGCCCTTCGACCCGATCGCCAAGGCGGCGCAGACGTGGTCCGAGCGGATCGGGCCGAGCACGGCGATGTCGGCGGTCACCAACATCATGCGGGTGCAGCAGATCCTGCAGGCCTCGGTGGACGACGCGCTCAAACCGCACGGCCTGTCGTTCGCCCGGTACGAGGCGCTGGTGCTGCTGTCCTTCTCCAGGCGCGGGTCGCTGCCCATGCGGATGATGGGCGAACGGCTGCAGCTGCACCCCACCTCGATCACCAACATCGTCGACCGGCTGGAGGCCGACGGCCTGGCCCGACGGCTCCCTCACCCGTCCGACCGGCGGACCACGCTGGTCGAGCTGACCGACGCCGGGCGGGAACGCCTCACCTCGGCGACCGAGGCGGTCACCAAGGCAGACTTCGGGTTCGTCGGCCTGGACGACCACGAGCTGGAGCAGCTGAGCGTGCTGTTGACCAAGGTCCGGCAGTCGGCCGGCGACTTCGCCTGACCGGAAAGCACCAGCATCGCGGGGGCCCGGCGATGCCGGTGCTGGCCGAGCGGACCGGACTCCACGTGACCGAACGCCACGCGCCCAGATCCGCGTGCGCAGCCTTCTTCGACTGCTGGTGCGGATGTCGGATCGGCTCGCGCGGGCCAGGAACGTACCCCGGCGCCAGGATCAGGCGGCGTCCCAGCGGAAGAACCGGGTGGCGATGAACGTCACGACGACGGCAAAGGCCAGCAGGATGGCGATCGGGAGCAGGGCCGCCTGCGGGCCCTCGCCCCGGACCATGACGTCCTTCATACCCTCGACCAGATAGGTCATCGGCAGGAACTTGCCGATGGTGGACAGCCAGGCCGGGGCGGACTCCAGCGGGACGAAGGCTCCGGACAGGAACGCCATCGGCAGGGTGATCAGGTTGGCCAGGCCGCTGCCACCCTCGACGGTCTTGGCGACCGAGCCGACGAACAGGCCGATGGCCAGGAACGCCAGGGTGCCCGCGATCACCAGCGGCACCGCCATGTACCAGGCACCGGACAGCTGCAGGCCGAGGAAGGGCAGCACCGAAATGGCCACGAACAGCACCAGCTGGACCAGGGCCACCGCGACCGACACCACCACCCGCGAGGTGACCACGGTCGAGGTCGACACCGGCGCCAACCGCAGCCGGCGCAGCAGCTTCTTCTCCCGCCAGGTGATCAGCGTCATGGCCGCCCCGAACACCGCACCCACCGCGATGCCATAGGCGATCATGCCGGGGGCGATGAACTGGATCGGTTTGAGCGATTCGTCCTCGACCTGTTGTGTCTGCAACGAGTAGGTGGGCGGCACCCCGGACGCGCTGATGTTGGCCTCGTTGACGAACGCACCGAAGATGGCCTGGACCGAGGCGGCGGTGACCTGATCGGCGGACGAGTAGTGCACGACCAGCGTGTCGCCGTGCTGCTCGATCGCGGCGCCCGCATCGCCCTTGCGCACCTCGTCGAGCGCGGCGGCCAGGTCGGTTCCCGGGACGATCTCGACGGCCTGCTCCAGCGCATCCCGGTCCGGCGCCGGCAACGTCTCGATCATCGCGACGTCGCCGATCTGGATCACCTTGGGCGGGGTGGACGAGCCGCCCCCACCGAAGATCGTCCCGAAGATGATGATGAAGAACAGCGGGAACAACACCGAGAAGCCGACGGACAGCCAGTCCCGGTAGAAGCCCTTGAACATCGCCGCGGACAGGCTGGCGAAGCCTCGCAGACCCGGCCGGGTGGACGCCGCCGTGGCCTCCCGCACAATGGTGGATGTCATGCCCGGTACTCCCGTCCGGTCAGCTGCAGGAACACGTCCTCCAGCGTGGCGCCCCGGACCTGCAGCCCGGTCAGCGCGTCCATGCTCGCCAGGGCCTGCAGCACCGGAGCCGGCCGCCTGGTCGTGATGACCGTGGAGACGCCGTCGCCGGCGACCGATTCGGTGCCCTCGATGTCCGCGGCCCGGTCCTGGCCGAGCGCCCCGGCCTCGACCGAGATGCGGACCGGCGCGTCCAACGCCCGGACCAGCTCGGCGGGTGGGCCCAGTTGGAGGACCTTGCCCGCGTCCATGATCGCCACCCGGTCGCAGAGACTCTCCGCCTCGTCCATGTAGTGGGTGGTCAGCACCACGGTCCTGCCCCGCTCGTTGATCGCCCGGAGCACGTCCCACAGGTTCCGCCGGGCCTGCGGGTCCAGGGCCGCGGACGGCTCGTCCAGGAACACAACGTCCGGATCGTGCACCAGCGAGCAGGCGATGGAAAGCCGCTGGGCCTGCCCACCGGAGAGCTTTTCGGCCCGGGTGGACGCCTTGTCGGTGAGCCCGACCAGCTCGAGCATCTCCTCGACCCGGGCGGGTGGCGCGCCGTACAGGGAGCCGAAGGTGGCCAGCTGCTCCCGCGCGGTGAGCCGCTCGAAGAATGAGGATCCCTGCAGCTGCACACCGATCCGGCCGAGCAGCGCGGTGTTGCGCGGCCAGACCGGCTCACCCAGGACGGTGATCGTGCCGGAATCGGGCTGGCGCAGGCCCTCCATCATCTCCACGAGGGTGGTCTTGCCGGCCCCGTTCGGCCCGAGAATGCCGAAGAACTCACCGTCCGCGACGGAAAGGGACACTCCGTCGACGGCGGCGACCGATCCGTACCGTTTGACGACTTCGCTGGCCGTGATGGTTTCCGCCATGCCGCCGACGGTACCCAGTTGTGGGCGGGCGCCAACTCAGGAACCCCCCGCAAGAGCGCGCAGCACCCCGGCGGCTGCGGTGTGCGCGTCGACGGATCCCGCGGCCACGTCGGCCGCGGCGCCGGCCAGCAGGTCGCGGCCGGCCGGCGATCGCAGCGACTCCTGCAGCCGCTGCAGCACGACCGCCTCGACGGCGGCCTCCGCCCGGCGCGCCTCCCGCCGGTCGGGCCCCTCGTGTCGGTCCAGATGCGCCCGATGCTCATCGACCGCGCCGAGCACCTCATCGAGCCCGGACCGACCCGCGTCCGGCCCCTCGGTCGCGACCGTCGTGAGGACCGGCACCCGCCAGTCGGTTGCCTCGGCCCGGCCGGATCGACCCAGGGCGATCATTGCCTTGAGGTCGCGCACCGTGCCTGCCACGCCGTCCCGGTCCGCCTTGTTCACCACCAGGACGTCGGCGATCTCCAGGACGCCGGCCTTGGCGGCCTGGACGCCGTCGCCCAGTCCCGGAGCCAGGACCAGCAGCACCGTGTCGGCCAGCCGCAGCACCGCGACCTCGTTCTGCCCGACCCCCACTGTCTCCACGATGACGGCGTCGAAGCCGATGGCCGACAGCAGATCCGCCGCGCCGGCGGTGGCCGCGGACAATCCACCGAGTTCGCCCCGGCTGGACATGGAACGGATGAACACGCCGGGGTCGGTGCTGTGCTCGGTCATCCGGACCCGGTCGCCGAGCAGCGCCCCACCGGTGAACGGGCTCGACGGGTCGACGGCGAGTACGGCCACCCGTTCACCGCGGCTGCGGTAGCGGCCGACCAACACCGTGACGAGGGTGGACTTGCCCACCCCGGGCGGTCCGGTCACGCCGAGCACGGCGGCGGCGCGGGGCCGCCCGACCAGGGCCGCCGATACCGCGGCGGCCGACGCCCCGCCGGCCTCGACCAGGCTGATGAGCCGTGCGGTCGACCGGACGGACCCGCCGGCGGCCGCCTCGATCATCGGGCCGACCCGGCCCGCGGCGGACACGGGCCTGTCATTCATGGGGGCTACCGTAGGGCATGGCCTTGCAGACGTCAGCGATCGATCATGTCGGGGTCGCGGTGCCCGACCTGGATGCCGCCATCGGGTTCTATACCGACACCCTGGGCGGCAGACTGGTCCACCGGGAGACCAACGTGGCCCAGGGCATCGAGGAGGCGATGATCGATTTCAACGGTGCCGATGGCAGTCCAGGTGGCGGGGCACTGCTGCAGTTGCTGGCCCCGCTGGGCCCCGAATCGACGATCCGCAAGTTCCTGGATCGAAATGGACCAGGTCTGCAGCAACTGGCCTTCCGGGTCGACGACGTCCGAGCGGCGGCCGAGGCGGCTCGGGCGGCCGGCGTCCGGACGTTGTACGACGAACCGCGACCGGGCACGGCCGGCTCATCGATCAACTTCCTGCACCCCAAGGACGCGGGCGGCGTCCTGGTGGAGCTGGTAGAACCGGCGGCCGGGCAGCGGGCTGCGCACGACGCCCCCGGCGTTGCTTCCACCGAGTCGGCGCAAGCGAGTGGAACGATGGAGCGATGAGCACGAACGAGTGGCTGCCGGCCCAGATTCCCTTTGACCTCGTCCGGCGCGGCTTCGCCCCCGAACAGGTGACCGCGCATCTGGAGCGACTCGAATACGACCTACGCATCGCCACGGCGAACAGCGATGCCACCAACCAGCGGCTGTCGGAGGTCTCGGCGCAGCTGGAGTCGGCCCAACGACAGACCGACGAGCTGCGCGCCCAGTTGGACAACATGGCCCGCGAACCGGTCTCCATGACCGGCCTGTCCAACCGGATGCAGCGGATGATCCGGCTGGCCGAGGAGGAGGCCGCCGAGATCCGCGCCCGCGCCAATACCGACGCGGACAAGGTTCGCGCCGCGGCCGGCGAGATGACCGCGGCCACGGCAGCGGAACGCGGGGCATTCGACATCGAGCGCGAGCGCACCCGCCGGCAGTTGGCCGACCAGGTTCGCGACCTGCTCGCCGAGGCGACCGCAGAGGCGGAACACACCCGTTCGAGCGCTCAGCGGGAGTCGCAGGCCGCGCTGGCCTCGGCCACCGCGGAGGCCGAACGGCTGGTGGGCGAGGCGGCCGCGGAATCCCGATCGACCATCACCGCGGCTCGCGAGGAGGCGCTGGCTACGCTGACCGCGGCCCGCACCGAGTCCGACGAGACCCTCACGTCGGCGCGCACCGAGGCGTCCCAGACCCTGGGTTCAGCCCGCGACGAGGCGGAGCGATTGACCGCGACCGCCAAGGCCGAGCGGGACAGGCTCGATTCGGAGAGCGCCGCGCGCCGCGCCGCCATCGAGGAGGACTTCGAGATCGCGATCAGCTCGCGGCGGGCAGAGGCGCACCAGCGGCTGACCGAGCGCGAGGAGTTGTCGGTCGCCGACGCCAAGCAACGAGTCGCGGACGCCACCGCCGAGTCGCAGCGGCTGGTCGCCGAGGCCACCGCGCACGCCGCGGAACTGGTCCGTCGGGCGGCGGCCCAGGCTCACCTGCGGGTGGCCGATGCCGACCACGCCGTCGGGGAACTGACCAACCTGCGCTCCCACGTGCTCGACCAGCTCGCCTCGTTGCGGGATCATCTGAGTCAGGTGGACAAGCTGGCGGCCGGCGGGCCGGCCCTGCTCGACCCCCCGGCCGGGGAGGCGTCCCGTCCGGTGACCGCAGACTTCCCCGCCGACCCGGACGAACGGCCCACCGGGCTGCCGTCCTCGTTCGACGTGGAGCCCGGTCCGTGGGATGACGTGACCGTCGAGTCGCTGCGCGCCGAGACGACCGTGGCGACGGTCGAGGCGCAAACCGCCGCCACGGAGGGCTCCGCAGCCGAATCGACCGACGACAAGCTCAACGCGATTGCGGCCGATTTCGATCGGGACCAGCCGATCCGGGAATTCTCCGACAGCGACACCGACACCTTCGCCCGGGTGGAGCGAGTGAACGACGAGCAGGGAGAGCACTCGCAACCCCAGCGGACCGGTCTGCGGGCCTTCGCCGATCGGGCGATGGGCCGGTAGCGAAAGGAACCGTGGGGCTGCTCCGCATCGGGCGATCCTCAGAAGCCGGATTCGCCGACGTCCGGGTGCAGCGCCCGGACGGCGTCGTGCACCTCGTCGATCACCGGCCACGCGCCCCGTTCGGAGTTCGACAGCACCGCTACATCGAGGTCCGGCCCCGGGTAGTGCCGGATGATGGCGCTGGCCCCGGCGTTGATGCCATCCTTGTAATAGCTGCGAACGGCCCCGCCGGCGTCGAGGTCGAACTCGAGACCGAATCCGTACCAGATCTCGTGGCCGTCCCGTTCGTGGTGCTTCACCTGTGGAGTGAGGAACGCGGCGGTGAGGTCGGCATTGAGCAATCGCCCGGCGCGCAGCGCCTGCAGGAAGCCGATCAGGTCAGCCGCGGTCATCTGGGCACCACCGGCGGCGTCGCCGATCGGCGGGTAGCTGTAGAGGTTCTGCCGCCAACCGCCGCGACCGGGATCGGCGGGCGACGCCGGGTCCCAGCCCTCGGCGAGGTCGGGAACATCGTCCTGCCGCCAGAAGAATCCCGACCTGGCCATGCCGGCCGGCCCGAACACGTTCTCCCGCACGAAATCCCGGAAGCGCACCCCGGAAATCCGTTCGACGGCCAATCCCACCAGCTGGTACCCGGCGTTGCAGTACCGGCAGCCCTGGCCGGGTGCGAACACCGGCGGTTTGTGCGCGAAGAACGGCAGCGTGTCGGCGATCTCGACCACCCGGTAGCAGGGCACGTCGACGAAAAGGTCCGCGTAGTCCTCGTCGGCCTCCTCGTCGGCGTCGTCCGCGATACCCGACGTGTGGGTCAGCAGGTGCCGGACGGTGACCTGCGGCGGGATGGTCGTGCCGGCCAGATCGAGCACGTCGGCGATGCGCGTGTCTAGCGCCAGCCGGCCGTCGCCGACCAGGCGCAGGGCGGCGACCGAGGTGAACAGCTTGGTGATCGACGCGACGTCGAACCGGATGGCCGCCGTGATCGGGACCGGCCAGCGCCGGCTGGCCCGGCCGACCACCGTCTCGGAGAGCACCTCGTCGCCGCGGCGCACCAGGACGACACCGGAGAACTCGTCCGCGTCGGCCCGGGTTCGGATCGACGACCGAAGGGCAAGGAAGGGGTCCGTTACGTTTTCCACGGCTACACCCGGTCCCCGGCGCGGACGATCTCGAAGATCTCCGGCGCGGTCGCCAGGAAGCGGTTCGCCGTGAGCCGGACCGCGATCGCCAGCGCGATCAGCCCGGCGACCGGCCCGAGGACCAGGGCCGCCCATCCCCAGACCGGGTCGACGGACAGCGACAGCAGGGTGCAGACGATCGCCGGGAGGGCGATCACCGCACCGCCGACCAGGAACCCGAAGCTGGCCGCGAAGGTGCGCCCCTTCTGGCCGGGCACGCTGGAGGCGAACATCGACTTGCGGCTCTGCGGCTGGGCGTACGACACGACCGCCGACAGGTAGCAGGACACCGCCACCGCGCCGAACAGCGCGGCCACGCAGACCCCGACCGCGGCCGGCACCTGGGCGAAGTCGTCGTGCACGACGGCCTGCACCGCGATGCCGACCAGCACGATCACCAGGCCCGGCGCCAGCGCCACAACCGCGTGCCCGAGCACCTCGCCGCGGGCGCGGGCTCGGTCGGTGACCGTCATCAGGTGCAGCCAGAGTCCGGAACCCTCGACGCCGTACTGGTTGCCGGCCTGGGCGCCGCACAGCAGCGCACCGAGCGCCACCGCGAAGATCGCCCCCGACCCGCGGACCACCACGAATGGCCAGGCGATCGTCAGGATCACCACCATCAGCCACGGCATCCGGCGCATCGGATCCCGCCAGGCCAGCAGCCGGTCCCGACCGGCGACCACCTTCATCGTGCCGACGACGCCGACCGCGACGGCGGTGCCTTCGGCACCGTGCGACGGGGCGGAGCCCTCGGTGGAGGAGGGGACGGTGGTCAGGTTGCGGCGCAGCGCCACCGACCACCACCACCAGGCCAGTCCCAGGCCGCCCAGCGCGATCAGCGCCGCGACCGCGGCCCGACCCCACTGCCCCACCGCGACCAACGACGGCAGCACCGCCAGCGCACCGGGCGGGGTCCATTGCAGGACTTCGGCCACCCCGAAGACCCCGCTGCGCAGCGCGCCGCCGCTGGCCGACGGATCAGCCGACGGGTTGTTCACGAACAGCACGAAGGCCATGTAGAGCACGAAGACGCCAAGGCCGACGGCCATCCCCAGATCCCGGCCGCGCCGGCTGCTCATCAGGGCCGACATGGAGGTGGAGGCGGCCCTGGACAGTACAACGCACAGCAGCATCTGCACCGCCATGCACGCCAGCGCGACCGGCAGCAAGGACAACGGCACGCTCAGCGCCACCGCGATGCCCACCAGCACCACCATGTTGGCCAGCGGCAGGTAGCCGATCAGAGAGGTAACCAGCAGTCCCCTCTGCAGGGTCTGCGGCCGCAGCGGGAGCAGCGCGAACCGCTGCGGGTCGACCGTCTCGTCGACGCCGAACGCGAGGAGCGGGGTCACCAACCAGCCGACCAGCTGCAGGGTCAGGATGGTGACCATCACCGGGACGGCGTCCTCGGGCATCATCCGGAAGCTTGCGAAGCCGACCGCCACGAGCAGCAGCAGGATGGTCAGGGCGGCAAAGCCGATGGCCATCCAGAGCTTCTTGGCGCCACTCGCCGCGCGCAGCCGGCTGGTGACCAGGTGCCACTTCAGGCCGGCGAAGACCCCAACCATGACAGACCCCCCTCCTGCATGTCGGACGCGCCGACCAGGTGCATGAACGCGTCGTCGAGACTGGCCGCGCCGCCCCGCACCTGGGCGAGCTCGCCGGCGGCGATGATCCGGCCACCGGCCAGCACCGCCACGTGCGAGCACAGGCCCTCCACCAGGGCCATCACGTGCGAGGAGAACACGACGGTGCCGCCGGCTCGGGTGTACTGGGTCAGGACGGTGCGGATGATCCGCGCCGACACCGGATCGACCGCCTCCAGCGGTTCGTCGAGCAGCAGCAGCGACGGCGAGTGCAGCAACGCGGCGGCCAGGGTGATCTTCTTGCGCATGCCGGTGGAGTAGTCGGCGACCAGCTTGTTGCCGGCGTCGTCCAGGTCCAGCACCCGGATCAGCTCGGCCGAACGCTGCCTGACCACCTCCAGCGGCATGCCGCGGAGCCGGCCGAGATAGCTGAGCAGCTCGGGCCCGGAGAGTCGCTCGAACAGCCGCAGCCCGTCGGGCAGTACCCCCATCCGTGCCTTGGCCGCGGCCGGGTCGGACCAGACGTCGATGCCCGCCACCAGCACCCGGCCGGCGTCCGGGCGGAGCAGGCCGGTCACCATCGACAGGGTGGTCGTCTTGCCGGCGCCGTTCGGCCCGACCAGCCCGAAGAATGAACCCACCGGCACGTCCAGATCGATGCGGTCCACCGCGACCCGCCGGCCGAACGCCTTGGTCAGCCCCCGCAGCACGAGCGCTTGGCCGGGCGTCGCCGCGGCCAACTCGTGCGCTCCCGGATAGGCCGGCAACGCGCCTGGCGCCGACTGTCCACCGGCGAATGCACTCGGAGTCCCCATGACTTCCACCCTGCCACAGGAGTCAGACAGGACGTTCCCAGCGGCTCAGAGTCTTCAGAATCGGCGGGACAGCCATCCGATCAGCGCATCGGCGAAGCCGACCGGGTCCTCGGCCGGCGACAGGTGCCCGACGCCGGCCAACTCGACCAGTTCCGCCTCGGGGGCCGTCGCCGCCATTTCGCGGGCCACCGTCGGTGGCGTGATCACGTCCTTCTCCCCGACCACCACCAGCACCGGGACGGTCGTCGCGGCCAGTACCGCGGTCGTGTCGGGCCGGGCCGCCATCGCCCGCTGTCCCCAGGCGACGGTGGCCGCCGGCACGACCCCGGCGATCGCGGCCAGGTCCGCGCGGACCAGGTCGGACACCGTGTCCGCGACCAGCGGGGCGATCGCGTCCGGGCCGGTGGCGATGTCCCCGCGGTCGGCCCGCTCGGCCACCGCCCGACGGCGATCCAGCGCGGCCTCGTCGTCGGCGCCGCTGCGGGTGTCGGCCAGCACCAGACCGGCGATTCGATCGGGATGCCGGCGCAGCAGGTTCAGCGCGACGTAGCCACCCATCGACACCCCGCCGACGATCGCCCGCGCGATCCCGGCCGCGTCCAACCCGGCCAGCACGTCGTCGGCGAGCACGGTCAGGTCGGGCGTCTCGTCGCTCACCGGCGCACCATCGCCGAAGCCTCGCAGGTCGGGGGTGAGCAGCCGGGTCCGGGCGGCGACGGCGGGCCGGATGGCGTCGAACATCCGGGAGTCGAGCGGGAACGCATGCAACAACACCAGGGGCGGGGTCACCCACCCGATCTTGCCACGCGGGGTCAGACCACCAGGGCCAGCAATGCCCAGGTGACGACGGCGGAGGGCAGCAGCGAGTCCATCCGGTCCATCAGCCCGCCGTGCCCGGGCAGCAGCGTGCCCATGTCCTTGACCCCGAGGTCCCGCTTGATCAGCGATTCGGTCAGGTCGCCGATGGTGGCGGTGACGGCGATGGCCACACCCACCAGCAGGCCCTGCCACCAGGTGGCGCCGAGCATCAACCACAGGCACAGCGCGCCGGCCAGCATGCAGGCGGCCACCGAGCCGCCGAAGCCCTCCCACGACTTTTTCGGCGAGATGGTGGGAGCCATCGGGTGCCGGCCGACCAGCACGCCGGCGGCGTAGCCGCCGACGTCGTTCGCGACGACCAGGATGAGAAACGTCAGGATCCGCTGGGCGCCGTCGTCGGGCACCAGCATGAGGGCCGCGAAGCTGGCGAAAAGACCGACGTAGACGGTGACGAACACCGACGCCGACAGGTCGGCCAGGTAGCCGTCCGCGCCGCCGCGGAACCGCCACACCATGCAGGCCAGCGTGGTGGCGGCAATCCCGATGCCGAGCGCGGCCGGCCCGTACGGCCAGGCCAGGGCCATCGTCGCGACCGACCCGACGCCGACCGGGACCCAACTGATCTTCAGCCCGCGGGCCCGCGACAGGGTGCCCTGCAGCTCCCAGACGGACACCGCGACGGCGGCGGCGATGATGACCAGGAAGGTGATCCGATAGGTCAGCAGACTGACCAGCGCGAGCGCTCCCAGACCGAGGCCGACCCCGATCGCCATCGGCAGATTGCGGCCGGCACTCTTGGCTGCCATCAGACTTCGAGCAGCTCGGCTTCCTTGTGCTTGACCAGCTCGTCCACCTGGGCGGTGTACCGGTCAGTGATCTGCTGGAGTTCCTTCTCCGCGCGGCTGACGTCGTCCTCGCCGACCTCGCCGTCCTTGGCGAGCTTGTCCAGCGCGTGCGTGCACTTGCGCCGGATGTTGCGGATGGACACCTTGGCGTCCTCGCCCTTGGCCCGGGCGGTCTTGCCCAGCTCGCGCCGCCGCTGCTCGGTGAGCTGCGGGAAGATCACCCGGATGACGATGCCGTCGGTGGTCGGGTTGACGCCCAGGTCGGAATCGCGGATCGCCTTCTCCACCGCGCGCAACTGGCTGGCGTCGTACGGCTTGATGACCGCCATGCGCGCCTCCGGCACGTTGATGGTGGCCATCTGGGTGATGGGGGTGGGCGCGCCGTAGTAGTCGATCTGGATGCGGCCGAACATGTTCGGATTGGCCCGGCCGGTGCGCAGCGTGGCCAGGTCGTCCTTGGCCACGCTCACCGCCTTCTCCATCTTCTCCTCGGCGTCGAAAAGTTCCTCGTCGATCATTCGCCGTGCCCTTCCCGCTGCGTGCGGTTGTCCTGGCGCGGGGGTGTGTACACCAGGGTGCCGATGGTTGCCCCACGCACAGCTTTGCCGATGTTGCCGTCGGTCAGCAGGTTGAACACGATGATCGGCATGTCGTTGTCCATGCAGAGGCTGAAGGCCGTGGCGTCCGCCACCTGCAGCCCCTTCTCGAGCACCTCGCGGTGGGTGATCTCGTGGAACATCGTGGCGTCGGGGTGCAGCCGCGGGTCCGCGTCATAGACCCCGTCGACCGCCTTGGCCATCAGCACCACCTCGGCGCCGATCTCCAGGGCCCGCTGGGCGGCGGTGGTGTCGGTGGAGAAGTAGGGCATGCCGACGCCGGCGCCGAAGATGACGACCCGGCCCTTCTCCAGGTGCCGTTCGGCCCGCCGCGGGATGTAGGGCTCGGCGACCTGCCCCATGGTGATCGCGGTCTGCACCCGCGTGTCCAGGTGGTGCTCGCGCTCCAGGAAGTCCTGCAGCGCGAGGCAGTTCATCACGGTGCCGAGCATGCCCATGTAGTCGGCGCGGGCGCGGTCCACGCCGCGTTCGTGCAGCTGCGCGCCGCGGAAGAAGTTGCCGCCGCCGATCACGACGGCGACCTGCACGCCGTCGGCGACGACCTCGGCGATCTGCTCGGCCACGGTGGAGACGACGTCGGGGTCGACCCCGACGTCGCCGCCGCCGAACATCTCACCGCCCAGCTTGAGGACGACCCGGCGGAACGGGCGCCGCGGGCGCACCTCGGGCATCAGGCGGTGCCGACCTCGAAGCGGGTGAACGCGGTCACGGTGACCCCGGCCGCGGACAACAGCGCGCCGACGGTCTTCTTCGAGTCCAGCACCGAGGACTGCTCGATGAGCACGGCCTCCTTGAAGAACCCGTTGACCCGGCCCTCGGTGATCTTGGGCAGGGCCGCCTCCGGCTTGCCCTCCTCGCGGGCGGTGGCCTCGGCGATGCGCCGCTCGCTGTCCACGACGTCGGCCGGGACGTCCTCGCGGGAGACGTAGCGGGCCTTCAGCGAGGCGATCTGCATCGCCGCACCGCGCGCGGCCTCGGCCGCGTCGTCGGTGTCGCCGGTGTACTGGACGAGCACGCCGATGGTCGGCGGCAGGTCGGCGGATCGCTTGTGCAGGTAGACGGTCGTATTGCCGTCGTACTTGACGACCCGGCGCAGCTCCAGCTTCTCGCCGATCTTCGCGGACAGCGCGTTGATCTCGTCGGCGACGCTGCCGGTGCCCAGCCCGGCGGCCAGGAGCCCGTCGACGGTGGCGCCGGCCCCCTGGGTGGCGGCGACGTCGACGATCCGCTCGGCCAGATCCTGGAACTCGGAGTTCTTGGCGACGAAGTCGGTCTCGCAGTCGAGCTCGATCAGCGCGCCGCCGACCGCGGCCACCAGGCCGTTCGCCGTCGTGCGCTCGGCCCGCTTGCCGATGTCCTTCGCACCCTTGATGCGCAGGAACTCGACAGCCTTGTCGAAGTCGCCGCCGGACTCCTCAAGAGCCCGCTTACAGTCCATCATGCCGGCACCGGTGAGCTCCCGGAGCCGCTTGACATCGGCCGCGCTGATTGCCATGTCGGCGGTGTTCCTTGTCTGTGCTGATCGCGATTGGTGGGTGGTGGATTCGGTGTGGTCGGCCCGGGGCCGGTGGTCGGCCCCGGACCGATCCGGTCAGGCCTCGGCGGGCGCCGGCTCCTCGGCCGCGACCTCGACGACCTCGACGGTCTCGACGGTCTCGGCGGTCTCGGCGGTCTCCGGGGTGGCAACGGCCTCCGCGGCCGGTGCCTGCTGCTCCCCGGCGGCCAGCAGTTCGCGCTCCCACTCGGCCAGCGGCTCCTCCTGGGTGCCACCGGCGGCCCCACCGCTGCGGGCGATCAGCCCGGCGGCGACGGCCTCGGCGATCACCTTGGTCAGCAGCGCGGCGGAGCGGATCGCGTCGTCGTTGCCCGGCACCGGGTAGTCGACCTCGTCCGGATCGCAGTTGGTGTCCAGCACCGCGACGACCGGGATGTTCAGCTTGCGGGCCTCGCCGACGGCGATGTGCTCCTTCTTGGTGTCCACGATCCAGACCGCGGACGGGACCTTGGCCATGTCCCGGATGCCGCCCAGGGTCTTGGCCAGCTTCTCCTTCTCCCGGGTGAGCAGCAGCACCTCCTTCTTGGTGCGCCCCTCGAACTCGCCGGAGGTCTCCATGGCCTCGAGGTCCTTGAGCCGCTGCAGCCGCTTGTGCACGGTGGAGAAGTTGGTGAGCATGCCGCCCAGCCAGCGCTGGTTCACGTACGGCATGTTGACCCGGGTCGCCTGCTCGGCGATGGCCTCCTGGGCCTGCCGCTTGGTGCCGACGAACAGGATGCTGCCGCCGTGGGCGACGGTCTCCTTGACGAACTCGAACGCGCGGTCGACGTACTGCAGGGTCTGCTGCAGGTCGATGATGTAGATGCCGTTGCGCTCGGTGAAGATGAAACGCTTCATCTTCGGGTTCCAGCGCCGGGTCTGGTGTCCGAAATGGACACCGGCGTCCAGCATCTGACGCATGGTCACGACAGCCATGGGCCGTCCTTCCTGGTGCGGCGCTCGGTGGCCGGGTCTCCGGGCGGATTCCGGGCACGCGAACGCGGGGTTCGGTTGCCGCCGCGGATCGGGTGACCCGTGGCCCTGACGCCTTCCGGACGCGCCGCCCAGGTTCTGGCCTGAGCCAGAATCTGGGACCTCGGTGCGTCGCGGGCCGGGTGGGACAGTGGTGCGTCCCCGTCGGCAGCAAGGCGTGCGAAGTCAGCCCACCGCTGGCGGGCTGCCGGACCAGCGTATCCGATCGACCGGGTCGTCGGGGTCGGCCACGCAGTTGTCCCGATACCCGCAGTTGTCCCTATGCCCGCAGTTGTCCACAATCGCGCAACCCGCTGCCCGGGCGGCCGTTGATTCGGTCAGGCTCGGCCGATGGGTCGATCGAAGGCACTGGTGCTCACGGTTCTGCTGGCGTGGGTCGGGCTGATGCCTTTGGGTGTCACCTCGGCGACGGCCGCGGCCGTTCTGACCGAGGCCGCTCCGACGGCGGCGACCGGTTTCAGGCTGCCGGTCCCGCCGCCCCCGCAGGTGCTCACCCCGTTCGAGCCGCCGCCGACGCGCTACGGCGTCGGCCACCGCGGCGTCGACCTGGCCGCCGGGGTGGGCGCGGTGATCTCGGCCGCGGGGCCGGGGCGGGTGGTGTTCGCCGGGGATCTGGCCGGCCGCGGAGTGGTGTCGATCGAGCACGAGGGTGGCCTGCGCACCACCTACGAGCCGGTCACCGCCTCCGTGACGGCTGGGTCGGCGGTGGGCGCGGGCCAGCCGATCGGCACACTGCAGACCGGGCACGCCAGCTGCGCCCCGGCGAGCTGCCTGCACTGGGGCGCCCGGCTGCCCGACGGCACCTACCTGGATCCGCTGGCCCTGCTGCGGCCATGGGCGGTCCGGCTGTGGCCGTGGGACGGGCGGTGATCGTCGCTCTTGGCCGTGGCGAGTGCCCGCGGAACACAACGTTCTCGTTCCGAACATCAGATAGGTCGTCCGATGGACCCGACGATATGGGGAGCTGCGGTGGGCGGCCTGATCACGGCCGTACCCGCCGTGTGGGCCGTGATCGCGAGCAACCGGCAGTATCCTGAAGAGGGTTCCGAGATTCGTTTCGTACCCCCGCCGGAACCGCCCGAACGACAGGGGTGAACACGTGGCGCTGGAGGTCACTCCGGTCGAAGCGCGGATCGCGCTCCTCATGCAACGGCTGGGCCGAGAATGGGGGTTCTCCACGCCGGAGGCCATCGAACGCATCGCGGAGGCCGCCACCCAGTGGGCGTCGGTTCACCGCCCCGGCCCAGCACCCGGTGGCCGCTCCCTCGGTGATGGCCCGAAACCAGTGGGCCGCGCCTAGTCTCGTCCGGATCGATGGGTCTTCCCGAGGCCACGGAAGGACCGTAACCGGCCCCTCGATCACCGCGCTGCCGGGGGGCGGCCGCCGCTGGTGACCCCGCGGTCCGATCGCCGGTGAGCCGCGGCAGGTCCGGCGCGAAGGTGGTGCCGGCACCGACGGTGTTGGCCACCCAGATCAGGCCGTGGTGGGCCTGGCGGCGGACGCCCGGAAGAACCGCGACCGGATCCTCCGCACGAGCGGTCCGGGCGGCCGAAAGGTGGGGTTTGCGGAGAGTTGCGGAGCTTCCGGTCGCCAGGAGCGACCGGATCCTCCGCGCGAGCGGTCCATGCCGCCGACATGTGCCGCTGGAGTGCGGTCCGGCTCCGCTGACGGTCGAGTCAAATGCGACTGGACTATCGACGACCGATCAACTGACGGTCCAAGGTTCCAAGCACTCGGCCTGCGCGTATTCGATATTTTCGACAAGGAGATGGTGCAGGTCTCGCCCCAACGCCGACGATCACCGCCGCGCCATAACTCCTACGCCCTGGGGTGTGCCTGCCGATAAACCGCCGTCAGGCGCTCGGTCGAGACGTGGGTGTAGATCTGCGTGGTGGCCAGGCTCGCATGGCCCAGGAGCTCCTGGACCGTGCGTAGGTCGGCACCCCCTTCGAGCAGGTGGGTGGCTGCGGTGTGCCGCAGGCCGTGCGGGGCCAGCTCGGGCGCCCCGTCGACCGCGGCGGTCCGCCGATGCACCAGGGTGCGGACGGCCCGCTGGTCGATGCGCCGGCCGCGACGACCCAGGAACACCGCGTCGCCGGCCTGGTCGCCGGCCAGCGCCGGCCGACCGGCCGAGAGCCAGGCACCCAGGGCCCGATCGGCCGGGAGCCCGAAGGGTACCGTCCGCTGCTTGTCGCCCTTGCCGAGCACCCGGATGACCCGCCGGTGCCGGTCGATCGCGTCCAGGTCCAGGCCGGTCAGCTCGGACACCCGGATCCCGGACGCGTACAGCAGCTCCAGGATCGCCTGGTCACGCAGGACGAGCGCACGGTCGATCGAGTCATCGCCGACCGGCGGGGTGTCGAGCATCCGTTCGGCCTGATCGGCCCGGAGCACCGCGGGCAGGGTCTTGTCCGGCCGGGGAGCGGCCAGCCGGGCGCCCACATCCTGCGGCAACCGGCCGGTGCGGTGTGCCCACGCGCTGAACGATCGGGCGGCGGCGGCGCGCCGGGCCATGGACGAGCGGGCCGCTCCGGTCGAACGCTGCCGGGCCAGCCAGCTGCGCAGCACCTGCAGGGTCAGCTCACTGAGCTCGGCGGGCCGGTCGCCGGCCATCCGGCCGAGGTGGTCCAGCAGCGACACGACGTCGGACAGGTACGCCGTGACCGTGGCCGCGGAGCGGTTGCGCTCGGCGGCCAGGAACAGCCGGTAGGACTCCAGCACGTCGAGCAACGGCCCGGAAAGCGCCGCCCTCGCCAGCCGTGTCGACCGACGCGCTCCGACCATGCGTCGACAGTCACCTCTATCCGGCGCGCGTGTCAAGCGGGCGCGCCTCGCCAACGGGTCACCCGCGACACGCCACGCAAGACCGGACCCATCCGGTGCCGAAAGTTACACTGCTGTCATTCAAGCGAGGAGTGATCGGGGGGCCATCGTGTTGACCTCGGGCCCCAACCGCAGCGGTCGGGTGTGCGTTCTGTACACGGGCGGGACCTTCGGCACGAAGAAGTCGATGCCCGACCCGCGCCTTGTGGACAAGGAACTCTTCACTCCAGCGGAGCTCCATGAGCTACTACCGGACACGAAAAGTCTCGGCGTCGAGTACCTGGTCCAGGACATCGGCAAGGGCGATTCGTTCGAGCCTGTCGTCTCCTCGAAGATCCAGCCGGCCACGTGGCGGGAGCTGGCGCAAACGATCGAACGGCAATACAACGATTTCGACGGGTTCGTCATCCTGCACGGGACGGACACCCTGGCCTACACGGCCAGCGCGCTCTCGTTCATGCTGGTGAACCTGGCCAAGCCCGTTGTGGTGACAGGGTCGCAACGCCCGATCCTGGACGTGCCATCGGACGCGCTCGCCAATTTCACCAACTCGGTGGTGCTGGCCGCCCGGGCACGCGACACGATTCCGGTGATCCCCGAGGTAGTCGTCTGTTTCGGAGATCGGGTCCTGCGAGGAAATCGAGCTCGCAAGGTCAGTTCGACATCGTGGCAGGGCTTCCAGTCTCCCAACTATCCAGCGCTGGGGCGGGTGGGCCGGACCTTCGACATCGAACTCGGCCGCGTGCGGCCGGCGCCGCCGTCGGACGGGACCTGCTACGTGCGGTCGGGACTGGGAAACGTCGCCGACGTGGTGATGCACCCGGGGATGACCGATTACCAACTCGCGGGCGCCATCCGCGACGCCCAGGGGGTCATCCTTCGGACCTTCGGGGCCGGCAATCCGTCCGGTGGTCCCGAAGTCCTACGCGTCATCGCCAAAGCGGTCGATGCGGGGGTCGTCGTCGTCAACGTCACGCAATGCGACGAGGGTGTCGTCGAGTCGGGGATGTTGTCGGGGACGCGGGTGCTGACCGACCTCGGCGTCGTCTCCGGCGTGGACTTGACGCCGGAGGCTGCCTTCACCAAGCTGATGGTGCTGCTGGGTAACCTGCCCCCGGCCACTGCCACCAACCAGATGCAGTTCAACCTCCGGGGCGAGCAGTCGGTCGACACTTGGGAGCTCGGGACGGAGGTGGCGCCGCCCTTACCCGGTCAGGTCCACCGGGTAGTGCTCAGCCCGGGCCTGCCGGGGCATTGGCGGCCCGACGAGATCACCGGCGCCGTTCTGTGGATCAGCGAGATCCGACCGGCAACCCCAGGCGGGCCGATCAATCTCAAGGCCTATCTGAACGACTGGGTCGCCGACCAATCGACCGTATCGATCGATCGGCTGGTGGTCGACGAACAGGTCGACCTCGCGAACCGATGGCTGGTCGCAGACCTGACCATGGCGGTGCAGCGGCTGGTCGAGCAGCACTCTGCCGTGACCCTGACCGTGGTCACCGATGTACCTCTCGAGCGGTTCGAGGTCGTGCTCTCCCTGTTCGCCGACCGCGCCGGGATGAAGGTCATCTGACGGACGGGCGGTTCGCGGACTGGTCGAGGAGCCCCCGCAATGTCAGGGAGTCGACGTTCCCGCCGGTCAGCACGACTCCGATGCGCCGACCGGCGACACGCCCGGCGAGCACGGCCGCGACCCCGCAGGCGCCACTGGGTTCGACGATCACCCCGCACCGGGCGTACAGAAACGCCACCGCCTGCCGAATCTGGGCCTCGTTCACCGCGACGACCTCGTCCACCACCCGACGCAGGATCCGCAGGTTCAGCCGCCCCGGTACGGTCACCGTCTGTCCATCCGCGATCGTCCTCGGCACCGGCACATGGATGCGCCGACCGGCTCGGATCGATCTGGACACGGCGCCGGACGCCTCGGGCTCGACACCGATCACGCGGCACCGCGGTGCGACGGCCCGGGCTACCACGCCCGCGCCGGCCAGCCCGCCCCCACCGCCGACCGGTACGACGATGGCGTCGAGTCGATCGCAGGAATCGAACAGCTCCAACGCCATGGTCCCCGCCCCGGCGATGACCTGCCGATCGTCGTGCGAGCTGACGTAGACGGGCCCACCCGGACGACCGAGACGCGACGAGATCTCCTCCTGGGCGACGGTCTGCCGATCGAAGACCTTGACGGTCGCGCCGTAGGAGACGATCGCTTCGTATTTGGGCCTAGGTGCGTCCCGCGGCACGTAGACCGTTACGGACCTCCGAAGCATCGCGCCGACCGCAGCGAGGGCCTGCCCATGGTTGCCCGACGACACCGTGCACAGATCGGTGTCCCGATTCCCGTCGGCCATCGCGGCCACCGCGTTGAATGCGCCGCGGAACTTGAAGGATCCGGTCCGCTGCTGGTTCTCGGCCTTGAGGAACACCTGCGCCGAGGCCGAGCGGTCGATCGGCGCCGCGGAGAGCACCGGGGTCAAGCGGCCAACGCCCCGCAGGCGGGCTGCGGCCGCGAGAACGTCCGAGAATGCGACGGTCACGTCGTCACGCGAATGACCGGGTCGTCGGGAGGACCAGGTAGATCGTGTCCTGCCCGGCGGATCGATCGTCGACCAGACGGCGAACCTCGTTGAACCCCAGCCGGCGCAATAGGGTCAGGTGGCTTCGGTTGGAACTCCAGGTACGGGTGGCCAGTCTGGTGCCACCGGACCCTCGGACCCGTCGTGCCAGGTGCTCGTACATGGATTGGGCGTGTCCGGCGCGGCGGTGTTCGGCATCGACCGCCACCGTCGTCACGTAGACCAGCGGAGCCCACGGCGACAGGGCGCCATCTCGGTGGTCGACCAGGTAGGAGAGCAAGCCAATGACGACGCCGCCCCGACGAACCAGCAACCACTGTTCGTCACGGATGGCGGTCAGGTATGGCTCGACCGTGCCCGCCCCGGAGCCCGTCGCTAGGGACAGGCTGTCCGCGCGGCTCGACAGCGGCGGAATGAACTCACCGTCCACCGCGCGCAACAGGCGGCGGACGCCTGCGACCAGGTCGGCCGAGGCACTCTTCGCCACCACCTGCTCGATCAAGGACGAACCGCGCGCGCGAACAGTCTGTGGGTGTACAGATCCGGCGGTTCGCTCATCGCCCGCCTGATGAAGGCGGACCGGAAGGAGTCCTGATAGCTGACCGGAAGGGGTGCCAAGAAGGGCAGCAGACCCGCCTGCGAAAAGGACTTGATCAGGTCGGGATATTCTCGACCGTCCGACTCCACAGATTTCACATCGACGTCCACGAACCCGATCGACTGCAGAAGCTCCCGAAATGCGAATGGTTCGGGGTAGTAGGCCGGATAGTCGAAATTGTGATAGTAGTGGTTGCGCAGGCCTAGGTGGTCGATGACCCGCCAGGCCAGTCGCCATAGGCCACGATAGCACCCGTGGCCGCCCTGATGCACGGAGATCCGGCCGCCGGGGCGCACCAACTGGAACAGTTTTTCGTAGGCGATTTCGGGCGGCAATATCCAGTGCATCGTGGAGTTCGAAATCGCCAGATCAAATCTCTCATCGGTCGCGTAGGTGAGCAGGTCGGCCGTCACGAAACTGGCGTTCGGGACGGCTGCGGCCTCGGATCTCTCCTCTGATCTGGCAATCATGTCAGCGGATTTGTCCAAGCCCACCACGGCACCTTCCGGTACCCGGGAGGCGATCTCCAGAGTGAGGTCGCCCGGACCACAACCGATGTCAATGACCCGATCGGCCGGCCCGATAATCGTGTATTGCAACAAGGTCTCGCCCTGTTGGTGCTGGACCGTCGCGGCCGCCTCGTAGGCTTCGGCGTCATCGAAGAGTACTTGCGCGGACCCATCGACCCGTATCAGCAACGGGTTTACGCTCACCGGACGCAGCGGCAGCATGTAATAGTGGGACGATACGACCGGCTCCTCGTTGGTGTCGTCGGTCAGCGCGAATCTGATGGACTGGCCACCGGCGTCGACACCACTGAATATCCGACGCCCGTATTCGTCGAACAGAATCTCGGAAAGCTTGATCACGCCCGGAAAGGCGCCGGAAGCGGCCGTGACGAGAAGGCCTCGCGCCGACTCGACCAGTTGACCGAGCAGCCCGCGCAATTCATCTGGATCATCCGTGAAGTATCCGTGGGCGAACTCATTGCGCAAGGGCAGGAAGGCATCGCAGGCTTTCAGGAGTCCTTCTGGGAACGGCTGCCGGACATCGATGAACGACAGCTTGAAAGCCTGATCGTCGCGCAATGCCACGGCGTTGATATACCGGAGCAGGGCCGCGAGATCACCCATCTGCAGACGATTGAGGACCAACCTTCGGCGTTTCGATTCCCGGTTGTAGTCCTCGATCAGCGACGACAGCGAACCGAACAGATGCGCTCCCCAGAAGTGCACCAGATCCCGCATGACCTCCTCCACCGTCTCCACCACGATCTTCTGAAAGCCCTTCAGATCTACGACCTTCGACTGACGGTCCGCGGCCGCCACGGCGGCGCGGTCGACCACCTTCAGGTAGGTCGGCAGACCCTCCGGCTCGCCGGTGACGCTGAATCCCAGCCCACGGATCAGCAGATCCGTACGATCCTCGGTTTCCCTGAACAACTGGTTCGGATCGAGATCGAGGTCCTGGATCTCCTTCTGCACGATCGCCCGGCCAAGCAACCCATTCACCAGGTCGACAGGCGAGCGGGTCAGGCATTGGACGGTCACCGCGTCGCGATAGCTGGTCCGGGCGTCGACCAGAAACGTCCGCCGGTCGAAATCGTCGAAAGTGGAATCGGCGATATCGGCCAGCTCGGCCGGATCGTTGAGATGGCGGAGCAGCAGTTCCGCGAGAAGTTCAGTCTTGTCCTTGCGCCGGAACGTCATCCAACGGTCGTCGGTCCGCCGGACCGCGGGTAGGTAGCGACGCACGCGGTCCTGACCATCGTCGTGGTCGACTAGCAGACGGTGCAGGGTATCGACCCGAGCCTGGTGTCCGGTGTCCTGGTGGTATGCCATCAGCATCTCGATGACGAACTCCACGGCCGCGTAGTTGGAGGTCTGTTCGGACAGTTCGTGCAGGCTGTGCCGAAGTGCGTCGGAGAATGCCGACTCCGACACTTCCGCCGCCCGCAGGCCCTTGTCCAGGAGTTCGTTGAAGTCGTCGAAGTCGGCCTGCCGTCGTTCCAGCCTCGACGTCGTCGTGGGGATCGGGGTGAAGTCCGCACTCGTCGATGTTGCGGTCAGCACCACCAGTAACGCCAGATCGAACCCTTGCGCCGCGGCCCGCACGAAACGGGTGATCCCCAACGGAGTCAGATCGGCATGGGCGTCGTCGTAGAGCAGTACCGCGGTCGGGCCGATCGCCGCCAACCGCTCCCGGAGCCCACCGATCAGGCGGGCCACATCGGTTCCGTTGGGATCCAGGGTCCGAACTCCGACCGCATCGCTGTCGTCGGCCAGGATCGTGCGTTCGGGGGCCGCGCCGGCCAGCCAGCGGGCAATCGCCGACTTTCCGGATCCCTTCCCGCCGGAGATCAGGAACAACTCGATGGGACCCGGTCGCTCAAGCCGCTTGACCAACTCCGCGCGGATATCGGTGTAGCCGATGAAGTGGCCGCTTCCCAGGAGATCGGGCAGACGTGGTCGACCACGAAGCAGCGAACTCCACCGCACAACCGGCTCGGACATTCAGCTCAACCCGCGACCGGCACGATCGTTCGCTCACCTGATGAAACCAGAAATGCGGACATTCGGCAATCATGGTCAACTCTAGGACATGATCGCAAGCGGACGGCCGTCCTGGAGGAGCGATGCCCGCCGACTTCAGTTCTGACCCACATCGGGTCGCCGTCACATCGATCGCGCTGGGCAGCACCCAGGCGATCCCCACATTGTTGGCGATGGTCGTTCTAGGCTGGCGGGTCGGGCCTTTGCCCTTGACGCTGGACAGCGGGCAGGGCGACCCGACGACGGCCAACTGGGCTGGCCGAGCAACCTATCTCGACGAGCATGTCCGGCATGGTGTGCTCGGCCCCCGAACGAGGGGCGACGACGTTGTCGTGGACGGCGTTGCAATCCCCGCCCGCTCGATCGACGAGTCCGGCGAGTCCGGCGGGTGGCGCGCTTGGCGATGGGTGAGACCGTCGACCAGGCCCGGTGGCGGCGTGTGGGCGGTGGAGATGATTCGCCTTCCGGACCTGCCACGTCCCGTGACCTCGGGCGCGCGTGTGGGTAGCGCGCCCGATCGCGCCTGGTTTGCGCTCGTTCTGCACGCCTCCGTGGCGGGTTCGCCGGACCTGGCTGAGCTGATGTCGAAAGTTCGAGAGGTGTCGTCGATCCCGAACGTGGCGATGTTCGCGCCGGTGCGGTGGACACCCGAGGACTCGCTGGGTGGGTCCAACTCCGTCTTCACCATGACCATGGTGACCAGCTCGAACGGAAAGGTGCCCGCGCTGTCCCTGGGCGATCGACCACGAGCGACATTGGTTGTATTCCTGGGCATCGCTGACGTTGCCGAAGGCCCGGACTAGGGGAGGCCTGGTACCGGATTTCGAATGCGACGACGAATTCCTGAATGCAGCCCTGCCCCGAGCGTCGGTGATCATTCCGTCCGCCGACTGGCGCATCGCCGTGCTCCGCAACGGTGCCGCCTTCGTCGGCCGACGACCGGACACTGGGCTGACGTCCACCTCCAATGGCTGGACCCGGAACGAACCGGCCCGCAGCAACGGCGACTATTTCGACTCGGGTGAGCTGTACATGAGAACGATCTTCACCGATGCGATCGTGCTGGGAATCATCCAGCGGCATGGGCTGCAAACGATGCGGGCATCGGCGTTGGGCACCGCCCGACATGCCACGAGCCTCGCCCGGGTCCGCGATCTCGGCGAATCCCTGGAGGCCTTCTGCGAACAGTACTGGTGGACCGATGCGAGCCGCGGCGGCATCGCTGATCAGCTGCTCCGCGCCTACCAGGATCGGCATTCCCTCGACGAGATGCTGGGCCAACTGGAAGCTGACGTCACCTCGCTGTCGCGACGCGTCCACACCTCAGCGAGCCGCCGAACGGCCGGCGCCCTGACCGCCCTGAGCCTGCTGACGGTATTCAGTCTGTCGTTGTCCATCGCCAGTTTCATCCTGTCGGCGCACACCGTGGGCGGCGACACGGACCTAGGTCTGCGCTGGCTTGTCATCGGCGCCATCGCGGTGCTGTTCGCGATGATCGTCGCCGCCTTGTTCCTGGCTGTGCCCGACCTTCGCCGGGCGATTGGGGATGCCATCGATCGTCGCACGCACCGCTGACCCCGGCATCCAGCGGCCACGATCGAGCGGCCCGCTGTCGTCATCGGCGACCTGGCATCGGCCGTCAGCTCATGGTGGCTGACAACGGGTGAGCGTCCCGCCGCGGTGGCCGGGCGTCGGTCACCGGTCGCCGACGGCCGGCTCGTGGTGCTCGATCTTCACGTGTTGCGCCCAGTCTCGCCCCGATCCGCGCACCGACCGGGGAGGCGCGCCGCCGACCGTGATCCAGCACATTTGGCGGACGCTGGGCCGACTCACTGGAGCCGCACAGCTTCGGCCGTTTGCATCGGAGTCACCAATTGTTCACCTGGAGGATTCCGTGCCGCAGATTGCGATTTTCGCCGCCGATTGGCTGGCGATCGGCCTGCTCGTCTTTGCCCTGTACTTCCCGCGGCACCGCCGCCGCGACCTCGTGGTGGCCTACCTTGTCGTCAACATCGGCGTGCTCGCCGTGGCCAGCGTGTTGTCGACCGCGGCGATCGCCGCGGGCGTGGGACTGGGCCTGTTCGGCGTGCTGTCGATCATCCGGTTGCGGTCCACCGAGCTGGAACAGCACGAGGTCGCGTATTACTTCTCGGCTCTCGCACTGGGCCTGCTGGCCGGTCTGTCCCCCACCCCGGACTGGCTGACTCTCGCGCTGATGGCGATGATCGTCGTGGTGATGTTCGTCGGCGATCATCCACAGTTGCTGCGCCGGTACCGGCACCAGGTAGTCGTGCTGGACCAGGCCTACCCGGACGAGACCGCGCTGATCGCGCACCTGGAGCAGACGCTGGGTGCCCGGGTGCACCGGGTCGTCGTGCAGAAGCTGGACATGGTCAACGACACCACCACGGTC
>Ga0164241_10001284_pt1 | contig 32270 bp, 28 predicted proteins | sample OricomyardsoilBY_FD_108780 | JGI IMG/M metagenome (GOLD analysis project Ga0164241, IMG submission 108780) | Backyard soil microbial communities from Emeryville, California, USA - Original compost - Back yard soil (BY) | ecosystem: Environmental > Terrestrial > Soil > Unclassified | place: USA... | reverse complement strand
TCCCCCCACTCTTGCGTTTGCAAGCCTACTTTGAGGGAAGCATTGATGGGGCCTGCTGCAACGAGTTCCGCGAAGGGTGTTTTCTGGGGAATATGTGCCAGGAGATGGCCGATACTTCGGATGGCTTAAGGGAAGTTCTCAATCGCAAGCTAAAACAGCTGACGCGGATCATGGCGCAAACCATCCGGGAGGCCGAGCAGCAAGGCGCGATTACCCGGCCACTGGATCCCGATCAAACCGCGGAATTTTTATTCAACGCCTGGGAGGGCGCCATCATGCGTGCCAAAGCTTCCAGGAGTCGGGAACCGTTGGATGCATTCCTTAACCTACTGAAAGTCATTCTTTAACGCTTGTTTGACATAGATTTTGCTTTAGAAAAAGCGAATCTATTTGTGTCCACACTGATTTAAACCGACCGGTCATTATGTTCGGTTGAGTTACAGGGAGATCTATAGATGAACCCAAAATGGCGGCTCCTTTTAGGAGGGGCGATAGTACTAAGCGGTTTGCACTCAAGTTCGATTTCGGCCAACACTTCCGATTCGAGCGTGTTCCCCACCGCATTGTTAAGTAGCCCTCTGGAAATAAATCACGATCCGTCCTACTGCAACCGTTGGGCCATAGGATTTGATAATGACTTCCTGGTGCCTGGCAGCCGCGATCAGGATTACACCTACGGCCTCAGTCTGTTACACACAGGTACCGACTTGGCGGACGAAGTTTATTTCGCTCCTCTGAACCTGATCGACCGCCACCTGGGGCTGGATAGCAGCAAGCGCCAAGCAGTGGAATTTGGACTCTATGGATTTACACCGGAAGATATTCAATATCCCGACGCCAATCCGGCGGACCGTCCTTACGCCAGCTTGGTTTACGCGGCCACGCGCCATGAACGCGTTTACCCATTGCAAGGAACCGTGGTCAGCTCTCAGTTGACCCTTGGGGTTTTGGGTTTGGATGTGGTGGGGGACTTGCAGAAAGGCTTGCATAGCTTGCTTGAAGGAGATGCACCCCAGGGATGGCGTCATCAGATCTCTGACGGTGGGGAGCCTACCTTCCGTTATAGCTTGGCGCGCCAGCAGCTTTTGGGGCAGCCGACAGGGCGATTGGAGGTAAAGCACACCCAGGCCGTCTCCGTTGGCTATATCACCGAGATCAGCTGGGGATTGAATTTCCGTACCGGCCATTTGAATTCGGCTTGGCATAACTTCCACCCGGAGCAGGCCAGCTATGCGGAGACGTCTGCCCAATTGAACAACCGGACGGCGGAGCGGTTTTTCTGGGCGGGTTTTGCAGTTAAAGCGCGGGCATACAACGCATTTTTGCAGGGCCAATGGCGAGATTCGGCTGTGGAATATGGCAGTTCCGATTTGCGTCACCTCATTGTGGAAGCCTGGGTCGGTTACACCCACGGCTTTGCCAATGGCATGTTTATCAGTTATGGGCTGCGCGGCCACACCTCGGAGATCCGCTACGGCGCGGGGGATCGCAATGTGCTTTGGGGCGGGCTCATGTTGGGCAGGAACCTGGAGTAGTCCTGCACCGAGCGCCAAACCACGTCTCCGCCCTTTATTTTATTGTTCGACACCCGTTCACTCTTCGCATGGCTCCCGCTAGAATTCCGCCACCTCTGCAACCGCAGCCCCACATTCTGCCAAATGTGTTATAGGTGCAAACCTGCCTAAACCAAGAGAAGGAACGTATGAAGAACAAAAATGCCGGTCTTATGTTCCTCGCCCAATGGTTGAAATCACCCCTTACTGTCGCTTCAGTGACACCCAGTAGTGAACAGCTTGCCCGGGCGATGGCCAAGTGCGTGCCGGAAGGGGATGGTCTGGTGATTGAGTTGGGCGGCGGCACCGGGCCGGTAACTTATGCTCTGCGTCAGCGAATGGCGAATCCCGCTGATTTGGTGGTTGTGGAGCGGGACCCGCAGTTTTATCACTTTTTGCGTAAACGCTTTCCGGACATCACATTGGTTTGCGGCGATGCCTTTCAAACAGTGGAATTGACTCAGCACCTGCTCACAACACCGGTCCGCGCCGTTGTTTCCGGCCTTCCGTTGCTTTCCATGAGTGGTGGTCAACAGAAAAGACTGGTGGAGCAAGCGCTGGCGCTGACTCAGGGGCGTGGCCCCCTGATCCAATTCAGCTACGGTTTTCACTCACCGGTAAAAAAAGAGGTGCAGCGCCAGCTCGGCCTCACCAGCACCTGTGCCGCACAGGTGTGGCGCAATGTGCCACCGGCGCGGGTATGGGTATATCACGGTGTCCCATTCAAAAGTACCCGCACCCGCTCACACGTCCTGTCCGACTCTCATCATGGCTGAGTTTCAACCTTTACCGGCGCCGCTTCCTGTTTACCAGAAAGTCTGTGGGACGCGCGGAACACCACCAGGAAAAATACCGGGATAAAGAAAATCGCCAGCACTGTCGCCGACAGGATGCCGCCAAACACCCCAGTGCCGATCGCGTTCTGGCTGCCTGAACCGGCGCCACTGCTCAATACCAGGGGTGTCACACCCAACATAAAAGCCAGGGACGTCATGATGATGGGGCGCAGGCGCATACGCACCGCCTCCATGGTGGCGTCCAGCAGGCTCATGCCGCTTTCGTACAAGCTCTTGGCGAATTCCACGATCAGGATGGCATTTTTGGCGGACAGGCCAATGGTGGTCAGCAGGCCCACCTGGAAATACACGTCATTCGACAGCCCTCTTAACATGGCGAAAACCACGGCGCCCAAAATGCCGAGAGGTACCACCAGCATCACTGCAATTGGCACCGACCAGCTCTCATAAAGTGCCGCCAAGCAGAGGAACACGACGAGAATGGACAGGGCATAGAGCAGCGGAGCCTGGGCACCGGACTGGCGTTCCTGGAAGGAGAGGCCGGTCCATTCGTAACCAAATCCTGGCGGTAGCTGCGCCGCCAGATTTTCCATGATCACCATGGCATCGCCGGAGCTGATGCCAGGTGCGCCGGCACCCTGGATGTTGATCGATGGCACGCCGTTGTACCGCTCCAGACGCGGCGAACCGTAGACCCAACGCCCACTGGAAAAGGCGGAGAAGGGCACCATCTCCCCACGACTATTACGCACATACCAGTCCCCCACATCCTCCGGCATCATGCGGTACTGTGCTTCCCCCTGCACATACACCCGCTTTACCCGGCCTTTATCGACGAAGTCGTTGACGTAGGTTGCGGCCCAGGCGGTGGAAAATACGTTGTTGATGTCCACCACGGATACGCCCAATGCTGCGGCCTTTTCATGGTCGATATCCAATTTGAACTGGGGTGTATCCTCCTGACCATTGGGGCGCACACCCATCAGGCTCCGCTCCTGCGCGGCCAAGCCCAGCAATTGGTTGCGGGCGGCCATCAAGGCGTCGTGGCCCTGGCCTGCGAGATCCTGTAGCTGAAAATTAAAGCCGGTGGCTGTGCCTAATTGTGGAATCGAGGGCGGGGCCATGGCGAAGACCATAGCGTCCTTGAACTGCATGAAGTTGCCCATGGCCCGCCCGGCAATGGCCTGCACTTTTTGGCTGGCCTCACCGCGCTCATCCCAATCTTTCAGTTTTACGAAGGCCATGCCGTTGTTCTGGCCACGCCCGGCGAAACTGAATCCTATTACCGAAAAAATCGACTCCACATTGTCTTTTTCCTGGTTGAGGTAATAGTCCTCCACCCGGTCCATCACCGCCACGGAGCGTTCTTTCGTAGCGTTCACGGGCAGGGTCATGATGGTGAACATGATGCCTTGGTCCTCGTCCGGTAGAAACGAGCCCGGCAGACGGTTGAACAGCAAAGCCAATACACCGACTATCGCTACATAAATGGCCACATACCGCCAGGGCCGGCTGAGCATATGGCGCACGCCGGACTGATAGCCGGTGCTTGAGCGATTGAACATGCGGTTAAACCAGCCGAAGAATCCACCCCTTTCGTAATGGCCATCTTTGGGTCTCTTCAATAGGGTGGCGCAAAGGGCCGGACTGAGGGTGAGGGCAACCACCACCGACAACGCCATGGCCGACACCACCGTAATGGAGAACTGCCGATAGATAACCCCGGTGGAGCCACCAAAAAATGCCATGGGCACAAATACCGCCGACAACACCATAGCGATGCCCACCAGGGCTCCGGTGATCTGGTCCATGGATTTACGCGTCGCCTCTTTGGGCGACAGCCCATCCTCGTGCATCACCCGCTCCACGTTTTCCACCACCACAATGGCGTCATCAACGAGCAGGCCGATGGCCAGCACCATCCCGAACATCGTCAATGTGTTGATGCTGAAACCAAAGGCCGCCAATACCCCGAAGGTGCCCAACAACACCACTGGAACCGCAATGGTGGGAATCAGTGTGGCGCGAAAGTTCTGCAGGAAAAGGTACATCACCAGGAATACCAGGATGACCGCTTCAATCAGGGTATGCACCACACCCTCAATGGACAGCTTGACGAAGGGGGTGGTATCGAAGGGATAAACCACGTCCAGGCCAGGTGGAAAAAACGGCTGCAGCTCCGCGATACGCTCTCTCACACCATCGGCAGTGCTTAACGCGTTGGCGCCTGCAGCCAGTGTCACTGCCAGGCCGGTAGCCGGTTGTTTGTTGTATTCAGTTTCGAATTGGTAGTTCTCACCGCCGAGTTCCACCCGCGCCACATCGCCCAGGCGCATCTGGGAGCCGTCTCCATTGACGCGCAATAAAATGTTGCGGAACTGTTCGGGTGTTTCCAGGCGGGTTTGTACCACTATGCTGGCGTTGATCTGCTGACCGGGAAGCGCGGGTGTTCCACCCAACTCGCCAGCCGCAATCTGCGCGTTTTGCGCTCGGATGGCATTGACAATATCACTGGTGGTGATCGCGTAAGCCGCCAGTTTTTCGGCGTCCAACCAGACGCGCATGGCGTATTGAGAACCAAAAATCTGGATCTGGCCCACGCCGTCCACCCGGCTTAAGGGTTCGCGCACGTTGGCGGCGACGTAATCCGCGATGTCGTATTTGTCCATGCTGCCATCGCGGGATACAAAGCCCAGTACCATCAAAAAACCGGCAGAGGATTTGTTTACGCGTATTCCCTGTTCCTGCACTTCCTGGGGTAGCAGCGGCATTGCGGCCTGCAACTTGTTCTGAACCTGAACTTGCGCGATATCGGGATCCGTACCCGCCTTGAATGTGAGCGTGACCTCGGCACGGCCGCTGGATTCGGCGGTGGACGACATGTACTCCACATTGTCGATGCCGGTAATGTTCTGCTCGATAATCTGCACCACCGAGTCTTCGAGTGTTTTGGCGGAAGCACCTGGATAGCTGGCGCTGATGCTGACGGAGGGCGGCGCCACTTCCGGGTATTGGGCAATGGGCAGCTGGGTGATGGAAATCACCCCTGCCAGCATGATGACAATGGAGATAACCCAGGCAAACACCGGGCGGTCGATAAAGAATCTTGCCATGGCCGTTATTCTCCTGAGGAATCCGCGTGGCTGACCTGGGTGTTTTTTGCCGCTTCGAGCACGGGATTCACGGTGGCCCCTGGGGCGACTTTCTGTTGACCGGCAACGATGACGCGGTCACCGGCTTGCAGGCCTTTTTCCACCAGCCAATGATTTCCAACCGCCCGAGTCGCCGTCAAAGTCCGCTGTTCCACTTTATTTTCTGGTGTCACCACCATTGCCGTTGCATTGCCCTCGCGGTCGCGGGTAACGCCGCGCTGGGGAACCAGCAACGCCTGGTTCCGCACGCCTTCGAGAACTTCCGCGCGCACGAACATGCCGGGCAACAATAAATGATCCGGATTGGGGAAAAGTGCCCGCACTACCACGGTTCCCGTGGATTCGTTGACATTCATTTCCGCAAATTGCAGCTCGCCCTGGTGGTTGTAGACAGTGCCGTCCTCCAGGGTCAGGCGCACCGGTGCGCTCTCTTTGGAATTGGTGAGCTTGCCACTCATAACCTGGCGGCGAAGGTCGAGAATACGTTTGGCCGGTTGCGCCAAGTCCACGTAGATCGGGTCAAGTTGATGGATGGTGGCGAGCACGCCCGCTTGTTGCGCCGAAACCAGAGACCCTTCCGTCACACTGGATTTACCGATACGGCCGCTGATGGGTGATAAAACCTTGGTGTACTCCAGGTCGATCTGCGCTGTGGCCAAAGCGGCTTCACTGATGGCGACCTCCGCGTCCGCCTGACTTGCTGCGGCGAGGGCATCATCATAGTCCTGCCGGCTGATCGCCTTCTGGGCGAGCAGATCCTTATAGCGGCGCTCCCGCGCCTGGGCCGATGCGGCATTCGCTTTTGTCTTGGCCAGATTGGCGCGGGCCGTGCGGGCTGCTGCCTCGTAACGTTCGGCGTTGATCTGGTAAAGCTGCTGTCCGGCCTCCACCTGCGAGCCTTCTTCAAACAAACGCTTCTGCAGAATACCGCTGACCTGCGGACGCACCTCCGCCCGACGAAAAGCCACAGCGCGGCCGGGAAGTTCAGTGGTGAGGTCGACATCCGAAGGCGTCATCTCAATCACCGTCACCTCCGGAGGCGGCGGCGCGGCGTTCTGAGTTGGCTGTCCTTTCTGGCAAGCCGCCAGAGAGAGAGACAACAAAGCGGCCAGCAGCAGTGGTCGCGATTCAATTCTGGGATGCATAACAGAGCTCCGAGTTATAGCAGTTATCGTAAACAATTAAATTGAGTTGTCAGGTCTGAGCGCTATGGCGTCCCAGGTGGCGTGGATAATCGGATGGAGGTCAAGATCCTCCTCGAACACCAGACCGAGATGAAGCTTGCGTGCCAAGCTTAAAAAAGCGTCGATACACAAAGTGGCGAGGATTTCGTCGGACAGGGGTTTGACCAGGCCTTTAGTACGGCATTGATCGAAAAGAATCCGTAAAGGTTCAAACGCTTCCCAGGCGTCCTTATGGTGATCCCGTAGAACATCCGGTGGGAGGTGATCGAATTGACCTTTGCTCACCAAAATATCGGGATTATCCCGGCAGAACTCCCAGCATTTCCGGCAAATACTGAAGTACTGCTGTTGCAGGGATTGGTGCGGGTCATGATCCCCCAGTACCTGTTGCGCAAAGGCCCGGATAATTTCCTGATGCAGCTGGCGTATCAGATCGTCCCGATCCTTGAAGTAAAGGTAAAGGGTTCCTGCAGCCACGCCCGCCCGATCCGCTAGTTGCTTCATGGAAAATCCATGAAACCCGCAATTGGCCAGCAAATGCACGGCTGCACGCAATATCAGAATGCGTTTATCTGTGGTATCGGGGGAGGTGATCATGGATGAATATGCTGAATGAACGTTCATTCAGTGTAGATTCTTATGGTCAGTAATACAACCAGGAAATCGAATGGCTATGGACACTTACTGACGAATGGCACGGCCGATTCTTTTGTTTCTTTGCGCAGAAATTGCAAACCATTGCAATTTATTCTGGGAAATTATCAAAAACTTTAACAATTCAGAGCGGCAATATACACACGTACTTAATTATTCGTATTGGGAAAGGGTATTCCAAAATCGGCACGGTTATTGATAAGGGCTAATTATTAACGCGTAAAAACATTAACTCGCAAATAACAACCAAAGCAGAGGCTGACTTATGAACCGGATACGCAAAGTTACTTTGACTCCCTATCAAAAATTGGAGCAGGAATTGCGACGAACCGCGCAATCCGAAATGCCGCTACCAAGAAGCCGGCAAAGGGTAATCAATAAAATCGCAAAGGATCGCAAATTCCGCGAACAGCCCATCGAATTCAATCAAGCAGCGCAGCCTGGAGCCGAACCGACGGATGATGATTTGGCACCGGAAATTCTGATTCACGAAGATGGCGCCCGATCGCCTTTTGAAGAAGGGGATGATATGCCTGCAGACGAAGCCTTTCGAATTGTGAGCGGAGCTCAAATCGGGGCCGGATATGGGCTGGATGAAGCCGAGCTCGCCGAAATCGATCCTCTGGATGGCAAATAACCGTGCATACCTCGGCAATTAATTTCACAATTACATAACGATGAGCTCAGGAGAATTTTATGGATTCCTTAAATAGTGACCGACCAGAAGATCACCGGGGAAACCTGACTGGGGCGACAGCCGTAGCCAAGATAAAGTCCTTGGTGGACCACAGCAAAACCTGTTTTTTTTGTACTTCTGTCGCGGTCGATGACTCCACGGCAGCGCGCCCGATGACCGTTCAAAAAGTCGACGATGAAGGTAATCTTTGGTTTTTAAGCGCGCGCGATACGCATAAAGATCAGGAGTTGAAAATAAACCCACGAGTACGCCTTTATTTTCAAAGCTCTGCGCATGGCGGTTTTCTCGAAATAAATGGGACAGCAGTGGTTTCGCAGGATCGTGAAAAAATCGACGAGCTGTGGGAGCCTGTTATGAATAATTGGTTTACCGAAGGCCGGGAAGATCCGCGGATATCCGTTATCAAAGTATCGGCAACAGACGGCTATTATTGGGAAACCAAACACGGATTTGCGGTGACCGGCATTAAAATGCTCGTCGGCGCCGTCACTGGAACGCCCACTGACGTCGGTGTAGAAGGGAAGCTGCGCGTTTAAACGGCGCACCAAAAATTTTTCAACCGCGTTGCGGCATGGTGAATATTGCCGCAGGCGGTTGGATGCCAATGGAGCGGCATAAGCCTATCAAAAGCTGAGCGTGCGAATCTGGGGTCGACCAATACGACAACGCCTCTATCCGTCCCAGACCGAATGACGCGACCAGCTGTTTGTAAAACGCGGGTGAACCCCGGAATTTGATAGGCGTAGAGAAAGCCGTTCAATCCATTTTTTGCAAAGTGCTCCACAATTAATTGTTGTTCATTTGTAGGCTGCGGCATGCCCGTACCGATAATAATGGCACCGTGCAGCGCATCCGCCCGGTAGTCGATGCCTTCCGCGAAAATTCCACCTAGAATTGCGAACCCAAGCACCTCCGCATCGGAATGAAAAAATTCGCCAAGAAAATCTTCCTGAGCTGTGCGATCGGAGCCGGGCGCCTGCGCCACAGTGCGATGCTCTGGAAATTTCAGCCGAAAGGCCAGATAAGCTTTTTGCAGATATTCATAGGAAGGGAAAAACACCAAATATTTGCCGGGATGCGCATGAATGACACGCTCAAGCAATTCCACCAATGCAGGCAATGAAGTTTCCCGTTGCTGCCAGCGGGTATCCAGATAATCACATCGCAATACCAACAGGTTTTCCTCTGGGAAAGGGTATTCCAAGCGCTGGGTTATTGATAAGGGCGGCAGTCCCAATACCCGTATATAAAACTCCATCGGCGTCAAGGTGGCGGAAAATCCAATGCACGCATGGGCGTTGGCAAGACGTTGTTGTAACAGCGGGGCGGGGTCGATACAGCGGAGCTGTGCAACGATCGCAGCAGAATGCGTGGCAGCGGCTCTGAGTATCAAACGGTGGCCGGCACCGAATAATTGGCTGATGGTATAAAACCTGAAAAGCGCGCGATGCAGTTCGCTATTGTCGCGTTTCTCAGGAATGGTGATTTCAGTTTGGATTGGAATATTTTCCGCCGTCGACCGGCCAATATCATTTTCCAGCGCCAGCAATTCCATCAAGTCGCTGATCTGTTGTGTCAGTGATGTAGGCAATTCCTCATGCAGCGGCTTATCGGTAAATAATGACGACAAGGTACGGTTCACCTGGCGGCATTTCTTGGCGACGGCACCACCGTATTGCGTCCCCAGCTCCACCAACAGAAAGGAAGACAGTGTGGCGGAGAACATGGCGGTCGACCGCTCCGGGAGATTGTGCAGTTCATCCATCAGTAATACACGCTTAATATTCTCGTCTGAGAAAGTGCGCAGGTTTGTCAGTGGATCAAAAAAATAGTTGTAGTCGCCAATGATCACGGTGGTCCAGGCCAACATCTGCAAACCCAATGCAAACGGACACACCTGGTGCGCAGCGCCAATGCGCGCCAGCGAGACCTGATCGAGCGCCGGTTCCTCAAGACAAGCCACCCGCGCGGCGGGCAGGCGGTCATAAAATCCCTGGGTATAGCGACAGACGCCGATATCGTCCTGCAGGGTTGCATCGTTGGAATCACTGTTCTTGCGGCACGGGCAAAGTTTTTCCTTGGCGCAAAGCGTTAATGAGTCGAGATGCAAACCTTTCTCCCGCAATAAATCCAGGGCGGCTTCCGCCTGTGCCTGGCCTGAGGATTTTGCGGTGAGGTAAAGGATTTGATCGGCAAGTTGCTCCCCCAGTGATTTACACGCGGGAAAAAGCGTGCTGATGGTCTTGCCTATACCGGTGGGTGCTTCAACCACCAATGTCTCGCCATCGCGAATGGCGCGGTAGACGTTTCTGGCGAATGCATATTGGCCGGTCCGGAAAGTCGTATAAGGAAATTCCAGACAGCGCGCGCTGGCGCGCACCAATGCCCTGCGGGCGGTGATCTGCCGGTGCCATTGCACATAGAGATTCAGCAGAGCTTTGGTTTCCTGTAGCAATTCTGCAAATACAGCAGTACGCGTTTCACTGCTCAATTCCTGGGTTGTCAGATTAAAGAAGCTCAGGCGTACCTGGATCGCAGTGTCGCTGCCATTGAGCAGCCCGTAAAGGCACGCATAAACACGCGCTTGCGCCCAATACAGTGCGATTTTATTGGGTGGAATATATTCCGTGGCGGTGAGCGTGGTTTTGATCTCTTCAACAATACAGGGGTCACCGGTGGCGTTGAGAAGGTCTGCCCGGCCCTGAAGGTGGATCTCGTACCCTTCCATTTCAAAACAATGTTTGAGCAGATATTCACTCTGCCATTGGGGGTCGCGCGCCTTTTGGATACGTTGATGTCCGATAATGCCCTGCAGAGCAGTGGGGCCCGCCGGACGCTCGTAATACAGATCGCCAGTGCGCGCGCTGAACTCGACCAACTCGGTAACACTCAACTTTAATTGGACAATATCACTCATAACGCCAGGTCACCTGCACCACGCGATGTGGTATGCCATGCTCAGCGAAATATTCCATCCAGGCTAATTGATTTTGCTGCAGGCGATCACCGGGGCCTTTGATTTCAATCAGCTCGTAGCTGCCATTTTGCGGAAACCAGATCAAATCCGGCAGACCGGCACAGTGCGCCCGCAGGTCTGACCAGAAGCGTTTGAATACCGCCTGCCAATGTGCCACCGGTACTCGTGTCAGCGCTTGGGTCAGCACTTCTTCGTCCAGCGCAGACCAATGCACGAAAGGATTTATCCTGCCGAATTTCGCGCGCCAGATTTCCCGATAATATGCCACGCGCTGATCAATCAAAGCCAACTCAGCGTGCGCCTGTTGCAGCAACTCCGTGCGATAAAGAAAAAATTCCGGGTGATGCAAATCGTGTGGCGCCGCTTGGAATGGATGGGTAAAAGCGCCCGGCACCGGCGCGAAAACCGCATCCCAATAATGCAGGCCGAAAAAGCTCGCAAACAGCGTGTTTTCCACATAATGGCATTCGCCGGATGCGGCGAAATGCGCTGCAGCGGCGAGTTCAACGCGGTCGTCGGTGTAGGGCAGTTCCAGGATTTGACTGGGGGGACGGTAAGACTTTTTTGATGGCCAGGCTTCGCCGAGCTGCCGCGCCATTTTTCGGCCGAAGCGTTCGGCAAATTGCACATCGCCAAAGGTGGTGGCAGTCGCCGCAAGCTGTCGGCAGAGCTGGAAGGCGGCTTGCGGTTGCTCGAGTTTTGCGAGCAGGCGCGTGCGCCGCTCACGCGCCTCAGCGGTATTCAAGGTTTCGCAAATGGCCAGGGCGTCAGCCCAGTGCCCCTCTCTTTCCAATTGTCGCGCCAGGGTAAAGGCAACCCGTTCAACCCTGCGTCTCAGCGCGGCATCTTCCTGCGTCGGCTGTGGCAATTGATGATAAAACGCCAACAGGGCTTCACGGCCACCGACCAGTGCTTCTTCCAGATGTGTCATTAACTGGAAGTATTCCAAATGCCGCTGGACATGCGGTCGGTCAGTGAATAAACGGGTGGATCGATCGACACGGTAAGGCTCGTGCACATATAACCCCAGATCGCGCAATACAAATTCCGTCAGATCCTGATGCAGATTGCCGAAGAACAATAATTTAACAACGTCAAAGACCGACGCCTGATTCAGGCGATAAACCATGATGGCAAGGGTGGTATAAGCGGAAACAGGGGAGGGTAAAACCGTTAGCAGCGCTGCGTCCAGGTCCGCCCGTTTACATTGCGCCAAGCGCAGTGCCGTGGCTTCATATCCTAATCGCGGCAACTGCTGCAGCCATTCGGCTTTGCTGAACAGGGGCAGCAATTCCCCGGCTGGCAGCAAGGGATCAATATCCACCAGGCCCACCACCCGCAGCTCTTCTGCGGCCTCAGCAATAGAGCCAATCTCGGCGTAGCGCAAACGATCAGCGCGGAATAAATTCCCTTTGCGGGTCAGCAGGCGCACCAGCAGTTTCTGTGCATCAGTGCTGATGCTTTGAAACGTCCGGTAAAACCCAATCTCATCCGGCAGCAACAGGTCTTCGTACTGTTCAACCACATGGTTCAACAGGCTGAAAAAGTTGCGCAGATAATAATCCGGCGGCAATGGGGACGGGGCGCGGGCGGTTTGTGGGGCCATGGACGAGAGGCAAAACCAAAAAGCTGCAGTTTACGAGACTTTTCTGTATTTATATACAGTTGTATTGGCGGTCAAGGCTTGGTGATGGGAGTGCCCATCCGAGAGCTGAGCGGGTAGCCCGCTCAGCAGAGCCGACATCAGTGGAGCTGTGAGGTGGCGTCCTGGCTGGCCATCAGGACTTTCTGGCGACGCTGAGCATACGCCAATGCGGAAGGGTGCACGGAGCCGCTGTTTCCGGTTTCCAGCCAGCGCCGCACCCGGTCGGCATCGCCGATATGGGAGCGCTTGCCGAAGGAATCCAACAGCACTATGGCCAGATGCCGTTTCTGGATTTCCGCCTGCAGCACCAGGCAACGGCCCGCCTGGTTGATAAAACCGGTCTTGCTGGCTTCTATACTCCAGTGATCCGCGCGTACCAGCGGGTTGGTGTTGTAGAACGCCCGCACATGGCGTGGAGCGCGGAAATGGACGTCCTTTTTCGGCGTGGTGCTGAGCTCGGCGATCAGGGGGTCGCGGGCGGAGGCCTGGATCAGGCGCGCCAGATCCCGCGGGGTGGAGACATTGTTCGGGGACAGGCCGGTGGGTTCGACAAAGTGGCTGTTGGTCATACCCAGCGCCTTCGCCTTGTTGTTCATAGCCTTGATAAAGGCTTGGTAACCGCCACTGTAATGATGGGCGAGCGTTGCGGCGGCGCGGTTTTCCGACGCCATCAGGGCCAGCAGCAGCATGTCGCGGCGCTGCAACTGACTATCGATGCGCACGTGGGAAAACACATTTTTCATTTCATCCGTCTGGGACACATCCACGGCAATCCATTCATCCAAAGGTGCGTTTTTTTCATCGTCCAGCACCACTATGGCGGTCATCATCTTGGTGAGGGAGGCAATAGGCACTATGGCGTCGGGGTTGCGCTCAAATAGGACTTCACTGGTATCCAGATCCATGACCAAAGCGTGTACCGATGCCAGCTGGAGCTTGGCGGGGTCGGGGTTGGCGGGCTGGGATTCGGCATAAGCCATAGAGGCCAACAGCAACAACAGGGGCAGAAGCAAACAACGGATCGACACAGAAATCTCGCTAGAAAGGGATCAAAGGGGAGGCAGACTCGCTTGGTTGTAAAAAGTTTAGTGCGCTTTTTCTCAAAATGCGCTCTTTTTCTGTAGCAGGTTACTGAAACGGCGAGTGGTCGACGGTGGCGCTCGCGCATAACACCAAGCTGGCCGGGTAGGGCTACCCCCCAATTTGCAATAAATCAATTAGCTGGGGCTGTCGTGCGCGGGGTACCAAATCCGCGAGGGAGTACTGGTCCAATGTTTTAAAGAATGCTTCGAGCGCTTCCGCCAGGGCGAACTTTAGTTGGCAGGCCGGTGTAATAACGCAGCGATTGGCACTGCCAAAGCACTCCACCAGAGCTTGACCTTGTTCAAGGTCACGCATCAACGCGCCGATGTTGATATCTTCGGGTCGCCCCTTCAGTCTCAGCCCACCGTTTTTTCCGCGCAATGCATTCAAATAACCCCTGTTATTGAGATCCTGGACAATTTTCATCAGGTGGTTTTTGGAAATATCATAATGTTCCGCAATTTCACGCACCGTGGATATCTCAGTGCCTTTGAGCGCAACATACATAAGGACGCGCAGGGAATAGTCTGTGTAGAGGGTGATATACATGGAGATTCCATTATCCCGGGCGGCCATCCGCACGCGGTCGACTGAGAATAGGCCAATAAATGACAATAAATATTCCGAAGGCCATAGCCCAACCTGTGGCCGCCAGTATGAGTCCCAGCCGATAGTCGACAAATTGCAAAGCGGTGGTCACGCGCGCTATGGCGGCAGCGGTAATGGAGATATAAATGATCGTTGCGAATGCTGGCAGCGCCAGCGGTCGGCCTGTATGTCCCAGCGCAACGCGGGTCATGATTCCCAGAATCAGCGTGCCCATGCCGCCAACCCCTAAAGCGTGTTGCCATGCTGTTGCAGTAACAAGGTTGAAGGCCGCAGCACTCTTGAGCAGCAATGCGAGGACAATCCAGGCGTATCCCAAATGCAGAATCCACAACAACGGCTCCCTCCGAGCCTGCCACCCGGACCAACCCGCCAGGCGCACCAGCACTGCTGCTGCGGCGACTAAGGCGGTGACGCCCGCCAGCCAGGGAATGGTCGGAAAAAAATCGGCTGGAATTAACAGGACTGCGGCAATCATCGCTACACGATCAACTGCGCCGAAGGTTTTGACTGCCTCAGGACGGCCGCCATGGTTGCGCAGCCAATTGACAGTAAAAAGCGGAATGATGCGGCCGCCGATAATGATCATCATGATGGCAATCAGGTTGAACGCGGCCAGCTGCCCGAAATTGAGCCAAACCATATCGTGCCGGATAAACCCCAGGTGCATCATGAGGTTCGCCAAGCTGAGAAGAATTAAGATTCCCGCCAACACCAGGTTGCGTTTATTACCGTGCTGTAACAATACCCGGAGGACATATACCGCCATCAGAGGCAAAAACAATAAATCCACGACGGCAACCACACCCAAAGGCCACCAGCTTGCGGTCCACATGGCGACGCGACCGGCGATCCATACACCAATCAGTCCCAATAGCCCCCAGTTTTTAAGCGGTTGAGCGCCGGTCCAGTTACACATCGCCGTCAACAAAAAGCCGGCTATAGCGGCAGTCGCCAGGCCAAACAGCATTTCGTGACTATGCCAATGCATCGATGACCAGCCAACCGGCAGTGGAATTCCCCCGAGTAGGTGGCTCATCCAGGCTGCGACGGTGACAACGCCGTAAATTCCGGTTAATAAAAAGAAAGGTCTGAATGGAAAAGCCAGAAGCGCGACGACATGGGAGGTGGTGGTCATGCGAAAGTCCCTGAGTTGCGTGTAGGTGATTTTACATACGAAAAATATGCATTTACAATGCATATTTTTTCTCTCAATAGCCCAATCCAATTCCGAGGAACTTATGCCTAAGATTGAACAACAGCTCGAAGAAATCCTAAGCCATGTCGTAAGGCACAATCAGGGGGAGCAAGAGTTCCATCAGGCTGTAAAAGAAGTAATCGAAACATTGGGGCCGGTTCTGCGCAAACATCCGGAATATGCGGAATACAAAATCATCGAGCGCATATGCGAGCCGGAACGTCAGGTGATTTTCCGGGTGCCGTGGATGGATGACCGTGGTGAAGTGCAAATCAATCGCGGATTCCGCGTGGGTTTCAACAGCGCGCTTGGTCCCTATAAAGGTGGTTTGCGCTTCCATCCTTCAGTTTATTTGGGAATTATTAAATTTCTCGGCTTTGAACAAACCTTTAAGAATGCGCTTTCGGGCATGCCGATTGGCGGTGCGAAGGGCGGCGCCGATTTCGATCCAAAAGGTAAATCCGATAACGAAGTCATGCGTTTTTGTCAAAGTTATATGACGGAATTATTTCGCCATATTGGTGAGATGACGGACGTGCCTGCGGGCGATATCGGTGTTGGCGCCCGTGAAATAGGCTATCTCTTCGGACAATACAAACGCATCACCAACCGTTATGAATCCGGTGTTTTAACCGGAAAAAGTCCGCAATGGGGCGGAGCGCTAGTGCGCCGTGAGGCCACCGGTTACGGCGCGGTATTTTTTGCGCAGGAAATGCTGAAAGCAAAAGGGGATTCCCTCGAAGGCAAAACGTGCATTGTGTCGGGTTCCGGTAACGTCGCCATCTACGCCATCGAAAAACTTGAGCAATTGGGAGCGAAAGTCGTCGCCTGCTCGGATTCCAGTGGTGTTATCTATCACAAGCAAGGACTGCATCTGGATTCCATAAAACAATTAAAGGAAATTGAACGTAAACGTATCAGTGAATATCTGCGTTTACATCCGGATGCGGAATATCATGAAGCGGGTGTTATTTGGAATATCCCTTGTGATTTCGCATTTCCCTGCGCTACCCAAAATGAGCTCGACGGCTCCTCTGCGCGAGTGTTGCTCAATAACGGCTGCATCGGCGTGGCGGAAGGCGCCAACATGCCCGTCTCCCCGGCTGGCATCCGGCTGTTTCTGGACGCCGGAATTTCCTATGGTCCGGGGAAGGCAGCCAATGCGGGCGGTGTGGCGACATCCGCTCTTGAAATGCAACAAAACGCCAGTCGTGACACTTGGTCATTCGAGCATACCGAAGAGCGATTGCAAAAAATCATGGTCGGCATACATGAAAATTGTTTTGAGACAGCGGCCGAATATGGGTTTCCCAACAATTATGTGATCGGCGCAAATATTGTCGGGTTTAAACGCATCGCGGAAGCCATGCTGGCTTTCGGTTTGATTTAAATGGCTTTCCATCTTATTAATTGGTAACGGACCTTATTTAAATCACAAAGCGGATGCAGGAACACCTGCATCGTGCTTGGAGCTTTAGCCCATTGGCATACGGGGCTGAAGTTCCATCATCCAACTCCATTCTCAGTTTCTTCATAAGCATTTCACTTTTTCTTCGTTCTGAAGTCGCCTCTCTATTGGTAAATTTCGATCTCACCGAATTGGCAGCCCATGGGTTGCATACGATATCGATCATTGGAGGTTATTGTGACAATTAAGGCGATCAACGCCCGTAACCAATTCAGAGGTACGGTCAAACACATCAAACGTGGTGATGTTGTATCAGAGGTGGAGGTCGATATCGGCCATCACGGAGTGATCACCTCCATCGTCTCAACCACTTCGGTGGATGAGCTCGGACTCAAGCCGGGAAGCAGCGTTATTGCGTTGTTCAAATCCACAGAAGTGGCCCTGGCCAGCTTTTCTCCGGCTTAATTTCAGATTTGCATCCGCTGCAGCTTGTGGAGGGTTTATGAGTTTTAGAGTATTGGTTGTGCCGGGTTTCCACGGCAGTGGTGATGCGCACTGGCAGACATGGCTGGAGAAGGTGTTGCCTCACGCCGAGCGCGTTCCAGGCATCGATTGGGAGCGCCCCGTCGTCAAAGCCTGGGCACTGGCAGTGACAAGGGAACTGGATAAAAGCCCTCTCCCAACAGTCGTGGTGGCACACAGCTTCGGCTGCCTGGCCAGCGCCATGGCTATTACCAAAAGACCCAATCTCGATCTGGCGGCGGTATTCGTGGCACCGGCTCAGCCCGAGCGTTTTGCACCCTTCGGTTTACGGGATGATCCGGCGCTGCCGAGCATCGCCTCCTATCTCCCGGATCGTTCCTTGAATGTTCCAGGTGTGCTCGTCGGGAGCCGGAATGATCCCTGGATGAAGCTGCAGCACGCCTATGCCTGGGCACGGCGCTGGAATCTCGCGTTTCACGATGCGGGCGAGGCGGGGCATATCAATGTGGAGTCCGGATTCGGTCCCTGGCCGTGGGTGCGGGATGCCATCCAATCCATCGGCGGGGATCTTTCCCATTTACAGCTCCCGGAAAACTACGGCGTTACACGCGACCAGGTCCACCAATTGCGCAGAGAAACCCCGCCATCTTCTGCCCAAAAAATCCTGTTTTATACATAAGGCAACAGAGGTCAATGACATGAGTTTACGTTTAGGTGATACCGCTTACCTTCGCTTCAAATCCAGCGCCGCTTTCCGCAAGGCTATCGCGCTTCCAAACCCTATTTACGACTGACCAGATTGCAAAACCGCTAAGCATGTGCCAGCTTTTTGCCCTTACCAGTCCCCAGCCGGTATCACCCGACTTTTCTCTGCGCGGCTTTTTTCAACGCGGCGGAAAGACGGGCGACCATTGCGACGGCTGGGGATTGGCACTTTTTCGCAACCGCGAAATTGATCTGCAAACCTACTGCAACGCTGCCCACAGCTGCCATAACGCGACGGCGGTTCTGCAAGCCAAACCACGTGCCACAACGGCAATGGCCCATATCCGTAAAGCCACCGAAGGCGCCGTTGCGTTGCAGAACTCCCATCCGTTTATGCGCACTCTGTGGGGGGAAACCTGGGTTTTTGCCCACAATGGAGATCTCAGGAATTTTTATCCAGAGCTGCCTCCGGAATTTCTGCCGCTCGGTCAAACCGATAGCGAAAGAGCGTTCAACGCTATTTTTAGCCAGCTAGCCAAGACATTCCCCACCAGGCCTGACATTCCCGTACTTGCGGATTTTTTGCGAGAGCAAAGCGCTTCGATTGCCCGGTTCGGTACATTCAATTATTTATTGAGCAATGGGAGTTTGTTGATTGCCCATTGCTCCACAGAACTCTACTGGACTCACCGTCGCCCTCCCTTCGGAAAAGTGGAGCTTCTCGACATTGATATATCCATTGATCTGGATGAAATCAACGCTGTCGAGGAGACCATGTACGTTATCGCCACCAAGCCGCTCACACGCGGAGAGCCATGGTTTCCGATGGGGCCCGGCGAAATGCGCATTTTTGAATCCGGCAGAATGGTTGTTGAAATACCGCCCGTTCCGGTCCATGGCAGCCATTGCCTGGACTGGAATTCGGGATGGCATGCGAATCGGGTCGTCCTGTCCTGATCTGGCTTTCCGCTTAGGCCCGTCCCATTTTGTACGGAATAGGTTCTTCCCGCCGACGCTTTCCAACTTTTCAGATAAGCAAAGCAGAATATCTTCGTTCACGTCTCCCGAGTCTTTCCTTAGTATCGCCCTCGTCGCTTGATTGTGCATGGTGAATAAGATGACGAGCAAAGAAAACGGAAACCTATTGAAGGAAGTGTTGGACGATATCAAAGATCAACTTGCGCAACTCCAATTCGGATCTTTGGAAATATCCGTTCACAACGGTCAGGTTGTGCAGATCGAACGCCGGGAAAAAAAACGCTATGAAAAACGCGAAGGCGTGTCGTCAAGCTGAACGTTGCCAAATAAATATGTTAATCGGAAAACCGAAGACATCAAAAGTGCTATCGCCACGATTGAATCCCTACCGAACCGTCGGACGGAATCAACCCAAATTTAAAACGAGAGAGAGAATGAACCGCAAATTATCTTTATATATTGCCCTTGGGGTTGCTTTTTCCGGTGCTCAGCCTGTTCTGGCTAATACCGCCGGTTTGAATTTCTACGGCCGCGCCCATGCTTCCGCTGATTATCTGGATAACGGACAGGACAGCGACCTGAACGTGTCCAGCAACTCAAGCCGCATCGGTGTACGCGCCAGCACAGATTTGGCCGAAGGCCTGAAAGGTATTCTCCAGGTCGAAACCCAGATCAATTACGATAACGGCAGCGGCAGCCTGGCCTCCCGCGATACCTTTGTCGGCTTGGAAGGCGGCTTTGGTCGTCTGCGTTTTGGTCAAATCGATACACCGCTCAAGCAAGTGCGCTCTGCGGTGGATGTTTTTGGCGATCAAATTGGTGATCTGCGCAATTTGACGCGTCTGAATGGCAGCACCGGCGCTCCTTTTACGGGGCAGGATTTCGATGCCCGCTTCAAAAACGGTATTTTCTACAATACCCGTCCTTTCGGCGGCGGCTTCGTGTTCAACCTGCATTACACGCCGGAAGTAAAGGAAACCACCGCGCTGGAGGATGAATCCGCCGCTTACAGCACCTCATTTACCTATGAAGCCGGCAACCTTTATCTGGCCATTGCCCACGAGCAGTGGGAGAGCGTGGAAGACTCCAATGCGTTGCGCCTGGGCGCACGCTACAAATTCACCAAGCTGACTCTGAATGGACTCGCCCAACAGGCAACCATCAAAAATCTGGTGGTGGATGAAGACGTGCAAGTTCTCGGACTCGGCGCCACCTACGCGATTTCCCCAACCTGGGCTATTAAAGGCCAGGTCTCCAACCTGGATGCAAAAGACCGAGAAGAGAGTGGCGCCACCTTGCTGGCCGTGGGTGCCGATTACATTCTCAGCAAACAATTCCGTGTGCTCTTTGCCTATGCGCAAACAGATAACGAGGAAGCTGCTGCTTACCGGATCACCGGCGGTGGTGGTTATGGCGATGCAATCGCAACCGTCGCGGGCGAAACCGCCAGCGGCTTGTCGGTTGGTTTTCGCTACGACTTCTAATGGGTTTCATCCCGAAACGGCGCTTCACGCCGTTTCGCGGAGGCATTACGCCGGTCCCAACCAAAATATTCAGTTTGAGGAATTGTCCGATGTTATTTAAAAATCTTAAGAAATCCTTGCTTGTACTGGCACTGGGCTTTTCCGCCAGTTCCGCCCTGGCGCAAACCGATGTCAAATTGCTGAATGTGTCCTACGATCCCACGCGGGAACTCTACGTGGAATTCAACAAAGCGTTTGCGGAACACTGGAAGAAAACCGGAAAGCAAACCGCGATTGTCAGCCAATCCCACGGCGGCTCTGGTAAGCAGGCGCGCGCAGTGATCGAGGGTCTGGCCGCCGATGTGGTTACGCTTGCCCTGGCTTACGACATAGACGCCTTGTACGAGGAAGCCAAATTAATTCCGCAGGATTGGCAGACCCGCCTGCCGAACAACAGCTCACCTTACACCTCCACCATCGTGTTCCTGGTGCGCAAAGGCAACCCGAAAAATATCAAAGACTGGAATGATTTGGTCAAACCGGGTGTTCAGGTTATTACCCCCAATCCCAAAACTTCCGGTGGCGCGCGTTGGAACTACCTGGCCGCTTGGGCCTACGCCAAAAAGCATCTGGGTTCCGATGCCAATGCCCAAGAATTTGTCGCACAACTTTTTAAAAATGTCCCGGTGCTGGATTCCGGCGCGCGCGGCAGCTTGACCACTTTCGCCCAGCGTGAGATCGGCGATGTCTTCCTCTCCTGGGAAAACGAAGCGTTCCTGGCCGGCAAGGAATTCGGTGCGGACAAATTTGAAATAGTCGTGCCGTCCCTGTCCATTCTGGCCGAGCCGCCGGTGACCGTCGTCGACAAGAACGTCGATAAAAATGGCACCCGCAAAGTGGCCGAAGCCTATTTGGAATTCCTCTACTCCAAAGAGGGCCAGGAAATTGCCGGCAAAAACTTCTACCGCCCACGGGATCCAGAGGTTGCCGCCAAATACGCCCACGTATTTACCAAAGTTGAGCTGATCACGATTGATGACGAATTCGGTGGTTGGCAGAAGGCGCAGAAAGCGCACTTCAGCGACGGTGGCATTTTTGACGCTATCTATAAACCGGGTAATTGATCCGATTTAACGTACCTTTTAGCCGCGCTGGCATACGCCGGTGCGGCTGACTTTTTAAATAAAAGCCTATTTAAATCACAAGAATTATCTATGCCTTCCATACGAAAACCGTCGGTTATTCCTGGCTTTGGCCTCTCCCTGGGGTTTGCGTCCTTTTACGCGAGTCTGATTGTTTTTATTCCACTTGCCGCTCTTTTTGCCAAAGCATTTACCTTGACCTGGGATGAATTCTGGCGCACCGCGCTCGATCCCCAAGCCGTGGCGAGTTACAAGCTGAGCCTGGGTGCTGCCTTTATTGGCGCCGGTGTGAATTTGATTTTTGGTTTTATTGTCGCGTGGGTCTTGGTGCGTTATCACTTTTTCGGAAAGAAAGTGGTGGACGCGTTGGTGGACCTGCCATTTGCATTGCCGACAGCCGTGGCGGGTATTGCGTTGACTGCTCTTTATGCACCTCAGGGTTGGCTTGGGCAGTGGCTTTCACCGCTCGGCATTAAAGTGGCCTATGCACCTTTGGGTGTGGTGGTGGCCCTGACTTTTATTGGTTTGCCATTTGTGGTCCGCACAGTGCAGCCTGTACTGGAGGAGCTGGAGCGGGAAATAGAAGAGGCGGCGGCAAGCCTAGGGGCAAGCCGCTGGCACACCTTCCGTAAAATATTGCTGCCCGCGGTTCTGCCCGCACTGCTGACCGGTTTTGCCTTGTCATTCGCCCGTGGTGTGGGCGAATACGGATCGGTGGTTTTCATCAGCGGCAACATGCCATTTAAAACGGAGATCACGCCGCTGCTGATCGTCACCAAACTCGAACAATACAATTACGCCGGTGCCGCTGCCTTGGCAGTGGTATTACTGGGATTTTCCTTTGTGCTCCTGCTGCTGATCAACATGTTGCAGTATTGGAGCAGCAAGCGGACGGGAGGTTGATATGGCGGGTGCAGTTTCTTCTCTTGGTCGTCGTGGCGCACGCATCAATGATGCGATCAGCGAGCCGTTTTGGGTTCGTTGGACTCTGATCAGCGTCGCTTTGGTATTTCTCGCCCTGTTTCTGGTGCTGCCCCTGATAGTGGTTTTTAAGGAAGCATTTTCACGTGGCGCCAGCGTTTATTTCGCCGCGTTGACAGAGCCGGATGCTTGGCATGCGATCAAGCTGACTTTACTGGCGGCGGCCATCAGCGTGCCGCTGAATATGGTTTTTGGTCTATCCGCCGCCTGGGCCATCACCAAATTCCAGTTTCGCGGCAAACAGGCGATGATCACTTTGATCGATCTGCCATTTGCAGTATCCCCGGTGGTGGCGGGGCTGATTTATGTGTTGCTGTTCGGCGCCCAAGGTTGGCTTGGACCCTGGTTGGCGGAAAGCAATATCCGCATTATTTTTGCGGTGCCCGGCATTGTATTGGCCACCATTTTCGTGACTTTTCCTTTTATCGCGCGGGAACTGATTCCGTTGATGGAGGAGCAGGGCACCTCTTACGAAGAAGCCTCCCTCACGCTCGGCGCCAGCGGCTGGCAGACTTTTTGGCGTGTCACCTTGCCATCCATCAAGTGGGGTCTGCTGTACGGAATTATTTTATGTAATGCCAGAGCCATGGGCGAATTCGGTGCTGTATCCGTGGTTTCCGGCCATATTCGCGGGCAGACCAATACCTTGCCGCTGCATATCGAAATTCTCTACAACGAATACCAGTTCGCCGCTTCCTTTGCTGCGGCTTCATTGCTCGCAGGATTAGCGCTGGTCACCCTGGTTGTAAAATCCCTGCTCGAATGGCTGCACGTGCGCGATCGGGAAAAAGCGGTGAGAGCCGCGCTGCAACAAACCTGACCAGAGAGATGAGAAGGTAAAAACTGCCATGGACATAGCTTACAAATACACGGCTTTCCCAGAGGATACGGCACCGCAAGAAGAGGGTGCCGGATTGCGCTGGACGTTACAGTCATCGAGAGAGACCATGAGTATTCAAGTCAAAAATATTGAAAAGAAATTCGGCAATTTTGTTGCGCTGGATAATGTTTCACTGAATTTCCCCGCTGGTGAACTGGTGGCGCTGCTGGGGCCTTCCGGCTGCGGTAAAACCACTTTGTTGCGCATCATCGCCGGTTTGGAACAACCCGATAAAGGCGTGGTGCAATTTCACGGTGAAGATGCCACCCACGTCCATGTGCGCCAGCGCCAGGTGGGTTTTGTATTTCAGCACTACGCGTTGTTTCGCCACATGACGGTGTTCGACAATATTGCCTTTGGTCTCACCGTGCGCCCGCGTGACAAACGCCCAGGGAAAAAAGAAATCGCCGAACGCGTTCATGAATTATTGCGCCTGGTGCAATTGGACTGGCTGGCGGATCGCTATCCCGATCAGTTGTCCGGTGGGCAGCGGCAGCGTATCGCCCTCGCGCGCGCTTTGGCGGTGGAGCCCAAGGTTCTGCTGCTGGATGAACCCTTCGGCGCATTGGATGCAAAAGTGCGTAAAGATTTGCGCCGCTGGTTGCGCCGCCTGCACGACGAATTGCATATCACATCGATTTTTGTCACACACGACCAGGAAGAGGCCATGGAAGTGGCCGACCGCATAGTGGTATTGAACAAAGGTCGCATCGAACAGTTGGGCACACCGGACGAGGTCTACAACAATCCCGCGAGTCCGTTTGTTTACGATTTTATCGGCCAGGTGAACCTGTTCCACAGTCGGGTGCAGGAAGGTTGGGCGCATATCGGCGACTTCAAACTTCCAGCGCCGGAATTCAATCAGGTGGAGGATGCCGCAGCCATCGCTTACGTCCGGCCGCACGACATTGAACTCCAGGCGGAGCCGGGCGAGGGATTTATCGCCGCTACCATCACCAGCGTCAGCACGGCGGGCGCGGTGTTGCGTATAGAGCTGCGCCACTCGCTCAACGATACGGTTCTGCAGGTGGAATTGCCGCGCTCCCAGGAGCGGCTTCTGGTGTTGCAGCCCGGGGCCCCGGTTTACGCGCGTCCCACCAACTCTAAAGTGTTCTTGCAAAAATAAATCTTTACTACTTTGCAGCTGAGAATTTTTTATGATCCGTATAATTTTTAAGACCTTCGCGGCAACACTTTTTCTTTTTACAGCGATGAGTGCCGGCGCTCAGCAGCAGATCCTCAACGCTTCCTACGATGTATCGCGGGAGCTGTTTGCTGCAATCAATCCAAAATTCCAGGCGGAATGGCAGAAAAAAACCGGCAGTCCCATTGAGGTGCAGCAATCTCATGCAGGATCCTCCACCCAGGCCACTGCCATTCTGCAGGGATTAAAAGCGGATGTGGTCACTTTTAACCAGTCCACCGATATCGACGTATTGCACCAGAAAGGCAAATTATTGAGCCCGGATTGGCGCACCAAGTTTGCCAACAACAGTTCACCTTTCTATTCGACCACCGCATTCCTGGTGCGCAAGGGCAACCCCAAGAATATTCAGGACTGGAGTGATCTGGCGCGCGCCGACGTGAAATTGGTGTTTCCCAATCCGAAGACTTCCGGCAATGCGCGCTACACCTATCTTGCCTCCTGGATTTATGCGTATGAAACCTTCGCCGGCGACGAAAAGAAAATACGCGATTTCGTCGGTAAGGTATTGGCGAACGTGGTGGTCTTTGATACCGGTGGTCGCGGCGCCACAACCTCATTTGTCGAGCGCGAACTCGGCGATGTGCTCTTGACGTTCGAATCCGAAGTGAATCTGATCCGCAAACAATACGGCGAAGACAAATACGACACAGTCGTACCAAAAATCAGCGTGCTCGCGGAATTTCCCGTGGCAGTGGTGGAAAAGGTGGCAACGGCAGAAGGCACTGGCAAAGCTGCTCATGCCTACCTTGAATATCTTTATTCCGCCGAAGCGCAGGAAATTCTTGCGGGATTCTATTACCGTGTTCACCATCCGGATGTGGTGGCTGCCCACGCCGCACAATTTCCCGCACTTAAATTGGTGGCTGTGGAAAGCCTGTTCGGCGATTGGCAGACAATCAACGAAACGCATTTTGCCACAGGCGCCGCGCTGGACCAGCTGTTGCGCCGGATTGCTCAATAAGTTCGCGAAATATCTATGAAAGGCGGCAACCGTGTTTTGCCGGGATTCCGCCTGAGTCTCGGCCTGGGTGTTCTGTACCTGAGCCTGATCGTGTTGCTGCCTGCCACCACACTGGTGTTACAGGCCGCGCAGATCCGTTGGTCTGAATTGTTGTTTTATTTCACGGATCCACGTTTGCTGGCGGCCGTCCGGGTCACATTTATTGCTGCAATCTGCGCGTCGCTGTGCAATGCGTTGCTCGGACTGCTGCTTGCCTGGATTCTCACGCGCTACGAATTTCCCGGCCGGAAATTTGCGGATACTCTCATTGACCTGCCATTCGCACTGCCCACGGCGGTGGCGGGGCTGACGCTATCCGCGCTGTTCGCGAAGAACGGTTGGATCGGCAAAATGCTTGCTCCCATGGGTGTGGAAATTTCCTTCAGTTTTGCCGGTATCGTTTTGGCGATGACATTTACCAGCCTGCCATTCGTGGTGCGAAGTCTGCAGCCGGTGATCGAGGATCTCGCTCCGGAATACGAGGAAGCCGCTGAGTGCCTGGGGGCCACGCGCTGGCAGATTTTCTGGCGCATTCTATTACCGTCCCTTATACCGGCACTCAGCATGGGTACAACCTTGGCGTTGGTGCGCAGCCTCGGGGAATTCGGCGCAGTGATTTTTATTGCCGGCAACATGCCCTTCGCCACCGAAGTGGTATCCCTGATGATTTTCACCTATATCGGCGAATACGCTTACGAAGCGGCTGCTGCGGTGGCTTTTGTACTGCTGTTGACCTCGCTGCTGATACTGCTGATCGTGCAACTCCTGCAACGACGATACAGTGCACGGGAGAAATTGTGAGGCGCGCCGGTTTCCCGCTCCGCCGCCCGACAGCTGCCGGTTGGCTACTGATCGGCGGCGGAATTTTTTGTATGCTGATTTTATTGGTATTGCCGCTGATACTGATTTTTGTGGCAGCTTTCAGCAGTGGTTGGGAAATAGTTACGCAGAATCTACTCGACACGGACATGCTCGCCGCCATACGTCTTACCATGTGGGTGGCACTGCTAACAGTTCCCGTGAATCTGGTCTTCGGCACGCTGATCGCATGGTGTGTGACCCGGTTTGATTTTCGCGGCAAAAAGCTCTTGTTGGCATTGGTGGATACACCCTACGCCATTTCACCGGTGGTGGCGGGACTTTGCTATTTGTTGTTGTACGGCAATCAGGGTTGGTTGGGTGGCTGGCTGGACGAGCGGGGCATACAAGTGATGTTCGCCTGGCCCGGCATAGTGCTGGTCACCGTATTTGTCACCAGTCCTTACGTGGCGCGCGAGCTGATTCCCCTGATGCAGGCGCAAGGCAGCCAGGAGGAGGAAGCGGCGGTGTTGCTCGGAGCGGGCGGCTGGACACTGTTCCGGCGCATCACCCTGCCGAATATCCAGTGGGCATTGCTCTATGGAACCGTGCTCACCACGGCGCGGGCGGTGGGTGAATTCGGTTCCGTGGCCGTGGTTTCCGGCTCCATTCGCGGTGTGACCAATACACTGCCGCTGCATGTGCAGCTTTTGCAGCAGGATTACAACAGCGTTGGTGCCTTCACCGCATCTCTCCTGCTGGCTTGTATGGCATTGCTGACTTTACTCCTGAAAACACTGTTCGAACGCCGGCAGCATAAATCCCTCACCAACCTCTGATGAGCTTGTACCCATTCTGGAGACACACCATGGCGCTGTCCGCTTATGTCGATGCCAATTACCGTTATATCGCCGCTTATCAAGAAGTAAATGCGCGCATTGCCCAACGCCAGCAGGCACTCATGCTGTACACCACTTTGGTGGTCAGCCTGCTTGCCGCGCTGGTGGCATTGCAGTCAGCGCCGCAGTCGCGCAGCCTGCCTGTGGAATGGCTGTCATTGGGTTTTCCCGTGGCATCCGTATGTCTGGCTTTTTTGAATTTTTAAACCGAGCGCGCCATCACCCATTTACGTCGTTTTTTATCATCACTGGAACAATTGCAGAATGCGCACGAATCGCTCCCCAGTTATAACACCGATCCTCGTTGGGCAGAGGGCGCCAATCGCGCCCGCCATTTTCAGGATTGGGCGGCGGCGGTATTGGTGTGCGGCGGCAATGGACTGGGCCTGGGTGCGGTGTTCAGCATTGATCCGGAGCGCGTGGCACAAGATCCATGGGCGCTATGGCTGACCCTGGGGCTCACCTTGATTTCGGTTTTGGCGTTGATCCTGATTCCGCGCTGGAGCTATCGTTCCGCGCAATAAAAATTCGTGAACAGGTAATCTAAATTCGTTTTTTAACCCATTCCCATTTCGCAGATATTTCATATGCATATATTTTTTTATTGGTTAGAAATCGGGAAACAGGGGAATAAACTGCCGGCCAATTATGAAAACACCTTCCAGTGATAAAGGGGTGATCTGTGAGAGAGCAAATCGATGAACCTTTGATCCTGTCGTTACAGGGCGGGGAGGCGCAACCTTTATCGGTGCGCGCCAAGGCGTTGGTATTTTCCGATCCATCATCTGCGGCATTGCTGCAATACATCGAAAAAATCGGCCCGAGTGAGGCGCCGGTATTAATCGCTGGCGAAACAGGAACGGGCAAGGAACTGGTCGCCCGGCATATCCATTTATTGAGTGGCCGCAAAGGTCCATTCCTCGCCATTAATTGCGGTGCGATCAGCGATCACCTGGCGGAGAGCGAATTTTTTGGTCACGAGGCCGGATCCTTCACCGGTGCCGTTGGCAAGCGCGAAGGTTGGTTTGAAGCCGCCAACGGCGGCACTTTGTTTTTGGATGAAATCGGTGATTTGCCGCTGCCATTGCAAGTAAAACTTTTACGGGTATTGCAGGAGCGCGAAGTGGTGCGCATTGGCTCGCGCAAGCCGATCCCAGTCGATGTGAGATTGGTAGCCGCCACCAATGTGGATCTGGCCCACGCCGTTTCCGCCGGGCATTTTCGTCGGGATTTGTTGTACCGCATCAATATTGCGCAAGTGCGCTTGCCGCCGCTGCGGGAAAGGCCCGGCGATATACTGCCGCTGGCACAATATTTTGCAAAACTCTACAGCCAGCGCATGGGTTATCCAAAGCCGGAATTTTCAACCAATGCCATAGAATTGCTGACGCATTACGCCTGGCCCGGCAATATCCGCGAGCTGGAAAATGTAGTGCATTTTGCTTTGCTCGTCGCCAAATCCGGCTATATCGAATCCGCCGATCTGCGTGTTACCGGCGGTTGGGATCTGATTGGAATGCAACCAGCCAAGCCCTATGTATCAGCGGTCGGGCGGCAGTCAGACCAGCAGGTGGCGGACACTCAGCAAGCGGATCCGTTGGTGATTATTGCGGAGCAATTGCGCCGCCTGTTTCAGTCGGCGGAAGAAAGAGCGCTGTTTCAGGAACTTGAAGAGCTGCTGGTGCGCGAAGCTTTTGCCTTTAACAAAAACAATCAGGTTCACACGGCTGCCCTGTTGGGAATTTCCCGCAATGTTATGCGCACGCTGCTGAAACGCTATGGCTTTTTGGCCGATGGCTCCCCAGCCACCAGCGAAAATGCCGCAGGTGATGAAGAGGACACTTACCACATTGAGACGGTGGCAAGCTCTTATTAAACGGCTGGCAACGCCCATCACCCCTGTTGGGTTTTGTGCAATCTGCTGCTTTCGCGGCACTGGGATTGTGCAAAGATCATCAATTTATTTTTCCCGCCAGCAAATTTCCTCCAAAAATAGCGATTTCACGGGGCTGTAAAAAGCCCTGATGGATCTTTTTCGCGTGGCACTGTCTATTCCAACTGAAAAATCCGCGGTTTTATTTTTGTTTCAGAATATTCACCGGCAGGCACTGGCATAAGGCTTGCTCCAATCTGAATTAATTTCAAAAAAAGGCGCATTAATTTCAAACTAAGGCGCATCGACCCCAAATGGAAGACACCTGTGCTTGTTAAATTTAACCGGTTCCGCAGCACCATCGTCCGGGTGCTACTCCTCCTGACATTGATCCTGCCCAGCTTTTCAGCAAGGGCGGCCGACCAGGCTGCCACCGAGCAGGTGACGGCTCGCCTGGTAGCGGGCGCTGACGCGGTCCATCCGAGCGGGGAAATTCTCCTCGGCCTGCAGCAACGCATCATTCCCCACTGGCACACCTATTGGGTCAACCCGGGCGATTCCGGCAGTTCCACCACGATCGACTGGCAACTTCCACCGGGGGCAAACGCCAGTGAAATCCTGTGGCCGGCACCGGAACGCATTTCCATGGGGCCTATCACCAATTACGGCTACGAAAACGAAGTCACACTCCTGAGCCGTATAAGCGTTCCCGATGATCTGCGTCCCGGTGACACGTTTGTTGCGCGGGCTGTGGTGGATTGGCTGGTGTGCGAAGAGGAATGCATTCCGCAGCAGGTGGAACTGGATCTGTCCCTGCCCGTGGTGGCGCCGGGGGAATCCCTCGGCTCCGGCAGCCCGCTGATCAGCGCTGCCGTGGCGCGGCTGCCGGTGGAAAACCCGTGGCCGGTGCGCGTTTCAATGGACGCCGAACAATTAACGCTGCTGCTGGAAATTCCGGAAGACGCCGCAAGCCGGCTGGCGGATGTGTGGTTTTATCCGGATACCTGGGGACGGATTCGCCAAAGCGATGCACAGAGGCCGAGCATTTCCTCCGGCGGGCTGAGCTTGAGCCTGCTGCCCGGCGAGGCACCCGTCGCGGTGGGGGAGACGCTCACCGGGGTGCTGGTGGTGAAAGAGGAGGGCGGTGCCGCGCGCGGGTTTATCGTGAATGCACCGGTTGAAGCGGGTGCACCCGCCCAACAGACCGATCCGAAAACCGGATTGCTGGCGGCGCTCCTGCTGGCGCTGGCCGGCGGTGTCATTCTCAATCTCATGCCTTGTGTATTCCCGGTGTTGTCCCTCAAGGCGCTGGCCCTGATCGGCCATGCCGGTCAATCCCAAGCGCAGATCCGGTGGCATGGAGCCGTATATACCCTGGGTGTGCTGGCCAGCTTTGCCGCCCTGGCGCTGGTGTTGATCATCCTGAAGGCCGGTGGTGCGCAGATCGGCTGGGGTTTTCAATTCCAGTCGCCGCTGTTTGTATTGCTGGTTGCCTATTTGATGTTTGCGGTGGGGCTCAGCTTATCTGGGGTGTTCTATGTGGGTGGTTCCGTGGCCGGTGCCGGCGCCTCGCTCGCCGCAAAACCCGGTTATGCGGGCAGCTTTTTTACCGGGATATTGGCCACTGTGGTGGCGACTCCTTGCACCGCGCCCTTTATGGCCGTCGCCCTGGGCTATGCACTCGCCCAGCCGCCCGGCCAATTGTTGGCGGTATTCCTCAGCCTCGGCCTGGGCCTTGCCCTGCCGTTCCTGGCGCTTTCCTGCTGGCCCGGCCTGCAGCGATGGTTGCCGCGTCCCGGCGTCTGGATGGAGCGGGTTAAACAGGCCATGGCGTTCCCCATGTATGCCGCCGCGGTCTGGCTGGTGTGGGTCCTGGCGCGACAGGCGGGTGCGGATGCCGCCGCCCTGGCTCTGGGGGGCATGGTGTTGATTGCCTTTGCCGCGTGGTTGTACGGCACTACCCGCAGCGGCAGCCCCACCACTTTTAAAATCGGCTCAATCGGCGCGGCTGTCGCCCTGGCGCTTGCCCTCGGGGGAGGTTATTCCGCTGCGCAATTGGCGGTTCCTGCGTCCACAGCGACGGCGCAACACAATTGGCAGCCCTACAGCGATGCGCAACTGCAAAAGCTGCTGGACGAAGACAAACCGGTATTCCTCAATTTCACCGCGGCCTGGTGCATCAGCTGCCTCGTCAACGAACGGGTGGCGCTCAGTGATGCGCAGGTGATGGAGGCGTTCGCAGATGGCGGCATCACCTATCTCAAGGGTGACTGGACCAACCGCGACCCGGCCATCACCGGGTTTCTGGCCCGTTTCGGCCGCAGTGGTGTTCCGCTGTATTTGTTTTATCCCTCGGGCCGCAGCACGGAGCCCGTGCAACTTCCGCAAATTCTGACACCCGGCATAGTGCTGACTGTCATTCAGTCACAGGCCGCGTCCGACCCAACTTCCCTGTCATCCACTGCCTTCGATTCGGGGAGGAAATAACCCGTTGGATCCCTGGCATTCGCCAGCCCATCGTCAATCATTCGACCAGGAGTCTTTTTTATGAGCCTAAAAAAACTTGCCAAAATCATTTGCGCCAGCGTTGTACTGAGCGTTGCGAGTGTGGGGGCCATTGCCGACGCGGTGGTGGGAAAAGCAGCACCTGCTTTTTCCGGAAAAACCGCGGACGGTGAAACCCTTGCACTCTCATCCCTGCGCGGTAAAACCGTGGTATTGGAATGGACCAATCACGAGTGCCCATACGTGGTTAAACACTACGACAAAAGCGGCAATATTCCGCAGCTGCAAAAGGATGCGACTGAAGATGGCATAGTCTGGTTGCAGGTGATTTCATCCGCGCCGGGCAAACAGGGCCATGTGGAAGGCGCCACCGCGTTGCAACTGAATAAAGATCGTGGTGCG
>Ga0164241_10001283_pt1 | contig 32296 bp, 24 predicted proteins | sample OricomyardsoilBY_FD_108780 | JGI IMG/M metagenome (GOLD analysis project Ga0164241, IMG submission 108780) | Backyard soil microbial communities from Emeryville, California, USA - Original compost - Back yard soil (BY) | ecosystem: Environmental > Terrestrial > Soil > Unclassified | place: USA... | reverse complement strand
ATCGATCCCGGGACCGCCGAGCCCCGGCTCGGCACCTCTTCCCCGGAATTTTAACCACAGATAACCCAGGCCTTCCGGATGAGTAAGTGGTCGGCCGGGCCCCCGCTGCTCACCGCTCCCTCCCTTCTCCCTTCTCCCCAGTCTCCCCCATGCCACCCACGCCGCGCTATATTGTCATCACTCCCGTTCGGAACGAGGAGAACAATTTCCCGCAGACCGTGGCCTCGTTTCTCAACCAGACCATCCGGCCGGTGCGCTGGATCATTGTGGATGACGGTTCCACGGACCGCACCGCCACAGTTGCGGACGAAGCCGCCGCCGCCCATGACTGGATCCGGGTCTTGCATCGCCCCGACCGCGGTTTCCGCCAGCCCGGAACGGGAGTCGTCCAAGCCTTCAACGAAGGCTTGGCACTCGTTGGCGATGAACCGTGGGATTACCTGGTGAAATTCGACGGCGACCTCGCCTTCGAGCCCGATTTCTATGCCCGGTGTTTTGCGGAATTTGATCGCGATCCCACCTTGGGCATCGGCGGCGGCTTGATCTGTCGCGCCGAGGCCGGCGGCTTGGTCGGCGAAGCCCTGAATGATCCCGCCTTTCATGTCCGCGGCGCGACAAAGATTTATCGTCGCGCCTGCTGGCAACAAATCGGCGGCCTGTTCAAAGCCCCGGGCTGGGACACCCTCGATGAACTCAAGGCCAACATGCTCGGGTGGACCACCCGCACTTTCCCCGACATCAAGATTCACCAGTTGAAGGACACCGGCTCCGCCGACGGCAATTGGCGCAATTGGGTGAAGAACGGCCTCGCAAACTACATCACCGGTTATCATCCCCTTTTCATGGCCGCGAAATGCTTCAAACGCGGCTTTCAACGTCCTTATTTTGTTGGTGCGCTGGGCCTCGGCTGGGGCTTTTGCAAAGGTTATTTTCAAGGAGTGCCACGCGTCAATGACCCGGCCTTGATACGGTACGTGCGACGCCAACAACTCAATAAACTCTTTTCCCGGCGCAGTCTTTGGTAGGACTACTTTAATTTTGAATGTCCCTGCTCATCCTCAATTTTCATGGCGTAGGTCCCACGCTCCGGAATATGGAAAATGGAGAACGCGAATGCTGGCTTGACCAGGATTTCTTCGAGTCGGTGTTGGACTTGATACAAGGCCACCCTCACGTGCGACTCACCGTGGACGACGGTAACATTTCCGACCTGAGCGTGATTCTTCCCGCGCTGCTCAAGCGCGGTCTGCAAGCCACATTTTTTGTGTGTTCCGGTCGGTTGGATCAGCCCACTTTTCTTGGAGAATCCGACGTGCGAATTCTCCAGAAAAATGGAATGAGGATTGGTAGCCATGGCGTGAACCATCGAGTGTGGCCGCGTCTGACCGCCCCTCAACTGCACGATGAAGTCGTGCGGAGTAAAAACATCCTCGAAAAGGTCTGCGGGCACCCGATTGACCGCGCCGCATGCCCTTTTGGCGCTTACAATCGACGAGTATTGAAAGCGCTTCGCCACTCCGGGTATCAATTTGTCTACACGAGCGATGGAGGAGCAACGCCTGCCAATCGCTGGTTACAAGCACGCACGACAGTGACTCGATCGACGTCACCGCGCGCCATCGAAGATCTTGTCCGATGGGGCCCCGGCACTTGGCGGCAATCGTGGACCAATGTGCGCAAGCTGCTAAAGCGATTGCGATAACTCGTTGGACGCAATCTTCCACGCACTTCACAACCCTAACTTCCATTAAAAACCGTTCCTATGCACGCGGGTCATCTTGAAGTCCAGGTTGACGGTCAAACAGAGGTTTCGTGGAGTAAAATTCTTACGCACTTCAACGATGCCAATATCTATCAATCATGGGCCTATGGTGCAGTCCGTTGGGGACGCTCAAATCTGAGCCATTTGGTGATGCGGCAGAAAGGAAAAGTTCGTGCCGCAGCCCAGGTCCGAATCGTACGGATTCCTTTCATTCCCGTAGGTCTTGCCTATGTTCGCTGGGGGCCACTCTGCGAAGCCAGAGACGTTCCGGTGAATCCCTCCATCACTCTGGATATGATGGCGTGCTTGCGGGATGAATACGTCAAACGGCGTGGCTTCGCGCTCCACGTCATTCCAAATGCCTTTACCGGCAGTGAACGCGCTGCGGCGGTTCATGCCGCCTTGAATCTGGCCCAGTTCAAACCCGACCCGGCACGCGGATCTTACAAGACATTTCTGGTCGACCTGAGTTTTCCAGCCGAAGTCATTCGCAAACGGCTGGACCAGAAGTGGCGGAACCAGCTTAACTCCTCACAAAAAAATGGGCTCGTTTTTGAAGTAAGCGATCACCTCGATGCCTATCGGGAATTCTTGGGATTGTACCAATCCATGTGGGAACGAAAACGTTTTGATACTTCCGTGGATGTTAATGAATTCGCCATAATCCACCAACAGCTTACCGGGCCCGCCCGGATGCGCACTTTTATTGCACGCAAGGATGGAGAGGCCATCGGCGCCCTTGTCTGTTCTCTCATGGGCGACACTGCCATCTATCTCCTGGGAGCCACCAACGAAAAGGCCATTCAGCTCAAAGCGGCGAACTTCCTTCAATGGCATACCATGCTGTGGCTAAAGGAAAATGGCGCGAAATGGTACGATCTCGGCGGAATCAATCCAGTGACCAACCCAGGCGGCTATCATTTCAAAAAAGGGTTTGGCGGCAATGAAGTAGTCCAGCTTCCGTCTCACATCACCTCAGGCGGTCTCTTTGGCAAAGCCGTAATTCGCGGAGTCAGTTTATTGCGCCGCCAACGGCTATCATCTAACCCACCTGCTCAGACATCATCTTAATTCGACGGCGATTCAAATGGATCTATCAGTCATCATCGTAAACTGGAACGGTCTTGCAGTTTTGAAAAACTGCCTCGACTCGATCTTCAGTAATTCAACGGGCTTTCAGTACGAGGTCATAGTCGTGGACAACTCCAGTCAGGACGAGTCCATCGCTGTTCTTGAACGTGATTTCCCACAGGTAATCATCATCAAAAACCAGGATAACCGCGGATTCGCCGCAGCCAACAACCAGGGTTTCGCCAAAGCCCGTGGCCGATATGTTCTACTTTTAAACAACGACACCTTAGTTCTTCCTGACGCATTTAGAAAGTCTGTTCAATATCTGGACGCCAACCCGAAAGTCGGTGCACTCGGATGTAGAATCGAATTTCCGGACCGCTCTTTCCAAACGAGTTGTTATCGCTTCAACAACCTCCTCGAGCTATTCATGGTTCGGTTGTTGCCGCTGGGTTCGATACGCAATGAACGTTATAATATCAGCCGCTACTGGGGGAAACAGTTTACCGAGCCGACGGAAGTCGACGTGGTCGCGGGTTGTTTTATGATGGTCCGCAAAGAAATCGTCGACACGATTGGCGGTCTCGACGAGGATTTTTTTATGTATGGAGAAGATCAGGAATGGTGCAGCCGCATCATTCGCGCGGGGTGGAAAATCATCTATTTTCCCCAAACCACTATCATCCATATCCATCGTTTCTCGTCCAGCAAGGCCCGTCGGGCGCTGCGAGTGATAGAAAGCATGTCGCCGGTGCTTGTCTTGCACAAGCGTCGGGGGCATTTGGTCGCCTGGTTTGCGAACCTAATCCTGCTGTTGGCCCTTTGTGTCCGGCTGCCGTATTGGCTGGTGCAGGATTTGATTCACGGGGCGAGTGGCAATGCCGTGAAGGGACTCGTGCGAAGTCGTTTTGTAACGCTGACCGCGCATTTGAAAGGTCTTTTCTGGCCCGTTTGGTGGCCGGCAAATAAAAATTAAGCCTCGTTTGCATGATCCGTGACGAGCCTCCCATGACTTCAATGAATGCTGTGCCGTCTTCGGAAATTTCCACGCCTGAACCCGAGCTCAAACTCCAAGTACTGCACTCATTTTCGGACGCCGAATCGTTCGCCCAGGTTTGGAATGCCTTGGTCCTCCATACCGGAGCGGACGTATACCAGACATTTGAGTGGTGCTCCCTGTGGTGGAAATATTATGGGAAACGCCGCCAGCTGCACCTGCTGTTGTTTTTCTCCGCCAAGGAACTAGTCGGTTTGATTCCCACTTTCGTAGAGACCGTCTGGCTCGGATTTACCTTCGTTCGCACGGCTAAAGTGGTAGGTTCCGACTTTTCCCTCCAGCTATGCAACTTGCCGGTTTCCCCCAGTGCGCTTCGTCCGGCGCTTCGTTGTGCAACCGAGTACCTGCTCAATCAGAAAAAATGCGATGTTTTTTTGCTTGGGCCTTTGGCGGGGCCTTCGTCGCAATTTGACGAGTTGCTCTCGGTTTGCAGTGAGCCCAGCCCATTTGTTCAATCGGCAAAGCTCTTGGGACGATCATGCAATACTTACTTTTTTCTGCCTCCAAACTACGAAGAATATATCAAAGTGATCGGTAAACAGCAGCGCGGGAACTTCAACCGTTCCGTCACCCAGCTTGAGAAAAGCCATGCCGTGTCTGTCGATGAGATTTCGACCCCGGAAAAGTTGCAGTCCGAATTCCAGACCTTTTGCCAGTTACATGATGCGCAATGGCAGGCCGAAGGAAAATTAGGTCACTTCGGCTCCTGGCCGTCTGCACGGGACTTCAATCGTGATCTAATTAGTGCCCTGGGTGAGCAAGGGATGGTCCGCTTTTATCGCATTTTGGCTGACGACAAGGTCGTTTCCTCCCAGTACTCATTTGTATTTGGCCACACCAACTACTGGCGCCTGCCGGCTCGTGTTCATGGATCGACCTGGGATCGGCTCAGTTTCGGGAAAATGGGCTTGGTAAAGATGATCGAAGCTTCGATCAAGGACGGGCGGCGCACCATCGAAGCGGGGCGCGGGCACTACGCCTACAAAGTGCAGCTAGGCGGATGCGAAGTTCCGTCGCGTAGAATTCAAATCACCCGACGAGGCTTGGGGATTTCCATCCGACTTGCGCTATTCAAATTCCTAGCCGCATTGCTCGATGTGACCTACTATAAATTGATTTATATGCGGCTCGCACCGAGATATCGCATCTTCCGAGGTCCCATTTGGTCAATTTGGATTCGATCAACGTGGTAAAACGTTCAACCTACTGCGTTGGGCCTGTGGTTCCATTGAAGTCTTGGCTGTGGCCAGACACGTCAGTCGGTCCGGTTGGCCATTGGATCCAGTTTCGAGATCGTCATGTAATTGGCACCTATAGCGGACGAAGCGCTGTCGCGCTCGCTTGCAAACTGCTGGGCATCGGCCCCGGACATGACGTCTTATTTCCAGCCTACAACTGTGGGACGGAACTCGATGCCGTGGAATTTTCCGGCGCCCAAACCGTGGGCTATCGCGTTTCGAAGAGCGGTGAAATAGCTCTGGAGGATCTGGTCGCCCGACGATCCTCTCGAACCAAGGCGGTATATGTCATCCACTATTTTGGATGGGAACAATCGTTGGGGGAACTTCGTCGATGGTGCGATAATCATGGCCTGCTTCTGATCGAAGACTGTGCTCTGTCTCTTTTTAGCCATGGGGCCAACGGATCAATTGGGCGCGTTGGTGATGCGGCCATATTCAGTCTGCCGAAAACCCTCGGGATATACCATGGGGGATTTCTTACGCTATCACGATCGCCTGCAACAACTCCCCTCTTGCATCCCGCTGGTTCTCGCGTGTTGGCAAAAGAGTGCAGGATCTCAATGAGGAGATCAGTTTACACCAGCTTTGAGTATTTGGGATTCGAATCGCGGCTGCTTTCAACAGATCGCTTGGATTCCACCAAGCCTTCCGGTCAGTTCCCCGACATGCCAGCCAGCTACTACTTCAACGCGACCGTCCATGCCGATCGCAGAATTCATCCCAGAGCAAATTCGGTCGCTGAATCGGTTTCTCCGGAGGAAATAGTTAAAATACGTCGCGATAACTATTCTTTCCTTGCACCGGTGCTTCAAGCGACGCGCAAAATTGAACTCCTGTATCCCAGTCTTCCAATTGGGGTTTGTCCTCTGGCCTTTCCCATTATCACCCCCGACCGCGATAAATACGTGTTTCTTCTGAAGAAAAAAAATATTGAGGTCTCCCGTTGGTGGGCCGGCTTCTGTCAAAAGGGAATTGATTGGGCTCAATTTCCGGAAGCCTCATGGTTGAAACGAAACATAATCACTCTTCCGATTCACCAAGACATTGATGAACAGCGTTTGAACTATCTCGCAGCATCAATATCGGAAATATTTTCGTCATGAGACGAAGTGAATACCTTCCAGTATCGCGCAGTCGTCGAAATCCGGATTCAAGTGAATGCGCCCAACGCTAAACAACCACGCGTTCGCCTTACCAATCGGGACCGTCTGGAAGACGATCCAGAACAACACGATCAGTAGGTCACTACGCTTATCGTCGCATTGCTCGGGGGATGCGTCGTAGATGTGGCAGAAGAGCTGAACGCACCAATATCCCAAGCACCCGTACGGGTTGATCCTGTTTTATCGATGCTAAAGATGGCTGATTGACTCACGCCAGCGTGAATAGCAGGCGAACCGGTCAGGAGACCGAACAGACTGCTCAACATCGGGTTTCCGACAAAACCATTGGTGTCTGATTTGGAGACCGTTTTGTAATTGGCGAAGGTATATGACGAGTCACCCCACTGCACCGAGGTGGTGTACTTGGCGGAACTGGCGTACACGTTATTATAATCCACGGTCACATCCGCACCGCTCCCATGAGAACCATAGGTGATGGTGCCGTTGCCGCGTTCGAGCGTGTAGGCCACCGGGTTGGTTGCGCCAACATCTTTGAAAATATTATTTTCGATGACAATATTGCTAATGGCTCCCGTGCCAAGCGAGCCGAAGGTGAGCGAAAGACCAAAAAACGGCACGCCGACAATTGTGTTGTTCAGAATTAAAATATCGTTCGCACCAGCAATACCTGGTTCCGCAAATTTCATCGCAATAGCCCTGTGAACCTCTCCATTTCCCGGAGTGGCATTCTCGACAATCAGATTGTTGAAAATCTGAATATGGCTTGGAACCGCACTCATATCAATGAGTGAATCGCAGAAAATATTGGAATTGGTATTGCCCGGGTCGGAAGTGATCACAGCGCCATGGAAATAATTATTATAGATTTTGACGTAGCTGTTATAAAACTGAATCCCGTCGGGGTGACCACGGCCACCAGAGGCGATTCGGGGGCCAATTTCATTATCATAGATATCAGCTCCGATTGCTAATTCCATTCCGTCGTCGTTATAGTTATCAAGGAGGTTGGAGTAGATTAGAAATGAACCAAACTGAGTCGCCGCACCGTTGTTGTTTTGAACGATGTGAATGGCGTCCTGGTAATTATCGTGAATATGGCAATTATGGATCGAGGAAGCATAATTGGCCTGCAGTTGTAACACGCCATCGATGCCGTGACGGTCGGACGTGTTTCCATTGTGATCAGATTCGAGGTACGCGATCTCGAGATTATTCATGTTGCCATCGAATACCACGCCCCCATCCGCAAAACCGGTCACCCGCATGTTCTGACTCGTTCCAACCTTGCCGGTAATTTTGATGAAAGATTTGGAAGCAATGCGAATTCCGTAAGACCGGGCATACGACCCGCCATCGATAATCACCTGCCCATTGTGTCCCAAGTCCTGCCCCGTGGAAATCGTAATGACATTTCCTGCCGTTCCAGACGCACCCACGGTCAGCGTTTCCTTGTAGGTTTTGCTGATCAAGCCACCGCTGATGTAAAGGGTATCACCTGCAGTCACGCCGCCGGTTCCCCACTTAATGCTGGCAAAGTTTGGCCAAGCATTGGCCCATGATGCTCCAGTTCTAGATCCAGTCGCCAGATTATCCACATACCAAGTGCCGGCATGCAGCTTCAATGAGCTTAACACGATGACCCCGATGAGTGAACTAACTCGTAATGAGATTCGCATACGACTACCTTCGTCTCGCCACCATCTTCGTCAAACGGTATTGAACTGAAAAGTGTTAACTGGAAGTCAAAATTGCCGATTATAGGTGCCCAATTCAAGCCGGCATTGGACGTTCCACGAGTGAGTAACCGCCGCGACCAACTGATCTTCAAGCAGAAATCCCGCGCTACGTTCTTTGAAGAACACTTCATCGAAACTTAATCGAAATCCAGCCGCCGTCATTGTTCGATTTCAGACTCGATTATCGGCTTGGTTCACCCTCACTTACCGCGTTCATTCCGAGGTCGGCATGAAACTCGAGTTAGTGAGACAGGAAATAATGGCCACCGTCCAAAACCAGTAAATGAGGATCTGGTCAAAATATGACACTGAGATGAAAGCGGCACAGTGCACTGCCAACGTCACGCCCACAGCCCATATTAATTTCCGATTGAGTGGTAAATCCGTGTTTTGTCGTACTCGGGAACCTATAATTTTAAAGGAAACCACAATGATGGCGATGAAAAGCCCCAAACGAACCAATCCTCCTTTGACACCCTGAGAGATGTAATAGTTGGTGATATCGATGTTATCCGGGTCTACGAGTAGCACTTGGTAGTCTGGGGCCCAATCCGCCGTCCGAGACGTGCCGCATAGCCACCAATCGCTGAAATTATTTACTGCCAGATCGATAATATAGGATCGATGCCAGCCACCGCCTCCGGCAATATCCGACAACTTAGCGATCAGAAACCACACAGGGGCTTTCATAACAAAAGAGGCCAGCAAAAGGGCAATCACAGCAGCATATCGGAAGATACGGAAGTGTTTGCGCAATGGCCACAGAAAGAAAGCCGCCAGAGCAGTGACAAGACACACCAACGGTCCGCTTGAATTTGAAAGGACCGTTATCACGAGACCGGCCACCATGGCTAATAATATGAGCACCTTCTTTCTTCGCTCATGAAACCAATATCCAAGCATGGTGGAAAAAACAATAACCCCAAATGTACCTGCGAGAATTGGCGTTAGAAAAGGTCCCTGGCAGCGAACACGGTCACCGCGTTCGGTGGGAATTTCGCCTCCCAAAAAGGAAAAGGGATTATTTTTAGTCGCGAACTCAACGGTCATGCATACCGCAATGATAACAGCCGCAGTGATGAGGAATCGAAAATGGGTTAAAACATCCTTGGGTTCCTTGGTTAAAATTCTAACCACGAAATACGTGCCCAGCTCGTTGAATGCCAAGCCGAAGGTTTCTTGGGAGGCGCCCCTAATAATGCCACAAAGAACCCCGGTGAGCGAACAAGCCAAAACCAACCGGTCCAATTTATTGAGCTTAAATCCCCTGTACTCAGCGCGGGTCACCATGCGAAAAAAACAAACTAAAAGCAAAATGCGGAGCAGTTGAAAATGGAGGCCGATCAAGGTCACTCCTTGCCCCAACGGCATAAGGGCGGCAGTCAGCAATAATGCACTAACCGCCGTGGCCCGACTTCCGCTAATGGCCATAAGGCTCATCGTGCAGATGAAAAGTGCCGCAACTATATTAAGGTTTGCTGTCAGAAGAGCTCCTATTTTCCAGATATTGATCCGCCCTTGGTGAGTCTGGGCCAATGAAAGTATTGGAAATTGATAATACTCGACGGCATCAGCGTTAGCTCCCCATTAAATCCGCAAATTACACCAACTGATGACTTTGGATCAACCGGCGGAAATGGTGGAGGCGAAAGTAATCAAACCTATATCTGCCCTCCCTTTCGGAAGGACCATTTTATCATTAAACTACGCCCCCAGATCGTTCGCTCGATAAATCGTCGGCGGACGAGAGTCCGTCAAGTCATTAGAAAAATCCCTGCTGCATAATTTCAAACCAACAGGATTTCTACCGCCTTTTACTCGTCCGACCTATTTCGCCACTCTGATGGCGAACGATCACCGGTCAGAAAACTCCTCCCACTGATTCGATTTTTTGTCGTACGATTTCACCGCTTGAGCCGGAACTCCGGCAACCACCGAAAAATCCGGGATGGACTGCTTCACCACTGAGTTGGCTCCTACAACGCAATGGGCACCGATCGTCACACCTGGCAGAACTACTACATTCGGGCCCAGATAGGAGTGATGGCCAATTCTTACCGGGACTGGCTTGCTTATGCCCTGATCCATTATTGGGCGGGTGATGTCTTCATAGGCATGGCCGTGATCGGACACGTAAACGTTCCGATCAAGAAGAACATCGTGTTCCAAAATCACGCTTTGAGCTGCAGAGATGGTGGCACCCATGCCTATTACTGTCCCCGAGCCGATCTCAAGCCGGGGCGCCCCTTCGCGCAGATTATCGCCGGTCACGAGTATCCAGCAATCCCGCTCGATGGAAACATTCCGGCCCACGTAGATGTAGTTTAAATTGGCCGATCGAAACGGCGGTAAAACCCTACTTCCCCGACCCCACTCCGCGAAAAGCCCGGAAACCATCCAAGAGAAAACCGCCGCACGCAGGTTGTTCCAAACTGTCACGAATTTCCAAAGGAAAGAGATCACTTTTGAAAAAAAATAATTAGGGAATGGATCAGAGAAAGCGTCTCATGCGCAAATACTGGCGCCGTTATCCCGAATATCATGAGGCCGGTTTCCCTTTGAAAGAAGGAACGAATCGACGCCTGAAGGCATCATTCCATTCAAGAAATCCACTCCGATAGGCGGAAACATTATACAACAGCCCGTTCAATACGGCGAAAAGCAAAACCCCGACCAACACACCACCGATGCTAAATTTCTGGAAGATTGCCGGATAAATAAAATTTATCACCACCACAATCGCGACCAGAAACAGATTCGGCAGATAAAGCTCAAATTGTTTACGGCGCGCTTGAGCAGAATCGAATTTCAGACTGACCAGCACGCGATTCCACACCAGAACATTGATCAACAGTCCAGCCAGCGAAGTGCCCAACGCCACTCCACACACTCCGAGGCCGGCCTTCACCAGACAGACATCGCAGCCAATATTAAACAAAAGCGTGACCAGAATATAACGCAAAAATACGCGTTCTTGATTGGCCGCAATCAGGTAATTTGAGCCATTGCGCATCAGGCAACCGTAGAACGATCCTAAAAGCAACACTTCACCTGCGAGCAGTCCCGGCTGAAACTTGGGCAGCAGAGAATTATATAAATAGGGCATCACAATCAACAGTACCAGCTGGATGTTGGCCAGCAAAACGCCCAGCGCAAAAGTCGGCTCTATCACCAGCCGCTTGATCGCGTCGTGCTCCTGCGTTTGACCGAACTGTTTGTTCACCTTCGGATAAAGTACGCGCCCCACGACCAGTGGGATCAAGGCCAGTGTGCTCACAATCGAAATCCCCAAACCGTAGTAACCGACTGAAAGTGGGCCCAGCATTTTACCCAATACCACCCGATCCACCGTACCATTAAGCGTGAGGATCCAGGACAAAAGCGTAATGGGAAAGCCAATCTTCACTGCACTAATGATGGAATCGCGATTATAACTTACGCCGACACGGCCATGCGACCGGATGCTAATTATCATCGTAATCAGGCCGACAAAGAATTCGTGCAGTAGGTATCCTATAACCGCACCCCGCAAGCCCCAGAGCCAGCTGAGACTGCCAACGAAGAGCAATGCCAGCGCCGAACGAATGAACCCGATCGCACCCACCACCTTGAAGTCCTGGTAAGCCGTCACCCGATTATTGAAATAAGCGGAAAAGTAGCTGGTGGCCGCTGTCACCAACATCAACATAACCAGCAAGGGATCAATGCCCGGAAACAGCAACGGCACGATGAACGGTGAAAACAGCGCCAAAACCAGCACCAACGCCGCCGAAAGAACGACGGAGCCCATCACCGCATTTTCAATTTCCGTCACGTTGGCGTGCTCATTCCTGCCGAGGAAAAAAGGGACTTTTTTAAGCAAGGTTTCGACCGCTCCGAAACACGCGATCGGGCTGTACGAGATGACGAGCATAAGGGTTACCCATGAACCAAAATCAAATGGACCAAGCGATTTGGCTACTACGATGGAAAGGATGAAACCAAGTGGTTTGGAAAGAACCATCCCAGCCAGATAATAGGAAACGTTCTTTATGGTGGACATTTAAAAGTAATGCTTGGTCGCAACGGGCACAGCCCAAGCGCAAAATGAATTTCCCTGGAAACCGGCTCACGTAACATAAAAGGAACGGTTTTCACGGCGAACATTTGTCGGACCTAAATTCGTGTCCGCTTCATCTATTCTTCCGAAGGTTGATTTTCGATCAAAGCGGTTCTTAAAACCAGCGACCGGTGCAAGAATTGCTCAACTGCGACCTGGCCCAAAGGCGACAATGGCTTTTTGCTTACCATCGCATCCCAGAGCTTCGTCCCGTGAAGAAAATAGTTAATGGCATTCCTTGGCAGATCGGACAATTTCGACTGGGGCTCATGGTTTCTGTAGCTATTCAAGATCTGAAGCAAAACATCCGGGCTGAGCAAGGTATCAAGCAGCGACTTTTTTTCCCTGAGTAGTGGCGACAAGGATAACTTGTCGGTTTCCAACCGCTTTTCCCAATATGCCGCGAAGCTACTTGAACGTGCCCTTCTTTTATTAAAAAGCTCGGGCAGCATATCCGTTGCCGTCTCGATAAAAAGCTTTTTGCCGCGGCGTTGAGCGCTGGGCGTCTTCTGGATAAAATCCAAGATCGAATTGTCCAGAAGCGGATTTTCGACCGGAAACAAATGTCCGGAAAAATTCTCCCGCCACGGCATGATGACATGGTTGAGTCGATGATCCAAATAAAGAAAATCCTTGGCATCGTGAAGATCCCGGGATTCCGGACATCTGGCGACGATTGTTGCGATATCCTGCCGCACGAGTTCCCCACAAGTCGCCACCATTTCCTTTCCCGCATGAGAAGCCAGCCAGCCTAGCCCGCTGAAATCACGAATGGAAACCGCCTGCAGAACATCCTCCATGGAGTTCATCGGTCGATCTTTCCAACCGAAACATTCATCGCCCACGAACAACCGTCCTTCCTCGATCCCTGCCTCACTCTGCTCAATTTCAAACCAACCATCAACCTCATGACAGAAGTGGCTTACGCCCTGGCCCCGTCGCGCATTTCTTTCGACCACCCGGTTCAGGTTTCCGGAAAAACTGGAGACGACGCTGAATGGATAACCAAATTGTGTCGCAACCTCTCGCGAAATATACTCGTCGCTCGTCGATGAAACCTTCCCGTGGGAAAACGAAAAGCAACGCACATCGCTGAGCTTCAGGTACCGTTTCATGATCCCAAGTATCGCCATGGAATCATAGCCTGCGCTCAAGGAGACCAAGGGACACGAATGCGTTGGATTTCTGATCGCCACCGCATTGATCAGAAGTGCTTTCAACTCCTCGCGCAGTTCCTGTGGCGGTTTGGACGCATACTCGTTGGTAAAATGATAGTGCCAATAAGTGCGCAGGTTTTCCCGATCACCATCGAATGAATAAATGGCGGCTCGAGCCATCGTCTCAATGTTCCGATAGGGCGTGCGGTTGCACAGCATGGCTCCGTTTGCCAAGTAGCCCGCCACGGCCGCCACATCCAGCGCGCGGTCAACCAGCGGATGCGACCTTAAATCCGAAGAAAAGGCGATCCCCTCGGCATTTTTGCTTATAAAGAGCTTCTTTGAATTTAGCCTGTCAGTGGCCGCCAGCAGACTCCCATCCCTCAAATCAATTAAAACAAAACAAAACGAGCCATTCAGGGTGCCGACAAACCCCGCCCCCGCTTTCCGATAGGCATCGATCACATACTGCGGAGTGGAAGCTGAAGACTGGCCATACAGTTCTCCGACAAAAAGAAGTTTGATTTCAGGGTCCGTCGGGCTCGCGAAAAGACTCCGGTGGCCATGCTGGACCTCGAAGTTAACCAAACCCGCTTCGAAAATCTCGCATCCGATTTTTCGAAATGAAGACACTCCTACGCCTCCAATCATAACTTTCTTCGGACGGGCAATAACTGCAAATTGGGGTTTTGGTTCCATAAGGGCCGTTCGGGTGAAAACTAGCTCAATTCGATTGGTATTTCGGTCGCCTTTTGCACTGCTGAAAATGGTTTGGTCTGACCAGCCCCTCTATCGCAGCCTCTTCGGCTTTACCCGTGGCAATGGCCTGATCCTCACTACCAAAACCGTTATTCATCAATAGGCAGTTTCACAAAACTCAGGATTTTACCGCCGTGGCGCAGAGACATTCCCCCACCAAAGGCGTTAACGGTATCGTCAGATGCTGCATGAGCGAGAACAGACGCCAGAACGGTCTCGATCTCCATCCATATTTGGACAAATCAATCTGCACACCCTGACTGTGTTTTATGAGCGAACTCTCAAACGAGACTGACGTGCCAATTATTGGCCCGACGGCAACGCGCTTAAATCCGGCCTGAGTGAATGTGTTTCGAATGGAGTCAAACGTGAAGATATGGAGGTGGCGCGGCTGCTCCAGGCCCCGCCAGCTCTGCTTGAAATAGCGGTGACTTAGACTTGCCGCGTTTGGCGTAACCAAAACCAATCGTCCGCCAGGCTTCAGGATGCGAAAGCATTCCGTAACAGTGCCAACCGGATCGGGCACGTGCTCAATCACCTGATTCATGTTTATCGCATCAAAACTATCCGCCGGATATTTTTGGGATTCCACACTGCCAAAATGAACGGTCAGACCTCGATTGGAAGCGCTCTTGACCGCTGCGGGATCAAAATCAACTCCTTCCACTCCCCAACCAAGTTTAGCCATCGTCGCCATCCAATCGCCATTGCCACATCCGACATCAAGTAATCGCCCTCCCTCGACAAACGGAAGAAATCGCACGTCGGAAAAGGCGCGCCCACTAAACGTCGGCAGAAAGTAATGGGGAATATGGCTGAGCCAGGAACGTGCTTCCTGCGGCTCTGTGGGATATCCATAGCGGCTGCTCAGCCACCGCCGCTTGGTCAGTCGATAAAATTGTTTGAGGGGTGACGAGGCTCTTTCAGTGGTCGATGTATGGGTGTAATAGTGTTTATAGGCCTTACCAATTTCTCCCGGAAGCGGCATTGGATCTAACCAAACCAAGCCACAATCGGAGCCCGTACAGATTTTCAAGTTCCACAAACCCGGTGCTCCGAAAAGTCCATCCTTAAGGTCGCTGTAAAGCGGACGTCCGTTGGAATTACATAACGCGCAGCGTGGACAGGAGTAAGTTTTAATTTCTATCTCAGGATAGTTCATTCTTGGGTGGACCAGTTACATTGAATTTTCTTTTAAATTAGCGGGCCGGAAAATGCCTTTGATGCAAGCACCCGGTCAATCTTTTGGAGCTTTTTTCCAACTGGACGTCGCCTCATCAAATCGTTTCACCACCCGCGCCGGAGATCCAACCGCCACGGAGTAATCCGGGACGGAATTCATCACCACGGAATTGGCGCCGACCACGCAATGTCGGCCGATTGTCACCCCGGGCATTACTACCACGTTTTGCCCCAGCCACGTGTGCTGCCCGATGTAAACTGGAGCTGCATCGCAAATCGCTTCAGAATGTAGACACACCGAACGATTCTGGCGGGTTTGAACATGATCGAAAATCGATACATTTCTGGCGATTAAAACGTGGTCTTCCAATATGACACTACGAGCCGCTAGAATGGTGGCTCCCATTCCAATGCCTGAATTGGCCCCGATGCTTACTTTGATCGTCTGGTCGTGATCGTTCCCAAACGCCGCGATCCAACAGTTTGCATTCAAACTTACTCCCTTGGCAAACCGGACTCGATTAAGATTCGAAAATCGAAAGGGCGGAGTGATCCGGACTCCCTTGCCCGTTTCAGCCAGAAACAGGGTCACAATTGCACTATAAATCCGTCTTTTCAGCGCCGTCCAAAAGGCAAATGTTCGCGCGAGTAAACGAAAGATCATATTGGCGATATCTCGGACCTATTGGTTTTATGACAATATCCAGATTTCCCTAGGTAAAAAAGAATCTGAAAGGCGGCGGCTTCAAAGTCGAAATTCCGGCGGAACTGGAGACTCTCACCGGTCCGGTGAAGTGGACCCCAAGCATTGGACAGGGGATCGGGTAAATTAAGAAGCATATCTGGGAGGGGATGCAGGGGGAGGGGCGAAGCTCCTCCCCCGCCCGGATTGGGTTGTTGCAGGACGTTGGGGTGAGTTCAAGCGCTGAGTGGTTGCGCGAGGTCGCGGCGGTAGACTTCCATGGGTGTGAAGTGTTCTCAACGACCACCAGACGCTGCGCACCGATCCGCTGTTGGCGTTGGCTGCGGGCAAACCCGAGGTGAGCGACGCGCTGGCGTCGGCCGCCACGTTGAACCGCTTCGAAAACACCGTGGACCGACCGAGCAGCCGCTATCACAAGATCGTCCCGCAAACCGCGCGCCTGGAAACGCTGCTTGTGCAACTGGGCATCCGCACGCTGCGCCGGCGTCAGCGCGAAGTCATCCTCGACTTCGACGCGACCCACGATCCGTTGCATGGTCGCCAGGAGGGCAAATTCTTTCACGGCTATTACGACTGCCATTGTTACCTGCCATTGTATGCGTTCATCGGCGACGCGCTGGTGTGGGCCCAATTGCGCACCGCCGACCGCGATGCCAGCGACGGCACGGTCGAGGCCCTGGCCAAAATCGTGCCCGCTATCCGGCAGCGTTGTCCGAAGGCCCGGATCGTCCTGCGCGGCGACAGCGGATTTTGTCGGGAAGCGATCCTTGGGTGGTGCGAAGCCCACGGCGTCGATTACGTCATCGGACTGGCCCGCAACTCCCGCTTGCTCGAGGCGCTCACTCCCGCCTTGGTCCGCGCCCGCGAGCAAGCCGTGCTCGTCGGCGGCGCCGCGCGGGTCTTCGCCGAGTTTCGTTATCAAACCCTTGAGACCTGGAGCCGGGCCCGCCGCGTGATCGGCAAAGCCGAGCGACTCGGCGACAAGGACAATCCCCGCTTTATCGTGACCAGCCTCACGCGCTCGGGCGACGCACTCTACGAACAAGTCTACTGCGCCCGCGGCGAGATGGAGAACCGCATCAAGGAACAACAAGGCGACCTCTTTGGCGAACGCCTCTCCTCTCACGGCTTCGCGGCGAACCAACTGCGCCTGTGGCTGTCGGCCTTCGCTTACGCGCTCATGGAACGCTTCCGCGCCATCGGACTCAAAGGCACCGCGTTGGCCCAAGCCACCGCCGGCACGATCCGGTTGCGCCTGGGCAAACTCGCCGCCCGGGTCGAAGTCACCGTGCGCCGCATTCGGGTCCGCCTGGCCGAGGCCTCACCCGTGCAAGTCCTCTTTGCCCAAGTCTGGCAACGCCTGCGCGCGCTGCCCGGCTGACGCCGGCACCCCCCCCGCCAAAATCCCGCTGATCGCACGCGATCGGACGCGCGAGCGTGTCCGCCCTCGGGGAAATTACGCTCGGAAATCATCAGGTCTGCCCGCTCACCGTCCAGGCCGTCCCTGCCCATCGCCCACGAGCAAAAAAATCCCCCCGCACGGTCCATTTCCCGTTCCGACATTCTCAGTGGTAGAGTCGAGGAGTGGCGCGGTGGCGGCGGAGCCGCTCCGTTTCCACTCCCCGCTCATCAAACCGGACGGGCGGATTTCCCGCATCCGGCTTTCGGACCAAGGTTGTTTCATGCTTTCGCCCACGGGAGGTTGGTCGTCGTTTTCGTGAGCCGGACCAGACCGAGCGTCCCGTAGAGATACTCATCGGGATACTTTCCCGTCCCGGCCCCGCACACTTTGTGTTTACGACACAACCACTGGCGCAACCGATGGCGGGCGTGCGCGTCCACCGCCCGATACGCTTTGCTAACGGAGCCGAGACAGAAGTATTGGCCCCATGGTGCAGCCCTCCTTTCGCGACGGGACGGGCCGCCGGGTTGAACGGCGGACGAGAGGTTCCCGCCGTCGTCACCGGCTTCCTTCGATCTCCCTTGCTGGATCCTTGCTGAATCCTTGCTGGACGGCCTCTCCGGCGTTTGGGAAACCCCGGGCGGGGTTCGTCCGGGGACGGGACATCGGCCGGTTCTCGCGCGAGCGGAACATCCGCAGCACAAAGCCCGCGAGACCGGCGATGGCGGCGAACTTTCCCGCCGCCGCGGGCGGCTGGGCATTGCCGGCCGCGGCGGTCTTCATGACCGCCCCGATCAGCAGCTTCGAACGGGTTCTTTTATCTTGAGACATATCTGACTCCTTTGTTTTTGGTTTTACACCCGGCCCTGAAACGCGTGCCGCGTTCCCATCGCGGGTGTGGAGTCACGTTAACCGATCCGCCGTCCGGACCGTTAATCGTTAAGCCTGATGTTCGGCATCACGCGGTTTGATGGATCTCCGGAAGATTGAGCGCGGAATGCTTTTATCGCAAGGTGGCGAAGGGAGGCTCACAGGCAGGAATGCCCGTATCACGGTCGGCTTTTTTTGCGATTCTTGCGCTTTTTGTGGCCAATAGGAAGTGAGCGGGAAGCAGTAAGCGGAGCGAAATAAGAAATGCGCGGCTTTGAAAGCTCACCGCCCAACCCCATATCCGGTATTATCCGGTTTTATCTGTGGTTAAAACGGATTGGCCGGGCTCGTTCGCCTTACCTCTTCCTCCCACGGAGTCAGCCGGCGGCCCACCTTGACTTACCTCCAGGATAAGGTAAGTCGGTAAGACATGAATGCGACACTTTCCAGCAAGGGGCAACTGGTGCTGCCCCTGGCAACGCGGCGGCGGCTCGGCTTGCTTCCCGGCACGAAATTCAGGTGCAGGATAACCGGTGATGAGATCGTGCTCACACCTCAGCGTCCGTTACGGGCCAAGACTCGTTTGGTGCCGGATCGGCTTACGGGCATGCGGATAACCAAGGCGCCCAAAGGGGCTCCGGTCGTTACCAGCGATCAAGTCCGGGCGCTGCTGGTCGATTTTCCGTGAAATATCTGCTCGATATCAACCTTTTGATCGCCGCCGGGCACACGGCCCACACTCACCACGGCAAGGCCATTGCATGGATCTTGTCCGTTAGGAACAAGGCGGCATTGTTCTGTACCTGCGCAATCACTGAACTGGGTTTCGTTCGCGTTTCCGTCCAAACCGGCCTGCAGAACGATGTGTCTGCCGCGCGGAAAGCGCTGGCGGTGTTGAAAGCCAGCAGCCCGGTGGACTTCGAGATGTTGGCTGATGCACTGGGCGCAGAGGTGCTGCCCGGATTTGCAAAGACTCCGGACAGGCTTGCCGACGGACATTTGCTGGCGCTGGCTGACGCCAACGGGGCGAAACTGGTGACGTTTGACAAGGGTATTCCGGGCGCGTTAGTCCTGGCCTGAACTCCGCGTATTCTGTGGCGATAGAGAAGTGAGCGGGGAGCAGTCAGCGATAAGCGGAGTGAAATGCTCGGCTTTGAAAGCTCACCGCCCAACCCCATATCCGGTATTATCCGGTTTTATCTGTGGTTAAACCTTCCGCGGATGAACCGGAGTGTTGAACCACTGATGAATTCATTACCATGAATTCCACAAAGTGTACGCCGACTGATCGTCGTCGTGGCTTGATTCCAGGGAGTCTGCTGATCGCAGACTGGAATCCCTTGCCTGCGATTAGCAGGCCCCAAAAGCCCATGAGCGGAGACGATCAGTCGCAGCTGCCCTTCATAGGATTCATCCGTTGATGAAGCCCATGAGTGGTCAAATCCTCCGCATCTTTAAGTCGATCGGTCGCGTCTACCCACTGAAACTTGCGAAGAACCTCCGGTTTTATCCGTGGTTAAACCTTCTGCGGATAAACCAGAGCATTGAACCACTGATGAATTCATTATCATGAATTCCACAAAGTGTACGCCGACTGATCGTCGTCGTGGCTTGGTTCCCGGGAACCTGCTGATCGCAGGCAGCAATGCCTGCTGCATCACGGTCCGATCCCTTTTTGTGATTTTTGCGTTTTTTGTGGCCAATAAGAAGTGAGCGGGAAGCAGTAAGCGGAGTGAAATGCGCGGCTTTGAAAGCCCGCCGCTTTATGTTTGAAAGCCACCCCTTCCCCCGCCTTTAATCCCTCCCACTTAACCATGAACATCGCCATCGTCGGTCTGGGCTACGTCGGTCTTCCCCTTTCACTTCAATTCGCCCGCTCCGGTGCCACGGTGCTGGGCCTGGATATCGATCAGTCAAAAATCGATGCGCTCAACGGCGGCAAAAGCTACATCAAGCATATCACCGGCGCCGACATCAAGGCCATGGTGGACAAAAAGGCCTTCTCCGCCTCCACCGACTTCTCCCGCGTCAAGGACGTCACGGCCGTCATCATCTGCGTCCCCACCCCGCTCAACAAGAACCGCGAGCCGGATATCTCCTACATCACCGAAACCGGCAAGGCCCTCGCCCCTCACCTGAAGAAGGGCACTCTCGTCGTCCTCGAATCCACTACCTATCCGGGCACCACGGACGAGGATCTGCGCGCCGTGATCGAGCAGGGCTCCGGCCTGAAGGCGGGCACCGACTTCCACCTCGCCTTCTCCCCCGAGCGCGAAGACCCGGGCAATCCCCAGAGCGTCGTCGCCACGATCCCCAAGGTCGTCGGCGGCTACTCCCCCGCCTGCCTGGAAAAGGCCGTGGCGCTCTACTCTGTCGCGATCAAGACCCTCGTCCCCGTTTCCTCCTGCCGCGTCGCGGAGGCGACCAAGCTTTTGGAAAACACCTTCCGGGGCGTGAACATCGCCCTCGTCAACGAACTCAAGGTCGTGTACGCCGCGATGGGCATCGACGTCTGGGAAGTGATCAACGCCGCCAAGACGAAACCGTTCGGCTTCATGGCCTTTTATCCCGGTCCCGGCCTCGGAGGCCATTGCATTCCGATCGATCCATTTTATTTGACCTGGAAGGCGCGCGAGTACGGCCAGCACACCCGCTTCATCGAGCTGGCGGGCGAGATCAACACCGCCATGCCGCAGCATGTCATCCATCGCGTCGCCGAGGCGCTGAACCATCACGGCAAGCCGGTGAAGGGCAGCAAGGTCCTTGTCCTCGGTTTGGCGTACAAGCCCAATGTGGATGATGATCGTGAATCCCCGAGCTATGTTTTGCTCGACCTCCTCAAGGCGCGCGGCGCGGACCTGTCCTATTACGACCCCTATGTCCCGGTGATCCGCGTCACCCGCGAACACCCGCACTGGGCCGGCCTCAAATCGGTCGCCTGGAACAGGGAAACCATCGGCGGCTACGACGCCGTCCTGCTCGCGACGAACCACGCCTCGGTGAACTACCAGGAACTGGCCGACTGGGCCCCGTGCATCATCGACACCCGCAATGCCATGGTCGCGATCAAGTCCCGGCCCGACCAGGTCTGGAAGGCGTGAGCCGACAGCAGCCCGCCTCTCATCCCTTCCCTGGTTTTGGGGCGCGGAACAACGAGAGATCGCCATATTATATTAAATCCCTATCAAAATGAGCCGTTCCTAGGATTCGACCGGACCCTGCAGATTATCAACCCGTCATCGCCATGAAATCAGTCATCGAATCCCGTGCAAATATCACCTATGCGGAGTTCGCACGAGAGTATCTCCTCCCGAACCGCCCGGTGATTCTGACTGATGGTTTAAAAGACTGGCCGGCGGTTGGAAAATGGAATCCCGCATTTTTTCGGGAGCACTATCGCACGAAACAAGTCAGCATCGATGGCCGCGATCATGCCTTGGGCGAACTGATGGATCTGGTTGAGAATTCGGCGGCTGGACACGTTGCTCCCTATTATCGGAATGTCGCGGTGAAAAATGCCTTCCCGGAATTGTTGAATGACATTTCTCCCATGCCGCCTTATGTCCTCCCGAACTGGCTGCGAGGCCCCTTCTACCCTTCCGACGGGCGGGATGCTGAAATCTATATCGGAGGCGCGGGGGGCGCCTTTCCATTCGTCCATTACGATTCCAACAGCACGCATGCTTTTCTCGCCCAAGTCTATGGCGACAAGGAGGCGGTTTTGTATTCTCCCGACGATACGGAATATATGTATCCCAAAACGGAATCGAAGGTCCGCCATCACTCGCGGATTACGGACACCGAAAATCCCGACCTCGCGAAATTCCCGCTTTTTGCCAAGGCGAAGGCCTATCGCGGGGTGCTAAAGGCCGGCCATCTGTTATTCATTCCCAGCCGGTGGTGGCATACCGCCCGAATGTTATCTCCTTCGATTACCATTTCTTACAACGTGGTCAATCATTCGAACTGGAACAACGTACGGGACGAAATCTGCTACAAAGCCCGCTGTACGAATCGGCTTCTCGTCCCGCCACTCTACCTCTACATGACAATTATGGGTTGGGGTTGGTCTTTTCTGGATCTGTTTTGAGCGACGGCGGATTTTTACCGCGTGGCCATATTGGGCCCGAATTCTTGCGGCGCATGTCGTGTTCCCCTTCGAATCCAACAACACACTTCATGTCCGGGCTTGGCCGGATCTTGCGCCCTGTGTTTCAGGTAGCATCGGGCTTCTTTTTACTTTTACTTCCGCGCAATGATTTTATCCCGGGAACATGTGGATGACAATCCTGACAGCCTGCTGGTCACGGTTACCGCCAATTTTACCGCGGAGCCCCTCGGCGACAGTTTGCAGTTTTGGCTATCCCGGACCGGATTTACCTCCCCGCGGATCTATTTCTCGGAATACAATCAGGTCTTTCAGGAGCTGATCGCACCCGCAAGTCTGCCGTCCTCCGACCGTCCGGGGGTAAATCTCCTGCTGATTCGCATCGAGGACTGGGGTCGGGACCAGCCGGACGATCTCCAAGCCGATACGATCGCCGCAATCGCGCGGGACTTTATTGACACGCTCGGGCATTTCACCGTCCGCGCGCGGCGCAGCACCGTTTTGCTGCTTTGCCCGCCCTCGCAAAAAACATCCGCTGATCCGAAGCTGACGTCCCTGCTCAAATCGCTGGAAAAGGAGATGCTCGACGTCCTGACAAAACTGCGCGGACTCACCGTGGTCGGCGCGGATGAAGTCGCCGCCCTGTATCCCGTTGCCGAAGTGGACGATCCCGAGGGCGACCGACTGGGGCACGTTCCCTTTACCCCGTCTTATTGGACCGCCTTGGGGACAATGCTGGTGCGCCGTATGCGAACTATTTTCCAAACGCCCGCCAAGGTTATCGCCGTGGATGCGGACAACACCCTGTGGGACGGCGTGGTGGGCGAAATCGGAGCCGACCAGATCCGGATCACCCCGTACCGGCGTCTTCTCCAGGAATTTCTACACGCGCGAAAGCGGGAGGGAATGCTGCTCGTGCTCGCCAGCAAAAACCGCGAAGAAGATCTCACCGAGGTCTTCCAAAGGCCCGACATGGTTCTCCATCGCGAGGATTTCGCCGGCTGGAAGGTGAATTGGAATCCAAAGTCCGAAAACCTGCGCGAGCTGGCAAAGGACCTTGGTCTGGGGGAATCCGGCTTCATTTTCGTGGACGACAATCCCCTGGAGTGTGCGGAGGTCGCCGCTCATTGTCCCGAAGTGGCGATCCTGCCTTTGCCTGCGGCGCCAGCGGATATTCCGTTCTTTCTGGATCACGCCTGGGTCTTCGACCTGCCCCCGGCAACCTCCGCCGACCTGGACCGCACGGGACAATATCGGCAACAGGCTCAGCGCCGGCAATTGCTGGCCAGCGGAGTTTCATTCCGGGAATTCATCGACAAGCTCGATCTCCAGGTGGAACTGCTTCCGCCGGCTCCCGGGCAATTCCCCCGCCTTGCGCAATTGACCCAGCGGACCAATCAATTCAACGCCACCGGCATACGCCGGACGACGGCCGAAATGGCGGCTCTCCTCGATAGCGGGGAACGCCGGGCCATTCTCGCGAAGGTACGCGATCGTTTTGGCGACTATGGGGAAGTGGGCGCAGCCGTTTACTCCCACGCCAACGGTGAAATCCATGTCGACAATTTCCTGCTCAGCTGTCGCGCGCTCGGCAAGGGTGTCGAACATCGCATGCTGGCCGGCTTGGGCGACGCCGCCGCCGCCATGAATGCGAGCCATGTGGTGATTGATTTCCAACCCACGGATCGGAACGAACCCGCGAAACGTTTTTTTCATGCCGTAGGCGAGACCTATCGCGACGGAACCTGTTATCGTTTTCCGACAGCCGCGGCGCGAAGCGTCACCTTTAATCCCGATCAGACGGAAACGGCGGATAAAGCGGTCGAACAAAACACGACCGCTCCGACGGAGCTTTCGGCTCCCCGAATCGATTTCGCCACGATCGCCCGGAGCCTCGCCCGGGTGGCCGACATCCAGCTGGCGATACGTCGAGGTCGCCTGCACCGCCGGCCGGCGTTGCGCCATCCCTTTGTCGAGCCGGGCAACGCCACCGAAGCCAGGCTGGCGCTGATGTGGGAAGAGGTGCTCGGGGTCGCACCCGTGGGGAGCGGAGATGGATTTATCGAATTGGGCGGACAGTCCATCCAGGCGGTACAGCTTGCCTCCCGCGTCTCCGCGGAATTTGGCGTCAAGGTGCCGCTCTCCGTCCTGTTCAATTACCCACGGTTGAGCGATCTCGCAATTCATATAGCCGGACTCGAGAGCGGTGGGCCGGAAGAGACCATACCGAAAGCAGCGACGCTCACCCTTTCACCCGCCCAGGAGCGATTGTGGTTCCTCGACCAGTTCATTCCCAAACGTTCCGCTTACAACATTGTCGCCGCCCGCCGGCTGCGCGGAAAATTCGATCTGCCTGCGTGGCGGAAGGCATTGCAACAGGTCACCCACCGGCATGAGGCACTGAGAACCACCGTGCGCCAGGACGGCGGCACACGGATTGCCATCGTCGCGGGACCGTCTTCACCAGTCCTGCGGACAATCCCGGCTTCCAGTGAAAACGAAGCCCTGCGACTGCTGCGCGAGGAAGCGGAAACACCTTTCGACCTGTCCCGGGCGCCGTTGGTGAGGTGCCTCGTGGTTTCGCTAAACCCCGACACCCACTTCCTGCTGCTCAATGTCCATCATATTGCGGCTGACGGCTGGTCCATCAACATTCTGTTGAGGGAACTGACCGAGGCCTACGGAGCGGCATTGCGAAATCGGGAGCTCAAGTGGCGACCGCCGGCTTGCACCTATTCGGACTACGCGGCCTGGCTGCAAAACGCGCTGACCGCAGGATCCTTCCAGGCGGACCTGATTTATTGGAGCGTCAAATTAAAGTCCGCGCCAAAACTCCTCGAGTTGCCCGCGGACCGGCCGCGGCCTTCGGTGATGACTTATGAAGGAGCGGTGGCGCCCGGTGAAATCACCCCCGACACGCGCGCCGCGATCGAGAAACTGGCCGTGGCCGAAGGCACGACACCGTTTGTAGTGATGCTCGCCGCGTTGCAAACGGTTCTTCATCGCTACAGCGGCCAGGCCGACATCCTCATCGGCACGCCGGTTTCGGGACGCAACCACCCCGCCATTGAACAGTCCGCGGGGTGTTTCATCAATACCGTGGTGATCCGCAACGACGTCGGCGCGGAAACGATATTCCGGGACCATCTGCAAAGTGTCCGACAAAGCGTTCTTGAGGCGCTGGTGCACGGGGAACTTCCTTTCGAACGGCTCGTGGACGACCTGAAGCTGGAACGGAACCTCAGCCATTCGCCACTTTTCCAAGTGATGCTGGTGCTGCAGAACACTCCGGCCGGAGAATTCCACGGCGACGGCCTGGAGGTTGAACCGGTCCACGTTCACAACGGGGGCGCCAAATTCGATCTCGTGGTCGAAGTAGTCCCCAACCGGCGTGGCTACCAATTGATCGTGGAATATAATTCGGCGCTCTTTTTTCCGGAAACCGTGGGGCGAATGGTCAGCCACTTCACCACGCTCATTACCGCCGCCGTTCGCGAACCGCAAATGGCCCTTGGTCGCTTGCCACTCATGGAGTCGGATGAGCTCGAAGCGGTACTCAACCGGATCAACACGCCATTGGAAGAGCCCTATCGGGGGCAATTGCCGTTGGATGGAGAGGGGACGCTGGCGCAGCTTTTTGAGTCGCAGGCGGCCCGCCGGCCCGGGGCGGTGGCGCTGGTGTGCGAGGATCGGTCGATGAGCTACGCCCAGCTCAACGCCCAAGCCAACCGGGTGGCGCGGCAGCTGGTCGCCTGCGGAGTCAAGCCGGACACCCTGGTCGGCCTTTGTTTGGAGCGGACCAACGAACTGGTGGTCGCCTTGCTGGCGATTCTCAAAGCGGGAGGGGCATATCTTCCCATCGATCTGGCCTATCCGGCCGAGCGCCTCGCCTTCATGCTGGACGATGCCCGGGCGCCGGTCCTGCTGACCCAGACCAAACTGCTCGGCACTCTCCCGGCCACCCAGGCGCGGATTCTTTGCGTGGACGAGATTCTGGCCCGGCCGGGTCCCGTCGAAGAAGAATCGAATCTGCCTCCGCAGTCCGGTCCGGATGATCCGGCCTACGTCATTTATACGTCCGGAACAACCGGCAAACCCAAGGGCTCGCTCATCACCCAGCGCAATGTCGTGCGGCTGTTTCCCGCCACCGAACACTGGTACGGCTTTGGCGAACACGACGTGTGGACGCTGTTTCATTCCTCCGCCTTCGATTTTTCGGTGTGGGAGATCTGGGGCGCGTTGCTTTACGGCGGCCGGCTGGTCGTGGTCCCATTCCTGGTGAGCCGCTCACCGGAAGCCTTCTATGAACTGCTGGTGAAGGAACAGGTCACCGTGCTCAACCAGACGCCGTCGGCCTTCCGGCAGCTGATCCAGGCGGAGGAATCGCTCGGACAAAAACCCCTGGCCCTCCGTTACGTGATCTTCGGCGGCGAAGCGCTGGAAATGCAAAGCCTGCGGCCGTGGTTCGAGCGACATGGCGACCGGCAACCCAAGCTGGTGAACATGTACGGCATCACCGAGACCACCGTCCACGTGACCTACCGTCCATTGTCCAAAACCGACCTGGAATCGGGCAGCGTCATCGGAGTACCGATCCCGGACCTCCGGATCTTCATCCTCGACTCGCTGCTCCAGCCGGTGCCGATCGGGGTGCCTGGAGAAATGTATGTGGGCGGCGCCGGCCTGGCCCGCGGCTATTTGCACCGGCCCGATCTGAGCGCCGAGCGCTTTGTTCCCGATCACCTCGGCGGCCGGCCCGGCGAACGCCTCTACAAAACCGGGGACCTCGCCCGGTTTCTGCCCAACCGCGACATCGAGTACCTCGGACGCATCGATCATCAGGTCAAGATCCGCGGCTTCCGCATCGAACTCGGCGAAATCGAATCCGTCCTCTCCCAGCACCCCTCGGTGCGGGAAGCCCTGGTGCTGGCGCGACAAGGCGCCGGCGAGGGCAAACGGCTGGTCGGATATCTCGTGGCCGATACCGCCCTTCCCGTGACCGACCTGCGCGAATACCTGCGCAGGAAGCTGCCCGACTACATGGTGCCGGCCGCCTTTGTTTTCCTGGAAAAACTGCCGCTGACCACCAATGGCAAAATCGACCGGGCCGCCCTGCCGGAACCCGAACAGGATCGTCCCGATCTCGCCGCGGCGTACGTCGCCCCGCGCAACGAAACCGAGACCAAACTCGCGGCAATCTGGTCCCGGGTATTGCGCATCGAACGCGTGGGCGTGCACGATAATTTCTTTGAAATCGGCGGCGACTCCATCCTCAGCATCCAGATTATTTCGCTCGCCCGACAAGCCGGACTCGCCCTCAGTCCGAAACTTCTCTTCCAGCATCAGACCGTTGCCGGGCTCGCATCCGTCGCCGCACCCGCCGCGGAGCCGGCCAAGGCCCAGCAGGATCTGGTCTCGGGAAGCGCACCGCTCACGCCGATTCAACACTGGTTTTTCGAACAGGGCATGGCGGAAGATCATTATTATAACCAGACATTCCTCTTTACCGCAAAAGAGCCTCTCGACGCCGGGGCCCTGGCCCGCGCGCTCGCCGGACTGGAGCAACAGCACGATGCCTTGCGATTGCGATTTCCACTTTCCGGCGGCGACAAGACGCAGGTGTTTTCTCCCGATGCCACCGCCACCCCGCTCCAGACCGCGGACCTGTCGTCGGTTCCCGACGGCAACCTCGCGGATGCCATCGAGGCGGCCTGCATTCACGCCCAGGCGAGCCTCGATCACCGGCAAGGACCGCTGTGGCGTGCCGTCTATTTTGACTGCGGTCCCGTCCGCCCGGGCCGCTTGTTGCTGGCGATTCACCATCTCGCCGTCGACGGCGTTTCGTGGCGGATCCTGATGGAGGATCTGGAGCGGGCTTATCGCGCCGAAAATTCGGGCACGGTCGTGAAATTACCCGCCAAAACCACGTCGGCAAAGGAATGGGCGGAACGGCTGGCCGCTTTGGCGCAACAAAATCGGGACCCGGATGACCGCGCCCATTGGCACGCCCTGGCAAACGATGCCGGCCGTCTGCCCATCGAGATGGCGAACGGCGAAAATAACGAAGCATCCGCCAGGTCGGTGACGGTCCGTCTGTCGGAGAGCGAAACCGAGGCGCTGCTGGTCCGCGCCCCCGCCGCCTATAACACCCGGATCAACGATCTCCTGCTCACCGCGGCCGTTCAAGCGCTGACGCCATGGACCGCGGCGGAATCAGTCGATTTATGCCTTGAAGGTCACGGCCGGGAGGATCTTTTCGAGTCCTTGGATCTTTCGCGCACCGTCGGTTGGTTTACCTCGATCCATCCCGTCCGGTTGCGCCGCTCATCCAATGAGGCGGGCGAACTGATCAAGTCGGTCAAGGAGCAGTTGCGGTCGATTCCCGGCCGGGGAATCGGCTATGGCGTGCGCCGGTATCTTCAGTCCGACCCCGTGTTGGCAAATGCGAACGAGCCCGGAATCCTATTCAATTATCTGGGCCAGTTCGATCAAGTGGTGGCGGATTCGCAACTGTTCGCTTTCGCCGACGAACCGGTCGGCCCCTGGCACTCGCCCGCCAACCGGCGCCGCTATCTCTTTGAAATCAACAGTGTGGTGCGGGCGGGCTGCTTCGAACTGACGTGGACTTACAGCGAAAACCGGCATCGGCGCGAAACCGTGCAACGCCTGGCGAACGAGTTTATCGCCCACCTCCGGCACGTCATCCATCATTGCGCGGCACCGGGCGCGCGCGGTGCCACGCCTTCGGATTTTCCCCACGCTGCGCTGGAGCAAAACGACCTCGACGGACTGCTCTCGCGGATCGGCGATCTGGAGGATGTTTACGCCCTTTCACCCATCCAAACGCTGTTCTACAGCGCGGCAGCATTCGATCCGTTGGCGGTGCTGGATCACTGGCATGGCACATTGACCGGGAAGCTCGAGGTGGAAAAATTCAAACACGCATGGCGGATCGTATTCGAACGCCACTCCATTCTGCGCACCACGTTCCAAGTCACCGGTCGGGAACAACCGGTGCAGGTGGTCCATCGTTTGGCCCAACTCCCCTGGCATGACGAGGACTGGCGCGGGTTGCAGGCCGAAGACCAGAGATCGCGTTGGAGCGATTACCTGCAAGCCGACCGGCAAAGGAGCCTTGCACTCAACGAGCCGCCGCTTTCGCGCTTTGCGCTGATCCGACTCGCCGACGATCGATTCAAATTCCTCTGGAGTCTGCCGGCGTTGCTGCTGGACGGCTGGTCGTGGCCGCTTGTCTTCCGCGATCTGTCGGTCGTCTATTCGTCGCTGGGTCGGCAATCGCCCGCACCGTTGGGAAAACCCGGCCGCTACCGTGATTACGTCGCCTGGATCAACGGACGGAACCACTCCGATGCGGAACGGTTTTGGCGCGCCGCATTGCAGGGATTTGCCGAACCGACGCCCTTGGTGGCGGAGTCAGGATCAGCCCGCTCCGGGGCGTCCCGCAGCCAATGGGAGACGACGATCGACCGCTCCGTGACAAAACAACTGCTGACACTCGCACGGCAGCTGCAAATCACCCCCGGCGCGCTGATCCAGGCCGCGTGGGCGATGGTTCTCGCGCGATTGAGCGGACGGCGCGACGTCGTGTTCGGCGCCGCATTTGCCGGCCGGCCGGCAGAACTCGAAGGCGCCGGGGAAATCGTCGGGCCCTTCGTCAACAACGTACCTATCCGGACCAAACTGAACGGCGCCGCTCCGGCGCGGGCTTTTCTGCGGGAATTCCATTCCCACCTGCTCGAGTTAAGTCCCCATCAATTCACGCCCCTCGAGCAGATCCAATCGTGGACGGAGGTCCCCTGGCGCAACCGCCTCTTTGACAGCCTCGTGGTGGTTCAGAACTACCTGGTCGACGACACCGCGCGCCATCTGGGCGACAGCGTGGGAATTTCCGATTTCGCGGGTCCGATTCATTCCGGCTTCCCGCTGCTGGTGCTGGTGGAACCGGAAGAGCAATGGCGGGCGACCTTCATTTACACACGGGAGCTGCCGGCCGCGACCGTCGAGCGATGGGGAACAGATTTCAGCGCCCTGCTGCACGCGCTGCCCGCGGCGCCCGATCTCCCGGTTGATTCGCTGCTGGGCCGGCTTTCAACCCCGGAAAAGGCGCCCGCCGGAAAAAAGACATGGCGCGTAAGGTCGCAGGATTACCTCGCCCCGCAATCCGAAGCGGAAGGCCGGATCGCCCGCGTTTGGGAGGAAACGCTTCAGCTTGAAAAAATCAGCATCGATGAAAACATATTCGAACTCGGCGTCCATTCGCTGCTGGCGGTGCGGGTGCACCATCGCCTGTGCGCCGAACTCGGCCGGAATTTTCCGCTGGTGACCATGTTTCAATTTCCAACTATTCAGTCGCTGGCGGGCAATCTCACGCAAATGCCCGACGGCAATCCCGGCGTCGCGATCAGGGACCGGGCCGCCCGCCAGCGCCGGGCATTGACCCAACTTCGTTCCGCCGGCCCGCGCCGGCCGACCAAAAGCAAAGACCAATCATGAGCGAATCGATCAACGAGGGCATTGCCATCATCGGACTGCACGGGCGTTTCCCCGGGGCCGAATCCGTCGAGGAATTCTGGGCCAATCTGGTAGCGGGCCGGGAAACGATTTCGTTTTTCACGGACGCCGAACTGGTCGCGGCCGGTTACGATCCGGTCCGACTCCGGCAGGCCGGACACTTCGTGCCCGCCCGGGGCGTTTTAAAAGACGCGGAGTGGTTCGACGCCGGTTTTTTTGGCATACATCCCAAGGAAGCCGAGGTAATGGACCCGCAGCAACGGGTCTTCCTCGAGGCATGCTGGGAATCCCTCGAACGCGCGGGCTACGCCCCGGGCCGGATCACCGGCCCCGTCGGCGTCTTCGCCGGCGCCACCTTCAACACCTACTACCGTCACGCGCTGCAGCCGCGACCCGGGATGTGCGAGCTGGTGGGGCGGGAGCAGGTGATGCTTGGAAATGAAAAGGACTACCTCGCAACGCGTGTTGCCTATAAACTCGATCTAAACGGACCCGCGATCAGCTTGAACACCGCCTGTTCGAGTTCGCTCGTCGCCGTGTGCCAGGCCTGCCAGGCGCTTCTGACCTACCAATGCGATCTCGCTCTCGCCGGGGGCGTCTCCGTACGCGTCCCGCAGCAGGAAGGCTACTATCATCAGGAAGGGAATATCGGTTCACCGGACGGACATACGCGAACCTTCGACGCCGCCGCCCAGGGCACGACGTTCAGCAATGGCGTGGCGGTGGTCGTGTTGAAACGCCTCGCCGAGGCGATGGCCGATGGCGATCAGATCCACGCGGTGATAAAAGGGACCGCGCTGAATAACGACGGAGCGCAACGTGTCAGCTTCGGCGCGCCGGGAGTCGAGGGCCAGTCGAACGTCATCGCCCTGGCGCAGGAAATCGCCGGCATTGAGCCCGACACCATTTCGTACGTCGAGGCCCACGGCACCGCAACTCCCATCGGGGATCCCATCGAAGTCGCCGCGCTGACCCAGGCGTTCCGGCGCTCCACCCGGCGAAAACAATTTTGCGCCCTTGGCTCGGTGAAGAGCAACGTCGGACATCTCGATGCGGCTTCGGGTGCCGCGGGCCTGATCAAAACCGCGCTGGCGCTGAAAAACCGCCTCCTCCCCCCCAGTCTTCATTTCCAACGTCCAAATCCGAAGCTCGACTTGGAGAACAGCCCGTTCTTCGTCAACTCCACGCTTCGTCAATGGGAGGGGGAAAGCGGAAATCCGCGGCGCGCCGGCGTCAGCTCTTTTGGCACCGGGGGAACGAACGCCCATATGGTCCTCGAAGAAGCACCCTTGATTGAACCGAGCGGCCCTTCGCGTCCGTGGCAGATTTTACTGCTCTCGGCCAAGACACCGGAGGCACTCGAAGCGGCGACCCGCAATCTTGCAAGTTACTTCAAATCCCATCCCAACCTCCCGCTCGCCGACGCCGCCTACACCCTGCAGGTGGGTCGAAGCGAATTCACGCACCGGCGCGCGGTGCTTTGCCGGACCATT
>Ga0164241_10001282_pt1 | contig 32309 bp, 19 predicted proteins | sample OricomyardsoilBY_FD_108780 | JGI IMG/M metagenome (GOLD analysis project Ga0164241, IMG submission 108780) | Backyard soil microbial communities from Emeryville, California, USA - Original compost - Back yard soil (BY) | ecosystem: Environmental > Terrestrial > Soil > Unclassified | place: USA... | reverse complement strand
TCGCGGCGCGAGCTGCGGGCGTTGAAGACGAAAGCGTCGGGCTCGAGGTAGAAGTTCATGCCCACATTGTGCCCGATCATGAGGTCGCCGATCTCGGCAACGCTGTGACGGCCGAGTCCGCCCGCTGTGAAGGCGTAGCCGGCGAGGAGGTCGAGGCCGGGCATGATGGAAGGCGTCGTGAGCCGGCCGCCGCGCACGCGCACGAAGATGTTGACGGTATCGGCTTCGAAATCGGTGGGCTTGAAATTGAAGCGGACGCCGTTGGCGAAACGCGCGAGATGCGCGTCGAGGTCGGCAGCGATTTCGTCGCGCGTGATTTTTCCCGCCGGACCGAAATCGGTGTAGGCGAAAGGCTCCTCGGCGGCGGTGTTGCGCGCGGGGACTTCGGTGTGGCGGCTTTCGTTGAGAACCTGCGCGACGGTGGCGTCGGTCTCATGGAAGTACGGATTGGCGCTGATGAAAACGTGCAGGGCGGCGCGCTCCCAGGCTTCGCGGTAGGCGCGGTTGCAGTCATCGAGCGTGGCTTCCGCGAGCGGGCCTGCGAGATCGTCGCGGGTGGCCTCGGGCGTGCAGACGGGGTTGGCGGTGAGGAGGAGTTCAACCAACTCGGCGGCGTAGGATTCGGAGCGGCGTGTAGGTGAAATGCGGATATTGGTTTCGAGCGCCTGGATGAAGCTAAGGCGGGCGCGATCGAGCTCGGCTTGCGTGAAGCCGTGAAGGATGGCGCGGCGGTGTTCTTGTTCGAGCGTGCTGGCCAGTTCGCGCCAGTGATCGATGCGGCCGGCGGCGCTGAAGGAGGCGACTTCCCAGCCGGGGACGAAGGTCTCGATGGCCACGTGGGGCGACACGAGGGCGTCGCCGAGTTCGGCGGAGATGCGGTTGAGGCGCTGCTGCTGCATTGCGAAGGCGAGCGAGCGGTGAAGGCGGGCGACGCGCATATCGTGGGTATCGGGCGCGGTCGGGCGCGCGCGGGGATGTTGAAAAGCCAGGCCGAGCCCGATGGTCGCGGAATCTTGGAGAATGCGGATGTCGGGTCGGGAGGCGTCGGCCGGAATCACGGCGGTGGGTTCGTCGCGGGCGGGAGCGCGCGCGGTGAGGTCGGAGAACGTTTTTTCAACGAGACGACGCGCGGTGTCGGGTTCGATGTTTCCCACGATAATGACGGCCATGCGTTCGGGCCGGTACCAGGCGTCATAAAAGGAAACGAACTGGTCGCGGGTGAGCGCGTGCAGCGTCTGCTCGACTCCGATGACGGGCCGGCGGGACTGGAGCGAGCCCGGCCAGAGAAAGGCGAGATTGGCTTCGCCGCGACGGTAGCCGGGTGTGTCGCGCGTGGCTTTTTCGCTGAGCACGACGCCGCGCTCGCGTTCGATCAAGGCGGGGTCGAAGGTCGCCTCGGTGGCGTATTCATGAAATGTGGACAGACCCTGCTCCAGTGCGGCGTCGCCGGTATCGGGCAGTTCCAGATGATAGATGGTGTGGTCGTAGAAGGTAAACGCGGTGTTGTCGGGGCCGAAGCCGATGCCGAGGCGCTGGAGTGCGTTGACCAAGGAGTCGCCGGGATGGGAACGCGTACCGCGGAAAATCATGTGCTCGACGAAGTGAGCGATGCCGCGTTCGTCGTCGCGCTCCTGGAGGGAACCGACCGCGACGACGAGCCGAAGCGTGACGCGATCGCGAGGCTCGGTGTTGCGGCGGATGAGGTAGCGCAGGCCGTTGGGCAATGTGCCTTGTATCAGCGCCGGATCTGGCGGCAGGTCGGTCTCCAAGTCCGGCCACGCGGAAGCGGAGGCGAGAAGCGTGAAAACACAGAAGAGGAAAAAGGCGTGGACGCCGCGAAGCCTGAACATCGGGGGCCGGAGTGTGGGAGCGGCGGAACGAAAGGCGAGGGCTGAGCGCGCGAGCGGGGCTCGCGCGCAGTGACCAGTGACCAATGACCAATGACCAATGACCAATGACCAATGACCAATGACCAATGACCAGTGACCGATGGTTAGCGATCGATGGCTCGTGAAGGCTTCGTTGGCCGCGAATGGTGCGCGTCGCGAGGATGGTGGGCGGGCGTCAGCGCGCGGAGACTCAGCCGGCGGGGTTTTGGATGAGGACGGGTTCTTTGACGTCGCCGAGCGATGAATAATTTCTGAGACGCTGGAGGATCGTATCGGTGAGGCGGCTACCAGCGCTGAGGAGAGTGGAGCCGCCTTGGGAGCGGATGTCGGCGACGACGGTCTGGCCGGCGGTGAGATCGGCGACGAAGAGGCTGAGCACGGGCTGGCTCGCGGAGAGGGCGTTGCTCAAGAAGTCGGGAAAGCAGAGGAAGTTTTTTTCGAGAAGGGCCGAGTCATACACGCCCTTGCGATGCTGCATGGTGTCGAGGGCCTTTCGTTTCACGATGCCGTCGGCTTCCAGAATAATGCGGTCGGAAACGATTTTGAGAATGCGCGCGCCGAGCGGGATGGCCTCGCCGGCGCAACCGTCGGCGGGGTAGCCGGTGCCGTCGAAGTGCTGATTCTGATACAGGACAATGTCCGCGACTGGTTGAAGGCGCGGGATGGCGGCGAGTAGCTCGTGACCGATGCGAGGGACGCGGCGGAGAATGCCTGTCTCGGCGGGAGTGAAGTCGATTTCTCCGAGGAAGATTTTGCGAAGCAGGATCGGCGGCAGCGACGCGTAGCCGATGGGGGAAAGAAGGGCGCCAAGCTCGATTTCCCATGTGCGCGTGAGGCCGAGGAAGCGGGCGAATTTTTGCGCGGAATCACGGAGGCGCTGCCCGCGACCGAGGGCGTCGGGGGCGACCATGCCGAGGATCTCGGCGAGCACGTTGACGGTAGCGGTGAGGGTGTTCTCCAGAATATCGCGCTCGATCTGGAGGTGTTTGAATTGCTCGATGGCGGCCGTGATGACGGGCGCGAGGTCTTCGGGCGGGCAGGGTTTGTTGATGAAGCGAAAAATCTGGCCGCGGTTCACGGCCTCGACGGCGGTTTGCTGGTCGGCGTTGCCGGTGAGCATGAGGCGCACCGTATCGGGTGTGCGGAGACGGAAGGTTTCAAGGACCTCGATGCCATCCATCCCGGGCATGCGCATGTCGCAGACGATGACGGCGTAGGTGCCGTTTTTTTCGAGGCAGGCGAGGGCTTCCTGGCCGCCGGCGGCGGTATCGAACTCGAAGGTTTTGCGAAAGCTGCGTTGGAAAGACGCGAGGATATTGGGGTCGTCGTCGACGAAGAGGATGCGGTTGTTCATGAGCGGGGGGATTTTCGCGAATCAGGGCGGGGCGATGAGGCCGCCGGGGAGCTCGATGGCGGGAGCAGCGGCATCGGGTGCGGCTTCGTAGGGGAAACTGAGTCGGAAAAGGGAGCCGGAGCCAACCGTGGTTTCGAGGTCTATGAGGCCTTGATGGTTGGTCTCGACGATGGTGCGGACGAGGGCGAGGCCCTGACCGGTGCCTTTGCCGACGGGTTTGGTGGTGAAGAAAGGTTCGAAGAGGTGGGCGCGGACGTGGTCGGGGATGCCGGTGCCGTCGTCCTGGATCTCGACGATGGCATGTGTATCGGTGGATCGGGTACGCACGGTGATGAGGCCGCGTTCGCGGTTGCGCTCCTTGAGCGTGTCGCCGATGGCGTGGGCGGCGTTGATCACGAGATTGAGGATGACCTGGCCGACCTGGTCGGCGATGCACGGGACGGGGCGGCTTTCGGCGGAGAATTCGGTGCAGATCTCGGCGACGTACTTCCACTCGTGGCGGGAAACGGTGATGGCATTTTCGGCGATTTTGCCGAGGTCGACAGAGACTTTCGCGTTGGAGCTGGGGTGCGAAAATTCCTTGAGCGAGCGGACGATGCGGGCGACGTGGTCGAGGCCGTCGAGAGATTGTTTCAAGGTGACGGGGATCTCGCCGAGGAGGTAGGGCAGGTCGGAATCGCTGTCGGCCTGGGCGAGCGAAGTGAGCGCGGTGGCGACGATGGGATCGGTGGCGAAGGGGGCGGCGGCGATGGCGTCGCGGAAAGCGCGGTGGGCGTGGAAAACCCGCGCGAGGACGGCGAAGGATTCGTCGAGGAAGCGGATGTTGGCGGCGAGGTACTGGGTCGGGGTGTTGATCTCGTGAGCGACTCCCGCGGCGAGGCGGCCGATGGATTCGAGTTTGCTGTTGAGCTGGAGCTGGAGGTCGAGTTCGCGGCGGTCTTCTTCGAGTTTTTTCGTTTCGGTGATGTCGCGCGAGATGCCGAAGGTGCCGACGACATCGCCCTCGGAATCGCGGAGCGGCATCTTGGTGGTGGATGACCAGGTGCGCCGGCCATCGGGCCAGGTTTCCTCTTCCTCGACGTTGATGAGAGCGGTGCCGGTTTTGAGGATGGTTTGTTCGTCGTTGAACGCGGGCGTGGCGTGTTCGGCGGTGAAAAAATCGAAGTCAGTTTTTCCGATGGCTTCGCGAGCGTCGGCGAGACCGTGCTTGAGCGCTTTCGCGTGGCTCATGAGCAGGAAGCGGCTGGCGCGATCTTTGAAGTAGATGTGGTCGGGAAGATGCGTGAGAAGCGCGTGGAGAAATTCGCGATCGGCGAGAGTTGCCTGAGACGCGTGGGCCGACGTGGTGGCATCGGCGGGGGTGGCTGCGAGGCAAAGATAAACGGAGTTGGTGGCGTTCGAGGCGTAGGCGTCGGTGGCGGTGCGCGTGAAGAGTTTTAGATGGCTGCTAAAGGCGCTGCCCCACGCGTCGCGGAGTTCGCAATCGCCTTCCCAACCGCCGAGGATGCGGGCTTTTAAAAGGATTTCCGATTCGAAGCGCTGGGTGTCGCCGACGCCGATGAGGTCGTGAAGCGTCAGGCTGTCGAGTTCGAGATCGAAGGCGCGATCAAGGCGGTGCCAGCCGGATTCGTTAAGATAGACCAAGCGGCCTTCGGGCTCGCTGAAGACCGCGGCGATTTCGGCGTTTAGCGCGGGCTCGTCTTTGAGGAAATCGGGAAGCCGTCCGCATGCGCGGCGACCGGGCGGAATACCGGCGGGAGAAACCACCGGATCTGGTGAAGGCTGCGCGGGGATTTGCGGGGGCATGGGAACAGGTCTCCGACGCTCGCCGAAGCTATGCAGGACTATCGACACGCCGGGTCGCAGACTGAAGAAAGGGAAATGGGGTGCGGGCGCGGGGCCAAGGCCAATGAGCAATGGCCAATGAGCAATGGCCAGTGACCAATGGCCAGTGACCAGTGACCAGTGATCAATGAGCAATGGCCAGTGGCCAGTAACCAGTGACCAGTGGCCGATGAATCGGTGAGCAGGATTGGGGCGGAGTCGGCGGGCGTTTTAAACCGAGCGCGGGCGGCGTCGCTCAGCGCGCTCGGAGTGCGCGCTCCACCTCGGGCGAGGGCGGCTTGACGCCGCTTTTATGGGGCCGCCTCGGTGGCATGGTTTTTCGGAACGCGCGCCGAGGCGCGGGAGACAAAGCGGTGCCGAGGCACCGCACTCCAAAGGCGATGAGGCGCGCTGCCGCTATGGCTTTACGGGGAGCGAGGTGACTCGGAACGCGTGGGCGGCGGGGAGGTATTGTTTCGCGAGCGCATCGATTTCGGCCTTCGAGATGGCGGCGAAATCGGTGTCGATGCTGCGCCGCCAGTCGAGGCGCTGGGGTTGTTCCTGGGCGCGGCCGAGGACGGCGTATATCCAGTACTGATTGTTGCGGCCGGATTCGCGCAGGCTCGTGAGGATTGGTTTCTTGGCGCGTTCGAGTTCGTCATCGGTGACGCCATGGGTCGCGAGATCGTCAGCGATTTCCAGGATGGCGTCGGTGACGATTTTTGCTTTCGCGGGATCGATGGCGATGAGCGCGGTCATGAGGCCGTAGTTGCGGTAAGTGTCGCTCGGTCCGCTGCTGGTCTGCGGGCTGTAGGCGTCGCCGAGCTCCTCGCGGATCTTGATGCGGAGGCGGTCGCTAAAAACTTCGCTGAGCACGCTGAGGCGGCGCGCGGTGCGGATTTCGCGCGCGTCGGTGGTTGGCCAATACAGCGCGACATAGCCTTTCGGGATTTCCGAGGGCACGGTGAAGTCGCGGGTGAAAGGCTCGGGGAACGACGCCTGACGCTCGGCTTCGTAGGCGGGTCTTGGCTGGCGGGCGGGAAGGGCGCCGAAGGTTTTTGCGACGGCTTGCGTGGCGGCGTCGGGATCGAGATCGCCGACGAGCGCGATTTCGATCGGCCCGGTGGCGAGCTGAGGAGCCATCCAGGCGCGCGCTTCGTCGAGGGTGCGGCTGAGGAGTTCTTCTTTCGAGGGAAGACCGAAACGCGGATCACCGCTGGCGAGGAGGCGCGGGACTTCGAGCGTAAGCGGACCGTCGGGAAGATGCGCGAGCCGGGTGTAAAGTTGTTCGAAGTTTTTGTGCGCGACGCGGATCGATTCGGGGCGCCAGCCGGCGTCGGTGACGTAGGCGGCGAGCAGTTGAAGCTGGAGGAGAAGATCGTCGCGGTTGGTGACGGTGTTGAAGACGAGCGCGTCGGGGCCGACGCGGAAGTCGAGGCCGATTGTCTTACCGGCGAGGATACGTTCGAGGTCGTCGATGCTGTGCTGGCCGAGACCGCCGGCGACGAAGACTTTGTCCGTGAAGTAAGCGAGGCCGGGCTCGGCCTTGGGTTCGATGAGGCGGCCGGCGCCGATGCGGATGCTCACGCGGATCTTGCCCGCTTCGAACGGCGTCTTTTTTAAATTCAGGCGGACATCGTTGGCGAATTTGACCAGATCGACGTCGAGGTCGTCCACGTGTTGCCGTGACTCGATTTTTCCGGCCGGGCCGAAATCGGTGTAGGCAAAGGCGGCGTCGGCGACTTCCTCCGGAGCAGTGACGGGTTGCTCGCGGGAGAGTTCGTAGGCGGCGAGGATTTGTGCGTCGGGCGAGACGGGCACGGGCGTGGATACGGTTGCGGGATTCGCGGCGGGCGTCGCTGCCGGTGTCGCGGCGGGCGCGGGGCTGCCGGGCGCGGCTGTATCGATTTTGGCATTACCCATCACGCTGACGAAGCGGCCGGGGGCGGCGTAGGCGGCGCGGAGGGCTTCGGCGCATTCGGCGACGGTGACGTTTTCCAGCGCGGGTTGGTAGAGTGCGAGATCGTCGGCGGGCGTGGTGAAGACCTGGTTTTCGGTGAGGGCGGAGATGAGCTCGCCGGCGAGTTCGTCGGAGCGGCGGGTCGAGGCGGTGAGCGCGGATTGCTGGAGCTGGTTGAGGAAATTGGCGCGGGCTTCGGCGAGCTCGGCGGGTTGGAAGCCGTGCTCGAGGGCGCGGCGTAGTTCCTGATCGGCTACACCGAGGGCGGCGCGCCATTGGCCGGGCTTGCAAGTGAGCTCGACCATGGCGTTGCGGTAGAGTTCGAAGGCGTCGTTCACGGCAGCCTGACCTTGGATGAAGGGAGCGCCTTCTTTTTTGGCGAGGATGTCGAGGCGGCGATTGAGCATGGAGACGGCGAGCGCGCGGGTGAGATGTTTGAGGCGGGTCGCGGCGGTGTCGTCTTCGGGCGGCATGAAGACGGCGCTTTGGATGGAGACGGTGGTGGCGCCGGCTTCGGGTTCGTAGCGGTAGAGCGTGCGCACGCCGTCGAAGGCGGGCACTTGACCGAGATCGGGTGACGGACGGGCGGAGGCGCGGGGAGCGATCGAGGAGAACGCGGCGGTGATTTGTTTTTCGACGGCCGCGGGATCGAAGTCGCCGACGGCGATCACGGCCATGCGCTCGGGGCGATACCACGTGTTGTAGAAATCGACGAAGCGATCGCGCGGCGCCTTTTCGATCACGGATTCGAGGCCGATGGGCATGCGTTTGGAGATCAGCGTATCGCCGAGGACGAACTGAAGTTCGGCGACGTACTGGCGGAATTCGACGGAGTCGCGGGCGCGTTTTTCGGCGAGGATGATGCCGCGCTCCTTGTTGATCTCGTCGTCTTTCAAGAGAAGGCCGCCGGCATAATCGGCGAAGACCTTGAAGCCCTCGGCGAGGGTCTCGGCTTTGGTGTCGGGCAGTTCGAGCATGTAGGCGGTGTGGTCGAAAGACGTGTAGGCGTTGGTGTCGCCGCCGAAGCTCATGCCCATGCGCTGGAAAAATTCTACGAGCGTGCCGGGCGCGTAGTGTTCGCTGCCGTTGAAGGCCATGTGTTCGAGGAAGTGGGCGAGGCCGCGCTGGTCTTCGGTTTCGTCGAAGGAACCGGCGAGGACAACGAGGCGCAGGCTCGCGCGCTCTTTGGGCTCGTGATTCGCGAGGACGACGTAGCGCAGGCCGTTGGGGAGTTTGCCGAAATGAGCGGCGGGGTCGGCTTTGAGATCGCTGTGTTCCTGGGCGAAACGCGGGACGCTGGGCGGCGTCGCGGCGCGGAGGCCGGAGACGAGCGTGAGCGTGAAGGCGGCGAGGAGTCCGAGGGCGGGGAGACGGCGCATGGGGGAAGTGACCAATGACCAGTGGCCAATGACCAGTGAAAAAACAGGGGTTGGGCGAAGGGCGAGGGGCGAAGGGCGGAGAGAGAGTGGGGGCGGGGGCGTGAGGGGGCGGAGGCCGAGGTCTTGCGAATGCGGGTACGCAGGTGATGCGGCTATGGGAAGAAGCGCGGCTGGTGAGCGGACGCGGTCGCGATGCTTGCACTCGACCTCGGACTCGCGGCGAATACCGACGTTTTCCCATGCTTTGGTTTTACCGCGTGTTGTTCGTTCCCGTGCTGTTGATCGCTGCGCCTTATTATTTGTGGCGGATGCGGAAACGCGGCGGTTATCGCGCGGGTTTCGGGCAACGTTTCGGCGCGGTCGAGGCGCTGCCGGCGACGCGGGCGGGCGTACGACGAATCTGGTTACAAGCCGTCAGCGTGGGCGAAATGCTTGCGATCGGGCCGGTGCTGGAAGCGCTCGCGAAACGGGGAGATGTGGAAATCTACCTCACGACAACGACGAGCACGGGGCACGCGCTGGCGTGCGAACGGTATCGCGCGCTCACGATCGGGATCGGCTATTTTCCGCTCGATTGGTGGCTGTTCACCGCGCGCGCGTGGAGACGGGTCGCGCCCGATCTGGCGATTTTGACCGAGGGTGAACGCTGGCCGGAATTCATCGCGCAGGCGCGGCGGCGCGACGTGCGGTTGATCGCGCTCAACGGGCGGCTGTCCGATCGTAGTTTTCGGCGGATGCAGGCGTGGCGCGGAGCGGTTTGGCCGTTGATGCGCGGGATCACGCGCGTGCTGGCATGCTCGGAGCACGATGCAACGCGCTTTCGCGAACTCGGGTTTCCGGCGGGCGCGGTTAGCACGACGGGAAACATCAAACTCGACGTATCCATTCCGCTTTTGACGGCGGACGAAAAGGCGGCGCTGCGGGGAGCGTTGGGCTTGGTGGAAGGCGTGCCGGTGCTGTTGGGGTCGTCCACGTGGCCGGGCGAGGAAGCGGCTCTGGTGGGCGCGCTCAAGACGTTGCGGGCGAAAGGCATTTCCGCGCAGTTGTTGCTCGTGCCGCGCCATGCGGAAAGGCGCGGCGAGGTCGAGGCGGTCCTCGCGGAAAGCGGGCTGTCGTTTCACTTGCGGTCGCGCGGCGACGCGGTGGCGCCGGTGGATGTGGCCGTCGGCGACACGACGGGGGAGCTGCGAAAATTCACGCAGCTCGCGGATCTGGTGTTCGTCGGGAAAAGCCTGCCGCCGCACGGGGAAGGGCAGACGCCGGTCGAAGCGGCGGCGTTGGGGCGGGCGATTTTGTTTGGACCGGGGATGAGTAATTTTCGTCCGATTGCGCGCGAACTCGCGCAGCGCGGCGCGGCGCGGATCGTCGCGGACGAAACCGAACTCGCGGTGGCGGCGCGTGAGCTTTTAGAGGAAAACAGCGTCGAGCGCGCGACGATGGCGGGGGCCGCACAGGCGTGGCATCGGGCGAATCAAGGCGCGGTGGGGCGGAGCCTAGCGGCGCTCGACGAGGAATTGCGAGCGGTGGAATCGACGCGCGGATGACGCTGCCGCGCGGGGCGTGCGGTCGATGCGAATGCGCGAAGAGGAGGGTGGTAATTGTGGAGAATGACTACGCGGGCGGATCGGAAGGTGGTCCGCGGCCGGCGCTCGCAGCGCGCGGTTGTTGTTGCGTTGCGCGAGATCGGGTGACGGCGCGGGGGAAACCGCGGTGAATTCCTCAAGTGGCCGAGGCGCCGGCCGATTGAGCATACGACCTGCTCAGGGTTTTTCGCATATGCGCAAAGGACTGGAAAAAGAGATTGCGGCACCTCGGGCTGAACCTACGGTTTCCACTTTTCGTTTGATGCAATCGCACGGCCCGAAGCGCGTCTATACTCCCCAATCCCTCGAGTTCTGGTTCGGTAAATTGGAAATCGATTGGGCGGGACGATTCAGCGACTCCCAGTTGGATGAAGGCCGCCGTATCTATCGTGACGGCGAAGTCCGGGAACTGGAATTGACGGCGAAAGACGCGATCATTCACCGGCGCATCGACAAGAAAGATGAATACGCCGTCATCGAGTGGGACTCGCGCGGGTTTTCTGTCCGCTCGTCCTCGACCGATCGCGATCTCGCGCATGCACTGGCGGTCGCCGGGCTGCATGAAATCGAGGAATTGGTGTGCGACGAAATTTCCCCGCTGCCCGTCGCGTTGCCGGTCGAGGAGAACGAGAAAACGCCGGCGAACGGGCGCATAGGCGCAGTCGGTGGAACTGGAAATGGACCCGGTCACGCCGAGGGTTCGGCGAGCGGCGCGCCCTCGACAGCGGCGCCTTCAGCGCCGGCATCTTCGCGGGGAACGCGGGCGACGGCGGCAGGTGCGGCGCTCGCCTCGGCGTCGCGCACGCTCGTGCTGGTTTTCAAAACGCTCGCGGAAGGGCTCTCGTTTTACGCGTGCTGGCAGAACACCAATAAAACGCGGCTGCCGGCCTTGGGCGCGGCGGCGCAAGCGGCGAAACACGCCATCAGTTCCAGCGAACGCGCGAAGCTCATCGGCTTGGCCGCCTACGCGAGAAAAGCACATTTTGGATACGATCAGAAAACCGGTGAATACCTGCTCGGGTCGGTCGCGGAGATCCCGAATTTCCTGAAGGTCACGCTGCCGGCGTGGAAACGACTTTTCTCCATCGAGCTCGATCCACTCGCGGCGAATTTGTTGAAGGGCCCGCGCTCGATCGAAATCGAAGCCGTGGCGCAGAAACGCAACGGCCACGAGCTCGACCTGCGGTGGATTTTCAAGGCCGGCGAGCGGTTGCTCACCGACGACGAGGTCGCGTTGATCACGACGCGCGGGGTGAGCCCGTTGATTCTTCCCGACATCGGTATCGTCACGCTGCCGGCCGATCGCATCGAATCGATCAAGGCTTGGCAGAAAAATGTCAGCGAGACGCACGCGGACGGAGTGATTTCGCGCTACCTGATTTTTTCGCTCTACAGCGACGCGCGTTTCAAGCTCACGCTCTCACCCGAACTCGAGGAATGGCGCCACGGCGTGCTCGCGCCGACGCCGGCGCCGAAGGCGTTGCCCGAGCTGCTGCGTCCGTATCAGCGGCGTGGAGTCGAGTGGATGCACCACTTGTGCGACGTCGGTTGTCACGGCCTGCTCGCAGACGAGATGGGCCTCGGCAAGACGCTTCAGGTGATCACGCTGCTGGCGACGCGGCCGGTGAAAGGCCGCCCCTCGCTGATCGTGTGTCCGGCGAGCGTGGTGCCGGTCTGGCGCGAGGAGATCGCGAAGTTTTACCCACAGCTCCATGTGGAGACGCTCAAGAGCGGACACGATTTCACAACGCATGCCGAGGATGACACCACGGTGTGGCTCGCGAGCTATACGCAATTGCGCAAGCACCGCGCGTTGCTCGACAAGATCGAGTTTGGCTACGCGGTGCTCGACGAAGGCCAGTTCATCAAGAATCCCGACGCGAAGGTGACGCAGACGTGTTTCGCCGTGCGCGCGGATCACCGTATCGTACTTTCGGGTACGCCACTGGAAAACCGTCAGCTCGATCTGTGGTCGATCTTCCGCTTCCTGCTTCCCGGCCTGCTCGGGTCGCGGACGAGCTTCGAGTCGTCACTCAACGTCGATCGCGCCGCCACGCTGACGCGCCTGCGCGCGCAACTGGCGCCGTTCATCCTGCGCCGCACGAAAACCGAGGTGGCCACGGAGTTACCGCCGAAGGTCGAGATGGATTTGCTTTGCCCGCTCACGGACGTGCAGCGCACCGAGTACGCGCGCATCTGCTCGGAAGGTCTCACACGCCTGGGTGATGACGTCGGCGCGGCCATGCGGGAAAAATCGTTTGGATTTCTCGCGCTGCTCACGCGTCTGCGCCAGGTGTGTTGCGATCCCGACATGCTGCCCTGGCTCAAGGCGCCGCTCGGGGACTCGGGAAAAATTTCGCTCCTGGTCGAGAAGCTAGCCGAGATCATCGGCAGCGGGCACAAGGTCGTGATCTTCTCGCAGTTCGTGATGCTGCTCGATCGGGTGCGCGACGCGCTCGCGGCGAATTTCCCCGACCTGCCGCGTTACGAACTCACGGGCATGACGCTCGACCGGCAGAAGCCGGTGCAATCGTTTCAGTCGGCCGACGGCTCGGCGGCGATGCTCGTTTCGCTGAAGGCGGCGGGCACGGGCATCACGCTGCATGCGGCCGATTACGTTTTCCTGCTCGACCCTTGGTGGAATCCGGCCGTCGAAGCGCAGGCGGTCGATCGCGTTCACCGTATCGGCCAGAAAAGTACGGTGTTCGTATACCGCATGATCACGGCGGGCACGATCGAGGAGCGCATCCAGGCGTTGAAGGCGTCGAAGAAGGATTTGTTCGACAAGCTCATCGGCGGGCTCGGCGGCGACTTCGACCTGAGCCAGCATTTCAGCTCGTTGCACGATCTGGTGCAGCTCACCACCGCACAGGTGGAAGAGCCGGAGCCGGAACATCTGGGCGGGGCGTAAGCGGATTTGTATTTGGAGTGCGGCGCCTCGGCGCCGCTTTTGCGGCCGCGGCTTGACGCGGCCTTCTTCCCTTGGGGGATGACCATCATGGGAGCTCACCGCCGCTGCGTTGTCGGGGATGCGGGCTGTCGAGCCAGCCCGTCGAAAGCGGGGTCGAGCCGTCGCATTCCATAGATGCGTTCATTCGCTCACGGATTTTTCCAAACAAGGCGGAGTTCACCTGTTTGTAACCATTCCGCCACAAGGCCGTCGCGAACGGCGGGCAAGGTCGTGGGGCGCTGGCATCGAGCCGGCGTGTTTATCCAAACACTACAAACCCACACCAAGACCCGTATGGCTAAGTTCTCTCTCAAACGCGTTGTCCTCGCCGGCGGGCTGACGCTCGCCACGACGACGATGTCGTTCGCCCAAGACAGCGGTGCGCTGCTCAATCTCCTCGCCCAAAAAGGCATCATCACCGACCAGGAAGCCGAAGATCTCCGCGCCGAACTCACGAAGGAGTTCACCGCCAACACCGCGGCCGGTAAGATGAATCTCGGTTCGCACGTCACGGAGTTCAAACTCTCTGGCGATGTCCGCCTCCGTCACCAGATTGAGACGCAGGCGCCAGAAACCGCGAGCGGCAGCCATGTCGTCAGCAACGAGCGCACCCGCGAACGTTTCCGTTTTCGTCTCAACGGGGACGTGCTCATGCAAAAAGGCTGGGGAGCCGGCTTCGCCCTGGAAACCGCAAGCGCGGCCGATTCGGGCAACCAGACTTTCGAAAACGGAAACGACGACTACGCGCTCTCCATCGCCCGTGCGTATGTTTCCTGGCAATACAGCCCCGAGCTTTTGCTCGTCGGCGGTAAACAGAAAAATCCCTTCTACACCTCCGACCTGGTTTGGGACAGCGACATTAATCCGCAGGGTCTGAGTGAAATCTACAAACGGTCGGTCTCGGCCAAAGACACGTTCGAAATCCGCGCCAGCCAGATCATCATGGACGATCTGACGGAGAATGCGGCCGGCACCGCTCGCGATCGCCGCGACGCCTGGCTATTCGCGCAGCAGGCTGTGTACACGCACTGGTTCGGCTCGGACGAACTCGGCAACAAGATCAACAGCCTGATCCTCGCGCCCGGTTTCATGACCTACAACGACTCGACGTTGACCGGGCTCGCGAATGAAAACTCCGCCAACCTGAGTACCGCCAGCCTGGCTGTTTTCACCTTTGCCGGTGAAGCCAGCTGGAAGGGCGCGCTGGGCGAGGGCAGCTCTCTTAAGCTGTATTGGGATAGCGCGTACAACTTCGAGGCGGGCAGCCGTGTCCGCAAGGTTTACGGACTCACCAATCCCGCGATCGACGAGGACCCGCTCGCCTGGGTCATCGGCGTGGGTTACGCGAAAGGCTCGGGCAAGGTTCAAGGTGATTACAGCCTCAAGCTCGATTACCGGCAGGTCGGTCTCGGGTCGGTCGATGCCAACCTTAACGACTCGGACTTCGCCTTCGGAAAGCTCAACCAGGAGGGCTTCAAGCTCGGTGGCGCCTATAACCTGACCGACTTCGCCGCCTTCAACTTCGCCTACTTCTACACCAACGACATCCAGGACAAGATCACCTACTCGTTGGCCAGCCTAGACCACTCGCAAATCCTCCAGCTCGACCTGGTGGTGAAGTTCTAACTCGTCCGTATCCAAAGAATCACTCCCATGAAAAAGTCCCTCCTCTTCATCGCCTCTCTTCTCGCCGTCGCCGGCGTGGCCCGGGCGGAAAAGCTCGTTATCAAAGGCTCCGACACGCTCGGCGCCAAGCTAGTCCCTGTCCTGGCCGAGCAATTCAAGTCTGAGAATCCCGGCACCTCGTTCGAGATCGCCGCTGAAGGTTCCACCACGGGCATTGCCGCGATCACTGACGGCACCGCGCAAATCGGCATGTCCTCCCGCCGCGCGAAACCCACGGAGATGTCTGCGGCCGGTGCGAAGGGCGTCAGCATGAAACCCACGATCGTCGCCTATGACGGCATTGCCGTGATCGTGAATGCGAACAACCCGCTCTCGTCGCTCACCCTTCGCCAGGTGGAGCAGATCTTCACCGGCGATGTGACCGATTGGTCCGCAGTCGGCGGCAATCCCGGCAAGTTCTCGATCTATACGCGTAATACTTCCTCGGGTACATACTCAGACTGGAAGGAGCTCGCCATGAAGCGCCGCGATTATGCGTCTTCGTCGCAGAAGATGGCGGGCAACGAGCAGATCGTCGCTGAGGTTTCCAAGAACCCGAACGGCGTCGGTTACGTCGGCCTGGCCTACGTCAACGCGCCCGGAATTAAAGTGATCTCGATCAACGGTCACATGGCGACGAAGGAAGAAGTCATCGCGAAGAAGTATCCGTACGCGCGTCCGACGTTCTACTACACGAACGGCGAGCTTGCTGGTATCGCGGCGAAATTCGTCGAGTTCACGCTGAGCGACGAAGGCCAGCAGATCGTCCAGAAGGTCGGCTTCGTCCCGGTCCGCTGACGGAGAAACCTTCCTTCATTTTAATGTTGTTGTTTATTGAGTAGTGGCGGGCGCGCCGGGATCGAACGGCGCGCCCGTTTTGTTTAAAGATGCCGCGAAATCGCGGCGGACCGGTTTTGTCACGAAAACGTAACCCCGCGCCCGTTGACCGATTGCTTCCTCCTTTTGTCCTCTTCCGTCATGGCCGCCACAAGCACCACCGCCGACATCCGTCCGCCTTTCGCCATCGCGAAAACGCGCACGCGTTTCTTCGGACTTTCGCTCGACGAGTGCATTCAATTTTTCTTCGGCGGCAGCGCGTTGATCGCCGTCGTCGTGCTGGGACTCATCACGATTTTTCTCTTCAAAGAGGGCGCCAATTTTTTGACGCAAAACCGTCAGAACCTCCTCGTCTATCGGCAGGCCGGACTCGAATACATCGATAATATCCGCGCGCAGGAAGAGGCGCACACCGCGCTCACGCGTTATCTTTCCGATCTCCGGCTGCGAACGCTGCGCCACTACATGACAGCCGAGAAAATCTCCCTCGCCGACGCCAATGCGCGCCTCGCGGGTTTCGACGATTATGCCGGTCGCTACAGCGATGCCGTGATGCCGATTCGCGGTTTCGTTTCGGACCTCGGCGAGGTGGCGGAGGCGATCAAACAAAAATTCGCCATAAACCAGGATCACCTGGAGGAACGCGCCCAACTTATCGCCGCGGACCGATCCGCCGATGCGGCGGCGGTGTCGATTGCTCCGATCGATTTCAAAACTGAACTTCAACCCATCCTCGGCGCGCTGCCCGCGTATGACGACGCCAGCCGCGCTTTCGCAGTCGAGCTCACCACGCTCGCCTCGGAAGCGCCGTCGATGCCCGATGCCGGGCTGCAGGCGAGGATGGATAAATTTAAGAAACTCAACGCGGACTATGTCGCCACGTTTCCTGAAACCAGAAAGCGACTCGCCGCTTGGGACTACGCGAAGCCGGTGACTTTCTGGCAGTCGCTCAGCGCCTTCATCTTTGGACGCGAGTGGGTCACGGCGAGTTTCTGGCAGGACTGGTACGGCATCCTCCCGCTGCTCACCGGTTCATTGATGGTTTCGTTTGTCGCGCTGCTGATCGCGGTGCCGCTCGGAGTCGGCGCGGCGATTTACGTGAACCAGTTCGCGCGTCCCTCGGAGCAGAAATTCATCAAACCCTGCATCGAGTTCATATCGGCGATCCCGTCCGTCGTGCTCGGATTTTTCGGTATTGCCGTTCTGGGTACGCTGTTGCGCGAAACCTCGCAGGTGACCTGGTTGCAGTGGCTGCCGGGCTTTCCAATCGCGGAGCGCCTCAACGCTCTGACCGCGGGCTGTCTGCTGGCCCTGATCTCGATTCCAACGATTTTCACGCTCGCGGAAGATGCGATCAACAATGTGCCGCGCTCCTTCAAAGAGGCGTCGTTCGCACTTGGCGCGAACCGTCTGCAGACGACGGTCAAGATCATCGTGCCGGCTGCGATCTCGGGCATCATCTCGGCGGTGCTGCTGGGTTTCGGGCGCGTGGTGGGCGAGACGATGGTCGTGCTTCTCTGCGCGGGTAATCGCATTGCGATCCCGGATTTCTCGTCGGGGATCGGCGCGTTCACACAACCGGTACATACGATGACGGGAATCATCGCGCAGGAAATGGGCGAGGTGGTCCACGGCAGCATTCACTATCGCGCGCTGTTCGTGGTCGGCATCGTCCTCTTCCTGCTGTCGCTGCTGATCAACTACCTGGCGCAGGTCGTCGTGCGCCGCTACCGCGTCTCGATCGGATGAACCGGAAAATACCACGCATGAGCACCGCCGCGGCCAACCCATTTGCCGCCCGACCCAGCTTTGCGCGTACGGGCGAGAAGGCGCTGTTCTGGTCGTTTCGCATCGCGACTTATTTCGTGCTGCTTTGTGGGGCGTTGGTCTTCGGAAATATTTTTATCAAGGGATCGCAAACGGTCTTTCAGTCGCAGTTTCCTTTTATCAACACGACGTTCCTCACGCAGGCGCCGGAGACGTTGTACATCTTTGAATACAAGGGTGAGGAACTCAAAATGGGCGACAAGGAGTTCCGCGCGTTCCGTGAGAAGGAAGAATCCGCAGCCAAGGCGGCATCGGCGCCGGCTCCCGATTTTAAGGTAAAGGACAGCATCGTTTATTCTGCGGGCGGCATCTGGCCGTGCATCGTCGGCACGGTTTTGCTCGTCGTGGGCTCGATGACGATCGCGCTCGTCCTCGGAGTCGCCAGCGCGATCTACCTCAGCGAATACGCGCACGATAGCCCGGTCGTACGCATGATCCGGCTTTCCATCGTCAATCTCGCGGGCGTGCCCTCGATCGTTTTCGGACTCTTCGGCTTCGGCATGTTCGTGATCTATTTTGGTTGGAACGTCTCCCTAATCGCCGGCTGGTTCACACTCGCGTTCATGGTGATGCCGGTGGTGATCATCGCGTCGGAAGAGTCGTTGAAGTCCGTGCCGAAGGGTTTCCGCGAAGGATCGCTGGCGCTCGGTGCGACCAAGTGGCAGACGATCCGCAAATCGGTGCTGCCGTATGCGCTGCCCGGCATTCTCACGTCGTCCATTCTTGGCATCGCGCGCGTCGCCGGCGAGACCGCGCCGATCATGTTTACCGCGGCGTATGTGGTGCGCGACAAACTTCCTTGGGACGTGGACAAAGCCAGCGACTTCTTTTTCCAAGGCGTGATGGCGCTGCCTTACCACATCTACGTGGTGAGTTCGAAGATCCCGCAAAACGAATACACCGAGCGCGTCCAGTACGGCACGGCGTTCGTTTTCCTGCTCATCGTCGCGGCCATCGCTACCGCCTCGATCCTGCTCCGAAACAATCTCCGCCGCCGTTTCAAATGGTGAACGCGACCGACACACTCTCCACGCAGCCCATGGAACCGTTTTCCGCCGCCGCCACGCGCACGATCAACGTGCCCGCCGCACGTTCAGCCGTGTTGCCGCCCGCTCAAACGCTCATCGCGATCGATCAGCTCGATTTCTATTATGGGGCGAAACAGGCGCTCTTCGACGTCAACCTCGCGCTCGATGAAAAACGCGTCACCGCATTCATCGGCCCGTCGGGTTGCGGCAAATCCACGCTGCTTCGCTGCATCAATCGCATGAACGACTTGATCGACGGCACCGCGATCAAGCGCGGCTCGATCAAGATCCGCGAGATCGACATTCACCGGAAGGACATCGATCCGATCGAGCTGCGCAAACGCGTCGGCATGGTGTTTCAGAAATCGAATCCCTTCCCGAAATCGATCTACGAAAACATCACCTACGGCTTGCGCATCCAAGGCATCGCGAAAAAGACCCGCCTCGATGAAGTCGTGGAAAAGTCACTACGCGGCGCCGCGCTTTGGGACGAGGTGAAGGACCGCTTGCACGAAAGCGGCCTCGGTCTTTCCGGCGGACAGCAGCAGCGCCTCTGCATCGCGCGCGCAATCGCGGTCGATCCCGAAGTATTGCTGATGGACGAACCGTGTTCCGCGCTCGATCCGATCGCGACGGCCAAGGTCGAGGAACTGATTCACGAGCTGAAGAAGCAGTTCACGATCATCATCGTGACGCACTCGATGCAGCAAGCCGCGCGCTGCTCGGACAAGACGGCGTTTTTCTACATGGGAAAACTCATCGAATATGCCGACACGCGCACGATCTTCATGAATCCCGCCAATCCGCAAACCGAGGCGTATGTGTCGGGCCGCTTCGGATGAACTAAGTACGAAGTACCAAGGGCCAAGTACCAAGAGGACAGCGTTGCTGCCGCTCTCACTTGGAACCTGGCACTTGGCCCTTGGAACTTAATTTTAAACATGAAACGTTTCTTCGATTCCGAACTCGAAACCTTCCGCACGCATCTGCTCTTCATGGGCGAAAAAGCGATGGAGCAAGTGCGCCAGGCTTTGAAGGCCCTCGTCGAGGGCAACATCTCGCTGGCCGATCAGGTCATCGCGGCCGATGACGAAATCGACCGGCTCGAGGTGAGGATCGATGACGAAGCTATCCGCTACATGAATCTTCGCGCGCCGATCGCGACTGAGCTGCGGCTCGTCATCGTGGGCATGAAGGCGTCGCACGATCTTGAGCGCGTGGGCGATGAAGCGACGAGCATCGCGAAACGGGCGGTGAAGCTCGCGGCCGAGCCACCGCTCAAGCCGTATGTGGACATTCCTCGCATGGCTGACATCGCCTTGGAAATGTTGCGCGACGCACTTGCTTGTTTTCTCCACGGCGATGAAGCGAAGGCGATGGCGGTCGTGCGGCGCGATTCCGAAGTCGATTCGATCAACAAGCAGCTCTACCGCGAGCTCACGAGTTACATGATCGAGCGTCCGCAATCGATCAGCCGCGCGCTGGAGTTGATGTTCATTTCCAAGTCGATCGAGCGCATCGCGGATCATGCGACGAATATCGCGGAGGAAATGGTGTTTCTCGCGCACGCGAAAGACATCCGCCACAGTGAAGAACTCAAGAAGGGTGGCGGAGCACCGGGCGTGTAGTGGTTTTTAGATACAGGCACTACCTCGGACGACGGATAAGGTGATTATGGACTGCGGCGGCTCGACGCCGCTTTTGGGACCGCGCCTCGGCGCGGTCGGAGGGCTGAAAAGGCGAGCCGAGGCTCGCCTTTGAAAGCGGTGCCGAGGCACCGCACTCCATAACGGAGTTCGCGGCTTAGTTCAGCGGGAGGCGCAGCGAAAACGTGGTCCCGTCGGCGCTGCTGCGCGCGAGAGCGAGTTCTCCACCGAGCTGGCGCGCGAGGAGGTGTGAAATAGCCAGGCCGAGACCGGTGCCGCCGGGTTTCGTCGAACGGCCCGGCTCAAAAAGATGCGACCGGATTTCCTGCGGAATACCCGGGCCCTGATCTTCGACGGCGAGCGTGAGATGACCGTCGCCGTTGACGAGGGAAACGTCGACGCGCCGTCCGCGCGGCGTCACGGCGATGGCGTTTTGGATGAGATTGGCGGCGATCAGGCAGAGAAGGCTGCCGCGATGATTGTCGAGGGAGTGCGCGAATTTTTCCCGCACCGCGAGCTCGACGCCTTTCTCCGCCGCCGCCGAGGCATTGCGATGTTGGATCGTATCCGCGAGTTCGCGACCGGTGAGTTGATAGGCGGCTTGCGAGCGCTCCTCGCCCAGCAGAGCGACTGCTTCGTGGATGAGCGTTTGCAGCCGCTCGGTGTAGGCGGCGGCGTGGCGCCACTCGTCCGTCTCGCCGCCGGCGACGACCGCTCGCAGACCGGCGACCGGACCCTGCAATCCGTGGATCAAATGCGAAGTGATCTGCCCGAGGGCGGAGGCTTTGGCGGCGAGCGTGAGCTCGAAGTTAGTCCGCATGAGGCGTTCGTTGCGCTCGGCGATGGTGCGTTGGGCGCGGCGCAAACCAAAGTGGGCGCCGGCGAGGACGAGGGCGATCAAGCCGCTGCCGATGGCGAGGGTGGCGGCGGTCTGCCGGTTGACGCGGCCGTCGATGATCGCGAGCTCGGCGGTCAGCGGACGGGCGTCGATGTAGTACCGGGCGAAACCGGCGAGTGGCGACGAATGACCGTGTAGTGGCAAAAGCACTTCGAGGACGGGCGCCTCGGTGCCGGGCGCGATGCCGGTGAAGTATTGGTCGAGCGGGAAGGCCGGATGGTAGCGGCTGATGGTGCTGCCGCCGAGGAGGCGGGCGAAGTCTTCCGGGGGAAGTTCGACGAAGAGCATCGACGATGGGACCGTTTGCAAGGTGCGGCCGTCGTCGTCGAAAACCGCGACGGCGAGCATGCCTTCCTGGCGCGCAGTCTTCAAAACGGCGGTGAGTGCGGCGGCGGAGTTTGGCACGAGCGACGACGCGCTGGCCTGGCTTTCGGTGAGCTGCTGGACGGCGACGGGCAGCAGGACGGCGGCGTCGCGCTCGATGAGTTTCTGGCGGATCTCCGCGCGGAGATCGTCGCCGAGGCGCAGAACGAGGCAGACGAAAATCGCGATCAGCAGCACACCGGTCGCCACGATGACGGCGAGGAGGCGTGTGTGCGGGGGAGGTGACGCGGGGAAAGTTGAAGGGGCTCCAGCCACGGGTGACGCGCAAGGGATTCGCCGAAGACGACGGGAATCTTCGGCGAATCCACCGCGCTGGCCAGCCCCGGTTTTAAGAATCGCCGCGACGGCCGTCCGCGGTGTTGGGCGGGCCGGGGACGATTCTTCGCGGACGGTCATGGCGGGTATTCGCCGGCGGGCAGAGGCAGATCGAGATGTTCCAAGGCGACTTCGAACAGGAGCCGCCGTTGCGCGGGGGAAAGCCCGGGCTGGAGCATCGCGATCTGGTAGTAACGATAGTGTTGCCAGCGTTCGCCTTGGTGAAGGCTCGAGGTGAAATCGCGGAGGAGGCTCTCGACGGATTTGCCGGTGTCGGCCTTTTGCGTCGTGACGTATTTGGCGATCTCGGCGCGGATCGCTTCGCGCTCCTTGCTCATCACGGCGAGGCGGTCGGCGTGTTCCTTGTTGAAGTCCTGGATCGCGAGGCGGGCTTCGGCGATGATCGCGTCGGCGTTATCCGATTTTTCCACCTCGATGCGAAGCATGGGCGAGCCCGAGGCGTCGGTGCGTTTTTTCACGTTGATGCCGGTATCGCCATGAGCTTTGCGGACGGTGTCGATGCGCGCCTGGAGGTTTTTCTGCAGGGTGGATTTCTCGGACTGATAAGCAGTGATGCGCGCGCTCAATTCAGGTGGGAAAGCCGGCGGAATCTTGGGGCCGGGAGGATTGGGCATGCGGGCGAAGCCGGCGCGAAGATCGTCCGCGAGTGCTTCCAACGTGGCGAGGGCGGGAGCCTGCGCGTCCGCGAGTTTCTTCAAGGCCTGCGTGCGTTTTCCGGAGCTGGCCGAGTCGAGTTCGAAGAGCGCATCGCGAAGCTCGGTCTTCAGCGTGGACTTTTCCTTTTCGTAGGTGGCGATCTTGAGGGAGAGCTCGGGCGGCAGATCGGACGGAAGGACGAGGCGCGCGGTGGCGGGGGAAAAATAGAAGACGGTTTCGTCGGCCGCGGGTGCCTCGACGTTTTTTGGGCGGAAGGCCTGCACCTGTAGTTCCATTTCCACTTCACGCAGAAGCCGGCGCTGCGCGGGCGAGAGTCCGTCCTGGTAGAAAATCGCGGCGCGGATGACGCGGAATTCGAGGGAGATGAGTTGATCGCGGGGAAGCGCGAGCTGACCGACGCCGAGATGCCAGCGACGTTTTTCGTTCCAGTCGCCGGTGCCCGAAAAGACGCCGATCAAGCCTCCCTGGAGAAGATCGCCGCGCAGGTCGTCAGCCTCGGCTTCGAGCTTGTCGAGTTCGCCATCCTGGCGATGAGCGAGCGATTCGAGCTCGGATGTCCGCGTGGCGGCGTCGGCGTCCTTGAGTTCGTCGAGGCGGTTGAGCAGCTCCTTTTGGAGGCGGTCGCGAGTTGTGCGATAAGCGTCGATACGCTGAAGCAGTTTTTTGGTGAGATCGGCTTGGGCGAAACGGGTGCTGAGAGGGGCGTAGAACGGCTCATACACATAAGCGGCCAGGGCAGGAGGCGCCTCAATGGAAGCGAGTGACGGTTGCCGTGGAGGAATTGGCGCGCCGAGCGGAGGCGGCGAAGGTGGGAAGAAAATCGGGAGCTGGCTGCCGGCCGCGGGAACGGTGCGGTAGTCGTAGTAGTAGGGGTCGCGGTAACGCTCGAAGCGTTGATAGAAAGGCGAGTAGTAGTTGCCGCCCCAGAAGTAGTAATTCCCGCCCCAATAATAACAGCCGCCCCAGAAGGGATCGTAGTATCCGCCGCCGTAATACCCGCCCGGATGACCGCCCGGAGGATAGCCGCCACCGCCGCCTCCTCCTCCGGAGTACGACCCGCCGCCATTCGGAACGGGGACGATGAAACGCCCGCCGCCGGAATCCGAACCAGGCGGAGGAGGAGGCGTGTAGGAGGAGCCGGAGTCGTTGCTCGATGAAGGCGGAGAAGACGGCGGCGACGACGGCGGTGAATAGGGCGGAGGCGAGGACGAAGAGGACGAGGAGGAGTCGTCGGTCGGGACGATGAAGCGTTGGGCGCGGGCGACACCGGCGGCGATCACCATCGCGGAGGCGAGGAGAAGAAGACGGCGGGGCGTATTCAGATGGCCGATGCGTGAGGAAGCATTCATGGGGCGGGAGGAAGGGACGAGCCGGTTGGAGCGGGGAGGCGGGCGGAGGCGTGACCCCATGGTGGGGCCGGACGGCGCGGGAGATGTGCGCCGGACGAAGAAAAAGCAGGAGCGGCGAAGAAGCCGGCCGGTGCGGTTAACTAGAAGCGGTAAACGGCGCCGAACGAGTACTGGATGGTCTCGCTGTCGTTGAAGGCGACGGAACCGAGCACGCCGATCTTTTCAGTGATCCAGGAATTGAAGCCGGCGGTGTAGGTCCAGTAGTGGCCGTTGTCGCTGTCGAAGTACCTATTGTAGTCCACCTTGAGGAGCAGGCTGGTGTTGCGGGAAACGGGCGCTTCGACGCCGACACCACCGGTGAAAACGCCGTCGTTGTTTTTGTAGGTTACGTTGCCGACCGACGACGACTGCCAGGTGGAACCCAGGCCGGCTTCGACGAAGGGCTTGAAGTGATCCATGTCGCGAAAGGCGACGATCGTGGCGCCGATGCGTTTGTCGCGGATGCTGTAGTCGCTGAAACGCTCGTAGGAGGCGTAGGCGTTGAGGTCGATGTTGGCGGCGACCGGGAGGTTTCCTTGGGCGAGAATGCCGGTGCCGCTATCGATGGTGGAGTCGCGGATGGATTCCAGGAAGAGCGACGCGCCGGCGTAGCGTTTTCCGAGAAAGCCGGGATCCGCCTGGGCACGGAGCGAGACGGCGGAGACCAGCAGCAGGCTGGCGGGAACGACGAGACGGCGAATCATGGAGGGGATTTTGGTCATGGGAAAAAAGGAAAGAGACGGGCCGTTGAGCGGTGCGTGGACCGCGGCGGTAATTGATTGATGAGCACCGTTCCATTGCCGCTGTCGTGCCAGATGGAACGTGGTGCGGTTAACCAAATGACTTTCAGTGAAATGGAAAGGACCGGATGGATTTATGATCGCGGGCGAAAAGTCGCGGGTGGTGGCAGTGACCCAAATCCCGGGCATCCGTGCGCTCACGATGGGGGCGTTCCACCGTCGGCAGCGGTGGTGGGAGCGGCGGGTTTTTCGCCGTTGAGGCGGTAGCGGAGAAATTCGCGGGTCACGCCGAGGCGACGTGCCGCGGCGGATACGTTGCCATTGGTTTCGTGAAGCGCCTCGGCGACGAGGGCGTTGATCACGCCATCGAGTGTGAAACCCTCAGACGGCAATCGCCAGGCGGGGTTGCGCCAGGTGGCGGCGGAGGCGGTGTCGGCGGTGGAGGTGGCGAGATGGGAGAAGTCGAGCGCATCGCCGGGCGTAAAGATCACGGCGCGTTCGAGTTCGTGAGCGAGTTCGCGGATGTTGCCGCGCCACGGCTGCGCGAGCAGGCGGGCTTCGCCGGGCGAGGTGATGTGCAGGCCGGGACGGCGATGGCGGGTGGCGAGGCGTTTGAGGAGGTGCTGCGCGAGCGGGATGAGATCGGTGCCGCGTTCGCGAAGTGGCGGCAGAGTCACGTGGAGAAGGTTGAGTCGTTGAAACAAGTCGTCGCGAAAAAGCGCCGCGTCCACGAGGTCGGCGAGCGGGCGATTGCTGGCGGCGAGCACGCGGGTATCGACAATCATTTCGCGCGCGGAGCCGAGGCGGCGTATCCGTCCTTCTTCGACGGCGATGAGGACCCGCGCCTGGGTGGCGGGGGAAAGCGCGCTGATTTCATCGAGGAAAAGCGTGCCGCCGTCCGCGGCTTCGAAGAGGCCGATGCGCGCGGTTTTGGCGTCGGTGAAGGCACCGCGTTCGTGGCCGAAGAGTTCGGACTCGACGAGGTTTTCGGGAAGCGCGGCGCAGTTGATCGCGATGAAAGGCCGGTCGGCGCGCGGTCCGCGTCGATGGAGCCAGCGGGCGAGGGCGCTTTTGCCGGTGCCGGTTTCGCCCTCGATGAGGACCGGCGGCAGGTTGCGTTGAAGGCGGCGTTCGGCGGCGACGATCTGGTCGAGCTGGGCGGTGATGGACTCGAGGCTCAGGCCGAAAAACAGGTCGCCGGTTTCGTTGGCGGCGCCGATCGGGCTGGCGCGAAATTGGTCGCGGCGTTCGGCGTGGCGAAGCGCGCGGCAGCGGAGAAACGCGAGCGGGAGTTCCTCGGGTTCGAATGGTTTCGCGAGGTAGTCGCCGGCGCCGAGGCGCATCGCTTCGACGGCGTTTTTGACGCCGCCAAACGCGGTCATGACGACGACGCCGGTGTTTTCCGAAAACGCTTTTTCGCGGAGCAGTTCGATGCTTTCGCCATCGGGCAGGTGCAAGTCGAGCAGGGCGAAATCGAAACGCATATCGGCCAGCAATCGCCGGGCCTCGGCGACGCGGGAGGCCTCTGTAACCACTGCGCCGATACTGTGGAGGTGGGCGGCGAGGCGTTTACGGAGAAGCGGGTCGTCTTCGAGCAGAAGGATTTCGCAGCCGGGAGGGAGCGCGGGGGCGTCGGGCATCGCGGGGGAATGGCAGGATGGAGGGGAAACGTGCCGGGGGTGGGGACGGCCGGGAGGGCTGAAGATGCTAGGTCCTATAGGATTTATGAGACCTATGGGACCTATATCCGGATAGGAGGAGCGGGCGAGCGGTGGTTGAAAAGCGGCCCGTCGGGACGGCTGGTCAGTTCACGAAATGGGTGAGGTGCATGAGTCCGTAGCCGATCAGGCCGGAGATCGGAATCGTGAGCACCCAGGCCCAGACCATGCGACCGACGATGCCCCATTTGACGGCGCTCAGTCGCTTGGTCGCCCCGACGCCCATGATCGAGGTGGAGATGACGTGGGTCGTCGAAAGAGGCACGCCCACGTGGGAGGCGACGCCGATGATCGCGGCGGCGGTGGTCTCGGCTGCGAAGCCGTGCACGGGCTGCAGTTTCACCATTTTGTGGCCCATCGTCTTGATGATGCGCCAGCCGCCGGCGGCAGTGCCCGCGGCCATCGTGAGCGCGCAGGCGACGACGATCCAGGAGTGGATTTCGAAGTCGGGTGTTTTGAGAAACGAGAGCCAGCCGGGGAGATTGTCCAAGGTGCCGGCTTTGGTACCGGTGAAGAGGGCGAGGGCGATGATGCCCATGGTTTTTTGCGCGTCGTTGGTGCCATGGCTGAACCCCATCCAGGCGGCGCTGACGAGTTGGAGTTTGCCGAAGGTGACGTTGACGAAGCGGGGCGTGGCTTTGCGCAGGATCGCGTAGAGGAAATACATGACGGCCGCGCCGACGATAAACCCCGCGAACGGCGAAACGATCATGGGCATGACTACCTTGGGCCAGAGGCCGGCGTGGGCACCGGTGGCGTCGAGGTAGGACCATTTCAGGACGGCCCAATCGCCATGCGCGGCGGCGAGAGCGGAGCCGCAGAGGCCTCCGATCAAGGCGTGACTGGAGCTCGACGGAAGGCCGAGCCACCACGTGAAAATATTCCAGAGGATCGCGCCGATGAGCGCGCAGAGGACCGCGGGGATGCTGACGAAACTCGTGTCGATGAGGCCGGCGCCGATGGTTTTGGCCACGGCGGTGCCGCCGAAATGGGAGGCGATCTCGGCGAGGTGAGTGGCGCCGAATTGGATCAGGAATTTGGCGAGGATCGCGCCGCCGAGGGCGCCGAGGAGATTCGAGGCGGTGGCGAGCAGGATGGCCTGACGCGGCGTGAGGACCTTGGTCGAGACGACCGTGGCGATGGAGTTGGCGGTGTCGTGAAAACCGTTGATGTATTCAAACAACAACGCCGCGAGGAGGACGAGCGCGAGGAGCGTCATGGCAGGCGCGTCCGGATCAGGAGTATTTGAGGGCGATCTGGAAGACGACGTTGCCGGCGTCGCGGCAGCGGTCGATGGACTTTTCCATCATCTCGAAAAGGTCCTGGAGGATGACGGTTTCCTTCGCGTCGTAGGGGCCGTGATAGAGATCTTTGATGGCGACGAGCAGCTGCTTGTCGGCTTCGCCCTCGGCGAATTGGAGGCGGTTGTTGGCCTCGCCGATCTGTTCCATCTGCGCGCCTTTGCGGAGTTGTTTCACCATGAAGACGACGGCTTCGGCGGCTTTGACGAGGAGTCCGGCCTGGCGCACGAAGGTTTCGCGGGGAAGTTTCCCGGGATAGATCGAGAGGCGTTCGACGAGTTTCTCCGCGGTCTTTGGAATGCGATAAAGGGCGCTGGAAAGAGCTTCGATGTCTTCGCGCTCGAGCGGCGTGACGAAGGTTTTGCAGAGTTCCTCGGTGATGAGGCTGGTGATTTTTTTGTCCTTCCGGCGGCTTTGGATGAAGTCGTCGAGATCGCCGGCGCTGCGATAGGATTCGATCCGCTGGAGATAGTTGGCGAGGAGCTTGGTGCTGGTGTGCGCTTCCTCGGCGCTGGCTTCGAGGAGATCGTAGAACTTCTGGTCTTTGCCGAAGAGTTTCTGGAGCGAGATCATGAAGGCGTGGTCGCTACAGGGCTTTGCGGGGTTTGTGAAATGAAAATTCCCGGCGGCGCGGGAATCAGACGCGCGTGAAGAAGCGGGCGCGCAACAGTCCGGCGAGAGCCGGTGAAAACAGCCGCAAAACGTGTCCGTAAAAGCGGGGGTTTTTCCACAGACTCAAGGTCGGGCGGCCGGCGCTGGTTGCGTGGTGGTTGAAGAGCCGGTTGCGAATCCGCGCCTGGTTGAGCAGATAACTGCGGCCGCCGGCGATGCGGGCCGAATCCGATTGCGCGTGTCGGCGCCAGAAGCCGTGTTCCTCCTCAAGCGTGCGGACGGGGCCGGCAAAGAGCGCGGCAATGCACAGGCGTTGATCGGACCACGCATCCACGCCGTCGTCCCACTGAAGTGGCAATTGCCGCGCGAGAAAAGTCCGCGTGAAGGCGAGCGCGCTGGTGGGGTAAAACAGATCGGTGTCCGCGCGGGCGTAGGCGGATTCGAATGGATTGGCGCTGTGTTTGCGCCGATCGGCGAAACGCGGAAGCGCGCGGTGGCGGTCGTCCACGAGGTGGAGCGGCGCTTGCACGAGGACGGGCTGCGGTGAGGCGGCGAACGCGGCGAGGTAGTGCGCGATTTTCCCCGGCGTGAAGCCATCGTCGCCATCGAGGAGAAAAACGACATCGCCCGAGGAATGCTGAAAGGCCGCGTGGATGGCTTCGCCGTGGTTGACGCGTTTGGCGCGGCGTTGATGGAGACCCGCGATCACGGTGACGCGCGGACCATAAGAGCGGGCGATCGCGACGGTGTCGTCGGTGCTGCCATCATCGTAGAGGATGATTTCGCCGGGCGGCGGATCTTGTGTAAGGACGGAATCGATACAGCAACGCAGCCAGCGGGCGTGGTTGTAGCTGTTGATCAGGACGGAGACCTTCATGTTCCGGTGGGATGGTCCGATAGACTCAGCTTTGGCCGCGTAGTTCGGCCCAGAACAGACCAAGGTATTCATGGATCGCGCGCGTGCTGCGCTCGAGGCTGCCGAGATCGAAGAGCAAAAGGCGGGCGCCGGTATCGGCTCCGGGTTTGAGGAGGAAGTCGGCGGGGCAGGGCACGGGGTTTCCGCCGGCGCCGCGGCACAAGGCCATGGCGCGGGGAAGGTGCCACGCTGAGGTAACCAGCGCGAAAGGCGCGCCGCCGAGACGGGCGTGAAGTTCGCGGGCTTCGTCCTCGGTGTCGCGCGGTGTGTCCAAACGGATGATACGCTCCGGAGAAACGCCGAGCGACGCGGCGGCCTCGGCGAGGATTTGGGCGTGGCTGATTTTGTCCTTTCCGGCGTTGCCGGAGACGATCAGCCGGGCGTCGGGAGGGAGGAAGTGCAGCACGCGGATCGCCTCGGCGAGGCGCGAGAGGGAGTAGGAACTGAGCTCATTGACGCGGGAAAAACCGGCGCTCTCGCTGTGGCCGCCGCCGAGCACGACGATGGCGCGGCAGGAAGCGAGTTCGACAGGAACGGCTGACGCGTCGGCGAAATCGGGGATGGGCGCGTAGTGGGATTCCAGTGGGCGGATGAGCAGGATGGCGACGGCCTTGTTGGAGAAAACGAGGAGCGCGAGGACGGCGGCCACGAGGAGAAAGCGGGCGAGTTTTTCGCGGCGCCGCAGCAGCAGCAGGATCGTGCCGACGGTGCCCGCGATGAGCGCGAAATGCAGCGGCAGAAAGAAAAGCGTGATGATTTTTTTCAGCCAGAAAGCCATGCGGCGGACTTGAACGCGATGGCAGGTGAGGCGCAAGCGGGCGGGCGGCGGGACGCGCCGGCTGGCGGCGTTTGGCGTCGCGAGCGTCTGCGCTGCGAGCCGTGGCCGGCGGGCCGCCGGCCACCACACGCGGGCCGCGTGTGCTCCCCGGAAACCCGGCCCGGGGTCACGGGGGCTCGAAGGGGAAAGGGCGCAGACCTGCCCATGCGGTAGTTGACCGGGCGACCGTGTTTTCTCTTCGCGTTTGCATGCCGGCACGGTGTTCCGCGGACCAGTTGGACGCGGATGTGGCGAGGGTTATTCGGAGACTTCGGTGCGATCGCGTTGGACGGTGCGGACGGCGGCGGCGAGGGACGCGAGGTGGAGTTCGCGCGTGTAGTTTTCCAGGAAGAAGCGGCGGGAGGCGCCGCCGGGGCGGGGAGAGGAACGGGCTTCGCGAAGGGCGTCGGCGATCAAGGTCGGGCGGCCGGGCTCGACCATCCAGGTGTGGGAGGACGGGAGCATTTCGGGAATGGCGCGCCAGCGGGTGGTGACGATCGGCAGATCGTGGGCGAGCGCTTCGAGGAGGACGAGCGGCTGGCCCTCGTGCGGATAGTGTGTTGGAAAACAGAATACATCGGCGTCGCGCAGCAGGGCGCTTTTCGCGTGTTCGCCGGCGAAGCCGACGTGGCGGACGGCGGTGCCGAGCGGGCGGATCGCTTCTTGGAAGCGCCGTTCGTCGTCGGTCGAGACGAAGGTGCCGGCGACGGTGAGGTGGAAGCTGCCCGGCTGGCGGGCGTGGGCGAGGGTGAGCGCTTCGACGAGATCGAAGAGACCTTTTTCCCCGGAGCAGAGACCGAGGTAGAGAAGCTTGCAGGGCTCCGAGGGATTGCGCGGTTCGCGAGCGGCGAGTTCGCCTGGATCGGGAATACCGTTGGGAAGAATCAGGGTGCTGCGCGCGCGAAAATCCATGGTGTCGCCGGCGAGTCCTTCGGCGAGGACGAGGGAAAGATCGGCGCGGCCGAGGAGGAGACGCGTGACCGCGCGCTCGATGAAATTCGCGTGCGTGTCGAGCCACTCGCCGAGGCCGACGGCGTGCCAGTGGAGGATGAGCTGGCCGTTGAGCGGACGGCACAAAAGCATGGCGAGCCAGTCGCGGTAGAGGGCGCTGCGTTTGCCGGGCGCGGGGACATAGTACAGCGCGACCGGGCCGAGTTTGCGACGGATGCGATAAACCCGGAAGCAGGCGCCGAGGAGCGAGAAGAGTTTTCCCAACCGCCAACGACCGATGTCGGCCGTGTTGCGCGAGAGATTCAGATTCACGTGGCGCACGTCGATGCCATGGGCGGGCAGGCCCTCGACGAGCTGGGACACCATGAGGTTTTGGCCATGCACGGGCGGCGGTGTTTGGGCGAGGACTACGAGTTTCATCGGCATGGAACGAGACAGGGAGATTGGGGCAATGGACGCACGATACCATGGGACAGATTCAAAAAACGCATGAAACTCCGCGGCGCGCTGTGGCGGCTGGCGCGGAGTCCACGGCGGTCGATCCGCGGGGTTGCGAATGCGTGCGTGGCGAACGGGGAAGGCGAATGCGTGGGCGGCAAGGATTTCGGAGATTGTCCCAACACGGGTGGAGCGCAGGGTGGGCCGGCTTTCGCGCGCATGAGCACACTCCGGAAAACCTCGATGAACGGCTGGTGGCCGGCGTGCGTGTGCGCGTTGGGAGGCGTCGTGGTTTTTCACTGTTTCGGCAACGCGACGCGCGGCTACATCGACACGGCGTCGGTCTTTGGCTGGTGGGGCGCGCAGTGGTTCGACCCGGCGGCGGAGCTCGAACACGCGCCGCTGATCGTGCTGGTGGCGGCGTGGTTGTTGTGGCGCGCTCTCCGGCTGGCGGCGCCGTGCGGTGCTGGAAATTCGGATACGGCGGGTCTTTCCTGGCGGTGGCGGGCGGGCGCGGCGATGGGCGGAGCGATGGCGCTTCATCTGCTCGGCTATGCGGTGCAGCAGACGCGGCTCTCGCTGGCGGCGTTGCTGCTTTTCACGTGGGGCGTGCTCGCGCTGGGCGGCGGCAAACGCTGGGGGCGGGCGGCGATTTTTCCCTTGGGCTTCGTTTTGCTGGCGATGCCGGCGGGGTTTTTGGATGCGTTCGGCGCGGGATTTTATCTACGGCTCGGCGTGACCGAAAGCGTGCACACGCTCGTGCGCGCGCTGGGGATCGACGTCGTGCGCAACGGGACGCAGCTCTTCGCGCCGGATGGACATTATCAATATGACGTGGCGGCGGCGTGTTCGGGCATCCGGTCGCTCATGGCGATCGTGGCGCTCGCGTTGGTCGTGGCGTATTTGAATTTTCGATCATTTTGGGCGCGGGCGGTGGTGGTGGTGGCAAGCGTGCCCGCGGTGTTTTTGGGAAATGTGGTGCGGGTGGGGCTGGTGGTTTTGGTGGGTGAGTGGCGCGGACATGAGGCCGGCGAAAAACTGCATGCGTGGTCGGGCTTCGTGGTGTTCGCGATCGTGTTGGGAGTGTTGCTCGCGCTGGTCGGCTGGATGCGCCGGGCGGGCTTGGCGGGACCGGAAACGGGGACGGTGACAAAACCGAGCGAGGTTGAAAAAAGGGGAAGCGAAGAATCTCGAGCGGTATGCGCGGACGT